>Ga0315273_10007226_pt1 | contig 13900 bp, 16 predicted proteins | sample YL17G02_0_MG_FD_205753 | JGI IMG/M metagenome (GOLD analysis project Ga0315273, IMG submission 205753) | Sediment microbial communities from Yellowstone Lake, YNP, Wyoming, USA - YL17G02_0 | ecosystem: Environmental > Aquatic > Freshwater > Lake > Sediment | place: USA: Wyoming | collected... | reverse complement strand
GTTCATTTCGGTCTTGTCCTGCCCAATGGATCCGCCAGATCCATCGCTAAATGGATTCGCGTTCGGATTAGTTTCTGGGGTGTTTAGGGGATAGCCCTTTGCTCCCTTGTCCCGATCAAGAAGATCGCGGTTGAGGTAATCTCCGATCAAATTGTTTATTGTATAGTTATACTGAGGAGGAATCGGGCCGTCGACACCGCCATCTGTCTGCTTCGCATCGGAACCTGAATCCTGCCTCGGCTGCGTATCGAACTGCACTGCATCATTCTGCGAACTGGCATCCTGTTGCAAAGCGCCAGAATCAGGACATCCTGAGTAGCACGTGGTATTCTCGTATCCATCGGTTCGGCCGCATGCAGTTACTGCGACGCCCAGAGATGTGCCTAGCGCAGCCCCCAAGAGCACTCGCTTGAAGTGCTTGGAAGAGCGTTTGATCGCATTCTTTGTAGCATCATAGGCCCTTCTGATCAGTTTTTTCTGTTGTTTGTTTTCCATGTCAATCCCTCTTTCTTGTCTTTTTTTTTAAAAATAAAAAAGGTCATTTCGTAGCCAGGTAGAACTGCGAATAGACCAGCTCGCCGGCGATATTGAATGTCACGGTCGTGTCGGTCATACTAACGAACTTCGAGCCGCGTTCGGTTACAAAGCCCTCTGGAGCGAATACTATGCCCGTGGAAACAGGCCCGGAATAGAAATATCGCACATTATCCTTCTTGAAAAACAATGTGGAACCTCCTTGGTTCATATCAAAGTTAAGGGTTGATGCCGCTCCATCGACTTTAACACCGAATGCCATGACATCCACTAATTCGACAGATGCATTTTCTCCAGCAGATTCAGTGATATTGAAATACACCTTTAGGGACGGTTCGAGTCCGGTAGTGGGACCGGGCTTAATAACTGGTATTACCCCGCCGTATGTCCCGCTGGAGTCTGCTGCAGTTAAATATTTCACATTGTACCCAACAGTGGTGTTGGCCGAGGGCATGTTAGCTATGTCGAATATTTCAGAAGAAGGCGATTTCTTGATAAAGCCTGTTCCGGGCAGGAAAGGAGTGTTGTTACAATTGCCTCCGTTTGCTGCCACCAGGAAGGAACTATCCGAAGATAGCCCTAATTTGAAAACCGAACCACTTAGGGAAGACGTAACCCTGACATAAGGCACATTGATGGTGCACGCTTGTCCGTTCGGACCATATGTCGATGAAATCGTAAAGTTCGAATTCCGCTCTAGATCAAACTGAAGCGTGCTATAGGTGCTCGGTGTAGCTGAAAGCCCTTTGTAAGCAAGTGTCATTTTGACTGGGTCCTGGACAATTGGGATGTAATCTCCAGGAATCAGTTCTGTTCTTCCTCCGCTCGATAGTTTCGCGATGTCATCTGCATAGAGGATTATCGTTCTAAGATGGTCAGGAGTAGTATCCGTAACTGAAGCTCCCCTGTTCTTCCAGCCAAGATAGATCTTCCAGTATCTGTTGTTATCATAGTCAGGATCGAGCTTCTGTCCATCCATAAGCTTAAGCTCTTTCGAGAAAAATGCCAAGTTTGCCCATTTGGCGCCCAAGGGATAGTTGGGTGCGACCTTATAGCAGTGGAATAAGTAGGATCTCCCATTGACAACAATCTCTTTTGTTTCGGCCGGACCGATTGTATCTTTTTTCAGGATGTTGCCATTAGCATCGAGCACAGAAAAAATAGCTCTTGTAGAATTGCCAATTGTTTCGAGGTCATCGAGCCTGAATGTGAGATTGTCAATGGCAATCGACTCGTTCTGGTTTAAGATGCCAGAAACGGATTCCTTGGCTAATTTGACATAGCCCCCATTGATAACTGCGTTCTCGCTCGTAAGTGTCGTGGTAGGATTGTACATCTCAGACAGTATCCAATCATCACCGAGGAATTTAACGCGCAATTTATGGGTCTCTGTCGCGTAATCGATATTGCCTCCGGCAGATGTATCCTTGCAAGAAGCGTAGTCATTATTCGTTGGCGTAGTGCATACAGGGATACCGAAATCATCTCCAGTGCCCTTGAACTTCAGAGTGTAAGAAACGAAATTGATATTGCCAACCATATTATGCGCTACATTAGAATAGTGGCTATCTCCTCCGACCCAGAGATCCTGCTGTTCGTCATATTCTCTTGCAGCGGCGAAATCCATCAGGGTATTGGTAGCGAAAGGAGGGAACATCGTACCATCCACTCGGTTCATAGAAGTTTTGTCAAGCCCAATTGAACCTCCAGCACCGTCACTGAACGGATTTGCGTTCTGGTCTGTTTCCGAAGTGCTTAATGAATAGTCCTTTGCTCCATTATCTCGATCTAGAAGATCGCGATTAAGATAATCGCCGATGAGATTGTTTATTGTGTATGAATACTGAGGTGGCTGCACTCCCCCGTCTGTCTGCTGAGCATCTGTCCCGCTGTCATTCTGCCTTGCGTCATTTCCTGCATCCTGCTTCGGCTGGGCATCGAATTGCACAGCGTCGTTCTGGGTGCGGGCGTCTTGCTGGGGCATTCCACTATCAAGCGGGATCAACATGCCCGCATCTTGTTTCCCGGGATAGCAGTATGGTGAGCCGTTATCGCATACATCAGGTCTTCCTCCACAGGCGATAGCAGCTGCACCTATTCCAAGAGCAACCGTAGTTCCAAGTATCGCTTTTTTCAAAGCATTTTTGCTTTTATCATAGATTCTCCTGAATAGTTTCTTCTGATGTTTCTGTTCCATTAATTATCCCTCCGACTGAATATTAAGAATATACAGATATTGTGCCGAAGGTATTTTAAATGTTGTTAAAAGTGAAAAAAGAAGAAAATAGAGGCTCATCCCCCAGCTGCAGGGGGTGTTCCTGTTGTCACGTTGCCAGTCAGAAGGTCCTTGTAAGTCACCCCGAGCTTGTCAACGCTGCGGAACACAAGCCAGCCGTCCTTTTCAATTGAACCCATTTGCGTCCAGGACTGGTTGAGGCCTGGGTAAATCAAAGCGTCCGAAGATAGGATTATTGTCGGAACTTCTGTGATGTTGTACCGCTGCACCAGCTCCGCGCCCGCGCTGCTGTTTACATCCAAGGTTGTCCTGTTGAAGAAATACATTCCCACTGAGTTTCGAAGGGTGTCATGGTGAACGCTAACATTGTAGCATGAAGTGCAGTTCTGGTCAACAAGCTCGATAAGCGTGACTATTCCGACAGTTTTGTTCGCTGCAAGGTCCTTGTAAGGTGGGATCGTGCTCCGGTAAACAAGCCGGCCATCTGGTTCCACGGTTCCGAATTGCTCCCATGACTGCTGTATATAGGGGTAAAGGGATGCGTCTTCGGAAAACAAGAATGCAGGCAAACGTGTAATATTGTACTTTGACAGGAGTAACAAGGCATCAGAGGAGTTCTCAGCTAGTACTGTGCGGTTTGAAAAGGCCACCCCGAAAGTGCCAGCGAGATAGTTTGTAAATTCTGAAGTATTAAAGCACTCTGGGCAGCCGGCTGCCGGGATCTCAACAATATCTACAAAGCCTACAACCTTTTCCTTTTGCACATCAAAATACGGAGGATAAACTTCCCGCAACACTAGGGTACCGTCAGTCTCCTGTGTTCCAATCTGCGACCAGGACGTGATGAAATCGGTTGGGATGCTTTCATTGCTCGTGATCACAAACGACGGGATCTTTGTAATGGAATATTTTGACAGAAGTTCCTGGGCTTCTGAAGAGCTTTTGTTGACTGTAGAAATGGATGCGACCTTAAGGTTAAACTTACCTGCCACGGAATTCAGCTGGGTAAGAAGAGCAGAAGAGGCATTGCAGCCTTTGCAATCAGGGTCATCGATGAATTTTATGTTCAGTTCTTTTACAGAGGGAGTAGTGACATTAGAAATCTGGGAATTATTTGTTAAGTTGCCAGTTGGTGGAGGAAGAGGCTGCGTCGGAGATGGCAGGAGGAGATAAACTACCAAACCAACGACAATTCCTATGGCCACCCAGGTAAGAAGAGGAATCATAGAGTCCTCTTTTTTCAATTTTTCCACTCCAACATTAGACTTTTCATTATCTTGCATGCATTCAACCCGCGGAAAATTAGCGCACGAAGCCTTTATAAACATTTTACCACAGAAGAGTTAATACGAACGACCACTTATCTGATCTGTGATTGCATGGATGAAGCGGATGGACTTGAGGAAATACAGCAGAAAATCAAAGATCTTGAGAGCGCAAAGACTGAACTAATAGAGAAGATAAAATACCTTAACAGACGGGTACGCTACAAGAAATTTGAGCAAAAAGCTCTTGAACCATATCTGGAACAGACAAAGGATGTCCAGATAACTCCTCTTAGAAAGCAGAGGAACATGATGGAATTCAGGATCGCCACACAAGCATACACTCCTAGAATGGAAAAGGAGCTGCTAAAGGAAGTAAAGAAACTGGATGAGCAGCTCAGCTCAGTGCGGGACGTGGAACGTGCCAGAAGGAAAAGGAGGTATGTGGATCAGGACATAGAGCAAGGCGAGACGGGAATAATGCAGATAGAGAACTCCCTAAAAGAAATTAGGGAGAAGCTAAGGAAGCTCTATGACGATGCAAAGGCTGCGAGGTTTGCAGCAAAAAGGGCCACACCAGCAACTGCAGCAATTGAAGATGACATGGTGAGTCTTGGCGATCTTGCGCTTATCGAGAGAAAACCGGGATAGATAACCCATCTTTTACTATTTTTTCATTGCATTGTAATCTCGATGCACCGCATCTCATTACGATGGCGCACAAAATTTTACAATTTTGTGCTGATCAAATGCCAGCTTTGGCAGTTTATCAAGATCGAACCATCCGACTTCCCCAGGATCATGTCGCAGGCAAAATGCCTCAAGACAACACCCTCCAGACCAATGCTGCGATTCCAATGAACCAGCAGTAGTACGCGAATGCGCTGAAATTGCCCTTTTGGATGATTCTGAAAAGAAAAACAATGGCAGCATACCCAACAATGGCAGCAATTACCATTCCGAAAAGCATTGGCCCTGCATCAATAAATTGAAGTGGCACCTTTCTGAGCTCAAAAAAAGCAGCACCAACAATTGCAGGAATTGAAATAAGGAATGAAAATCTTGCTGCCGCTTCTCCTTTGATTCCAAGAAGCATGCCGGTCCCTATAGTCGCACCTGATCTGGATATTCCCGGGGCAACAGCGATTCCCTGCGCAATTCCGATCACAAATGCGGATTTTGAATCGAGCATTCTGCTTTCTCTGGAGAACTTCGTTAGGTAAAGAAAAGTGCCTGTGACAAGAAGTGCGGCGCCCACGAGGCGAACGTCGGAAAAAAACGATGCGAAAAAGTCATGGAAAGCAAAGCCAATGATTGCAGTTGGCACACTTGCAAAGATGATATATGCGATCATTTCTTTCTTGTTAATCAGCGAAATTAGATCTTCACGAAAATATATAAGAACTGAAATGAGCGTGCCCACGTGCAGCGCGACATCGAATGCTACTGGCGGGCTTATTCCCATTAGTTTCTGCAGGATTGCCAAATGAGCTGAGCTTGATATTGGCAGCCATTCGGTTATTCCCTGGACAATTGCAAGAAGAAAGGCCTGAATGTAGCTGACCATGAATTTTTTGGCGCAAACAAGGATTAAATAGCTTGACTAAGAATCCGCTTCGGTGATTTTTTGGATTTCAAAAGATTCTTTCTTGCAGCGATCCTTTTTGCAATAGTCGGAGAAGCTGTCCACACAGTCGGAGCGATTCTGGAAATGGGTTATTATACTGATCCTGCATTCTTCAGCGTGTGGAGCAAAATAATGATGCCTGGTGCCGGGCCGCCGCCGCAATCATTTTACCTGATATCCGCTGGGTTCGGGCTCATAGCTGCGCTTATCTATACATATGTTTACGAGGCTGTGAAGAGGTGCATTCCTGGCGGTGATTATTTCAACAGGGGCGTTTCCTTCGGCTCGCTTTTGTTTGTGGTTGGTGCCCTCCCCTCCACATTCATGCTGATATTACTGATTAACATCCCATTTGGGCTCATTGCAGCATGGGCTGTGGAAGGATTATTAGTAAACCTTGTTGGTGGGATGCTGATAGCAAGGATAATGGGCTGATCAGCGGGCCTTTACTTCCCAGATGTACTTGTCCCTTGTGGCCACAGTATTTATGCTCAGGTCCAAGTTGTAGTTATTCTCTTTGATAAGCGCAAGCAGCTTGCGGACTGCATCGTGGCTTACTGGGTCTGTATTCACCCAGGAGCATGATTTGCGTGTTATAATGCAGTCAACAATAACCACCGCATCCTGCGCGGATACCCCTGTTTTCTTAACCTTTGAGAGGATTTCCGATTCTTTCTCAGCCATAAAGATCGTTTGTTGCGATGGTTTTTTAAAAAGAGGCTGGATCTAGGCCAGGCACAAAAGAATTTTAAATGAAAGATAATGGACCCTGTCATGTACGCCCGTTCATTTATCATTGTTGTGTTTGCAACTCTCTGCTTTTCAGGCCTGGCATTCGCAACGACCTGCTCTTACGATGCCTTTATCCAGTCCTGCGCCAATTGCCCTTTTGACGCATACGGAAAAATGAATGAAACCTGTTCGGACAGCTACCAAAGCGACGCAAAGACGTGCCTTGGAAAGGAATACCTGGTTATGAGTACCAAATACTTGTTCGGCCAATGCCCCAGATAGATGGATGTGTAACCAAACTGACAGCATGCAAGGATGCCAACAGACAGGGATCAAATAAGGACGAGTGCTCGAACCAGGGCTCAAAAAAATTGTTTTGTGATGGCTGACAAGTGCTCAGAAGCTGCTAACAAGATTTGCAGCGAGGGGAAAACCGAGCAAGAGGCTGGTTGGAACGAGGTGGGGACGGGCATCACTCCTCCTGAGCAGCCTGCCCAAAATATTTCACCTCCAAACGTTACCCAGCCTAGCGAGAATAGAACGATGACAACTGAAGATGCATTGGGGAATGTCAAGGATCTCTTATGCCCTGGGTTTCCTATGATAATATTTCTGGTAGGATTGCTTTTCGTAAAAATAAAATGAACGAGACGTAACACAGACATATTACGGCCGACGCAGCACAAGTTAAATCGAACTTCTGCGTCTCCTTAGAATAAAGGTGAAGGGCAATGGATTACCGCACTATAGGGAAAATGTTAGAATATACAGATCAGACGCTGTTGGTGTCGTCATCAATGCTTGCCTAGAATATGATATGCGGAAAGCATCTCAGAGGTTGTTCATATCATCATGTGATGAACATAACACACCCTGAGTATAAAAAAGCTTTGGCGGACACTAGTTTTCCTTGGCGAATGCCTTTGCAAGCGCAAGCGTTCCTTCCTTGGATATGCAATGGCCAGCGTCTTCCCTGCCTTTGTAGCCCAAGACGCTCACGATTCTATACCTGCCAGCATCAGAAAAATACAACGTTCCGACCCAAATGGGTGCACCAAAGTTATCGATGCCAGTACCTATGCCCGCTCCCCTCACAAAGAATGCCCCGCCTGAGAAATTTATTCTCTCGTACGCAGAATGTTCTTTTTTAAGGTCCTCTTCTATGGAATCACTCGTAATGTTTCCACCCAGCACATTTCTATCACTTCCATAAATGAAGATGTACTTGAAAGCCCGGTCGCTGCTATCATAGGCAAATGCCTCGCCCATTCGGATGCCAAAATAGGATACTGGGACAGAAGTAACCTTAGAGATGCTGACATTACATAGGTTTTCGATTTTTTCCCTATCAAATGGTGGAGCAGCAGCTTGCTTCGAAATAAAATAAAACGAACAAAGGAGCACTAAAATGACAATGGAGGCTGCAGAGATGGCTAAGATAAGACGGGCGGCGTCCATTCCATCACTTCTTTACTTTGTGTAGCCCGAACACAACCGTAAGTGAAATGTGCGTTATAAAGATGTAAATCCCAAAAAGAATCAGCCAGTATACCAAGGATTCGGATTCGGTTCCAGTGATCAGGTCCAGGATTGCAGCCAGAGAGAAAAACCCTGCCAGGATAAAACCGAATACTAAGACTATTGCATTCACATCCCCGTAATCCTGAATGGGTATTTTTCCTGCTCTCGAGAGAAGCGCAACCATCGCAGTGAATGCTAAAGGAACATAAAGGAAATTCGGAATAGCGCGCAGAGGCGGAAGAAGAAACCACAACAAAAACACAACCATAAGCGAAACGAACGAGAGTATGGTTGTTTTCAAGTTAAGATTTATCATAAGTCTATTGCCGTATATTCATATTTATTAGTATGCCTCTGTGAAACGGCAGTTATCCTTTTAAGCTGTCGGGCTTTTCCGCTCTCACAACCCAGATGCTCTCGAAAAAGAAATCCTCGCGGCCTTCGAATGAAACCTTGTAGCCGAGGCGCTCAAGGAACCTGCGCGTCTTGATCGGGCCGTTCACGCTGCTCTGGAGAAGGAGAAGTGTGCCGCCGGGATTCAGATGCTTGTCAAACACTGCAAGGAATCGCTCCAGCACCTTTCTGCCATCCTTGCCTCCATCAAAAGCAAGGTTGAGCTTGCCGTCCACGCGCTCGTTGTACTCAGTCGGCAGATAGGGCGGGTTGAAGATAATGCCATCGAACTTTCCTTCAACTGCATTGAAAAAGTCCGAAACAAGGAATCGCGCGTTCTTTATTTTGTTTGATTTTGCGTTTTCAGTTGCGCATCTTATTGCTTCGGAATTGGTATCAACGCCGATTACTTCGTTGTTTGGGTTTGCCAACGCATTCGCCAGGGCTGACAGACCACTGCCAGTTCCCATGTCCAGTATCCTGCCCCTTAGCCCTGCGGCATGTTTGGCAAGAAGAAATGAATCTTCCGCAGGCTCATACACAGAATCGCAAACCATGATTTTCAAGCCATTGAATTCAAAGGGATACATGTTAGAACACCCTGACTTTTCGTTTCCGGTTATGCTGGATGGGGCGATGATTGGAATTGCCGCTTTTAGGGGCTTGGGCGGATTCTACACCAGTGCCAATCAGGCTGCGAAGCGCACGGTTGCAAGCATGCACCAAATCCTCTTTCGTAATCTTTCCAGTCTTTTTCCAACCTCGGGAATCGCTGTTCTCAAGATACCCCCTTAGCCTGCCGACCTCGCTCACAACAGCACAGAGCTGGGAAACCGGGATATCGACCCCAATGGAAGCGATTTCCTCGACAATTGAAAAAAGAACTGCCAAATCCTTATTTTCCCTAGCTAGCCTTAGCCGTTCTGCCAGTGATTCTCCGCCTTCCATGGAATGTATTCATCTCAAATCCTTTTTTAATAATATTTGAACACTACTAAAATCATGGTAGACGAAATTATGCTTTTCCTGCTAAGGAGCGATGGGCACAGGGCACTAGTCAGGATGACAACTACTGAGATCGGGGCAGCACTCGACATGTCCCAGCAGAACGTTTCCAGAAGGCTGGTACTGCTGGAAAAGCAGGGGAAGGTAGAGAGAAAGAAGGGGGGCGTGGAGCTCACTGAAAAAGGAATCAATGAAATCAGAGTGTTGCTGGCAATGTTGCAAAATTCTTTTGACTCAAAGCTGCAGATAAGCGGGACGATAGCTGACGGCCTGGGTGAAGGGGGGTTTTACATCTCCAGGCCAGGTTATGCTAGAGGGATAAGAAAAAATTTCAATTTCGATCCCTACCCAGGCACACTCAACATAAAGCTGGATGAAAAAGGAGTTGAACTAAGGAGAAGGATGATTCAGCTCGAACCGAGGATAATAGCAGGGTTCAGGGACAAGGGCAGGATGTTTGGGGACCTTTTTGCTTATGGTGCCCTGGCGGATGGGATTGAGTGCGCTGTCGTTGTACCGATCAGAACTCACCATGGCCAGGAAATTATAGAGCTTGTTGCCCCAGTAAACCTGAGAGAAAGGATGCGTAAAAAAACCGGGGATGAAGTGACAGTTAGAATCTTGTAGGTGGATGTATGGAAGCAAGTATTGGGGAGATGGCTGATATTGCATTCGAACCGCTCGTAAAGGATGAGGTAACAGCTAAATTGATTCCAAAAATAAAAGCGCTCGCGGAAAAGCTGAAAGAGGTAAAGCAGGCGGGAAGATTCGTGCTGCTGCGCTTCCATCACGATGCAGATGGGATTTCAGGCGCGTTCGCGCTTTCGGATATACTCCGCCTCTCAGCTTTTCAGCAGAATTCAGCGGTTTACTCAGTAAAGGATGCGGTGAGGGACCTGAGCAACCTGTCACATGAGGAGAAACCCCTTGTTATCCTGCTTGATTTCGGCATGAACGAACAGAGCGAGGAGGGGCTGACGCTGCTAAAAGCCGCAGGCGTGGAGCTGGTGATAATTGACCACCACCCCCCATTTGAAAAGAGCATGAAAATATCGGATTTTTTCCTCACTCCCTGGGAATTTTCAAACGAAGAGAACACTTCCTCATATGTTGCTGGTTACCTGGCATCAGAGGTTGCCAGGGCGTGTGGCATTGATGCAGAAGAGTATGCAAGGACGGCATGCGCCGGGGACAGAAGCAATTTGCTGGGGCACTTCGAAATTGCAGTAAAGAGGGCTTTAGTACTTGATTTTCTTGCTGCGAATTCATCTTTTGGAAACAACCTCAGGTTTTACAGAAATGTGCTGGCAAAGGAAGAGCTTTTTTCCTCCATATATAGCCAGGCGAATGAAAAGATTGACGAGGCAGCTGACGCTGTGATGAGGGATCTGAGGGAAGTCAAAGCAGGAGAAACCGATGTTTATGTAGTAAAACTCGAACGGGTGGTACGCAAAGGAGAGTTCCCCAATGCATCCAAAATATCAACCAGGGTCTTCGACCGGCTGAAAAGGGAAACGCCCCTGATGATTCTTGGCATTTGCGGGAGGTCGGTGATCATGCGCCTGAATGACGCGGCGGTTGCAAAAGGCCTGGCAGCTAATTCCATTGCTGGCCAGCTCATGGGCACAATGAAGGATTTCGTGCTTTCTGGCGGAGGGCATAAAAAAGCAGGCGCCCTGAGAGTGGAGGGAGGTTATTCTAGCGCTGTAGTCGAAGAGATAATAAGAATCGCGAAAGTTGAATCAGACACCATTGGATAAAAATCACTTTTATATCAATCAGAGGTAATTGCCATGGCTGACGAATTTGTTGCAAAAGGAAAACGACTGAATCAGGCTGTTTTTGGAATGGCTCCGTACACGCTTAGAAGAACGGATGTCAATGAAGCGGTTTTAAGGACAAAAGGCCTTCACAAGGAACCTATTCTTGATGCCCGGCTCGGAGACCCGACGGTTTTTGGTTTGTCTACTTACAAGGGCTTCACTCAGGCAGTTTCTGAAAGTTTTAAGGATCCGCGAGCCTGGCGCTATGATCATGCTTGCGGACTGCCCGAACTGAGGGAAATCCTGGCCAGGGGAAATGTGGAGTTTAACAGAAACGGCTATTGGGTGCAACCGGACAGGGTTTTCATAGGCCCTGGGATAAGCGGCGTGTCGCGCTCGCTCTTCACGGCAATGATAAACCACGATAACGGGGATGAGCTTGCTATTCCTGAGTGGAGCTATATCATCTATTTTGCAGAAGCAGCACTGAGCAGAGCCAGAGTCGTAAACATACGTCTTAAAGATGACGGCCAGGTTGACATTGGCCATCTTGATCATTCCATAAGCGAAAGGACAAAGGCCGTTTTCCTAATAACTGTGGGAAATCCTCTCGGGATCGCAATGCAAGAGGAAGTTTTCTTTGAAATCGTCAAGATAATCAACAGGAAGGAAAGGGAGTTCGACCATCCGATATACCTTGTAGCAGACACGATTTACGAGGGTTTCAGGGATGGAGAGCCGTTGGACCCGATATTGCTGTCCTCCAAAGCGGAAAGGATAGGACCGACGATTGAGCTGCACTCCATATCAAAAATGATCTCTGCGCCTGGAGCACGGCTTGGCTGGATAAGGGTTTTCCATCAAGGAAACGATTTCAAAGATGAGGTTGACGCGTTCGTCGAAGCACTGGCCAGGCTTTTCCAGCCCGGCTTAGGATCGGTCCCTACTGCTTTCCAGATGGCCCTCCATAAAGTTTACCTGGGTTTGGCAAAGCCGGATGAAAGGGAGGCATTTGATGCGTTTAGGAAAGAGAGGAGAACCAATGCTATCTGGCGCGTGCGCAGCCTCATGGAATCCCTCAGCAAATTTGACGGGGTGGTTTTCCCAAGGTATTGCTACAATGAAGACGGAACGATTAATAGAAACGCAATAAACTCATTCTACCTGCTTGTTGGCATTGACCAAAGGATCAGGCCAAGAAATAGCGAAATGTCAATGGCAAGGGAGCTGGCAGAGTTCAGTATTGATCAGAACAATTCACCAATTATGCTTACTACGCCTGGAGACAGTTTTCTCGCGAGCGAACTGCGCAATTGCGGCCAGGAATACTTCAGGGTGGTCTCGCTCTTTGATCATCATGAAATGGCGCTAGCTGCAGAGGTAATAAGGAAGTTTACGGAAAGCAAGAAGAGATGATCAGCGGCCGCGCATCCGGTTTCCTCTCCAGATGATCTCTTCCACTCTTTTTTTCCGGTTCATCTTCCTGGCCATCATGAAAAGGAGATCGCCCAGTCGATTGAGGTAGATGATTATCTGGGGATCGACCTTCTGCTTTTTCGAAAGAGAAGCAATGGAGCGCTCCGCGCGCCTGCAGATTGTGCGCGCAAGATGTAACAAGGAAGCGAGCTTCGATCCGCCAGGAAGGATGAAGTGCTTCAAGGCAGGCAGGTCCTTTTCAATCTCATCCATCACCTGCTCGATCTCTGCCACGCGATTGCTGTTGATCCGTTTAGATATCCTCGCCTTTTCGTTGCCGAGCTCGGTCCCGATTATGAAAACGTCTTTTTGCATCTCGACCAGAACTTCACAATCAGCAGGGTGTTCGGAGAATGCGGCAACCACCCCGAGCAGGGCATTAAATTCATCCAGGTCTCCGACTGCAGCAACCAATGGATGGTCCTTCGGGACCCTTTGCCCTCCGAGCAGTTCGGTTTCGCCACCATCGCCCCGGCGAGTGCAGAAAGACATGCTGTGATAACAGTGGTAAAATTAAAAAATAGATTTGTGGATAGGTGCGCTTATGCGGAAATATATTGTTATTTTGACATTGGTTTTTGCCAGCAGCCTGCTTTTTCTTGGCTGCATTGGAAAAGAAGAGGCTCGGCCTGAAGGACCTGGAGGACAGGTTACTAACCAGACTACTGAGGAACCTCCTCCGCAAAACCTGACACAGCCTGCAAAAAACATCACGCCCCCATCAGATCCCGAGCTCCGGAAAATCTATGATAACTCGCTTTTGCCAGAGCCGCCAAAAACGACGCTCGAGAACGTCAAATCCGCTTTTTATTCAGGGAAATTGAGCAAAGCGGACTACGTAGTGCTCCTTTTCCAGTCGATCTATGAACCAGAATCGATTCCTGCAGAATATAAAGGCGAGCCGCTGGACGGATACGACATCTCACGCGACTGGATGCTGGCAATAGAAACATGGGGCGCGCTCTCAGAGGAGCAGAAAGTAAAAATACTCCCATGGATTTCGCTTCCGGATGGCAGTGTGCCAAAAGTCGCTTCTGATTATGTGCCCAAGGATTTGCCGCAAACCAACGTGGTATCGCTTGCTGCTGCAGGTTCCAGGAGCGCTGCCGAGCTTGCCGGCCCGGTGATATATATAGAATACGCGCTGTCCGCAATCCCCGGCAAGGTCTCTGTACGCGAGCGCATTTTGCAAAACCACACGCAGGCTGAAAGGGATGCGCTTGATGCGCGGCTGAAGATATTAAAGCAAGGAGCAATAGACGCATACCCGAAATTCAAGTCACTTTTCGGCTTTGAGCCGACCGAGGAAGTTTATGTATATGTAGAAGATATCAAGCCTGGGGTGCTT
>Ga0315273_10007225_pt1 | contig 13900 bp, 13 predicted proteins | sample YL17G02_0_MG_FD_205753 | JGI IMG/M metagenome (GOLD analysis project Ga0315273, IMG submission 205753) | Sediment microbial communities from Yellowstone Lake, YNP, Wyoming, USA - YL17G02_0 | ecosystem: Environmental > Aquatic > Freshwater > Lake > Sediment | place: USA: Wyoming | collected... | reverse complement strand
AGAACTGGTTGGCGCCCGCGTGCCCGGGTGCGACCAGGCTCACGGCCCACGAGACGAACGAGGTCACGGCGCCCGAGGCTCCGAGGCCGCGGCCCATGAGCACGTAGGCGGCCAGCAGCACGAGCCCGAGCCCGATGCCGGCGAGATAGGGATTCATGTAGGGCGCAGCGGCACGGCCGGGCGGGCGGGACTGCGGCCGCGCGGCGGTGGCGGCGGCATCCGGGACAGTGCTCATGGACATTCCCTCCGAAGGATCAGACCGGGCCCCAGCGGCTCACCTGCCCGGCGTGGACGATCACGAAGCGCAGCAGAAACCCGCCGGCCAGCACCAGCAGCGGCGCGACCGGGGTGTGGCGGATGCGGTGGCTCACCGCGAGCGACTGGATGAACAGCGGAACGGCGATGCCGATGCCCACGACCCCCACCCAGAACACCGCGGTGAACGGACCACCGAGCAACAGTCCGGCCGCACGGATGTGGACCTGCGTGGACGACATCAAACCGATCAGGAACAGCGCGAGCAGGACGATCTCGGCCTGCAGGAAACGGTTGTCGGCCCGCGCCAGCAATTCGCTCTCCGAGCGGTCGCGGGCCACCAGGTGCGCCAGCGCGGCGGCGCTCGAGAGCCCGGAGGCCAGGAACAGCGGCCCAAGCACGGCGCTGTTCCACAGCGGTCGCGCGCCCATCGCGCTCAGCAGGATGCCGGTGTAGATCCCGAGCAGCCCGCCGAGGACCAGGTTGGCGGCGGCGATCCCGCGCACCATCTGGGTCCGCGCACTCAGCCCGTCCGAGAGGACCGCGAGCGCCGGGAAGCGTTCGCGCAGAAACGCCGGCACGCGGAGCAACAGCGCCCCGAGCAGCGCCGGATACACGGCGACCAGGATCCATGCGCCCCACGACATCGGCGAGGTGACCTCGAAGGTGGTGTAGAGACGCCAGACGTAGAGCTTGTGCTCGAGGTCCAGGAACAGCGCCCCCATGCCGAGGCTCAGCAGCAAGAGACCCAGGCCCGGCAGCAGCGCCATGACGGAGTCCACCTTGCGATGGCGGTCCGCGAACAGGAACCAGCCGGCGATCGCCATCATCCCGGCGACCAACCCGCCCAGGAACAGGTAGAGCGGGATCTCCCAGCCCCAGACGTGGAGGAACGGGTCGACCAGGTGGTTGGCGCGCGTGTTGGTGAACTCGATCATCGACTCTCTCACGTCAGGAAGAAGATGCGCGGCCGGGTCCCGGCCTCGGGCTGCAGCGCGTGATGGCGGCGCGAGGTCAGCAACCGGCTCACCTCGCCGTGCGGATCGTCGAGATCGCCGAAGTGCATGCAGCGGGTCGGGCAGACCGCGACACACGCGGGCGGCAGGCCCTCCTTCACGCGATGGACACAGAACGTGCACTTGTCGGCGTAGCCGTCCCGGTGGATGGTGCGCGCGTCGTACGGGCACGACGCCAGGCAGGCCTTGCAGCCGATGCACAACTCCTTCGTGATCTGCACCAGGTGGCCGTAGTCCTCGACGTGGCTGGCTCCGGTCGGGCAGCAGTGCACGCACGGCGGCCGGTCGCAGTGGTTGCAGCGCTCGCTGCGGATCTCGAGGCGCGTGTCGGGGAACGCGCCGGCTGCCTCGGTCACGATCCAGTCACGGCACAACCCCTCGGGCAGTTCGTTCTCGGTCTTGCACGCGACCACGCAGTCCGTGCACCCGACGCAGCGCACCGTGTCGATGGCCATCCCGTAGCGCGCCATCAGACCTCCGGCTCGAGGGTGACGAAGTTGACGCTCATGCCGGTGCCGCCCATGAGCGGGTCGCGCTCGTAGCGGGTGATGAGCCCCGCGTCGCTGGCGCCCTTGCGGAAGCGCGGGTGCAGGCCGCGCGCGGTGTGGCCGAACCCGTGGACCAGGTAGACGCAGTCGCCGCGGATACGCTCGGTCGGCCGGACCCGCACGCGGTTGCTCACCTTGCCGTCCTGGTTGCGCAGGCGCACCCGCGCGCCGCGCTCGAGTCCCAGGCGCCGCGCCACCTCGGCGTTCAACCAGACCTCGTTCTCGCTCATCAACTCGCCCAGCAGCGGATTGGTCTGGGTGCGGCTGAACGAGTGCATGGGCGCGCGGCCGTAGAGCAGGCGGAACGCACCCGCGGGCGGCTCCGGGGTCGGCTGGTAGCGCGGCACCGGGTCGAAGCCCGCTTCCTTGAGTTGGAGCGAGTAGAACTCGATCTTCCCCGACGGCGTCGGGAAGCTGGGTTCTACGCCCTCCTCGTAGAAGACCGGCGGCTGCTTGCCGCGCACGAGTCCCTTCGTCTTGAGCTCGGCGAGGCTCAAGCCCGCGCCCTTGAGCCGGGTGTCGAGGTATTCCTCGACGTGCTTCCACGGGTAGTACGCCTCGAGTCCGAGCTTGATCGCCAGCTCGCGCGCGATCCACCAGTTCGGCTTCTGGTCGGCCGGCGCGTCGACCACCGGCTGGCGCAACGCGATGAACGGCTCGCGGAAGACCTCGACGTTCAGGTCGTCGTAACGCTCCAGGTAGACGGCCTCCGGCAGCACCACGTCGGCCCAGCCCGCGATCTCGCTGGGGATCACGTCCAGCACCACCAGCAGGTCGAGTTGCTGGATGGCGCGGATGGTCTCCGCCTCGTCGGGGAGCGCGTGGAGCAGGTTGGTGGCGTAGACCATCCAGCCCTTGACCGGGTAGGGCACGCCGGTGAGCGTGGCGTCGCGCAGGCCGGTGGTGATGGTCTCCCCGGCGAATGGGTGCCGCTTGCCGGGGTTGTCGGCCCGTCCCCGCTCCGACGTCGGGTACGGCGGGTACGGGTAGCCAGGGACGTTCATGCTCGAGGGCTGGTAGAAGCCGCCCTTGCGCCCCCAGGTGCCGAGCAGCGCGTTGAGCAGCGCGATCGCGCGGCTGCGCTGGGCGTCGTTCCCGTACCAGGTGGCGTGCCGTCCGGGGTGCACCAGGCTCGCGGGCCGGTGGCGCGCCATCTCGCGCGCGCTCTCGCGGATCACGTCGGGAGTGATGCCGGTGATCGGATAGGCCCACTCCGGCGTCCAGGGCGCGAGTTCGGCGGCGAAGGCGGCGAAGCCGAAGCCGTGTGCGGCGACGTACTCGCGGTCGTAGAGACCCTCGGCGAGCAGCACGTTCATCCACGCCAGCAGCAGTGCGGTGTCGGTGCCGGGCTTGATCGGCAGGTAGAACTTCGCCTTGCTGGCCGCCACCGACAGGCGCGGGTCCACGACGATGACCGAGGCCCCGCGGCCCACCGCCTCGGCGAACTCCTGCGCCTGCGTGTTGTGCATGTTCTCGCCCAGGTGCGAGCCGATCAGCGTGAGACAGCGGGCGTTGCGGATGTCGGTGCGCTCCGGCGAGCCCACCGGCTCGCCGAAGGTGAGCGTGAAGCCGGCGTCGCGCGGGCCGCGGCACTGGGCGTACGAGGGCGCCGCGATGTTTGTCGTCCCGTAGGCCTTGAGCGTGTGCTTGAGGAAGTTGCCGCCGATTCCGTGGCTGAACAGCGCCATGGCCTCCGGGCCGTGCTTCGACGCGATCTCCTTCATCTTCCCGGCGACGTGCGTGAGCGCTTCGTCCCAGGTCACCGCGACCCACTCCTCGGCGCCGCGCACCTGCTTGCGCATCAACGGCGCGGTCAGGCGCTGGGTGTCGAAGTGGGCGCCCACGCCGCCGCTGCCGCGCGGGCAGAGGCGGCCGCTCGAGAGGGGATCCTCGGGGTTGCCCTCGATCTTCCACAGGCGGTCGTTCTTCACGTAGGCGATCGCGCCGCACTTCCAGAAGCAGACGTCGCAGAAGGTCGGGACCTTGCGCACCCGGTCCGCGCCACGGGCGCCCGGCTCGCGGGCCGAGCCGGCCTGCGTCGCGACGCCGCCGGCAACAGCGAGGCTCGCGGCACCAGCCGAGACCTGGAGGAACCGCCTGCGAGACACGGCCTGCATGGTGCTCTCCGTGAGGGCGGGACTGCCCGGGGACGGCGTGATGATTAGCAGCCGGACTGCAGAATCACAAGCAGTTGTGTGCGAGGGCCTTGGCGGGTTCGGGCCGGGTGGAGCCCGACGGTTGGAGCACGAAGCGCGAATGAAGGATTCGGCAGTGGCGAGGAAGCGAGCCAGCCTCTACCTTGTGCGGGTCGTCGAAGCGTCCAGGAGAACCGGTCTCAGGCAGGGAGGGATCATTGAAGAAGCCAGCGCCGAAGCAGAAGCCGAACAGCCGCCCGCCGGGCCGCTTTCGGAAGTTCGGTCTGAAGTACCCGGCCGTCATGAAGGCTTACAAGGCGCTCGGCGCCGCGACCCAGGAGGCGGGACCTCTCCCCCCCAGGACCCGCGCACTCGTTAAACTCGGCATCGCCGCCGGCGCGTGGCGTGAGGGCGCGGTCCACAGCCACACCCGGCGTGCGCTCGATGCCGGCTGCACGCCCGCCGAGATCCGCCACGCCGTGCTGCTCGCCACCACCACGCTGGGCTTCCCCAGCATGATGGCCGTGCTGACCTGGGTGGAGGACATCCTCGAGGCGAAGTAGCACCGGGGGACGCGGGGTCCGGCGCCCGGGCTCCCCCCGGGCATCCCATGAGCGGCGACTCGAAGCACGAGCCGTGAGAGGCGGCGGTCCGATGCGGATCAGCGCGGTCATCCTGGCGGGCGGGCGGTCCAGCCGCATGCAGCGGGACAAGGCATTCCTCCCCTGCCGGGGCACGACCCTGCTGGCGCGGCAGGTGGGGCTCGTCCGTGAGCTCGCGCCTGCGGAGATCTTCATCTCCGGCCGGGCCGATGCGGACTATGGCGCGCTCGAGCTGCCAGTGCTTCTGGATCGCTTCGCGGACCTCGGTCCGCTGGCCGGCGTCGAGCGCGCGCTCGGGGAGGCGCATGGCCCCCTGCTGCTGGTGCTGGCCGTGGACCTGCCGGACATGACGGCGGACTTCCTGCGCGGACTGGCGGCGCGCTGCCGTGCGGGCTGCGGCGTGGTGCCGCGCACGCAACTCGGACTCGAACCCCTGGCGGCGTTCTATCCGACGTCGATGCAGCCGATCGCCGCAGCCATGCTGCATGATGGACGGGCGGCGATGACGGAGTTCGTCCGTCGCGGGGTGGAGATCGGGCTGGTGGATGAGTGGGCGTGCCCGCCGGCGGACGAGGCGTGGTTCCGGAACTGGAACGGACCGGAGGATGCCGGTCCCGCCGAAGGCGACCGCACGGGCTGAGCGTCGCCGGGAGAGCCCAGGGCCGGGCGCACGGGCCAAGCGTCGCGGGGACGGGCCATGGCCGAGCGCATGGTGCCTTGCTCGGCCATGGCCTGTCCCCACGACGCGACCGTTGAGCCTGGCGCGCGAATCCCGCTAGAACACGCCCAGGTACACGCCATCCCGCATGATCACGGTCGTCCTGCCTTCCGCGCCGGTCAATTCCACCCGCTTCGCGTTGACCCTGGGCTGCAGGCTCGGCAGGTAGATCCGGTCGATGTGCACCACGGCCTCGGCCTTCGAGAACTGCGCGGCGCCCACCTGCCCGCCGAAGTGGTCGCTGCGGCCGAAGGCGATGTGCAACCCCAGTTTCTCGTCCAGCAGGATCTCCCCGGTGGGCTGGACCCCGAGGTCCGCCAGCACCCCGAGCCCCAGTTCGGCCAGGTTGCCGTAGGCCGGCTCGGCTGCGAGCCACGCCGCCTGCTCCGCAACGGCCTCGCCCTCGCCCGTCACGCGCACGGCCTGGTTCGCTGCGATCTCGAAGACCACCACGTCCGCACCGAATTGAACCGGCAGCCGCCCCGCCGACTCGCTGGGCACGCCGGGCAGTTCTCCCTCGTAGGGCACGATGTAGGCCTCGCCCGATGGCAGGTTCCCCGCAGTGCCCGGCGTCTCGAGGATCCCGTCCGAGGCATGCGCCTGGCGATGTCGCAGGTCGAGCACCAGCGTGTGGGCGTCCCGGCCGTCCACTTCGAAGACGATCGTCGCCCGGGTCGCGTGGTCCAGCAGCGTCTTCATGATCGCCACCCGGCGCCGGATCTCGCCATAGTCCAGCCGCAGGGCCGGGATCATCTCAGCCGTGAAGCCGGGCATGGTCGCCGCGCGGAACCGGTACTTCTTCGCCATCAGTTTGAGCGGCGCGGTCGCGGAGAACTCGGTCGGGGCCAGCAGCAGGGAGTGGCTGCCCAGCATCTGCTCCAGCGGCACGGCCGCGGCGGGAACGAGCGCATCCGCCGTGTCGGGCAGGGCCTGCGGTGAGCCGATCCACACCTGCGCCGGCAGGTCCGCGTTGCCCATCCCCACGTTGCGGTAGAGCACGAGACTCACCTCGAGCCCGAGTTCATCGCGGTGCTGCTGCAACTGGCCGGCCCAGTCGGCGGCCATGCGACGCCGCTCCTTCCACTGCGGACGGTCGGCGACACGGCCATCGGGCAGATCCACCAGGATCCCGAGGCGCACGTCGTCTGCGGTGGGGCTGAACACACGTCGGATCAACGCGATCAAATCGGTGGCGCTCAGTCGCTCGCTCATCATCGGCTCCGGGTCCGTGGCTCTTGCTCGCTTCTAGCTGCGGCGGCCAGAGTAGCACGACGAAGACGCTGATAGGCGCTGCCGGACCCGGCACGCCTGAGGCGGCGTCCTTGCGGACGCCGCCTCGCTGGCGTGAAGTGGTACCCGGAGCGGACTAGGCTTTACGGACGTTCGCCGCCTGCAGGCCCTTCGGGCCCCGCGTGACGTCGAACTCGAGCGCCTCACCTTCGGCGAGCGTCTTGAAGCCGTCGCCGCTGATGGCCGAGAAGTGGACGAACACGTCCTCGCCACCCTCCTGGGAGATGAATCCGAACCCCTTCGCTTCGTTGAACCACTTCACAGTGCCACGAGCCACTTGAAACTCCTTGATGCCGGGTCCGAAGACCCTGTTCATTGCCGCCCATTCACGTGGCGGCGACGGCCGGTCACAGTGACCGGTACTCCGAGACAGGAAGCGGGAGAACAGAAACGCCAGGGTGGTTGTCCCTGGCGGAATCGAAACGTCTGACCCACTTCCCAGTCAACCGAAGACGAGGTGACTATGGGCCATGCGGCGTCAGAAGGCAACCAGAGCGCGGCGCGGAGGGTGGAGCGCGCAGGCTCAACACCATGCCGTCTAACACCTTCACTCGGCCGCCCCTCACCATCGCGGCCACCTCACTCTCCACCGCCTTCCGTGGATCCGGCACCCGGGGCTTGGCCCCAACCCGGCTTGCCCGCTCCAGCGCCCGGGCGCAGAGTGCGACACGTGGAGACTGATTCCCGCGATCCCCTCGATCCTGCTGAGCCCGCCGAACCCGGATCCATCGGCTTCGAGGAGGCCGGCTTCCTGCCCCCCGACCCGGATGAGCCGCCACCGGTCGAGTTGTGGTCGGCCGTGGGCGATGTGCCACCCTGGGGCACCGCTCTGCACCTGCTCGTGTGGGCCGCGATCTTCGCCCTGCTGGCGGCCAGGGACCAGATCGGCGACACGGCCGCCTACCTGCTCTGGGGCGCAAACGCCACCGGGCTCGCCCCGCTCGACACCGCGTGGCGGCTGCTGGCCTCGACGTTCGTGCACGCGGGGGCCGCGCACGTCTTCTTCAATGCCACGAGCATGCTGATCTTCGGCCCGGCGGTCGAGCGTATCTTCACGCGCTGGGCCTTCTGGATCGTGTACGCGTTCGGCGGCGCGGCAGCCTCGCTGGGGAGCCTGCTGTGGCGGACCTCGCAGCACGGAGCGGGGCTGAACCTGAGCGTCGGCGCCTCGGGCGCGATCTTCGCCCTCGGGGGCGCCCTGCTCGCGGGCGCGTTCCGCCTGCGGCACCGGCTCGCGCCGGGTCGCGCCCGCGCTCTCGGCGCGGCGCTGCTCTTCCTGCTCGGCCAGGGGCTGGTGTCGGGTTTCACGCGGCTCGGGACGGACAACGTCGCCCACGCCGTGGGGCTCGTCGCCGGCGCTGCGTTCGGCGCGGTGCTCCCGCTGAGCGCGCGCCTGGGCGGCCCGCGGCCCGTTCTCGCGATCCGCGCGCTCGGGGCGCTGTGCGCGCTGGCGCTGGCGCTCTCCCTCGCGCTCGCGTTGCGCGGCGGGTTGGGGCTGGAGTGACGCCCTCCGGTGGCCGCGGCGAGCGCCGCGGCCACCGGTCGGGCCTCAGTCTCCGGAGCCGCCGCCGGTGCCGTCGAACTTGTAGGTGAGGCTCACGAACAACTGCCCCGACGCGGCGCCCCCGACCAGGGCCTTCGCGGCGTCGAGCGGGCGCACGTAGCCACCCATCACCCAGGCGCTCCAGCACTCGCCCAGGGCCTGGTCCACGACCAGGTCGGCCTCGTCGGCGAAGTCGCGCCCGACCCCTTCGGGGAGGCCCCCGTAGCTGGCGCCGGTGTCGAGCGAGATGCGGTGCAGCAGCAGGCGCAGGCTCGTGTCCTCGAGTGGCGAATAGCCGCACTCGAGCTTCCAGATGCGCGAGTCGTCATTGAAGACCAGCGTCGAGGCCATGAGGTCGCCGACGTACCATTTCGACCAGTCGGTCCAGCGGTACTCCCAGGGGTAGTACCCCTCGTCATCGGGGGTCTCCGGATCGTCGCCCGAGAAGAGGAGGTACTCGATCTGCGCATAGGGCTCGCCCGTCCGCTCGAAGGCGTAGGTCAGCCCCAGGTGCCCACCGCGCCCCTTCAGGTCCACCCCGCCGGCCGTCCCCGACTCGGCGACCAACTCGCCCGCCAGCGTGAAGCCGCGCGCGCCCAGCGCGCCGCGCAGCGAGAACGCCCGCGCGTCGAGCTCCGTGCTGCCATCGTCCTCGCGCTGGAAGTAGCCGAGCGCGAGCGAGCGCTCCTCGGAGGCGCTCCAGCCCGCCTCGCCGCCGTACTGGTTGCCCTTGGGATCGACGCCGTCGCCACCGTACGAGCGCGACAGCCGCGCGCCGAAGGCCAGCGCGTGCCACGGGCCCTGCGCCCAGTCGGCGCGCACCGCGTCGTAGAAGTTGAGCGGGATGTTCCAGAGCGCGGCCTTGCCGTCGCGGTAGCCGTCGCCGATCAGGAAGCCGTCCCCCACCTGCAGATCCTGGCGTCCCGCGACGACGCTCAACCCGCTCCCGCCGATGCCCGAGGCGCCGACCAGGAGCTGGTCGAGCAGTCCGTCATCGGTCCCGTCCACGCCGAAGTAGTCGGTCGAGACCGTGGCCATGACCACGCCGCCGGCGCTCAGCCACAGGCCCTGCGGCAGCCCGTAGTTCAGCCGCAGGCGGGTGAAGCCCTCGCCCCAGGAGTAGTTCGTGCGCGAGTGGCCGGGCGTGAGCTGGATGCCCCAGTCCGCGCCGAAGTAGGCGTTGTTCACGTAGTGGTACGACGTGGTCGCCTCGACGCTGTAGGAAGGCCCCATCGGCACCACGCCAGCGGAGTCCGTCCCGGCCTCCTCCTCGGCCCACGCCGTGCCGACTCCCAGCATCAGCACCGCGCCGCCGATCCACAGGTGCGCGCGGGTCCGCAGGTTCCGCCTCGTCTTCATCGTCCCCCCCCTCATGGCGCTGCCTTGACTTGGTCCCAGACACGCGTGTACTTCGCGTTGTCGGGACCCAGGTCACGGATCACTTCGCATCTCACCTGCACCGCGGGGTCGAGCTTGACCGCGGGGTCGTTCAGGAACTCCCCGGGCAACTTCGGATAGGCGGCGGCGTTCGGGCACAGGTAGTTGATCGCCAGGCTGTTCTCCGCGGCCACTGCGGGGTCGTGCAGGAAGTTGATGAAACGGTGCGCCAGGTCCGACGCCTTCGAGTCCTTGAGGATCACCAGGTCGTCGCAGGAGATCGAGAGCCCCTCCTGCGGGGCCAGGAAGGCGATGTCCGGGTTCTCCTCTCGCGCCGAGAGGATGTCCCCGCTGTAGCCGTGGGCCAGCAGGAACTCGCCTGAGGCGAGGCCGCTCTTGTACTGCTCGCTCTCGAACTTGGCGAGGTTCGCCTTCCAGCGGATCACCACGTCACGGGCCTGCCCGAGCTGCCGGTCGTCCGTGGTGTTGAGGCTGTAGCCCAGGAACTTGAGCGCCGCGCCGATCGTCTCGCGCATGTCGTTGAGCAGCGTCATGCGCCCCTTGAGGTCCTTGCGGTCCAGCATGGCCCAGCTGGGCTGCGGGTCCTTCACCTTGCTCGTCAGGTAGGCGAGGCCGGTGTTCGTGAGCATGTAGGGCACGCTGTTCTTCATCTGCGGGTCGAGCGCGATCCGCAGGTAGGCCGTGTCCACGTTCGCCAGGTTCGGCAGCTTCCGGTGGTCGAGGTCGAGCAGCATGCCCTGCCCCGACATGATCGCCACGTAGTAGCTCGAGGGCGTCAGCAGGTCGTAGCCCGAGGCCCCGGCCTTGAGCTTGGCGTACATCGACTCGTTCGAGTCGAAGGTGTCGATGACGATCCTGCAGCCGTTCTCCTGCTCGAAGCGCTGCACCACCTCGGGCTTGATGTAGTCGGCCCAGGTGTAGACGTGGAGCGTCTTCACGGCGGGCCTGGCGCAGCCGGCGACGAGACCGAGCACCGCAAGCGCTGTCAGCATCCAGGCGGGTCTCCCGATCATGTCTTCTCCTTGATCAGCCGCTGGCTCAGCCAGACGGTGGCGACGGTGAGAGCGAGCAGCAACGTGGACAGGGCGTTGATGAGCGGCGGCGAGCCGTGCTTGATCATGCTGTAGATGCGCAGCGGCAGCGTGGTCGTGCCGGGGCCCGCCACGAAGAAGGTGATGACGAAGTCGTCCACCGAGAGCGTGAACGCCAGCAGCGCCCCGGAGGCGATCCCCGGGGCCAGCAGCGGCAGCACCACGCGCCGGGCCGTGGTCCAGGCGCCGGCGCCGAGATCCTGCGCGGCCTCGGCCAGTCCCCAGTCGAAATCCTGCAGCCGGCCGAGCACCACCATGGTCACGTAACTCACGCAGAAGGTGACGTGCGACACCACGATCGTAAGATAGCCGAGTTGCAGGCGCAGCGCGACGAAGAACAGCAGCAGGCTCATGCCCATCAGGATCTCGGGCACGACCAGTGGCGCGTAGACCAGCAGGTAGTGGGCGTCCTGCAGGCGGCTGCGGTAGCGATCGAGCGCGAACGCCGCGGTGGTGCCGAGCACGGTGGAGATCGCGGTGCTCACCGTGGCGATCAGCAGCGTGTTGCCCAGCGCCTGCCAGATCTCGCGCGCCCGCCACAGCCGGCGGTACCAGTCCAGCGTGAAACCACCCCACTCGCCGCCGAAGCGCGAGGCGTTGAAGGAGTTCAGCACCAGCACGGCGACCGGCAGGTAGAAGAACACCAGCACCAGGGCCGTGACCGCCACGGGCGTGAAGCTGCGCCTCACGGCTGGACCTCCCTGCCCCGGACACGCCGCCCGCGCTCGAGCGCGATGGCGGCGATCGAGGGGATGAGCACGGCGAAGGCCAGCAGCGCCGAGAGCGCGCTGGCGTGCGGCAGGTTGCGGTCCACGAAGGTGCGCTGGGCGATCTTGTTGCCGAGCATCTCGCTGGTGGGGCCGCCGACCAGGTCGGGCACCACGTACGAGCCGAGCGCCGGGATCAGGGTCACCAGCATGGCGGTGAGCAGCCCCCGCCGGATGCCCGGCAGGAACACGCTCCAGAAGGTGCGCAGCGGCCCCGCCCCGAGGTCCCGCGCGGCTTCGAGCAGGCGGAAATCGAACTTCTCGGCCGCGGCGTAGATCGGCAGGATGGCGAACGGCAACTCGGTGTAGACCAGCACCAGCAGCACCGCGCCCGCGTTGTAGAGCAGCGAGGCGTCCACCGGCACCAGCCGCAGCACCACCAGCAGGTGCTTGAGCGGACCCTCCGGATGAAGCAGGACCTTCCAGGCGAAGATGCGCACCAGGAAGCTGGTCCAGAACGGCACGATCACCGCGAGCAGCAGCCAGTGGCGCCAGCGCGCGGGCGCGCGGGCCATGACGTAGGCGACCGGCGTGGCCAGCAGCAGGCAGACCACGGTGGTGAGCGCGGAGAGCCACAGGGTGCGCCACAGGATCGACGGGTAGCTGGGATTCCCCAGGCTGCGCACGGTCTGCAGCGTCCAGCCCGCCCCGATCCCGCCGAAGGGGTCGGTGGGGCGCAGGGCGATCGCGAACACCATCACCGCCGGCACCGCGAACAGCAGGATCAGCCAGAGGAACGACGGCAGCGTCACCCAGGGCTCGTGCCGGCGCTCCAGCAGGCCGCGCGCCTCAGCCACCCCCGGCCTCCGGCGGCGGGGTGTCGCCCTCGCCCACGCGCTGTGGCGGGAGCCCCATCAGGGCCTCGTCGCGCTCCGCGTAGCGCTCGAGCATGAAGCCGTCGTCCACGTGCCACTGGATCCAGACCTCGTCCTTCCAGCGGATCGGCTGCTCGTCCAGCACGAAGCGGTTGTGCTGCTGTTCCAACGCCAGGCGGTATTCGTCCGCGCGCACCCAGTACTTGGTGTGGGTCCCCAGGTAGATGGCGTCCTCCACCACCGCGCGCGCGATGTTGTGGTCGGAGCTGTCGCCCGGCCGCTCGCGCGAGATGCGGATCTTCTCCGGGCGCACGCTCAGGAAGACGCGGTCGCCGGCCGCGAGTCCCTTGTCGTTGAAGGCCAGCACGTCGGGGAAACCGTCGATGGCGAGCCGCACGTGCTCGAAATCCACCACCTCGGACACCACCCCCTCGAAGAAGTTGCTGTCGCCGATGAACGCGGCGACGAAGCTGCTGCGCGGCGATTCGTAGATCTCGGCGGGCGATCCGAGTTGCTCGATGCGGCCCTCGTTCATGACCGCGACGCGGTCGGCCAGGCTCATAGCTTCGCCCTGGTCGTGGGTGACGAAGATGAAGGTGATCCCGACCTGGTCGTGGACCAGGTCCAGTTCGATCAGCATCCGCTGGCGCAGTTTGAGGTCGAGCGCGGCGAGCGGCTCGTCGAGCAGCAGCACCTCGGGCTTGTTGATGAGCGCGCGCGCGATGGCCACGCGCTGTTTCTGGCCACCCGAGATCTGGTCGGTCCGCTTGTCGGCGTGTTCGCCCATCTGGATGAGGGCGAGCATCTTCTCGACCTCATCGTCCACCTCGCGCCGGGGGCGGCGCGCGACGGTGCGGCCGAAGGCGATGTTCTGGCGCACCGTGAGGTGAGGGAACAGGGCGTAGTTCTGGAAGATGGTGTTGACCTTGCGCCGCTCGGGCGGCAGGTCGGTGATGTCGTGCCCATCGAGCCAGACCCGACCCCGGTCGGGTTGTTCGAAGCCCGCCAGCATGCGCAGCAGGGTGGTCTTGCCGCAGCCGCTCGGACCCAGCAGGGAGAAGAACTCGCCTTTGCGGATACCGAGCGTCACGCCATCCACGGCCTTCACCCTGCCATAGTGGCGTGAGACATCCTCGAACTGGATGAAGTCGGCCAAGGCCCCTGGTTCGCTCCTCGAATCGGCTGCGACGGCTGCGCGGACACTCCGGAGACCGCAAGGTATAGAGGAGCGCGGACCCCGAGTAAAGCACGAACGCGCGGCGGACCCGGCGCGACCGGCCGGGTCCGCGGTCCTCCCACGCGGTTCAGACCACCGGCAGCGAAGCCTGGGCCTTGCGAATCAACTCCTCCGGGTACTCGTGGTCGGTGAGCTCCCCGGCGAAGTACTTCTGATACGAGACCAGGTCGAAGTGCCCGTGGCCGCTCGCGCCGAATACGATGGTCTTCGCCTCGCCGCTCGCCCGGCAGCGGCGCGCCTCCTCGACCGCCGCGTGGATGGCGTGAGCCGTCTCCGGCGCCGGCAGGTGCCCCTCGGTGCGCGCGAACAGCACCGCCGACTCGAACACCGCGATCTGCTGGTGGGCCTCGGCCTCGATCAGGCCGAGGTCATACAGGTGGCACAGGATGGGGGCCATGCCGTGATAGCGCAGCCCGCCGGCGTGGATCGGTGGCGGCATGAAGTCGTGTCCCAGCGTGTGCATCTTCAGCAGCGGGGTCAGGCCG
>Ga0315273_10007223_pt1 | contig 13901 bp, 14 predicted proteins | sample YL17G02_0_MG_FD_205753 | JGI IMG/M metagenome (GOLD analysis project Ga0315273, IMG submission 205753) | Sediment microbial communities from Yellowstone Lake, YNP, Wyoming, USA - YL17G02_0 | ecosystem: Environmental > Aquatic > Freshwater > Lake > Sediment | place: USA: Wyoming | collected... | reverse complement strand
TTGAGCCGCTGTCGAACAGAACCGTAGGGCGCTTCCGCTGGTCGTGCCCGTGAAGCGAGTGACACCCGGTGGTCAGAGAACCGCTCTCTGGTCACCACATCGGCAGATTCGTCGAGCAGATGTGACTTTCGACTCTGCCATCGAGCATCGGTCGCGCCGAAGATCTCTCTAGCCCCTCAGGGTAGACAAGCAGTTCATCTCCCCCCCAAGAGCCGAGCAGTCCCCTGAGGCACGACGGCCCCTTACGCTCTCCGCGATGAGCGAGGGGGCCGTTGTCATTCCCGAGCGATCAACTCGACGAGCTCGGCCGCCGATCAGCCCGGTCGGGGCTCGGCGGCGTAGGGCAGCCGGGCCAGGTCGAAGATCTCGCCGAGGGTGCCCCACTCGTTGCGGCCGAGCCGGGCCACCGGGTCGAGCAGGCGCACGTCGGGCAGCCCGTCGTCGGTGAGCACCGAGCGCGACACGGCGACGTGGACGACCTCACCGAACACGACGGTATTGATTCCGAACGACTGCTCACCGACCACGCGGCACTCGAGGGCGACGGGCGACCCGGCCACCCGGAACGGTCTCACCCGCAGACTGGGCTCGCGCTCGAGCCCGGCATGGTCGAACTCGCTGTGGTCGCCGGGGAAGTCGGTGGCGGTGCGGTTGACTGCCTCGGCCAGGGGCCGCGTTGCCATCGCCACCACGAACTCGCCGGTCGCCCGCACGTTGCGCAACGTGTCCTTCTCGCCGACCGAGGTGAACGACACGACGGGCGGCTCGGCCGACGCCACCGTGAAGAACGAATGGGGAGCCAGGTTGTCGACGCCGTCGGCCGATCGCGACGACACCCAGGCGATCGGGCGGGGCACGACGGTGGCGGTGAGCCACGGGTAGGTGCCGAACGGGCCGAGGGCGGCAGGGTCGAGCTCGACCCGATCGGGGATGGGGCCGCAGATGCGGCTGGGTTCGGTCACGAAAGGGGGCTCCCGGTCATGACCGAAGCGTACGGGTCTGCCATCCTGGCGGGACCATGAGCCTCGACGATCATCCCGGTGGCGCCGGCGACGACTACCCCGACGGTGTCGGCGACGACGATGCCGACCGGACCCATCGGCCTGCGGACGCCGCGGCCGCCGACGCCGACCGGGCCGACCGGGCCGACCGGGCCGACCGGGCCGACCGGGCCGACCGGGCCGACCACGACGTCGACGGTCCGGCGGTCGGTGAGCCTTCGGGCCTGGATCGGCCACGCGGATCCCATGCCGCCTATGCGATCAACTGGAAGACCGTGCTGGTGCTCGACGCCGCGATGGGTCTGGCCGTTGTGGCCGCCGGGTTCATCGCCCTCGTCGTCTGGAGCTTCTGGCTCGGCGCATTCCTGATCGCAACGGGCTGCGCCTACACGGGCATGGTGGTGTTTCGCGCCGACCAGTGGCGCCGCCTGCGCCGTGATGCCGGCCTCTGACAGTGAGAATGGGGTGGGGCCTCCGCGGCGCCGGTGAGTACCCTCGCGGTCATGGACGGAGAACGTGGTCTCCGCGTGGCCAAGAACATCGTGTGCATCGACTGCGGCGGCCTCTGCCACCTGCTCTCGTACGAGCCGCCTGAAGGATGGGAGCCCGACGATGTCGTCGCCTACCGCTGCGAGGACTGCCTCGATCGCTGGGACATCGTGCTCGAAGACGAAGACAACGATCCCTACGGCTGATCGGTCCATCTCCCGTTTCTCCCCCCCGGTTTGTCGCGCTCAGCGGGAACAACTGACGCCGAAACCTGTGGGGAAGCGGGCGGTCTCGGGGGCAGGCGCGCCGTGCGGGTGATCGCCGGGTCGGCCCGCGGGCGCCGCCTGGTCACGCCGGACGGCACCGACACCCGCCCGACCGGTGACCGGGTGCGCGAGGCGACCTTCAACGCGCTCCACAGCCTCGGCGCCGTCGAGGACGCCACCGTGATCGACCTGTTCGCCGGTAGCGGGGCCCTCGGCATCGAAGCCTTGTCGCGGGGTGCCGCCCACGCCACGTTCGTCGACCACGACCGCCGGGCCATCCGGGCCGTCGAGGCCAACCTGGCCAGCACCGGCCTGGCGGACCGAGCCACTTTCGAGGCCACCACCGCCGAGCGCGTGATCGACCATGCCATCCATGTGGGGCAGCGCTGGGACCTGGCCCTGCTCGACCCGCCCTACACCTTCGACGCCTGGGACGACCTGTTGGCCACCCTGCCGGCCGATCTGGCCGTCATCGAGTCCGACCGCCCGATCGTGGCGCCACCCGGTTGGCATGTGGTCAGGGACCGCCGGTACGGGACTACGATCGTGACCGTCCTTGGCTCGAACCCTTCTGCCGGTCAACCGACCGGGATCATCCCTCGGGAGTGACCGTGGCGCTCGTGCTCTACCCCGGGTCGTTCGATCCGATCCACAACGGCCATCTCGAGATCATCGAAACGGCGTCGCGCTTGTTCGACGGGGTGATCGTCGCGGCCATGCGCAACCCGCAGAAGGGCGAGCCGCTGTTCAACCTCGACGAGCGCGAGGCGATGCTGCGGGAAAGTGTCGCCCACCTCGACAACGTCCAGGTCACCATGTTCTCGAGCCTGGTGGTCGACCTGGCCCGTGACCTCGGCGCCGACTTCATCGTCAAGGGGCTGCGGGCCGTCTCCGACTTCGAGTCCGAGTTGCAGATGGCCCAGATGAACAAGGGGATCTCGGGCGTCTACACGCTCTTCATCCCGTCCGCATCCGACCATTCGTTCCTGGCCTCGAAGCTGATCCGTGAGATCGCCCGATTCGGGGGCGACGTCTCGGACATGGTCCCGCCCGCCGTGGCCAAGCGCCTCGAGGAGAAGTACCCACATGACTGATTTCTCTGACGAACTCGACGATCTCGCCGATCTCTCGGGGGCTCCGACCCCGGCGCCCTATCACGGCGCCGAGACCGAGGAGATCCTGCTGCAGCTGCACGACATGGTCGATGCCGCCAAGCAGGTGCCCCTGTCGGCGTCGTCGATGATCTCCAAGGAGGACGTGCTCGAGTTGCTCGACGAGGCGCTCACCCGCCTGCCCGAGGAGCTGCGGGCGGCCCGGTGGCTGCTCAAGGAACGCGACGAGTACCTCGCCCGGGTGAAGCACGAAGGTGACGAGATCCTCGACCAGGCCCGTGCCCGCGCCGAACGGATGGTGCAGCGCACCGAGGTCGTGAAGGCCGCCGAGTCGCGGGCCTACCAGATCGTCGACACCGCCGAGGCCGAGGCCCGGCAACTGCACCACGAGGTCGAGGACTTCTGCGATCAGAAGCTGGCGAGCTTCGAGATCGTGCTCGACCGCACCATGAAGCTGGTCGCCTCGGGCCGCCAGAAGCTGCAGGGCACGAACCTGACCGGTGACATCGCCGACGGGCACCCGCTCGATGGGCACCCGCTCGATCACCCCCTCGACCTGCCGCCTCCCCCCGACGCCCCAGCCCGGCCCGACGAGCGGCTCTCGGCCTACGACGACCAGGCCGACGAGGGGTACTACGACCAGGACGACGTCTCGTGAACTCGGCTCGGCCGCTGCAGGTGGGCGTGTCCGAGTTGCTGCGCCACCCCGGCAGCCGTCGTCCCTTCGCCATCGCCGTCGACCTCGACGGGCTCGCCGTCTCGACGGCATCGGTGCCGGTCGGTGCCCCCGTGCGGGTCGACCTGATCCTCGAGTCGCTGAGCACGGCGATCACCGCCACCGGCACCGTGCGGGTCGCGTGGCACGGCGCGTGTCGCCGGTGCCTCGACCCGGTGTCGGGTGAGGCCGAGGCCGAGGTGCACACCGAGATCTTCGAGCGCCGGCCGACCGAGGGTGAGACCTATCCGCTGGTCGGTGAGCAGATCGACCTCGAACCGCTGGTGCGCGACGCCGTGCTGCTGGCCCTGCCGTTGGCGCCGTTGTGCGGTGACGACTGCCGGGGGCCGGCGCCCGAGGCGTTCCCGACCGGCGAGATCGACGACGGCGACGAGGGAGACGTCGATCCCCGCTGGGCGGCCCTCGACGGCCTGACCTTCGACTGACGGCCCCGCCGACCCGACCGGCCCGGGCCATTGGGTTGACGAGCCCGGGCCGTCGCTTCGACGAGCCGAGGATGTCGCTTCGACGAGCCGAGGATGTCGCTTCGACTCGTGGGGGTCGCGCCCGCTACGCTCTCCCGTTCGCGTCCTGCCCCTTGGTCCCGTCCCGGGTCGTGGCCCGGCGCCCACCGATTCGCACGACTTCCAGAGGCATCGAGAATCATGGCCGTCCCCAAGAAGAAGACTTCCAAGTCGAAGAGCCGCAGCCGTCGAGCCTCGGCCTGGACCATCTCCACGGCGCCGCGCAGCACGTGCCCGCGCTGTGGCGCCACCAAGGTGCCCCACATCGTGTGCGGCAACTGCGGCTGGTATCACGGCCGCCAGGCCATCGACGTCGACTGATCGCCTCCCGCCGGTCCATGTTGTGACCACCATGCTCCCCATCGCCGTCGACGCCATGGGCGGCGATCACGCCCCGGCCGCCATCGTGGCCGGCGCCAAGCAGGCCGCCGCCGAGCTCGGGGTTCCGATCCTGCTCGTCGGCCGACCCGACGAGATCGGCGATCCCGGCGATCTCGAGGTGCTGCCGGCATCCGAGGTCATCGCCATGGACGCCGACGCCGGCTCGAGTGTGCGCCGCATGAAGGACTCGTCGCTGGTGCGGGCGGCCGAAGCCGTGCGCGACGGCCGGGCCTCGGCCATGGTCAGCGCCGGCAACACCGGGGCCACGATGGCCAGTGCCCTGCTGCGGATGGGTCGCATCAAGGGTGTGAGTCGACCGGCGATCGCCACCCCGATCCCGGTGCTGGGTGGTACCCCGACGGTCATGCTCGATGCCGGCGCCAACGCCGAGTGCAGCGCCGAGTGGCTCGTGCAGTTCGCCCAGATGGGTGCGGTCTACGCCCGCGACCGATTCGGCATCGAGCATCCGCGGGTGGCTCTGCTGTCGATCGGCGAGGAGCCCACCAAGGGCAACCCGCTCGTCAAGGAGACCCACAAGCTGCTGGCCGATCCGTCATGGATCGGTTCGACCGGTGCGGTCTTCGTCGGCAACGTCGAGGGCCGGGACCTGATGACCGACGCCGCCGACGTCGTGGTCACCGACGGCTTCACCGGCAACGTGGCCCTCAAGACCCTCGAGGGCAGCCTGCGGGCGCTCATCGACGGGGTGCTCGGGGCGTTCGACACCGACGACGCCACCCGCGAGGCGGCCAAGGTGCTGATGCCGGCGCTGGGCCCGCTCTACGTGCAACTCGACCCCGAAAACGTGGGCGGCGCCATGCTGCTCGGCGTCGACGGGGTGTGCATCATCAGTCACGGGTCGTCGTCGGCCACGGCGATGGTCAATGCCATCCGGGTCGCCCGTGACCTCGTGGTCGGCGAGGTCGTCGAGCATCTCCGGGCCGCCACCGCCCCGGTCGTCCCGGCGGGCTGAGATCACCCGGATCGGCCCGCCCATCGCGGCCGGCGATTGCCCCCTTGACAGATAAATAGTGCCGCTGACCTGCTATTTTGGGCCTCTTCACGAGCGCACAATCTTCGGATCTGCTACGCTCCCGGCCGTTCCCGTGCACCCGCACCGCCGTTCCGGCATCGAAGGAGACCGCACCCCGTGCCCGCAGAGACCCACGTCACCAATGGCCCGATCGACCGGCAGGAAATCGTCGACCTGGTCCGTGACCGGCTGGCCGACATCCTCGAGATCGAGCCGTCGGCCATTCACGAAGGCGATTCGTTCGCCGACGACCTCGAGGCCGATTCGCTGGCCCTCATCGAGCTCGTCGAAGCCATCGAAGAAGAGCTGAGCGAGCGCAGCGTCGGCTTCCGCATCGAGGACGAAGACCTCGAGGACCTCAAGACAGTGCGGGACGCGGTCGACTACGTGGTCGCCCGCCTGGGCTGATCCGCTGCCCACCGCCGCACTTCTCCGCTTCGCCGAACGGCTCGGTTGCCCGTTCACCGACCCTGGTCTGCTCGCGCTCGCCGTCACGCACCGGTCGTGGTGCGCCGAGCACGCCGGCCACGAGTCGAACGAGCGCCTCGAGTTCCTCGGCGACGCCGTGCTCGGCGTGGTGGTGGCCAATCACGCGTATCAGTTCTCGGGCCTGACCGAAGGTGATCTGTCACGGGTGCGGGCCGCGGTGGTCAACCGAACGGCATTGGCCGAAGTTGCCTCCGAGGTCGGGCTCGGCGAGCACCTGCGGCTCGGCAAGGGTGAAAGCGTCCGGGGTGAGCGGGGCCGGCTCTCGATCCTCTCCGACGCGATGGAAGCGCTCATCGGTGCCGTCTTCCTCGATCAGGGATGGCCCGCCGCCCAGGAACTGGTGCTGCGACTCTTCGGCGCCCGGGTCGACCGCGCCGCCGAGGATCCCGGAGGTCTCGATTTCAAGACCCAGCTCCAGGAACTGACCCACCGCGCCTTTCAGCAGGACCCCGACTATCAGATCAGCAGCGACGGTCTCGAACACGAGCCTCGTTTCGTGGCCGTCGTGCGGGTCGCCGGCCGGGTCGAAGGTGAGGGCGAGGGCCGCAGCAAGAAGCTCGCCGAGCAGCAGGCGGCCCGGGTCGCGTGGTTGCGCCTGAGCGAGCGGGTCGCCGGCGAGTCCGATCTCAAGCCCGACACCGGGCGCGAGCCCGATCTCGACGAGGCCGGCGCCGACCAGGCGGGCGGCGCTCCTTCCGATCATGTGACCTTCACCCCGGTCACCCCCTCCGGGCCGAACCCGGCCCAACCCGATCCCGTCGTCACCGGTGGGAGCCGAGAGAGCGAGATGCACGATGCCTGAACTACCCGAGGTGGAGACGATCCGCCGCGAGCTCGAACGAGAGGTCGTCGGCAAGAAGATCAAGACGGTCGAGGTGCACGGCACCCGCACGGTGCGCCGCCAGACCAAGAAGGCGTTCGCGGCCAAGCTCGACGGCGTCAAGATCACCGGCGCCGACCGCAAGGGCAAGTACCTGCTGGTCAAGCTGGACAGTGGTGACACGCTCGTCATCCACCTGCGGATGAGCGGCCAGCTGCTCAAGACCACCCCGAAGCATCCGGTGGCCAAGCACACCCACGTGGTGATCACCTTCACCCAGGGCGGGCAGCTTCGCTTCGTCGACCCCCGCACGTTCGGCGAGATGTTCGTCACCACGCCCGATTCCCTGGCCACCGACTTCCCCGAGCTGGCCGAGCTCGGGTTCGATCCCGTCGAAACGCCGATCTCGTGGCAGTCCTTCGGCCACCAGCTCATGGACCACAAGATGAAGCTGAAGGCGTTCCTCACCGATCAGACGATGATCGCCGGCCTGGGCAACATCTACGCCGACGAGATCCTGTTCGCCGCGGGGCTGCGCTATGACCGTATGAGCGACTCGCTGTCGACCCAGGAGATGCGCCGGCTCTACCGGTCGGTGGTCGAGACCCTGCACGACGCCATCAAGTACGGCGGCTCGACGCTCGCCGACGAGCAGTACGTCGACCTCAACGGCAAGGCCGGCGAGTACCAGCAGCACCACAAGGTCTACGACCGCGAGAAGCAGCCGTGCTTCCGCTGCCGGCGGGCCAACATCTCGAAGGCCAAGTTCGCCGGCCGGTCCACCTACTTCTGCGAGATCTGCCAGGTCTGACCGCCCGGCGGTGATGAACCGACGGCCCCCCGGGAGCCACTAGGGTCGGTCCGTCCAGAGCACAGCGGAGTAGGTGTGTATCTCAAGACCTTGACCCTCAAGGGGTTCAAGTCGTTCGCCGACGCAACGGCCCTCGATTTCGAGCCTGGTGTGACCGTCGTGGTGGGCCCGAACGGCAGCGGCAAGTCCAATGTCGTCGACGCCATCGGTTGGGTGCTCGGCGCCCAGGCTCCGAGTGCCGTGCGCTCCCAGAAGATGGACGACGTGATCTTCGCCGGCACGGCCAAGCGCAGCGCCCTGGGTCGGGCCGAGGTCTCGCTCACCATCGACAACAGCTCGGGCATTCTGCCGATCGAGTTCAACGAGGTCACGATCACCCGCACGCTCTTCCGTAGCGGCGACAGCGAGTACGCGCTCAACGGGGTGCCGTGCCGGTTGCTCGACATCCAGGAACTGCTCAGCGACAGCGGCGTGGGCCGCCAGCAGCACGTGATCATCAGTCAGGGCCAGATCGACGCCGTGCTCAATGCCCGGCCCGAAGAGCGACGTTCGATCATCGAAGAAGCGGCCGGCGTGCTGAAGTTCCGCCGCCGCAAGGAGAAGAGCGAGCGGCGGCTCGAGGCCACCGAGGGCAACCTCACCCGCCTGCAGGACCTGTTGCGTGAGGTGCGACGCCAGTTGCGCCCCCTCGAACGCCAGGCCGACGCCGCCCGCCGCCACGGTGCCGTCGTGGCCGAGTTGCATGCGCTCCGGGTGCATGTCGCCGGGCGCGAGCTCGCCGTGCTGCGCACCCGCCTCGCCGGCGCCGCCCAACGGCGTCTCGAGCTGGCCACCACCGACCGCGAGCTCAAGACCGAACTGGCCGGGCTCGACACCGGGGTCATGGCGACCGAGGCCACCCTCACCGCCATGGGCGGCGACGACCTCGGCGACTCGCTCGCCCAGTTCGAGTCGCTCTTCGAGAAGGCCCGGGGCCTGTCGTCGCTGCTGGCCGAGCGGCGCCGCGGCATCGACCGTGACCGCGGCGCGTTCGTCGACCAGGGCGTGATCGCCACCCTCGAGGCCGAGTCGGCCCGGTTGCAGGGTGAGCTGGCCGAGGCTGCGGCCGAGATGGCACTCTTCGGCCCACAGGGCGAGGCGCTGGCTGCGGCCGAACAGGCGCTCGAGGAGGCCCGCGAGCGCTACGAGCTCCAGTGGGCCGACGGGGTGGCCGCTCCCAGCGGACGGGCTTCGGAGGTGCGAGGCGAGTTGGCGGCGCTGCGCCAGGGCGTGCAGCGCGGCGAGGGCGAGCAGGCCCGGATGCAGGCCCGGATCGACGTGCTCACCGACAAGTCCGCCCGGCTCGCCGAAGACGCCGACCGGCTGCGGCTCGAGATCGGTGCGGCCGAGCAGGCCGAGCTTCCCCTCGTCGAGTCACTCGACGGTGCCGAGCAGTGGCGCGCCGATGCCGAGGCGGCGCTCGCCGAGGCCGAGGCGGCCCACCGCACGGCCGAGTCCGACCACCACTCGTGGCTGGCCCGGGTCGATGCCCTCGATCTGGCCCTCGACGAGGCTCGGTCGCGTGCCGGCGCCGAGCGGCTGGCCGACATCGACGGGGTGCTGGGCACGCTGCTCGACCTGGTCGAGGTCGACCCCGGGTGGGAGGCCGCCTTCGAGGCCGCCGCCGGCGAGGCGCTCGCCGCCGTCGTCGTCGACGGGGTCGCCGCCGCCCGACGGGCGCTGCAGGCCCTGCACACCGAGGCGATCTCCGGCGCGGTGCTCGCCCTCTCGAGCGGCCGGTCGGGTCGGGTCACGCCCACCATCGGCGAACCCGTCCGCCGCCATGTGCGTTCGACCCGACCGGGCGTCGACGACCTGCTCGATGCCCTCGTCGGGTCGGCGGTGGTGGTCGACGGCGGATGGGCCGAAGCGGTCGATGCCGCCCTGGCTCACCCCGACGTCGTGGTTGTCACGCCCGACGGCGATCGCTTCGGCCTCAGCGGCTGGCGCGTGGGGGCCGCCGGGTCGGGGGCCACTGGCGCTGCCCTCGACGAGGCCCGGTCGCGATCGGAGGTGGCCTCGGCGGCGGTGGTCACGGCGGCCACCCGTCTCGCCGCGGCCCGTCAGGGGCTCGACGAGGCGCGACGCGCCGAGAACGAGCTGTCGCGTCAGCTCGACGGCAACGACGGGCGGCTGGCCGCGGCCGGTGACGGTCTGCAGCGGGTCGAGACCGATCGGCGCGATGCGGCCACCGAGGCCGACGCCCTCCAGACCCACCTCGACGAGCTCACCGTTCGGGTCGGCCGCGAGCAGGAGCGCATCGCCGAGCTCGAAGTCGAGTTGCCGGCTCTCGAGGCCACCGAGACGGCGACGGCCGAGCGGGGCCGGGCCATGGGCGAGGCCCGGGCCGGGCTCGAGGAGCGGGCCGCCGAGGCCGGTGCCCTGCGCACCGATCTCGAGGTGCGGGGGGCCGGGGTGGCCGAGCGCCACGAGTTCCTGCAGCGCCGCCTGGCCGAGGTCGAGCAGCGACTCGAAGGCGCCGCCCACGAGCGGGCCCAGGCCGAAGGCCGTCGGGTCGAGCTCGACCTGCGTCAGGTCGCGACCGACCGGTTGATCACACACGTGACCGAGCGGCTCGGGGTGATCGAGTCCGAGCTGGGTGGCCTGCGGGAACGCCGCCGTCGTCAGAGCGAGGCCGCCCGCGAGGTCGCCGCCGAGCTCGACAAGATGCGTCGGCAGCGGGCCGATGCCGAACGTCGACTTGGTGAACTGCGCGAGCGGGAGCAGCGCCTCGAGATCGACGATGCCGAGACCAAGCTGCGCATCGAGACCGGCGTCGAGGCGTTGCGCCGCGACCTCGAGTGCGAGCCCGACACCGCCATCGCCGCCGAGTGCCCGCCGCTGATCGAAGGGGTGACGGCGGCCGGTCGCGTGCGTGAGCTCGAACGCGAGTTGCGCATCATGGGCCCGATCAACCCGCTCGCCCTCGAGGAGTTCGAGGCCCTCCAGGAACGCCACGAGTTCCTGCAGCAGCAGCTCGACGACGTCAAGGAGTCGCGTCGCGAGCTGGGCAAGATCATCAAGGCGATCGACGACGAGATCGTCAACGTGTTCGCCTCGGCGTGGGCCGACGTGGCCCTCAACTTCGAGCATCTCTTCGACACGCTGTTTCCCGGCGGCAAGGGCCGTCTGCGGCTGACCGAGCCTGACAACCTGCTCGACACCGGCATCGAGGTCGAGGCCCGGCCCTCGGGCAAGAACGTGCGCAAGCTGTCGCTGCTCTCCGGTGGCGAGCGCTCGCTCACCGCGCTGGCGTTCCTGTTCGCCGTGTTCCGCAGCCGGCCGTCACCGTTCTACGTGATGGACGAGGTCGAGGCCGCCCTCGACGACGTCAACCTGCACCGCTTCCTTGGTCTTGTCGCCGAGTTCCGCAACGACGCCCAGCTCATCATCGTCAGCCACCAGAAGCGCACCATGGAGGCCGCCGACTGCCTGTACGGCGTCACCATGCAGCCCGGTGGTTCGTCGCGGGTCGTCAGCGAAAAGGTGGGCACCGGGCCCTGAGTCGCGGCCGGGCCGGTCAGCTGTCGACGGGCTCGTCGCCACCGAGCAGGGCGACGAGGTCGTGGCTGATCACGTGCCCGACGTGGGCGGCGGTGCGCGCCAGCTGCCACTTGTCGCCGAGGGGCAGTGAGCCGAGGGACGGATTCTCGGTGGTCAGCTCCCAGCCGAGCTCGTCGCGGCGCCGGTCGACGGCGGCGAGGGCCGGCTCGAACCCGTGACGCGCGGCCCGCTGGCCGAGCCAGGTGCGCATGTTGCTCCAGCCGACGAGGAAGTCATGGCGGCGGAAGTCCTCGTCGACGAAGCCCCCGAAGTGGAAGAGGAAGTCGCCGGCCAGTCGGTCGGCGATCGGCGGAGCGTCGCCGTCGAGCCGAGGCGAGACCATCTCGACTCGGGCCCGCCGCTTGCCCCGCAGGCCGGCCGCCCCCTTGATCACCTGGCCGACGAGAGATGGCAGGTCGGCCGGGGCGGGAGCCAGGGGTGGGTCCGGTCGGGCGCTCGGGTCCGGTGGGGCGGTCGGGTCGCCGGCGGCGATCGCCGGGGGCACGGTGCCGCCGTCGCGGCTCTCGGCCAGCATGCGCCGGTCATCGGCCATGGCGGTGAGCGCGTCGACCAACCGGTCGGTGATGGCCGCCTCGACGTCGGCCCGGCGGTCGGGCGCCGCCTCGCCCAGGGCGTCGAGCGCCAGGGTCAGGGCGGCGACGATCGTCTCGGTGGCCTGACTCGTCCACTGCACGTGACTGTTCGTCTTCTCCAGCTTGAGCAGGTCGTCGTAGATCGACTGGCTGCCCTTGAGGTTGAACACGTCGAACAGGGTGAAGGTCCAGTTCGGCTCGTGGCCGGGGTTCCACCACCGCCCGTTCTGGTCGACGGTGGCCGGCTGGGGCTCGACCAGCAGGAACAGTCGCTCGTCGCCGGCGGCCCCGGGCGGGATGTCGCCCTGATCCTCGGCCAGGTTCACCAGCTCGATCGCCCGCCCGAACGGCTCGTTGTCGAGCGTGCCGCCGTCGGTGTACCAGACCGGCCACGGGGTGCCGTCGGGTGGCAGGTTGTTGATGTGGTTGCTCAGGTAGGTCTCGCGGTCGCTCGAACGATCGAGCAGCATCGGGGCGAACCCCAGGGCATTGGCGGCCGAGGCGAGGGCGGGGTCTGCCGCCTCGAGGAACTGGGCATCGATCGCGTCGGACGCGAAGCGGCCGCTCCACCAGTCGAGATGGGTGAGGGCCGGGAACGCCGGCTGATCGGGTTCGATGCTCGGCACCCGGTAGCTGAGCCCTCCGAGACTGGCGAGCGCCATCGAGATCTGGATGGGGTCGGTCTGGCGGGCGACATCGGGTCCGCCGTCGGGCACCGATCCACCGGCGTCGAGCAGATCGGCGGCGAGATGGCGCAACGGCTCGGCCGAGAGCACCGACGCGGTGCTCGAGCTGCGCATGGAGCGAAGCGAATCGGCTTCGACCCAGGCCCGGGTCATCAACGTCACGGGGTCGGCTCCGCGCAGCAATGCCCGGGCGGCGAGCACGCCGGTGATCGAACCGGCCGAGGCGGTGGCCATGGCGTCGATGACGAGCTGCCCGTGAGCGTGCTGCGCGGCCACGAGCAGGGCGGCGATGGCGCCCCCGTGGTAGCTGCCGAGCGACACAGCACCGGGCAGCGTGAGGGCGAGCCGAAGTCGCGTCGGGTCGGATTCGGGTTGGGAAGGGTCCGCCATGCACCCGTTGTAGCCGACGGTGCGCGGTGCGACCGATGTCGGTCGGCCGCCGGCGGTCGGGGCACCTACGATCGCCGCCATCGGGCCGGAGCCATCGGAAGGCGATCCACGAGTGGCCGAGCGTTCTGAACCGACCGGGCTGCCGGCCAGCGGCCCGCCCGTCGTGTATCGGCTCCACAGTGGGCTCGGCAATCAACTCTTCGAGTTCGCCGCCGCCTACGCCGTGGCCCGCCGGCTCGACGCGCCACTTCGTCACGATCCGTACAAGTCCGAAGATCGGGCCCTCGCCTTGTGTATCGGGCTCCTCTGGCAGCCGGCCACGCACGCCGATCTGGCCCGCGCCGCCGCGACGCGGACGGGTGGGCTCGATCGGTGGCGGGGGGCGGCTCGGCGCCGGGCGTGGACCCTCGGCGAGCGGCTGGGGAGGTCGCCCCACCGCTTCGCGTTGCCCGAGGCGTCCGAGGCGACCGAGGCGTTTGCCTACGATCCTCGATTCGAGCGGCTGGTCGCGCCCTGCTACCTGCGCGGCTACTTCCAGGATCTCGGCTACTTCGACACCGTGCTCGACGACGTGGTCGAGATACTGATCGACAACCTGCAGATTCCACCCCCCGATCCGCGGGGCTCGGTGGTGGCTCTGCAGTTCCGGGTGGCCGACGAGTACCGGCAGCTCGGTTGGACGCTGGCGGAGCCCCACTACGCGGCGGCGCTCGAGGTCGTGGCGGCGGAGATCGCCGATCCGATGATCCGCGTGCTCTGCGACGACGACACGTTTCGCTCCTATGCCGAGCGTTGGGCGGTGGCGTCGGGGTTCGTCGTCGACGACTCGCCCCGGCCGGAGCAGCACCCCGATCCGGTGGTGAATGCCCTGATCGAAGCGGCACGGTGCAACCACGGGGTCATGTCGAACTCGACGTTCTCGTGGTGGGGTGCGGTGCTCGGCGACCACCTGTCGGGCGCGTCGCCCCGACTGGTCGTCTACCCGTCGGGTTGGGTCGGCCAGCCCGCT
>Ga0315273_10007222_pt1 | contig 13901 bp, 11 predicted proteins | sample YL17G02_0_MG_FD_205753 | JGI IMG/M metagenome (GOLD analysis project Ga0315273, IMG submission 205753) | Sediment microbial communities from Yellowstone Lake, YNP, Wyoming, USA - YL17G02_0 | ecosystem: Environmental > Aquatic > Freshwater > Lake > Sediment | place: USA: Wyoming | collected... | reverse complement strand
GAGTTGAATTTCCCCAGGAAGTTTTTCAGCCAGCAACGCGTGGGGATGGCGGTTGCGGTGAGTTCAGGAATGGGGCGCTTGGGATCGAACTAGCTTTCCTCTACAACGCGGCGCGATCTCACCAGGATGCTCGCTGATATCTTGCTTGCGATTTCCATTGTAGTGGTGATCCACAGGTGTTGCTCACTGTGGTCGGCGGACACCAGGTGAAGGGTGTCGGCGAATAGGCCTCAGGCGATTCTGCTATTCTTGCCGCTGCTCTGGCGGGGCACAATCTCAAAGCCCAGATCAACCTGTGCTCGCCGATTGTCTGACTTGCCCGCTATGATCGCCACTGCTGTTTCAGCGGCGAACTTACCAAGGCGATGCCTGTGGGTTGCAACAGTCGACAGGGAGGGAGAGGCATAGGCTGCAAATTCGAGATCATGGAATCCCAGTATGGATACATCCTCGGGCACTCTGAGGCCGAGGCGGCGACATTTCATGAGCGCCCCAAGTGCCAGATTGTCGTCAATGCAGAACAGGGCTTCTGGAATTTGACCACTCCCCCAGAGCTGCTCCATGATTTCCGAGCCCAGGGCAATGGAGCTCTGCTGGGGATTGGATGCCAGCAGGCCATTATAGCTGAGGCCTGCTGCATCCATGGCTTGCTGGTAGCCCTTCAGCCTGGCGGCCGCCCGCACATCCAGGTGTCCCACGACGAAGCCAATCCGTTCGTGCCCCAATTCAATGAGGAAACGCGTTGCTCTGAATCCGGCGCGCGACTGGGAAAGTCCAATATTGATGTCGATGGGATCATCCGTCAGTTCGAAAGTCTCAATAACCGGTACCCGGGACTGCTGCAACAGGCGACGCGCCATCGGCGTGTGATCAACGCCCACGATGATGATGGCTTCAACACGTTGCCCGAGAAGGGTGCGGATTGCATCCTCTTCTTCGCTTGCCGAATAGCGGCTGTTGACGACGACCACCTGAAAGCCGCTTCCCAGGAAAACCTCGTGCAGAGCCAGGAGATATTCTGCAAAGATAACATTATATAGAGTGGGCACAATGACGCCCACGGAGTGGCTGCGCGAAGAAGCCAGCCGGCTGGCGGCGAGGTTGGGAACATAGGCAAGCTTGTTAACGGCTGCATCAATACGTTGTCGCAGCACGGGTGACACCACGTCAGGCTTGCGCAAAGCGCGTGATACGGTGATCGGGCTCACCTTGGCAAGCTTTGCCACGTCATACAGCGTTTTTCTTTTCTTGGCTATCTGGCTCATCCCTGATCGCAAGTCGTTCTTTGAATCCATATCCCGCAATAACAGGGCCTTCAACAAATTTGACAGCGCTGTCATTTTGGTATTAGTCTTTACCACCCTGCTGAGAACATTCAACGGTCCGAAAAATTCGCATGATCAAGCGGGGTAGCCAATCGGAATCAACCGGTGGCAAATACTGGGAGGTATTTCTATGGCGTCTTCACGCACCTTGCGTCACGTTTTGGCATTGGGAATGTCAGCTTCATTGTTTGCGGCATTTGCCGCCACAGCGCATGCTGACCCCGAAATTGTTGCAGGCCCATCAGCCCAACCCGAGTGCTTTGTACCCTGGGCTGCTGACACGAAATTTTTCAAATTCCCCAAGAAGGCAGGACCATACCGCATTGCGCTTGCCAATGGTTATATTGCCAATACCTGGCGCATCCAAATGATCCAGACGGCGAAGGCCTACGCCGCCCAACCTGATGTTGCAGCCAAACTGAAGGAGTTCAAGGTTGTTTCAACGGGTGAAGACGTGCCGGCACAGATTTCTGCCATCAACAATTTCATCGACTCTGGCTATGACGCCATCGTCGTTAACGCGCAGAACCCGACAGCCTTTGGCCCTGTCATCAAACGGGCCAAGGAAGCAGGCGTCATTTTGGTAGCATTTGACAATATTCTTGATACACAGGATGCCATCAACGTCAACGTCGATCAGAAGGGACTTGGCGTGTTGTGGGCAAACTGGCTGATCAAGAATGTCCCAGATGGCGGCAAGGTGCTTGAGGTTCGCGGTGTTGCCGGAACCTCGGTTGACACTGACCGCCACAACGGCATCCATGAAACGCTGGATGGGTCTGGCAAGAAATGGGAAGTGACGGAAGTTGTCGGCAAGTGGGATGATGGTGTCGCACAAAAGGCATCGGCGGATGCCATTGCTACCAATGGACCCTTCGCTGGCATTACCGCCCAAGGCGGAGATACCGGCGTTGTTCAGGCGATGATCGATGCCAAGCATGCCTTTGTGCCCTTTGGTGGCGAAACTGAAAACGGCTTCCGTAAATTCTGCGCCGCGCATGCGGCTGATGGGCTGAAATGCTCTTCAGCAGGCACTGGACCCGCACAGGTGGCGGTTGCCATCAAGACAGCTATTGCAGCACTTGAAGGTGAAGTTGTTCCCCAGTCGGTTAAGCTGCCGCTGGCCATCGTCGAGCATCCAGACTTCAAGGAAGGCCGGGATTATTTCCCCGACCAGTCGGATAACTTCTTCGTTGGCAACGCCTTCCCAACCTGCGGCATCAACTTTACAGCGCAGGAAATCATGGGCCAATCGAAAGAGAACCAGTAGTTTGATCTAAACTCCCAAGAGGCGTCGCGGAAGAAATTCCGCGGCGCTGCTTCTTGCCGCACGATCAGACTGGAGGGGCCTTGGCTGACGCAATACCACTATTTCAAATGCAGGGGGTATCCAAGCGCTATGGCGGTGTTAGGGCTCTGGAAAAGGCCGATATCGATATCTGGCCGGGCCGCATTCACGCCATTCTGGGTGAGAATGGTGCAGGAAAATCCACCCTGATCAAGGCAATGGCGGGCGTTGTCGCGCCCGACGAAGGGCGCATGCTGCTGGATGGCAAAGAGATTTCATTTGTGTCTCCGGCGGCGGCCAACAGGGCAGGCATTGTCTGTATCTTCCAGGAACTCTCACTAATTCCAGAATTATCGGTTTCCGACAATATCATCATCAGTGATCCGCCGACACGGTTTGGCATGATTGACCGCAAGAAGCAGCGGATCCTGGCCGAGGAAGCCCTGGCGCGGGCAGGGGCGGACGATATTCATCCACTAGCATTGGTCAAGGACCTTGCCCTGTCACGCCGGCAAATGGTGGAAATCGCCAAGGCCCTCGCGCGCAAGCCGCGCATTCTCATACTTGACGAAGCAACGTCGGCGCTGACCGCTGCAGATGTGACCAAGATTTTTTCGGTACTAAAAAGACTGCGCGGCGAAGGGCTGGCGCTACTCTACATTTCGCACCGCATGCATGAGATTGCCGAACTGGCTGACGAATGTTCTGTTTTCCGTAATGGCCGCAAGGTTGAAACCTACAAGGCCGGCAGCAAGACGGACACCGAAGTCGTGGAACTGATGATCGGCCGTGAATACAAGAATGTCTTCCCGCCCAAGCCGGTCAAGGCTCCCAATGGCAGTACCCCGGTCATTGAAACACGCAACCTGTCCTGGACAGACCGTCTCAAGGATATCTCCCTGTCGGTGCGATCGGGAGAGATCATCGGACTCGGTGGCCTCGATGGCCAGGGGCAGCGCGATCTGCTGTTGGCCCTCTTTGGAGTTCTTCGTGGCTGCGCCGGCGATGTGCTCATTGACGGGAAAGCGGTTAAGATCAACAGCCCGACAGCTGCCAAGGACGATAGGATTGGCATGGCGCTCATCCCTGAGGACCGCAAGACCGAGGGCTTGATGCTGCCCATGACAGTGCGTGACAATCTATCCTTTGCATCCCTGCACAGGATATCAAGTGGCGGTGTCATCAATCGCGCAAAAGAGCAGAAACTGATCGACGAAATGATCGGCCTGCTGGCCATCAAGACGGCGGGAACGGATATTGCGGTGGGTTCTCTTTCGGGCGGCAACCAGCAAAAAGTAGTCATTGCAAAGTGGCTGATGAACAAGCCCAGAATCATACTTCTGAATGACCCCACGCGCGGCATTGACGTCGGCACTAAGCAGGAACTTTACGTCCTGCTGCGCAAGCTTGCTGACGCTGGTGCAGCGATTATATTTTATTCGACGGACTATGACGAGTTGATTGGCTGTTGTGACCGCGTTCTTGTTCTCTATGATGGCAAGGTGAAACGCGAACTGGTGGGTGAGGAAATTACCGAACGTGCCCTCATCGCCAGTGCCCTGAACATGGAAATGGGGAAGGCTTTGCACCCATGAAGGACTGGCGCTTCTGGTTTGCCGAACAGCGTGGAACCTTCATGGCCATCGGCATCTTCCTGGTGATGTTCGTGATCTACTCTTCCAACCATCCCGCGGGTTTCAGCGCCAACGTCGTCCAGACGGCGTCGAACAAGGGCGTTTTGCTGGCTTTCGTGGCCATGGCGCAGGCTCTTGTGGTGATTACCGCCGGTATTGACCTGTCCGTCGGCATGATTTTCACACTGACGAACTGCATGGCGTCGTGGCTTGTCTCTGGAACCCCGCTGCAGGTGGCGTTCGGGGTTATCATTGTGCTTCTGACAGGGGCTGCATGCGGGGCCTTGAATGGCGCCATCATCATTTATGGCCGCCTGCAGCCGATTGTGGCCACGATTGCCACCGGCGCCATCTACTACGGCCTGGCCTTGGCTTTGCGCCCGTTTCCGGGTGGTACTGTGGATGAGACCCTGGCCGATGCGCTCACGGGTAAGCTGTTCCACTTCCTGCCAGCTAGCCTTGTAGCTCTTGCTTTCGTGGTGCTCGTGGTGTGGATACCGTTCAGCCGGTCGGTGATCGGCAGGGCCGCCTATGCCGTGGGCTCGTCCGAGCAGGCAGCCTACATGTCGGGTGTTCCCATCAATCGCGCGAAATTTGCGACCTATACCCTGTCGGGTTTGCTGGCAGGTGTCGGTGGATTGTTTCTGACTTTCTTCACCTATACCGGCGAAGCTGCCTATGCCAGTGGCAATGCCTATACGCTCTTTTCGATTGCCGCTGTTGTCCTGGGCGGTGTTTCACTGTTCGGCGGCAAGGGCAGCGCTATTGGTGCAATCTTCGGGGCTCTTGCCTTCCGCACTATTGGAGATCTGCTGTTCGTCTTTGACTTTGACCCCCTTTGGCAACCACTCTTCCAGGGAGTTGTCCTCCTCATCGCCGTCAGTCTCGGGGCTTTTGGCCTGCTGCGTATTCGTAATCGATTGGATTGGTTTGGATGAACACTCTCAGCGACCGCTTGCCTGGTTTCATACGCCGCTTCGATCCGGCGGTTGCGACCGCCTTTGCCTGCATTCTGCTGCTGCTGTTCGTGGGCAGCCTGTATTCGAGCAACTTCCTGTCGCCGGAGTATCTCTTGCAGCAGCTCAAGGTGGCTTCCTTCCTGGGTATCATCGCCACGGGCATGATGATGGTGATCCTGCTGGGGCAAATCGACCTGTCATTGCCATGGGTGGTCACCGTCGGAGCCATGATGTCGAGCGCGGTTGCCGGCTTTGGACAAACAGGCGCCATTCTTGCCATTCCATTTGGCATACTATGTGGCATCCTCATCGGCCTTCTGAACGGAGTTGGTGTGGCTTACCTGCGTATTCCCTCCATGATCATCACATTAGCCACCAACGCCGTGGCACAAGGGCTGATGGTCGTTTACACCGGAGGGTTCTCGCCCCAGGACTCGGCGTCGCCAGCCATGCGCTTCCTGGCAACCGGCTTCATCATTCCAACCCTGCCAAATTCGGTTATCTGCTGGTCCGCAATCGGTGCGGCGGCCGTGTTCCTCATGACGCGAACAACCTTTGGGCGTTCTATCTATGGCATTGGCAACCGTGAACGTGCGGCATACCTGTCAGGTATCAATACCCGCCGGGTCGTTATGACGGTGTTTGCCATTTCCGGCGGACTTTCGGCATTCGGCGGTGTCCTGCTTGCGGGTTATGCCTCAAAGGCGGCGCAATCGATGGGTGATGCCTATCTGCTGCCGGCAATTGCTGCCGTTGTTCTGGGCGGCACATCCATTCTTGGCGGACGCGGCAGCTACCTTGGCACTGTCGCAGGTGTCTTGCTGATCACGCTGCTACAATCCATCCTGTCGGTGATGCAGATGCCGGAATTCGGTCGCCAGATTATTTATGGCGTTGTTATTATCCTGATGCTGCTGCTGTATGGGCGAGAACGGCTGGTGCGTTGAACCGGCTAGTCGGTTCCCATTACGAGGCCTTCAATGTCGTGTTTCTGGGTCACTGGGATCAGTTTGTCAACGACGCGGCATGCGAGGTGGTCACGAATGGCGTTTGGCAATGCAGCGAAATAATCTTTAGTCACCATCATGTCGTGCAAGGCTGAATGACCGGCACCGGGCGCATCGATGCCGATAACCAGTACAGGCCGGGCAATGGGCGACGCGTGGGCGGTACCTCTGTGCATGGTAAGGGCTGACCGGCAGGAAATGTCCCCCATCTGCGGGAACTTTCGAACGCCTTTGTCTGCAAATTCTGGCCAGGCCTCCTTGGGAGGAAACATTTCTTTGTCCCATTCCCGGCCATCCACCCATTGGGTGCCGGGAGCAATTTCAAAGGGTCCCATGTCGGTGGCAACGTCAACACCTGTGAGGTTGAAGGCAAGCGAGGTTATTTTACGGTCTCGATAGGTTTCGGGTGGCGAGGGAAAGTCACGGTGCCAGGGCTGGTTCTTGGCGCCTTGAAACGGTGTGTCAAAGCCGATCTCGACGATTTCATAGTGGGGTCCGCATACCGCCTCGGCCATGCCGGTGACCCAAGGGTGGGTGAGCAAATCTGCAAAGCCCCTAAAGTCCTGGGGATGGATCTCGACATACCATCGCCTTGGACCGCGACCTACGGCACCTCCTGGCCTTTGAATGGCAGACCAGAAGGCCGCCATCATGTCTTCGCGCATAGCTTCGACCCAGGCTTTTGAGAAAGCCGACTTGAGGCCCACGATGCCGTCACGGTTGAGGGTCTCAACATCGGTCACAATATGCATTTTCATGGGCTTTCGTGGTCTAAAAGCAAGTTGTCACCATCCTAGCCCGGCGAACGCTGGGCTGACAAGGAAAGCTACACCCGGCTAGCTTGATCCTCGCCCATATCCTCGCCCATATCCTCGCCCATATCCTCGCCGATGAGTCTCATGAGTCTCATGAGTCTATTGTCATATATCCAATTACATTGCGCGCCGTGCGTAATTTTTGGGCCGCACCATGTGCAATCACGCTACGTAAAGCAATTGAGAAATTGTGCAGTGCCACATGTCCTGCTGCATCGCAATTGTATGATAATTTGCGCCCTGCACAGTAAAATAGAATTGACTGAACTCGACTTCGGTGATTAGCCTTACCGCCAAGGTCGCAGCCAACAAACAAGGCGACCGGTGAGTTCAAAGGGAAAAATTTCATGAAAAAGATTTCACGCCGCGAGTCGATGATGCTTATTGGTGGTGCGGTTGTCATGGGTCTGCGCCCAGCCTATGCCGCACTGCCAAAGCTCGAAAAAAAGGACAAGTACAAGGTCGGTTTTGCGCAGACTGAGAGCAACAACCCTTGGCGCCTGGCGCAGACCAAGAGCATGCAAGATGAAGCCGCCAAGCGCGGCTGGCAACTTGTCTACACCGACGCAGCCGGCTCTGCTGCCAAGCAAGTGGCTGACGTGCGGTCGATGATTGCCCAGAAGGTGGACGTCATCCTCTTGGCGCCACGCGAAGAAAAGCCTCTCATTCCAGCCGTTATGGAAGCCAAGAAGGCTGGTATCCCCATGTTCCTGATTGACCGCAATGTGGATCAGTCGCTGGCTAAGGGTGGTGAAGATTATGTGGCTTTCATCGGCTCTGATTTCACCAAGGAAGGCATGCAGGCTGCAGAAGTCTTGACCAAGGCCGTTGACGGCAAGGCCAAGATCATCGAACTGCAAGGCACCGTCGGTTCGTCGCCAGCCAATGACCGCATGGCCGGCTTTGCAAAATACATCAAGGATTTTCCGGACATGCAGATCATTGCATCCCAGTCGGGCGATTTTGCTCGCGACAAGGGCCGGCAGGTTTTTGAAACACTCTACCAGGCGCATCCGGAAGCAACGGCCCTCTACTCACATAACGACGAGATGACCATGGGCGCCATTGCAGCGATGGAAGCAGCTGGCAAGGTGCCCGGCAAGGACCTCATCATTGCCTCCATCGATGGGACGAAGGATGCAACCCAGGCTCTGCTTGACGGCAAGGTGCTGGTGGTTGTTGAGTGCAACCCAAAGTTTGGCCCCGTGGCGTTCTCCTTTGTCGAAAAATATGGCAATGGCGAGCCTATCGAGGCGCGCCTTGTCAATATCGACCGCGTGTTCACCAAGGATAATGCAGCCGCGTATATGCCGGAAGCATACTAATACCAGGCATTGCATGGGTTTTGCACAGCTGAACGACAGCGCATCATCGCGCTGTCGTTCAATTTTCGCTCCATCCTATAACTGATCTTGCATTGGGCGCCACTTTCTGTGTCTCATACCCTATGACTGAAATCCAGCCACTCCTGGTCATGAAGGCCATCGATAAATCTTTTGGAAATGTTGCAGCACTTGTGGGTGCTGATCTTATGGTCATGCCCGCCGAAGTCATGGGGCTCGTTGGCCAGAATGGTGCTGGCAAATCCACCATGATCAAGGTGCTGAACGGTGCCTTTCAGCGGGATGGAGGGACCGTTGAATTTGATGGTAAGCCGTGGGTTGCGGGTTCCCCGCAGCAGGCCCAGAGGGCAGGCGTCAGCACAATATTCCAGGAAATCAACCTGATTGGCTACCGTAGCGTGGCCGAAAATATCTATCTCGGCCGCGAGATCAAGCGTTTTGCCGGTTTTCTGGACTGGGAGAAGATGAATGCCGGGGCCCGCACATTGCTGGCCCGCTTTAACATTGATGTTGATGTCACCCTTGCGCTCGAAAATTTCTCCACTGCCGTCCAGCAGATGGTGGCCATCGCCCGGGCAGTTTCCTTTGAAGCCAAGCTGGTGATCATGGACGAACCTACTTCTTCGCTAGATGAGGCGGAAGTCGCGGTGCTCATGAAAACCATCAGGCAGCTGAAGGCAGAGGGTGTGGCCGTTATCTTTGTGACCCACAAACTCGATGAACTCTACCAGGTCTGCGATCGCGTCACCATCATGCGTGATGGCCGCACGGTGATGGTGGCCCATATGGGGGATATTTCCAAGCTGCAACTGGTGGCTTCGATGCTGGGTCGCGATCTTGCCGATGTTCGCGCCAGGGGCGCCACGGCTTTCAACGATGAAAAGCACGACATCGGCGGTGAATTGCTGGAAGCAAAGTCGCTGTCAGTCGGCCGCCGCGTCAGCGACGCAAGCTTTGACATCCGAAAGGGCGAAATCGTGGGGCTTGCCGGCTTGCTAGGGTCGGGACGAACCGAAACGGCGCGCGCGGTGTTTGCTGCCGACCCAAAATCCCGTGGCCGGATTGTTTTTGGGGGCAAGGAACGGGATTTGCGTTCACCCGCCGAGGCCATTGCGGCCGGTATGGGCTATTGCTCGGAGGACCGCAAAGTTCAAGGCATCGTGCCGGACATGTCCGTTGCCGACAATCTCACACTGGCGCTTCTGCCCGCTCTCACTCGTGTAGGAATGATTGATGAAGCCAAGCAGCGCGAAATAGTCCAGCGCTTCATCCAAGACATCGGCATCAAGTGTTCTGGTCCCCATCAGAAAATCCGTGAGCTCTCGGGTGGTAACCAGCAAAAGGTGCTGCTGGCGCGCTGGCTCTGCATGAATCCGAAACTGCTTATTCTTGACGAGCCCACGCGCGGCATTGACGTTGGCGCCAAGGGCGAAATCCAGAGCCTCATTGGGCGCTTTGCTGATGAAGGACTAGGCGTCCTGATGATATCATCTGAGCTGGAGGAAATCGTCGAGGGAGCAGATCGTGTATTTGTGCTGCGCGACGGCAAGACAGTTGCGGAACTGAACAAGGCTGAAATATCCGAGCAGGCCGTGATGCAGGCCATGGCGCATGGTGCCACATGAGTGATTTGGTCTCGATCTTTCGCCGCTATGGCGTGTTGATTGCCCTCGTCCTTCTCATTCTCCTGAATTTTGCCATCACGCCGCATTTTGCTACTATGCAGACCTTGTCGGTAAACCTCACCCAGGTATGTACCATCGTTATTGTCGGTGTCGGAATGACTCTGGTGATTGCCACCGGCGGCATTGATCTTTCAGTGGGCGCCCTTATGGCCATCGCGGGTGCCATGTCGCCCATGTTCTTCACCGGTCAATTGATTGCAATTCCAAACATTTATGTGGGGATTGCACTCGGCATCGTCATTCCCATTATCATTGCGAGCCTGTTTGGGCTGTTCAACGGCTGGCTCTTCACGCGGTTTTCTATTCAGCCCATTGTTGCAACGCTTGTCCTGTTCATTGCTGGGCGCGGCATTGCCCAGGTTTCGACGAATGGCGATCTGCAGGTGTTCAAGGTTCCGGAATTCCAATCCATTGCCATTGGGCGCGTGCTTGGTGTCCCGTTCCAGGTGTGGATCATGGTCGTCGTCGTTGGTATTGCAGCGTTCGTCTTGCGGCGCACGGTATTTGGCAGGCAGCTTCTGGCAGTCGGCGGCAATGAGGCCGCGGCCAGGCTTTCTGGCATTTCGGTAAAGCGGGTGAAGCTCATCGTCTATACTGTTTCCGGCTTTTGCAGTGCAATTGCGGGCCTCATCGTGATCGCCATGAACTCCGCCGCCGATGCAAACCTCATAGGCCTCGGCATGGAGCTTGATGCCATTGCGGCAGTAGCAGTGGGAGGTACACTGCTGAACGGGGGCAGGGCCACGATTATTGGAACCCTTCTGGGTGCTCTCATCATTCAGCTGGTGCGTTATACGCTGCTGGCCAATGGAGTGCCTGACGCTGCCGCCCTCGTAGTGAAGGCAGGTCTCATCGTACTGGCGGTGTGGCTGCAACGACAGGAGCGTGTGTGATGGGTAGATTCAAGATTACCCCCAGCATTGCGGTGGTGCTTGTCTTGGTGCTTTTGGTATCGCTGGCGGCCATGCGATACGACGGGTTCCTGGGGACCTACAATGTACAGTCCGTACTGCGTTATATTTCCATGTTTTCACTGGTTGCCCTTGGCATGTGCTTTGTCATCATGACCGGCGGCATTGACCTTTCGGTGGGCTCCGTTGCCGCCATGTGTAGCGTGATCTCGGCGCTTCTAAGCCCCTATGGGCTGGCTCCGGGCCTTGTGGGTGGGGTGGCAGCAGGCTGCCTTGCTGGAGTTGTGAATGGCATTCTCATTACCCAATTGCGAATACTGCCGTTTATCGCCACTTTGGCAACCATGCTTGCAGCTTCGGGTAGCGGCCTGCTATTGGCTAAAAATCAGTCGGTATCAGTGTCCTATGATACCTATTTCACGCAATTGGGGCAGGGTGATTTGTTTAGCTTCGTGCGGCCCGAATGGGTTGATGCCGATGGGGTTGGCCTGTTCGGTTCCATTCTCGGTTTCGTCCTGAGTTTCCCAACCCCGGCCTGGATCGCCATCGTGGCCTATGTGGTGGGGGGCGTGGTGATCAGTCACACGTCATTCGGCCGTCACGTTCTGGCAGTAGGCGGCGGCACGGAAGCCTCACGGCTCATGGGCTTGCCGGTCGACCGCACCATATTCTCGGTATATATTATTTCAGGAACCCTGGCAGGCCTGGCAGGGGTCATCCTTGCGGCACAATTTGGCGCTGGCCAGCCCATCGAAGGCATTGGCTGGGAACTCTTTGCCATTGCCTCTGTCGTTGTCGGCGGAACTCTTCTGTCGGGCGGGAAGGGCTCTGTCGTTGGCACACTGGCAGGCGCACTACTGCTGGGTGTTATCTTCACGATTCTCAACTTCGAAAATGGCATGGGATGGATTTCACTTTCCGCCTATTGGCAGTCGGTCGTCCGCGGGGTGTTCCTTCTGGTCGTCGTCATCCTGCAATCGCGTCTGGCCAGGCAAGACAGCGACCGGATGAAAGCAACCTGAAACCGCCTCATGCCGCTCAAGAAGACATCAGAACCTTTTCTGTAATTTCGCTGTCAGCCGCAAGCGGGCGCATGGCGGTGTGTCCGGTTTTCTGCAGGCCGGCGTGATAGGCTTTTACGGCGTCCAACGGCTTAATATTGCCGCTTGCCACTTCCCGCATGAATGACACTATGGACAATGGGTCCTCCGCCAGATTAATCTTGCGACCAAACAGGGCAACCCGCGCGCCATATTTTTCTGATTGGTTGATGAGCTCGAAGCAGTCGCGCGTGGTCCCGGCACCGCCGCCCAGGACACCCACGACAATGCTGGGATCAAAGGAGGCGAGCTCATCCAGCGCCTTCGGGCCATTGAATGGTATTTTCAGGAACTGCGGGCGCTCGGCCTTGGTGAGGCCTGCAAGGCAGCGCACGATGCAGTCATTCACATAGTGGGGGATAATTGCTGCATCCATGTTGCAGTTCACATTGGGATTGAACACTTCAAGGAAATAGTTGAACTCATTGTTGGCAGCATCCTCGCGGAACATGGCAAAGTGCTCCAGCGAGTCATAGTCGCTGTCGAGATCATTGTTGAAGGTAATCGAATAGAGGCCAAGATCGGTATAGGGCTTGGTGTGGGGCAAGGAGGCACTGCGAAAGGGCCGGCTGGGTTTGTTCGCGTAGGTGGCGCCGCGTCCTACCCAGATGTCGGTGGTGTCATTGGCGCGAATTGCAGGTTTGACGGCGCTGTCCTTGAAAACCCCCATTTCCACCAGGGACTCCAAGTTGGAAACCGAGGTCAGCATGATGTCCACGATATCCTGTTTCACGATTGCAGCGATGTTTGCCAGAAACTCGGGCCGCGTCACTGTACGCTTGCACGAGCCGTCCTTCTCGCGCTTGGGTCCGCAGCCTGCGAGGCTCGGTCCCATATCCGGGTCCTTGGCATCGGCTATGATGAAATCATTGCGCTTGTACTGGCCATTGAGAATACGGGAGAGTTTTTGATCGAGCTTGAACATTCTTACCTGCTGCTGGAGTGATTTAGACCGCTGGCAATGATAGAAGTTTGCGGGCTTGCGCGATAGAGGCAGGATGCCTGCTATATGCGCTGCAGAGTTGCGCTACACGCGACACAAGTTCAGCATTTGACGCCGCAAGCCGTTTATCATCCCAGCGGATATTGTCTTCAAGGCCAGTTCGACAATGACCACCCCGCTGCAGGGACCAGTGATTGACCTCAAGCTGGTGGCGCCCGATGCCAGCTGCCGTCCAGGTGGTTTCGGGAGCCAGCCTGATGAGCTCATCCACCATGAAATCAAAGGCCTGGCGTACTGCTGGCATGGCGTTCTTCACACCGAATACGAACTGCACATGCAGCGGCTTGCGCAGCTGACCCTCGTCGGCAAGCCGCAGCGCTTGGTAGAGCATCGAAAGGTCAAAAACCTCAATTTCCGGTTTCACATCGTGCAACAGCATTTTCTGGGCAAGTGCAGCGATAAGGGTGGGGTGATTTTCATAGATTATGGTGGGGAAATTGCAAGAACCCGTCGCGAGAGAGGCCATATCGCAACCCAGATGCAGCATGCCTCCCCGCTCGGATCCCTTGCCGGAACGGCCGCCCGTTGAAAACTGCACGATCATGCCGGGACAATGCTTTCTCAGCCCTGCCAGGAGTGCCGCAAAGCGGGCAGGATCCGAAGTGGGCGTCTGGTCATCATTGCGCACATGCACATGGGCAATGGCGGCGCCCGCCTCAAAGGCCGCTTGGGTGGACTCCACCTGTTCGGCAATCGTTATGGGAGTGGCGGGATTGTTTTCCTTGCGGGGTACAGATCCCGTGATGGCCACAGTGATGATGCAGGGGGTCGTCATGTCCTTGGCTTCCTTGCCTGTCTTCCTCTTGGAAACGTCGCCCGAATTCTTCAACA
>Ga0315273_10007221_pt1 | contig 13901 bp, 8 predicted proteins | sample YL17G02_0_MG_FD_205753 | JGI IMG/M metagenome (GOLD analysis project Ga0315273, IMG submission 205753) | Sediment microbial communities from Yellowstone Lake, YNP, Wyoming, USA - YL17G02_0 | ecosystem: Environmental > Aquatic > Freshwater > Lake > Sediment | place: USA: Wyoming | collected... | reverse complement strand
GGACCAGCGTGCGACCGTGCGGGCGGAACTGGCGAAGATGGGCCTCGCGTGGTCGGGGTTGGCGGCCAACCTGTGGGACCAGAAACTCATCAACACCGACGACCCCGAGCCGTACATCGCGCGGTTCCGCCAGAACGTCGCGTTCGCGGTGGACCTGGGCATCCCGGGCATCCGGGTGGACACGGTGCAGCCGCCGACGATCTTCAAGGAAGTGGACGCGGAGACGGCCCGGAAGCGCGTCGTCGAGACCTGGAAGGTCTGCACGCGGGAGGCCGCCGACCAGGGCCTGTATGTTACGTGGGAGTTCGAGCCGGGCTTTGCCTTCAACAAGCCGTCCGACATCCTGCGGATCGTCGACGAGGTGGACCACGAGCAGTTCGGCGTCCTGCTCGACACCTGCCACGCGCACATGGTGGCGGCCGTCGGGTCGCGCCAGCCCGGCCCGGTCGAAACGCTGCCCGGCGGAGCGGTGGAACTGGTGCGCCGGCTGGCGGGCAAGATCAACCACATTCACATCATCGATTCGGACGGCACGCTGCACGGCGACGAGACGAGCACGCACGCGCCGTTCGGCGACGGCCTGATCGATTGGGACGAAATGGTGCCGGCCCTCAACGACGCCGGCGTGCCGCACAACTGGTGGACGATCGATCTGTGCTTCTGGCCCGACGCCTGGGCCGTAACCGAGCGATGCAAAAAGTTCGTGAACAAGTTGAACGCCCGGTTCGGATAAGAGCGAGGAGACGACTGCCATGGCCAAGCCACTGAACGTCGGCATGATCGGGTACGGCTTCATGGGCCGCGCCCACTCCAACGCCTATCTCCGGGTCAGCAACTTTTTCGACCTGGCCTACCGGCCGGTGCTGAAGGCGGCCTTCGGCCTGGAGAAGGCGAAGACGAAGCAGTTTGCCGACCGCTGGGGTTACGAGTCGGTCGAAACGGACTGGCGCCGGTTGGTCGAGCGGGACGACATCGACATCGTGGACATCTGTGCGCCGAACAACATGCACAAGGAAATGGCCATCGCCGCCGCCGAGGCCGGAAAGACGATCCTGTGCGAAAAACCGCTCGCCAGGAACGGCGCCGAAGGTAAAGAAATGGTCGAGGCGGTCGAGAAGGCCGGCGTCCCCAACATGGTTTCGTACAACTACCGGCGCGTGCCGGCCGTCACGCTGGCCAAGCAACTGGTGGACGAGGGCCGGCTCGGCCGCATCTTCCACTACCGGGCCGTGTTCCTTCAGGACTGGACGATTTCCGCCGACCTGCCCCAGGGTGGGGACGGGCTCTGGCGCCTGGACCTCGCCGCCGCCGGCAGCGGCGTCACGGGCGACCTCCTGGCCCATTGCATCGACACCGCCCTATGGATGAACGGGCCGATTCAGCGCGTGACGGCAATGACCGAGACGTTCATCAAGCAGCGCAAGCACGTCCTCACAGGCAAGGTCGAGCCGGTCGGCATCGACGACGCCTGCGCTTTCCTCGCGCGGTTCGGGAACGGCTCGCTGGGCGTCTTCGAGTCGACGCGCTATGCGCGCGGGCACAAAGCCCTCTACACGTTCGAGATCAACGGCGAGCACGCGTCCATCGCGTGGGACCTGCACGACCTGCATCGCCTGAGTTACTTCGACCATCGCGACGAATCGATCGTTCGCGGCTGGCGGTCCATTCACGTGACCGACAGCGACATGCCCTACATGGACAAGTGGTGGGTGCCCGGCCTCCAGATCGGTTACGAGCACTCGTTCGTCCACCAGGTGGCGGATTTCTTCGAGGGTTTGGCGGCCGGAAAGCCGGTCCATCCGACCTTCCGCGACGCCCTCGCAACCCAATACGTGTGCGACGCCGTCCTGGCTTCGGCCGGCAAAGGAACCTGGCAGTCCGTCGCCGAGGCCTGAGAGCCTCTAACAAAACGCCATCGCGTGGCGGCAGCGAGGGACAAAGGGACCCGCCTTCGCCGAGGCTTCGGCGGGCAGGCTCCGGGACGGAGGCGGGTGGCGCGATAGGCGCTTGGTTCGCCGGCCCGCTTGCGGGCCGCTCTCCTCGCAGGGTCCCTCCAGAACGGGAGAACCATGGCCGACGAGCGACGCGGCATCGCCGGGGCAGGCAACTGGATCATCGACCACCTCTACATCTGCGACCGCTGGCCGCAGGAAGAAACCCTCTCGAACATTCTCGAAGAGGCGCGCGGCACGGGCGGGGCGCCGTACAATTGCCTCCTGGACGTGGCGAAGTTCGGTCCGCCGCCGGGGAAAGAGGCTATTCCCCTGGAGGCTGTCGGACTGACGGGCGACGACGCCGACGGCGAATTCATCCGCGCCCAGATGGCCGAACACGGCATCGACGCCTCGGCCCTGGCCTCCACCGACCGGGCCCCCACCTCGTACACGAACGTCATGGTCGTCCAGGCGACCGGACGCCGGACGTTCTTCCACAACCGCGGGGCGAACGCCCTCTTCGGACCGGAACACGTGAACGTCCAGACAATCCGCGCACGCCTCCTGCACTTCGGGTACCTCCTGCTCCTGGATCGCTTCGACGAGCCGGACACCGAGTTCGGCACCGTGGCGGCGCGGCTCCTCGAGGAGGTCCAGGACGCCGGCATCGAGACGAGCATCGACGTCGTCAGCGAGGACAGCGACCGGTTTCCGCAGATCGTCAAGCCCGTGCTGCGGCACACGGATTACTGCATCCTGAACGAGTTCGAGGCGGGACGCACGACGGGCCACGACCTCAGGCCCGGCGGCCGGCCGGACCCGAAGGCGATCCGCGCCTCCAGCGAGGCGCTCCTCAGCCTTGGCGTCCGGCGGCTCGTGTGCATCCACATGCCGGAGGGCGGTTACGTGCGGACGGCCGGCGGCGAGGAACTCTGGCACCCTTCCCTCCAGTTGCCGCCGGGATATATCCGCGGCGGCGCGGGCGCGGGCGACGCGTTCTGCGCGGGGCTCCTCTACGGCCTGCACGAGCGGTGGGACTTGGAGCGGACGATGCGGCTGGCGGTGACGGCGGCGGCGGTGTGCCTGTCGGACGCCTCGTGCACGGGGGCGATGCGCGACCTGGAGAGCACGCTCGCCCTGGGGGACCGCTACCCGTTTCAGCCGTCGGCGTTCTAATCACGACCGGCAGGTGCCGGCTACCGCTGCGCAGGAATGACGAGGGCCTAAATCCGAATGTCGAATCAATGACAACCCCCGAATGCCGACCCCAATGCTCTGCGTCCTTTGGCTCGTCTGCACCTCCTGCCGAGCCCGGTCGAGCCGGGCCGCCAGCCGCAGGCGCGCATTCAGGCTGCCGGCCGTCCATCCGCGCACTTCAACCAGGGCGAAGCGGGCGTGACGGTTGTTCTCGGCCCGGAAGGCGCGGGATGTCCCATCGCCGAATAAACTGCCCGGCGATGCAACGAAAGGTGAAGCAATGATTCACGCTCATTCTTGTTTCGCAATGACGATGAGAACTATGGGCATCTGCCATCGCAGGGTTGCGGCGGCGATTCTTGCCTTCGGCTTCGCCATCGTCATGCTGAACTCAGAACCACTGATTGCCGGCAGTTTACCGGCGGAGTCGTACCAGAAGGATAAAGAAGGGCTGCTTGCGCCTCACATGAGCTATCCGCGATTTTTCAAACGAACCTATCATTTTGTGTTGCATGATCTCGACAATGGCTGGGCCACCGGCAATGCCTACAAAGATCAGGATGGGAAGGCAGTTCCGGCCTACGTCAACTACGCTCTGGTTAATTCCGAGCGTAAACTGGGCGTCGGTGATCCGAGGAACGCCGATGTCGTCTATCCGGCTTTTCATCACGCCTTGTTCATCCGCGCGTTCCTGGCCCACTGGCGTTATACGGGCGACCTGGAATGTCTGGCCCAGGCGCGGCAACTCGCGGATTGGAACCTCGAGCGGCGCACGCCGGCCGACTGCAAGTTCGGATCGCTCTTCTATAGCACCGCGCACAATGGCAAGGTGGGGGGCTCGGTGGACAGCGACGCGATCATGACCGATAAACCGGCCATCATGGCGCTGGCCATGCTGGAGCTTTCCGGGGCGACGGGGGACGCACGCTATCGCGAGGCGGCCAAGGCCGTGGCTACAACCTTGGCCAAGACGCAGTTGCCGGAAGGGAACTGGCCCTTTCGCGTCAACCCCAAGACCGGCGAGGTTCGCGAGGCGTACACCTCCTCGGCGATCTACGCGCTAATGCTGTTCGAGGCGCTGGGCCAGGGCAACGATAACCGCTGGGCGGGGGCCAAGGCCAAAACCCTGAAATGGATTCTCGAAGGTCCGGTGAAGACCCTGCAATGGAACGGCTTCTACGAGGACGTGACCAAGGACATGGGCAAGAACAATCGGACCAATTGGGACTGCATCGACACGGCCCGCTGGCTCATTGCGCACCGCGCTGACAATCCCGAGTACCTTCCCATGGCGCTGCGCTTGCACGACTGGATCGCCAAGGAGTTTGCGGAGAAGAACGACGCATGGGCGCCGGCCGAAGGATTGCGGGAGCAGAAGTGCTGTTTCGCAACCATGGGCATCCACACGATGCATTGGACCGCGCTGCTGGCGGATCTCTATGCGGCCACCGGCGACGTTTCTTTCAAGCAGCGCGCCATTAACTCATGTTCCTTGGTTACCTACTGGATGCGCGATGACGGGGCGAACCTCGTCGGCCCGACCTGGGGCGATGAAATCTGGTTCAGTTGCCACTTTGGACCCGCGCTGTACATGTACGACACGTTAAGTCGCTTTCCCGAGCTTCTCGCCGACGATCGACCGCACCTGGTCAAAGCCGGCAGTGCCGTCCGGAATGTGGTTTATGGCGACAAGAAGCTCACGTACACCGGGGTCGCTGCGGGGCACGATGTTCTGCTCCTTCCGTCCAAACCGCGGAAGGTCGTCGTTTCCGGTCAAGAGGTGGAGGCTTCCGCATGGGATTATCAGCCTGCATCGACGACCTTGTCCGTGAGAAGGCCGCCCGGCGATGTCGAGATCGGCTGGTAATCCTAGAACGAAAGGAAAGAGGTTCGCAATGATGAAGAAAATTCTTGTGGTGTGTTTTATCTGGGTTGCTCTGGCATCGAGCACCCTGGCGGCAGACGCGGGGTTCTTCCTTCACGGAGGCGACCGTGTTGTCTTCCTCGGGGACAGCATTACCGAGCAGAAACTCTACACCACGTATGTCGAGGCCTATACGGTGACCCGTTTTCCGAAACAACGTTTCAACTTCTGGAACTCCGGTTGGGGCGGCGATACTTCCTGGTTACGTATGCGGTCTCACACCGATGAAAAAGCGTTGTTTGCCGCCCAGGCGGATGAGCAGCAGAAAATCGCCGAGAAAGCCGTGGATGCCTGCCTGAGCCGTGACGTGCTGTCGTTCAAGCCGACCGTAGTGACGGTCAATTTCGGCATGAATGACCACAATTATGAACCTTTTCGTGAAGACATCTTCCGGGCCTATGTCCGCAGCCAGACCGAGATCGTCAAGGTGCTCGCCAAGAACGGCGTGCGCGTGGTGTTGTTGACGCCTCAGCCGATTGAAGAGCGCCGTCCAGATCCCGACAAGGACCCGCGCAACGAATCACTCCGCAAGTTCTCCAACGGCCTCAAGGATGTGGCCGCCAAGCAGGGTGCGCTGTTTGTCGACCAGTTCGATCCCTACATGGCGATCATGATGCGCGAGCACGCGGCAAGAGCCGACGCCTGCATCGGCGGCGGCGACGCGGTCCATCCCAGTCCCGTGGGCCACACCCTCATGGCCTGGATCATCCTGAAAGAACTGAAGGCCCCCGCGTTGGTCTCCAGCGCCGAACTCGACGTATCCGGCGGCCAGGGCAGCAAGGTTGTTCGCGAAACGCAATGCCGTCTCTCGAACGTCAACTACGACAATACCACGCTAAGCTTCGACCGCGCCGACGAAGCCTTGCCCATGCCCGTGGATACACGGGCGATGGACGCCTTGAAATTGGGTCCGGTGCTGAACGATTTGAACCGGTATGAGTTGAAGGTTGCGGGCCTGAAGGCGGACCGTTATGATGTCATGATCGATGGCGAACTCGCGGCGACCGTCACAAGAGAAGAGTTGGCCAAAGGCTGGAACCTGGCGACCGTTGCCGGACCCATTACCAAGCAAGCCCAGGAAGTCCTGGCGCTCATCTTCCAGAAGAACGAAGTCGGCGGAAAGCTGTGGAGTGTTCAACTGCGTCCTCGTCAGGCCGCGCAAAGGCCAGGACTCGAAAAGCAGATTGCTGATCTCGAAGCGCAGATCACCGCCGCCTGCCAGACCAAGCCGCATCGTTTCGAACTGAAGCCGGCCGGCAAATAGGCGCCTTTCCCGGCGAGGATCGGAGAGACCGAAGCGGGCGTGACGGTTGTTCCGGGCTCGGAAGGCATGGGATGTCCCATCGCCGAATGAATCACCGTTTAGGAGATACCGTCATGCGTGTACGATCTTCTGCCCGGGCGATTGCCTGGTGCGCGGCAGTGTTATGGGTTGTCTCGGTAACGAGCCTTGCCTCGGCGGCCGAGGGCCGCCAGACGCTCTCGCTGGACCAAGACTGGCGATTCCATCTGGGCGACGTGACGGAGGGCGAGAAGCCTGAGATGGCCGACGCCGATTGGCGTGCACTGGACGTGCCCCACGATTTCAGCATCGAAGGCCCGCCCGGCGCCGATCCCGCCACGATGGAAGGGCCGTTCGACCGCAAGAGCCCCGGCGGCACGAGCGCAGGCGCTCTCAACGGCGGCATCGCCTGGTATCGCAAGACCTTTACGCTTCCCGAAGACGCCAAGGGAAAGCGGGTTTTCGTGCGGTTCGACGGCGTCTACATGGACAGCGACATCTGGCTCAATGGCGCGCACCTGGGCAAGCACCCCTACGGCTACACCAGTTTCCAGTACGATCTGACGCCGCAGATGAAGCCGGGCCGCAACGTGCTCGCGGTCCGGGTCAATGTGCAGCAACCGTGTTCCCGTTGGTATTCGGGGGCCGGCATCTACCGCCATGTCTGGCTGACGATCACCGATCCGGTGCATGTGGCGCTGTGGGGAACCTACGTAACGACGCCGGAAGTCTCGGACGCCGCGGCCCAAGTCCGCGTTCGCACGCGGGTGCAGAACGAGGGCGAGGCCGGGGTCAAGGCGACGTTGACCACGGGGATCGTCGATGCCGGCGGGAAGAAGATTGCCGAGCACCAGGCGGCGGAGCAGATCGCCGCAGGCGGCAGCCATGAGTTTGACCAAGCGCTCAAGGTCGCGACCCCCCGTCGCTGGTCGATCGAGGATCCGTACCTGTATCGGGCCGTTTCCGAGGTCCGCGTCGGCGACCGCCTGGTCGATCGCTACGAAACGCCCTTCGGCATCCGCACCATCGAGTTTACGGCCGATAAGGGCTTCCTGCTCAACGGCAAGCGCGTCCAACTGAAGGGCGTGTGCAACCATCACGACCTGGGCTGCCTGGGAGCGGCCGTACATCGCCGCGGGATCGAGCGACAACTGGAGATCCTTAAGGCGATGGGCTGCAACGCGATCCGCACCAGCCACAACCCGCCGGCGCCCGAACTGTTGGAACTTTGCGACCGGATGGGCCTGGTCGTCATGGACGAGGCTTTCGACGAATGGATCATTCCCAAAAGCGGGATGAGGTATGGCTACGGGCGGTTTTTTGATGAATGGAGCGAGCGGGACCTGGTCAGTATGATTCATCGCGATCGCAACCACCCGAGCGTCATCCTGTGGAGCATCGGCAATGAAATCAAAGAACAGGCCGCGCCGCACGGCGGCGCCATGGCGAAGCGGCTGGCGGACATGTGCCACCGCGAAGATCCGACGCGGCCGGTGACGTCCGGTGTTAATAAGATGGGGAGCGCGGTACAAAACGGGTTCACCAAGGCGTTGGATGTCCTTGGCATCAACTACTTCGTCGACAATTACAACTCGCAACGGGGCCAATTGCTGGTCGCTGCCGAAACCTCCTCGGCGCTCAGCACGCGCGGCGAATACGGCTTGACGCTCAAGCCTGACGGTCAGGTGGCAATCAATACGCGAGCCAACAACCAGTGCGTCTCCTACGACATGGACCGGCCCGGCTGGGGCTGCACCGCCGAGGACAGCCTCCTGGCGATCAAGAACGCGCCCTGGGTCGCGGGTGAATTCGTGTGGACCGGCTTCGACTACATCGGCGAGCCGACGCCCTATGGCTGGCCCTCACGCAGTTCTTACTTCGGGATCATCGATCTGGCCGGCTTCCCCAAGGACCGCTATTATCTCTACCAGAGCCAGTGGACCGACAAGCCGGTGATCCACCTGCTGCCGCACTGGAACTGGAAGGGATTCGAAGGCAAAGAGATCCCCGTGTGGTGCTTCACGAACGCGGAATCGGTGGAACTGTTTATCAACGGCAAATCGATGGGCAGCAAGGATTTCAGAGATACCAAGAGCCTGCATCTGGAATGGAAGGTGCCCTACGAGCCGGGGGTGCTGAAGGCCGTCGGCAAAAAGGGCGGGCAGACGATCGTCGACGAAGTGCGCACGGCGGGCGAGCCCACAAGGCTTATCGTCCGACCGGATCGCAAGCGGATCGCGGCCGACGGCGCGGATCTCTCGTTTGTCGAGGTCCGCATCGTCGACAAGGACGGCAACCTCTGCCCGAACGCCGACAACCAGATCACCTTCGGCCTCGAGGGCCCGGGCGAGATCGCCGGTGTGGATAACGGCGACCCGACCAATCACGAGCCGTTCAAGGCCGCGAAGCACAAGGCGTTTCACGGCCTGTGCCTGGCGGTGATCCAAGCGGCCCGCACACCAGGCGAGATCCGCCTGAGCGCAACAGCGCAGGGCCTCCAGTCGGAACCGGTGGCGATCATCACCGTCAGCCCCGCTGCCGAGCGATAGGGGCCGCACGAGAAGAGTACGCAGCACCCGGAGACAGCGGACGCATGCCAAGGTAAACGGATGAAAAGTCCAGTGAAGCGTTCTAAACCGTTTCAGGTCCGGCTCCGCGCCCAAGAACGTCCCCAGCGGGAGGTGTGCGAGACCCCGGTATCAGCAGCGACGAAGCCGGCTCGCGCGCTTACACGCCGGCGGTTTCTCCTGCAAAGCGCGCGCTCGCTGGTTTCGTGCGCCGCCGTGGTGGTGGCAGCGACGAAGCCTTCGATAGCGACTTCAGCGGTTCCCTCGCGTCGTCCAAACATCCTCTGGCTCCTCGCCGACGACATGGGGCCGGAAGCCTTGAGCAGTTATGGCACGCCCGAGGCGAAAACCCCGGCGCTTGACCAATTGGCCCGCGACGGCGTCCGCTACACACGGGCCTACACCACCGCGCCGGTCTGTTCGCCCAGCCGCAGCGCTTTCATGACCGGCATGTATGCGACGACCCTCGGCGCGCAGGATCACCGCACGAAAAAGAAACCCCCTCTGCCCGACGGCGTGCGCACGCTGCCCGACCGCCTGCGGGACGCGGGGTATTTCACGGCAAACGTCACGGAATTCCCATTCCCAAAGAACGAGATAGAGATCAAGGCGACGGGAAAGACGGACTGGAACTTCCGGCACGACGGCCCCGCGTTCGACGGCAAGGACTGGGCCGAGTTGAAAAGCCGCCAGCCCTTCTATGCGCAGGTCAATTTTCGGGAACCGCATCGCATGCTGTCCAGGCAAGTGCGCGTGCCTGCCAAAGCCGACCCCGCGAAGGTCGTGCTGCCGCCCTATTACCCGGACCATCCCATCGCGCGGAAAGACTGGGCCACCTATCTCGACCGCGTGCGCGAACTCGACCGAAAGATCGCCCGCTTGCTGGCGCAGCTCGCCGCCGACGGACTGGCCGACAACACCATCGTCGTCTTCCTGGGTGACAACGGCCAGCCGCACGTGCGAGGCAAACAGTTCTGCTACGAGGAAGGCCTGCACGTCCCGCTCATCATCCGCTGGCCGAAGGGCGTGGCCGCGCCCGCCAGCTTTACATCCGGCCGCGACGACGCGCGCCTGATCGAGGCGATCGACCTCACGGCCAGCACGCTTGCGTGGGCCGGGGTGAAAAAGCCCGCCGCCATGCAGGGCCGCGTCTTTCTCGGCCCCGACGCCGAGCCGCCGCGCGAGTACGCGTTCGGCGCCCGCGACCGCTGCGACGAAACGGTGATGCGGATCCGCACGGTGCGCGACGCCCGCTACCGCTACATCCGCAACTTCACGCCGGAGAAGCCCTTTCTCTCGCCAAACGGCTACAAGCAGGAGATGTATCCCGTGTGGAATCTCCTCAAGGAACTCCACGCTGCAGGCAAACTGACGCCCGCCCAGGAATTCCTCTGCCAGCCGCGGATGCCCGACGAGGAACTCTACGACCTGGAGACCGACCCGCACGAGATCAAGAACCTCGCCGCATCCGCGACACCCGAGCACCAGGCGGCGCTGAAGCGCCTGCGCGGCGTGCTGAAGAAGTGGATCGAGGACACCGGCGATCGGGGCCGCACCGCTCCTGCACCCGAAGACCCTTGAAATCAACGCCAACTGGCTGTACAAAAACGTACGGGATTTGAAGAACAACCCGGTTACCGAGGAAGAGAAAGCGATGCTCCGCCGCGCCACTTCCAACCAGGGCTATCACTATTACGGCGAGGGCCGGTTCTTCATCCTGCTCGGCAAGAGTTTCTCCGAGACGGTGCTTGAACTGCTCCAGAAATAAGGAAGACTCCCACGAGAAGACGTTCAGACTGCTGCGCTGTCGCCCTCGTTGTGGCCCTCCTGGTCAGCGGCGCACCTGTGGTTGCCGCCGCGGCGCCCCCCGATCTGACCAAGACCACGCCGGCCAAGACCGACAAGATCTACAACCTCGGGCCGACCGGGGCGCTGGGCTGGATGTACGTCGAGGGGGGGATGACCCGCGAGAGCCGCCAGATCCTCATCACCGCGGTTGAAAAGGGGTCGCCGGCTGACGGCGTTCTCGAAGTGGGCGATGTGATCCTGGGCGTGTTCGGCAAGCCGTTCACCGAAGACGCCCGCAAGAGTTTCGGGTGGGCGATCGGCCAGGCCGAGACCGAGAAATGCAAGGGCATCCTGCCGCTGACCGTCTGGCGGAAAGGAACGACGCAAAACATCGATCTCAAGATCCAGGTGATGGGTGCCTACAGCGACACCTCGCCCTACGGCTGTCCGAAGGCGAAGAAGATACTCGATCAGGGCTGCGCGCTCATCGCCAAGGACATCAAGCGGGAGAATCGATTCTGGATTAACGAACTGGCCCTGATGGCGTCGGGCAATCCGAAGTACTTGGAAATGGTGCGCAACAGCGCCCACGCCGTGGCCGCTAGCACGCCCGATACCGAAAAGCTGTGGGAGGCGGTTTCCACGGGCGGCGGCCTGCACACGTGGGGACTCGGTTACAAAAACTTGTTCCTGACCGAGTATTACCTGGCCACCGGCGACAAGACCGTCCTGCCGGCCATTCGCGCATGCACCGTCTGCATCGCGCGCGGGCAGGGCAAGTTCGGGACATGGGGGCATGGGCTGCGCACCACGACCGCTGGCGGCCAACTGCACGGCCCCGTCCCGCCGTACGGCCCGGTGAACCAGGCCGGCCTGCCCTGCTTCGTCTCCATGGTCCTTGCAGAAAAATGCGGCCTCGAAGACCCGGAACTCAAGCCGGCCATCGCCCGGTCCAACCGGTTCTTCGGCTACTATGTCGGCAAGGGCACGATCCCGTACGGCGAGCACCGGCCCGGCATCGGCCACGACGACAACGGAAAGACCAGCCTCGCCACGGTGGCCTTTGCGCTGCAGGGGAAGCGGGCCGAGATGCAGTTCTTCGCGAAGATGGTGACGGCCTCCTACGAGTCCCGCGAATGGGGGCATACGGGCAACGGCTTCAGTTATGTCTGGGGCCCTCCGGCGGCCAACTTCGGCGGCCCGAAAGCCGTGGCGGCCTTCATGAAGGAACTGCGCTGGTACTACGACCTGGCGCGGCGTTGGGACGGCGCGTTTGTTTACACCGACGTCGGAGGTGGGGTCGCCAAGAGCTATCGCGGCGTGTTCAACTCCACCGGATCGTACATGCTCGCCTATGCCCTGGCGATGAGAAAACTCTACATCACCGGCCGAAATGCCAACCAAGCCAACTGGCTGAGCGACGCCGACGTCGCCGAGGCCATCGCGGCCGAGCGCTGGCTCGGCGACAATGCGTATGACAAGAGGACGACCGGACAACTCCTCGCCGGCCTGAGCAGTTGGTCGCCGGCGGAGCGATCCTGGTCGGCCGAAGAACTGGGGCGGCGCAAGGACAATGTCCTCCCGCAACTGCTGGCGATGGTCAAGAGCAACAACCCCCGTGCCCGGCTCGGTGCGGTCACCGCATTGGGACAGCTCAGAACCCAGGCACTCCCCGCGCTGGATACCATTGTCGGTCTGCTCGACGACGACGACCGCTGGCTTCGCGTCCAGGCGGCCGAAGCGCTGCGGACCATCGGGGAAGCCGCCAAGCCGGTCCTGCCCCAGATGCTCAAGGCCGCCGCCGTCAAAGACGAGACCGATCAGATGCAATTTGCCGTCGGCGCCCTCGCCTACGCCCTCTTTTATCCTGGCGGGCCGTACGGGCCCAGAGGCATCCTCGCCAAGTCGATCGATGGCCTGGATAAGAACCTGCTCTACCCGGCTCTCCGCTCGATTGCCGCCAACCCCGACTCGGCCGCCCGGGGCTGCCTGCGATCCACCTACGGCCTGATCACGCTTGACGACGCCAAGGCGCTGGCCCCCACGATCGTCGCCAGCACCAGGGAAATGGCGCCGGCCAACACCATGTTCTCCAAGGGCGTCCGCCTTGCGGGAATCGAGGCGCTGGCCCGGCTTCACATCGAAGAAGGCATTCCCCTGACGATGATGATGCTGAACCTGCGCGAGTGGGGCAGAGGATACATCATCATGGAGTCCCTGGATGTCCTGAAACAGTATGGCGGGGCGGCCAAATCCGTGCTGCCCGATCTGAAGAAACTGGAAGTGGAATTGCGCAAGATGGAGCCACAGCACGGCAAAATCGTGGAGGTTATTGCCGCGATCGAGAACGATAAGAACCCGCCCAGGCTGATCAGCCTGAAAGACTATCTGAGCGAGGACAAGGTGAAGAAGGATCCAGCGTCCAGGTAGGGCAAGCCCCTCGTGCCCGAAGGAACGGGGGGGACGCAGGCCGCACGCTCCCACTTATGCGCGGGCGGCGATTGTGGATAACTTTTTGGAGGAGGTTTTGGGGGGTATTTTTGGGCGGTTTTTTGGAACCCATAGGCCCTGGCACCCCCGTCCGGGGGGTTTTTTCGGCGGACGGGGTGCTTTTGGTAAGATGGGCTAGCGCAAATTTTGACTTTTTTAGGGGTTTTTTCCTGTTTTTGGTGCGGTTTTTACCGGTTTTTGTGCCCTTTTTCGCACTTTTTCCATCCATGTTATGCGCATACCTTTATGTTAATAACTTTTTTCCCGTGTCTTTGGCATGCGGTTTGCTGCGCAGGCTTGAGACCTGAGGCTTGAGGTTTGAGGGAAAAACGGAGTTTCGAGTTTCAGATTTCAAGGGAACACCATCGCGGATCGGCTTTGCCGCAAAGCGGCGTTCGCGACCTGCGGTCTCAAGCCTCAAGCCTCCAGCCCGCCGTTGAAGCGGCGGGGGGAATCCCGAGGGGTCGGGACAGGCTGCAGGATGGGGGGCGGGTGAGAGAACTCGGAACCCGGAAACCGGAACCCGGAAAAAAGGGGGGCGAAAGGCAGAGGGCCGGAAATGCCTATCGCCGGAATTTCCTCTGAAAAAGGAGCATGGCCCCTTTTTTCCTGTCCCCTTTTCCTCCCGAAAATAGGTATCCTGTCCCCAATGGCGGTGAAATAAGCAGATGAAAAAGAAAGGCCTCCTTGGCCGATACTGTAACTGTAAAGGAAACAGG
>Ga0315273_10007220_pt1 | contig 13903 bp, 11 predicted proteins | sample YL17G02_0_MG_FD_205753 | JGI IMG/M metagenome (GOLD analysis project Ga0315273, IMG submission 205753) | Sediment microbial communities from Yellowstone Lake, YNP, Wyoming, USA - YL17G02_0 | ecosystem: Environmental > Aquatic > Freshwater > Lake > Sediment | place: USA: Wyoming | collected... | reverse complement strand
CAGGAGGTGACCCCAAAGAGCATAAGTAATACTTTTGATACTGATTTTACAGGAAATGCCTTGATTGGCTTAGTTCTGCAGGTTTGCCTCTTTGAACTGCATTATTCGGGTTAAGGACGGGAATCTCTTCAGGGCTTCTCTGTCCACAGGAAGGTTGAGGAATGACGTGAAGGCTCTCTGTGTTGAAGATCGTAACCAGATGATTTCTAAAGCCATTGAGGACCGCATGCCTGTATACACAGATGATGTTACAGAAATCATGAGGCTTGGTTTTCCAGAGAAAATGACATCAGTACATATTTACCCGCTTTTGCACAGCGGTACCACTTACGGTGTGGTCGTCATATATAATTCCATTCTTTCAGCGGAAGAGTCCTGCAGCATTATGGAGTTCTGCAAGCTTATGTCCCTTGTACTTAAAAACGTCTCTCTTCAAAGCGATTACGATCGGTGTTCTACCGGTATAGGCCGATTGCACATAACGACAACACAACTTATTCCTCAATTTCACAACCTTAAAGAGATTTCTGTTACTGATCCTCTGACAGGACTTTTCGGCAGGCAATACTTTCAGGAGCGTTTCATAGAGGAAATTCACCGCTCAGAGCGTTATGACATTTTCTTTTCTTTTGCGGTCGTAGATATCGATAATTTTAGCTTATTCAATGACTCAGAAGGACGCCTAAAAGGAGATAATATTTTGAGGGAGATTGCAAAAATTACGCATGGGTCTGTAAGGGGGTATGACATCCTGTCCAGATTTGGAGGAAGAGAATTCGGCATTCTCATGCCACAGACAGCAAGCGAAGAGGCATTTATGGTTGCAGAGAGGATAAGGAAAAACATTAAAGCATCCCTTATGAAACGATGGACAGCATTTCCCCTTCCCGGCATAACAGTGAGCATCGGTATTTCATCTTTTCCCCATAACGGGAAAAGTTTTGATGAGCTTATAGAGCATGCTGATGTAGCTCTTTGTAAAGCAAAGTCTATGGGTAAAGATAGAACGGTTATTTACAGCGATTAAAACTGTAAGTCAGACTCGTCAAATATACTATCTCTGAATATGCAGAAGGGTTAAAGTAACTTAATCTTATTATCAATTATCAGAGTTACGATTTCGGGGTCGAACTGCGTACCGGATCCCTTTTTGAGTTCATCGATAAGCTGGCTGTAAGAAAGGGCCTTTCTATAAGGCCTGTCACGCATCATTGCATCCACAGTATCTGCGATTGCAACAATTCTCGCCGTGAGCGGTATCTTGTCCCCTTTAAGCCCTTCTGGATATCCTGTACCGTCAAATCTCTCATGATGATAGAGGATCACTTCGACTGTATCTTCAAGGAAAGGCACTGCGTTAACAATCCTGGCACCAATGTTTGGGTGTTTCCTCATCTCGATATGTTCATCTCTGGTAAGTAAACTCTCTTTTCTTAATAGATGCTCACTTATTCCTATCTTTCCTATATCATGCATGATGGCCGCATGCTGGAGTTTATCTTTTTCAAGCCTTGACAATCCCACTCCCTCTGCTATGACCGATGATAGTTTTGCAACATGTTCGGAGTGGTCAAAAGTATAATGGTCCTTTGCATCTATTGCGTAAATGAGCGCTTTTATTGTCCCGTCATAATAGAGCATCAGATTCTGTCTTACAGACTCGATCTCCTGTGTAAGGTATTCTTTAGTGAGTAAAAGATCTTCATGCTCCAATTTTTTTGTGCTTAGGTCGCGTTTTTTCTGAAGTCCGCGTTCGATTACATTTATCACATCATCCTTATCAAAAGGCTTCGTAAGATAATCAAAGGCACCGAGACGCAATGCACTGCGTGCTGAGTCAAGACTGGCATACGCAGTTAGAAGTATAACCTCTGTGTCAGGATATCTTTTCTTAATCTCCCTCAGTACCGTTATTCCATCCATATCCGGCATTCTTAGATCAAGAACCACCACATCCATGGGATTTTGGGCCATGAGATCAAGCCCCTCTCTTCCGCCGGTGGCTGTAAAAACAGTATATCTGCCTTTTAAGACCTGCTGAATAGAATATCTCGGCATTAATTCATCATCTATAATGAGAATTTTTTCTTCGTTATTCATTTTCTATTGGAACCACAGTTTTTGATACATCAACAACGGGAAGGTTAATGATAAAGCTGTTACTCCCGTTGTCACTTTTTATGCTGAGGCTTCCGTTGTGCCCCTCGATAATCTTATGGCTAATGGGGACATTCAGCTCAGTCCCAAGGTTATCAATATTCAGAAGCGGTTTAAACAGGTCATCTTTTTCTTTATCCGTAAACTCTTTACCGGTATATTTTATTACTATCTCCACATAAGGGCTGCTATCCGGCAATACCGCGCTGAGTGTGACAAAAGCGCCTCCGGGTGTCCTTTCAACAGCGCTGGAGACAAGATAATAGATAGCCTTAGGAAGGATTTTTTTATCAGCGTTAATAAGTACAGATTTATCAAGGTTTTGTTTTAAAAAACTATGTGCCGAGGGTATGTTCTTCAATATATATTCCGCAGATTCATCAATAATAAGATTCACGTCTTCTTTTTTAAGGTCATACTCGGACTTGCCCGAAAAAATTATGAGTTTATCGATAAGACTGTCAATCTTATGGATTGATTGAAAAACCACTGTTGCATAAAAATTATTCAGTTCCTCATCCTTATACTTCTCATTCATCAACTGCGTATAAGTATAAATTGACGTCATAGGGTTTCTTATCTCATTGGCAAGCTTTGCCATAAGATCATTAACGGCCAGAAGCTTTTCCGTGCTTCTCTTCTGTTCCTCAAGTCTCCTGGAATCGGACAGATCGGTAAAGACAATTCCTGCGCCGATAGGGGTCCGGTTTTCATCGAGCAACCTGTAACTGTTTACTCCGATAGGCAGTTTTTCCTGCAGGATCTCTGTCTCATGACGTTTATACATGGTGCCTGTAACCATAGTCTCAAACAGTATGTCTCCCAACGGAGAAGGTATTCTCCTTAAATCGTAACCCAACATCTCTGAGGGATTCAGATTAAGAATTTCAGATGCACGCTGGTTAAAAACAGTGATCCTTTCATCTTTATCAATGACAATAACACCGCTGGGCATACTGGAAAGGATATTCTTTGTAAATCCCTTCTGGTAGAGCATCTGATGATATAAATCTATATCCTTTACTGCTGCAGCGAGGTAATTGCAAAGCACATAGATGATCTCAAGCTCCTCCTTGTAAAATGGCTCTTCCGTGATCTTGTTGTCTATGTTAAAGATGCCTATCAGTCTTCCTTTATATGTCATGGGGAATGAGAATGCGCACTCCAGAAGTTCCATCTCTGACTTTATATTTAAAGAGGCTGTGTCAGCAGGATTGTTTGGTTTGCGCTTTATCCTGCCTGTCTTTGCAAGCCATGTCACAAGTGCGCTGTCTTTTTTTAATCTGAGATTTTCAGCAATGTATGGGTCAAGCCCATAGTGGGTTTTAACATAAAATCCTTCTTTATCCCTGAGCATGACCGACATCTTACTTACACGGCTAATGTCCATTACAGAATCCATAAAGTGATTAAAAAGCCTTCTCATGTCAAAACTTACAGTAAGCACCTTGGCAAAATTGATCAGTACCTGTAAGTATCTCCCGGACATAAACGACTCGAGACCTGCCGGTCCATAAAATGAGCTCACCGGAGTTTGCAGATTGTATGTGCTATGTATTTGGGTATCGTCTTTTGATTTTTCAAGCAGGTTTGTCACATTTTTAAGCCTTTGCTTATCAAGGGCATGCGTAACCATTTTAGGAAGTTCTGTGTGTATAGACTGAGTCTCTACATAACCAAAAACAGCCGGGGGCCAATTCTCAATGGTAAACTCGTCAAGTTTCTCCGGTGTAATAAGTATAACCGCATTATTGTCGAGTTTACTTAATAACTTCTCTAAAGCAGACAGCTTATATGAGACGGTGTCTATTAGAAGCAAATTAATCAGGAAATTGGCATTCAGATCCTCAAACTCCTCTAATGTCTTAAGGGGATATATGGTATGCCTCTTAAGGGCTAATTTTACATCAGGAATAATTACTTCATCTCTGTTACTAAGTAGAGCTAAGATTTCCACTTTTCATTTCCATTTTTTTGATGGGCAGTGTTATTTTAAAAGTAGTTCCTTTTTTAAATGTGCTATCCACTACTATTTTACCATAGTGGTCTTCGATAATCTTTTTGGTTATGGCGAGACCAAGCCCTGCTCCTATTGTTTTTGTTGAGAAGAAAGGTTCGAAACTTCTGATGACATCTTCTGTCGACATCCCGTCTCCGTTATCTGCAATTGATATGTCAACATTCTCTTTGTTTTGAATAATCCCAACCCTTAAAGTGCCATCATTACGATCAACAGGAATAGATTGACAACCATTCGTTATTATATTACTAAATGCCTGGCTCAGCTTGTTTTCATCTCCCAACACATTTACGTTGATGTTTTCATAATCCTTTTCAATAGTAATTTTTTTATTATTGAGTTTGAGGTTTGTCATTGTTTCATCAATAATCCGGTCCATGAACTTGCCTATATTTAGAGTGCTCATTTCTGCAGGGGTCCTTTCTGAAGAAAAATCCATGAGGTCTTTAATAAGACTATCTATGCGGTTTGCGCTATCCACAACAATCTTTGAGAAATTTTCCCTGAAATCTATATCAGAGTATCTTTCAGGTAACAACTGGGCAAAGGTCTTAATGGAAGTAAGGGGATTTTTTATCTCATGTGCAAAGGTGGCAGACATCATGCCTATCGCTGCAAGTCGGTCTGAGGTTAGTTTATCCATATAAAGTTTGGCATTCTTAATGGCAACCGCCATCTGGTCAGAGACAGTGCGGAGCAGCTTGATGTCTTCAGAACTAAAGATATCTCCTGATATCTTCTCGCTGAGAATCATCAAGAGTTCTAAATTGTTATTAATAAATACGGGGACTACTGCTTCACCTTCAAAAGGTTTAAGATCGGTATTAACTTTTTCTATTACTTCCTGGTTGATCTTGTGAATCTGAGGCAGCTCCTCTCTGATTACAACATCATATGTTTTAAGGAGTCTGACTATCTCTGAGTTAGCGTCTATTGCCATCTCGCTTTCCTGCATTTTTTTTTCAATACTGTTTGTTCTGACTTCAGGGTCTTTTTCTATATTTACTGCTTCTTTATCTCTTTGTACACCATCTTTTTCATGTGATGTTGAATATGCCATCATAGTTACATACTTCCCTCCGGACACAAGACAGAGAAAATAAATATTTTTTAAACCAAGAGCTGACAAAATTATGCCCCCGATGAAACTATATATGCTCCCGAGACTAAAAGATGAAGCAAGCTCATGACTTACTTTTTGAATAGTAGAGTAATAATCATATGTCTTTTTATAGAATTTCTTGTCAATAATTGTCTGAATTCTGTTTCTGAGAGGACTAAAAAGAAGTGAAATTAAAAGGGCAGACACGGCTGTTATAGCAAAAGAAGTTATACCAGCCAGATTGGTTAAATATTTAGTTGTTGCAAGTACTAACAAAATAAAAAGGCCAACCAAAAGTCCAGCGGAAAGTGAATATACAGCAGTTTTTTTGAACACAATATTTATGTCCATAAGGCGGTAGCGAAGGATAGCATAAGTAGATATAACGCAGTATACTGGAATAGTAAAATTGCCAAAAGGAAAAACTTCAATACCAAAGAAAGGCAGTACGTATAAAATCCCACCACCCCATCCTATGGTCATTCCTATGGATAAATATCGTAGCTGTAATTTTTTAAATCCAGAAGAAATAGAGTAGGCTTTAAATAATCCGAAGAATCCTAAGGCAATCCATATGCTCCAAAAGGCAGAACAGACTAAAGATGATAAGGATGTTAATTTTAAGTAATAAAAAGAGTTAAATAATTTATAAGCTGAGGGCAGGAATTTATCTCCAGCTAAAATATTCCATATCAAGAAAAAAAATCCTTGAAAATAAGCAATTTTTATTAAATATTTTTTGTAAGGATAGAAAAAAGTAGAAACATGAAAGAAGAATATTGAAATGAAAATAGCTCCTGCAAATCCTATTCTTAAATATTTCAAAGCTTGCTGGTAGTCATCAGTAAGACCTGCCCAAAAAAGTCCACAACCCCAAACTAATATAGCTCCATTAAATAATCCCCAGAAAAGGTGTAACTGAGATTTTCCGAATTTAAGAAGAATTATTATTAGAACAGTACTTGTAAAAATTAGACATGAAGTTGAAATTAAAAAGATATCTGCAACTAATATTTTCACAATTGATTATTTCCTACGACTTAAAACTGCATTTGCAACAGATTTACCTAAATAGGCAACAGTTGAAATCCCATGTCCCATACCTAACCAATGCCCTACAAAATATAAATTTGGTATTTTGGATATTAGTTTAAATTTTGGAAATACTTGAGAAACCAGAGGTGCCCATCCAAAATTAGCTCCTCTATATGAATATGACCAATTATATAATGATATGGGAGTTACAATTTGTTTCAATTCTATATCTTCATTGTTCAAATTAATTTTTCTCATGAATTCTTTAACTATTTTTTCTGTAAGAATATTTTTATTCTTAATCCAAAAATCTTTATCATTAAACGGTACGATAAGACTGATTATTGCTTTGTTACCATTATTAAACTTATTAAAAAAACAATCTATATAAATATTACTGAAATCATTTCTAACCAATCGGTCATAAATATGATTTTTAATATCCTTTTTTAAAGAGAAAAAATGAACATAGGATGAAAATAAGGGATCTTTATTTAATTTCAGATACAGAATAAAACAAGAGAGGGATTGTTTCATCATCAATAATGGTTTCAACATCTCCTCCGTCTCGTTCATTCCTAAGAGGTTTCTTAAAGTGTGAATCACATCAACATTTGAAATAATAGTATGAGCTCTTATTTCTTCCCCTGTCTTGATTCTAATTACTGATTCTCCTTCTTTAATTATTATCTTTTCTACCTCTGAATTTAGTAAAATTGTTCCACCTGATTTTATAAATGTATCTCTTAATTTATCAGGCAACTCTTGAATACCTTTCTTTAAATAATATCCTCCATCTATAATATATTCTCTTAATAATATTACTCCAAAAAATGCTGAGATTGAATTGCTTGGTAACCCGGCTGACTGGAATAACAAAAAAGAAAATAAATTATTTAACTCTCTATTAGTTGTATAGGTTTTTAAAAATTTATTGAATGTTAGATCTCTTAATTTTGCAGCTAGTTTTATATATTCCTCATTCATAACTATATTAAAGAACAGTTCCAGATTCTTTCTTTCTTTAGGGAAATATCGGCAAAAATTATCTATAGTGCTTTGAATATTTGCATCAACTTCCAATTTTTTGTCTTCACTAATTATAAATCTTAAAGGAGATATCCTTGAAAAAATGATTTCTTTTTCTATTTTCAAATCCCTTAAAATATTTGTGACTATTCCATCTTCTCTACAGCTACCTATAGTATGGACACAAGCATCGAATACAATGCCATCTCTTACAAAAGAGGTACAGTAACCGCCTACTTTAAAATTTTTTTCTGCAATTAATACTTTCATCCCTTCTTTTGCTAAATAGCAGCCACATACGAGTCCGCCGATCCCTGCTCCAATAATTACTACATCATAATTGTATTCATTACTCATAATTTCAACTTAGTTTTTTAAATATTGCTGCGGCATTATATCCTGCAAAACCACAGGATAATTTCATTGCTGTATTAATGGAAAAAGAAGTTAATTCCCTCACAAATGCAATATCATATGTTTGATCAATTTCATCGCTATTTAATATTGGAGGAATTAAATTTTTCTCCATAGACAATAAAAGAATGATGATTTCTAAAATAGAGCTACCCCCTAAGTTATGACCGATATATGGCTTAAATGCAGTTATTAAAGGCTTCTCAGAATGTTTAGCAAAAATATCTGTGATTGCTTTTGATTCATACCTATCCGTAACTTTAATTGCTACTCCATGAGGATTAATTAAATCTATGTCATGTGGTTTCAATTTAGCTTTCCTGAGAGATTCTTCTATGGCCTTTTGATAGGATAAACTTCCTATTTTTGGCAGGGTTACTTTCCAGCTTTCGAGAGAGAATCCACCACCTAAATATTCAGCATAAATATGTGTCTTTCTGCTCAAAGCATGATTTAATTCCTCTAAAACCAATGCTGAAGCTCCGTTTCCAAGGACTATGCCATTGGCAATTTTTGAGAAAGGCTTCATTTTTCCATCATCTGCATAGAGGTCCTGTTCTTTAAACCATAAGTGCTTGAACATAGTATTAGCGACATCTCCGGAGGCAATCAAAGCAATGCTACTTCCACCATATTTGATTTGCCTTGCTGCAGATTCAAGAGCAAAAAGACCTGACGCACAAGCATTGTTCGTAAATAAGGAATATCCATGAATGCCAAATGTCTTAGCAACAAAATATAAATACATGAATGTCTGAAGATCATAGCCACTCCTGGAGAACTGATCATATATATGTCTAAATATCTTATATTTTGAAACTTTATTACCTAAAAAATATTTTTCTAAATATTCTATAGTCTCTGTAATTAGACCTTCACAAAATGTTTCAAATCCCGGATGTTCAACTGTCAAGAACAACCCAATATTGTTGTCCTCTTTATCATAAGAAAGTCCGCTATCATCCAAAGCTAATTTTACAGACGCTAATAAATAGAAAAGGTCTTTATCTTCATTTCCTTTTTTCCATATTCTTATGTCTTCAATTATTTCTTCTTCAATGTTGAATTTTTCAATACCAAAACTATCTATTTCATGCAGATAAAATTTATCCCATCCTTCTCCATCAATATTAATTTCCTCTAACTTCAAACCAATTCTTTTCTTTAGGATCCCTTCCCAGAAAGCATTTTTACCAATTCCTGTCGAAGCTAAGGGACCCATTCCTGTTACCACTACTCTTCTTTCTTCTGCCATATTATGGAATTGCATCAAATATTTTTGACATCTTTAATTAAACTTACTAATTACCAAACAGGAATTATTCCCTCCAAAGGCAAAACCATTATTTAAGGCGATATTTACTCTTTTTATTTTTGCTCTATTAGGAACACAATCCACGTTACATTCTGGATCAGGAATCTCAAAATTTATAGTTGGGGGAATGACATTTTCTTTTACTACAAAACAGCAGGTTAATGCCTCAATTGCAGATGCAGCTCCCATTGTATGACCGAGCATTGATTTTATTGAACTGACAGGAATTGTTTTATATAGTTCTCCAAAAACTTTTTTGATTGCGGTACACTCAGTTTTATCATTACCTGGTGTACCGGTTCCATGAGCATTTATGTAATCTACCTCTTCTTGTTGAATAGCTGCTTCCTTTAAAGCTTTTCGGATTACTTTTTCGATACCATCTACGTGAGAGGAAGTCATATGAAAAGCGTCACAACTAATGCCGTAGCCCAATATCTCTGCATAAATGTTCGCCTTTCTTCTTAAAGCAGAATCTAATGATTCAAGAAATAGCATCCCTGCCCCTTCACCAACAATCATTCCCTTTCTATTTTTGTCAAAGGGCTGACATTTCTCAGGAGCCATTGCATAGAGACGATGAAAGCCACTGAATGCAAGTTTAGAAAATGAATCAGCACCTCCAACAATGGCATGATCTATATCTCCTTTTTTTATGAGGTCAAATCCATAACCTATAGCATAGTTACCAGCAGCACAGGCTGTAGGAATAAGGTAATTTGGTCCCTGAAGTTTAAAATAATTAGCAATATTAGCAGGCAAGTTGTTTGCCGAAGACTGCAATATTTTTATTTTGCTTATCTTATCAACTCCTTCTTTAATCCAGGCTTCAATAGATTCCTCCAATGGTCTCTCACCCATAGTAGTTCCAATAAAAACACCGATTCTTTCTTTACCGTTATTTATCAGTGATAACCTGGAATCCTGTAAAGCCATAGATGCAGCAGCAATAGCCATTTGAGATGTGCGGCCCAAAAATATAAGTTTTCTCTTTGAAATAAACTCTTCAGGGTTAAAGTTTTTTATTTCACCACCATAATGACATCTGAATTCCTTAGTATCGAATGAAGAAACCCTGCTTATTCCTGATTTACCACTTGTTATGGCTTTCCAGAAGGCATCTTTGCCGATTCCTACAGATGAAACTACCCCCAAACCAGTTACTACAATCCTTCGTTTATTCACTCTTTTTAATCCCTAAAACAAAATTGGCTTTAGCCACAATCCTATCGCCAACTCTCGCCAAAGCATCAATCACTGCTGCTTCATCTATTATTTTTACATTATTTGTCTCTAAAATAAGTTTATCACCTGGGAATACCGGCAATAAAAACTCAGCCTTGACCTTGCCTAAATAATAATTTGGATTTGTTTTAGCTATCTCTTGCTTACAAATAAAATAAAGAATTATAGAAGCCTGTGCCATTGCCTCTATTATCAAAACGCCCGGCATTATAGGTCTACCGGGAAAATGTCCCTCAAAAAAAAATTCATTATCTTTGATGTTTTTAGAAGCTATGACTTTCTTAGTGCCATCAATTTCAATTACTTCATCAATAAAAAGAAATGGCTCCCGATGTGGCAAGATAGTTTCAATTTTTTCTCTACCCCACCTCATGTTAATGCCCCTTCAGGGGTCTTGTATATTCAATTATCTGTCTAATATTCCTGATATTTGGGATATCCTTTTCGGGTATAATAATCCTGTATTTCTTCTCAAAAGCAGCTACTATCTCGATTGCCTTTAATGAATCTACCCCTAAATCCTTAAAAAAGTCTGCATCGGGCATAAGTTTTTCAACAGGTACCTCAATAATCTCTGAAACTAATGTCTTTACTTCTTCTTCATAGTTATTTTTCATATGCCCCCTTTTGTTTAATGATATTTTGATATAACCAGTGAAGCATTGCTCCCACCAGGACCGAAACTATTAATTAATACATTATTTATTCTTGCCAGCCGTGTTTTATTAGCCACATAATCAAGGTTACAGTCATTATCTTTTATTCTATAGTTAATCGTTGGCGGCACAAAACCATCAACTATGGTGCCTATAGAAGCAGCAATCTGGAGCAGGCCACCAGCGCCAAAAGGCTCTCCTATCATTGATTTAATAGAGCTTACAGGAATATTGTAAGCAGACCTGCCAAAGACACTCTTTATTACCTCTGTTTCCAATCTGTCCTGCATAGGGACAGAATTCGCTGAAGCACTTATATAATCAATATCTGTAATCCTTAATCCGGAATCTCTAATTGCCTTCTTCATGCTTTCTCTTAATCCATTTGCTTCCGGATTATATTTACCCATCTTATAGGCATCAAAACAATTACCTGTACCTTTAACCTCAGCATAAATATTTGCCTTTCTTCTTTTAGCATATTCCTCATCCTCTATCACTATAACCGCTGCTCCTTCACCTAATATGATTCCATTTCTCCTTTTATCAAAAGGGGAAGATAATTCTTCACCTTTTATGCCGGCAAGAAAACCTAACCTGTAAAATCCGGTATAATTTGCGAGAGAAAGACTCTCAACTGCTCCCACCAATACTGTCTTAATTCGCCCTGATTTAATGAAATCTACTGCGTACTTCAATGCGTCTATGCTTGAACTATAACCTGTAGAAACAGTCGTATTAAATCCCTGAATATTGAACCTGATTGAAACCTGGCTTGATGCGGCATTTAAAACTGTGCCGGGGAAAAGCGAGATATCGGTGAAAATAGGCCCTTCCTTTATTGCTTCTTTAATAAATTCAGCAATATTCCAGAGAGAAGATAAAGTAGTTCCAGTGCAGACACCTATGTCATCAGTATTTTTATAATTAATAATTAAGTTTGCATTCTCTATTGCTAATTTTGCAGCGGAACACAGTAGCCTTGTAGTTCTATCAAGATTCCTTAAGCCCTTAGAGCCTAAAAAAACAGAGGGGTTGAAATTATTAATTTCACCTGCTAATTTACACTTAAACCCGTTTGTATCAAATCGGCTAATCGGCTTAATCCCCGACCGACCCTCCTTCAAAGCTGCCCAGAATTGTTCTTTTCCTATACCATTTGGAGCAATTACTCCTATGCCCGTTATTACTATTCTTTTTTTATTCATTTACCTCATGAGATAATTTAAAACATAGCACTACTTATTCCACCATCTATAACTATTGTCTGACCTGTAATATAGTTTGCTTCATCGCTTACTAAAAATTTCACCACTTTTGCAACTTCTTCCGGCCTGCCTAACCTGCCTAATGGTATTTGTTTTATTATCTGACTTTTATAGTCTTCTCTTAAATCCCTAAGCATATCAGTCTCAATAAAACCGGGGGCAACCGCATTAACTCTGATATTATAGGATGCAACTTCTTTAGCAAGAGATTTGGTAAACCCGATTATCCCTGCTTTAGAGGCAGCATAATTGGTCTGTCGAGACATACCCATGATTCCGCTTACTGAGGTAATATTTACAATAACGCCACTTTTCTGTTTGATGAATGTTATGATCGCGGCTCTGGTAAGATTGAATGTTCCATCTAAATTAGTATGGATTACTTCATGCCAATCAGTAAGTTCCATAAGAGCAAGTGCTTTGTCTTTAATAATACCGGCATTATTTACCACGATATCTATGCCACCAAAAAGTTCTTTAGTCTTATCTACCCATAATTTCACAGCTTCATAGTCTCTAATATCCACCTGAAATGATTTAACATTGATGCCAAAATTTCTTATTTCTTTTTCTAAATCTTCTGCATCTTTAATACTTTTTAAAAAACTAAAACTAATATTCGATCCTACCTTAGCTAATTCAATAGCGACAGCTCGTCCTATTCCCCTGGTAGCGCCGCTAATAATAACCGTCTTATTCTTCAACGGCATTTCTGGAATAAATCTTGTCAAAAAATTTTTCCATAATCTAACATAAACAATAATCCTTTTAATATCAAGTCCTTTCTGCAATTGTGTCAAGAAGTAATTGAAGGTGGATATCAGGACAGATTAAAAGTGAAGTAAAATAAGGTATGTTTCAATATGTTCCTCTTATGATCTCAGGATCTTTTTATGGGGAAGGCAAGGAGGCTATCTTTTATTTTTTTTCAACACTTTCATGAGAGAATTATAATTCAATGTATTCAGAATATTTTCCTTTTCAAGCCAACCCCTTCTTGCGATAGAGATTCCGTAAGTCATATATTCAAAATGATTAATGGTATGTGTATCGGTACTTATCGCCAGTGGTATCCCTTTCTCTTTAGCCATCCGTACATGTACATCATTGAGGTCCAGCCTGAGAGGATAAGCATTTATTTCGATGGCAGTACCGGTTTCTTTAGCAGCTTTAAGAATCGAATTCATATCAATATCATAAGGATCTCTTTCACCAATTAGTCTGCCAGTTGGGTGGGCGATAATGGAAACATGAGGATTTTTCATAGCAGATACCAATCTTCTGGTAAGCTGTTCTTTCTTCTGCTGGAAACCTGAATGGATTGAAGCAACAACGATATCAAGCTTTTCCAGTACATCATCAGGAAGATCTAATTGTCCGTCACTCTTTATATCCACTTCGATTCCAGCAAGAAGTTTAAAGCCCTTTAGATTCTTATTTAGAGAATCTATCTGTTTTTTCTCCTCTAATAACCTCTCTGGAGTTAATCCTCTCGCAATACCAAGACCCTTCGAGTGATCCGTAATGGCTATGTAATGATAACCTCTCTTTCGAGCTTCAGTTATTAACTCCTCAAAATCATGACTCCCATCACTCCATTTACTGTGGACATGAAGATCCCCCTTTATATCTCCCGGCTCAACGAGTCTCGGCAGTTTTCCC
>Ga0315273_10007219_pt1 | contig 13903 bp, 12 predicted proteins | sample YL17G02_0_MG_FD_205753 | JGI IMG/M metagenome (GOLD analysis project Ga0315273, IMG submission 205753) | Sediment microbial communities from Yellowstone Lake, YNP, Wyoming, USA - YL17G02_0 | ecosystem: Environmental > Aquatic > Freshwater > Lake > Sediment | place: USA: Wyoming | collected... | reverse complement strand
GCATTGTGATCAATACGAAACTCTTCAGCCGCAAGAAAAAAGACGCCGAGTCAAAGAAAGAGGACAAGCGGCGGAGTGATGCGCTGGACCGCCAGCGCCGGAAGATCCTCGTCGACATGCGCGAACGCCTGGCCCGTAAGCTGGGTATCGTGCTTGCAGACGAAAAATCAATCGGCGTGCGCGACACGGACGGCAACATTGCGTTCCGGAGCGGGACGGTCTTCAAGGCGGACACGTTCGCCGGATACGACGACATCGAGAAGCTGGACTCTGCGAAGGAGTGGGTCGAGGACAAGAAGAAGAACACCCTCATTGGAAAGATTTTTGCCAACTACTTCGACAAGCTTGAAGGAATCGAAGAAGAATTCCGGCACGAGAAGAACAAAATCCAGCTGGGGGACGAACTCCCTCCCGGCGTGGTGCAGCTGGCCAAGGTGTACGTCGCCAAGAAGCGCAAGTTGTCCGTGGGCGACAAAATGGCGGGCCGGCACGGCAACAAGGGCGTGGTTTCGCGTGTTGTTCCGGCGGCGGACATGCCATTCCTGCCGGATGGCACCCCCGTGGACATCGTGCTGAACCCGCTGGGTGTGCCGTCACGTATGAACCTGGGGCAGTTGTTTGAAACCGCACTCGGCTGGGCCGGACATGCGCTGGGCGTCAAGTACAGCTCGCCGATTTTCGACGGAGCCACCTGGGAAGACGTGCAGGCCGAACTCCAGAAGGCCTCGTTGAACACCAACTCGCGGTCCGTGCTGTACGATGGCCGGTCGGGCGAAAAGTTCGACCAGGATGTCACCGTCGGCGTCATTTATATGCTGAAGTTGTCCCATCTGGTGGACGACAAGATTCATGCGCGTTCCATCGGACCCTATTCGCTGATCACGCAGCAGCCCCTGGGCGGCAAGGCCCAGTTCGGCGGCCAGCGGTTCGGCGAAATGGAAGTGTGGGCGCTGGAAGCATACGGCGCCGCGCATGTGCTGCAGGAAATACTCACCGTGAAGAGCGACGACGTTTCGGGCCGTGCAAAAGTGTATGAGGCCGTCGTCAAAGGGGACAATTTACCGGAGTCCAACGTCCCCGAGTCGTTCAACGTGTTGATCCGGGAGTTGATGGGCCTGGGTCTCGATGTGAAACTGGAATAGCAGACCACCGCCTCAAGGAGGGCAACAGCATTGCTTCGTCACGAGAGAGAAGCGCGCAAGAGTTTCTCCAGGATCGTCATCAGCCTGGCCTCGTCGGACATGATCCTGGCGCGGTCGCACGGCGAGGTGACCAAGCCGGAGACGATCAACTACCGGTCGTTTCGCCCCGAGAAGGATGGTCTTTTCTGTGAGAAGATCTTCGGGCCGGTACGCGATTGGGAATGTCATTGCGGGAAGTACAAACGTATCCGGTATCGCGGCATCATCTGCGACCGGTGCGGGGTGGAAGTCACCCAGAAAAGCGTCCGCCGCGAACGGATGGGGCACATCGCCCTTGCCGTGCCGGTGGTGCATATCTGGTACTTCCGCTCACTCCCGTCCAAGATCGGCTACATCCTCGGTCTGACCACCAAGGACCTCGAGAAGATCATCTACTACGAGTCCTATGTGGTGGTGAATCCGGGCACCACCGGTCTGCAGCGGAAGGACCTGATCTCCGAAGAGCAGTATTTCGAGATCCTGTCGACGCTGCCGGGGAACAATGACGACCTTGAGCTCACCGACAAGCGCCGGTTTGTTGCGGCGATCGGCGGCGATGCAGTAAAGAGCCTGCTCAAACAGGTCGACATTGAAACGCTGGCTGCCGAGTTGCGCGCACAGATCCGCGAAGAAACCTCCATGCAGAAGAAACAGGAGGCACTCAAGCGCTTGCGTGTCGTGGAAGCATTCCGCGAACGGGAGGGGTCGGTGCTGAACAAGCCCGAGTGGATGGTGCTGGACATCATCCCCGTGATACCGCCTGAGCTCCGGCCGCTGGTGCCGCTCGAGGGCGGGCGTTTTGCCACATCCGACCTGAACGATCTGTACCGCCGGGTGATCATCCGCAACAACAGGTTGAAGCGGCTGATCGACATCAAGGCGCCCGATGTCATTCTCCGCAACGAAAAGCGGATGTTGCAGGAGGCCGTCGACTCGTTGTTCGACAACTCCCGCCGCATCAACGCCGTCCGGAGCGACAACAACCGCGCGTTGAAGTCCCTCTCCGATATGCTCAAAGGCAAGCAGGGGCGTTTCCGCCAGAACCTGCTCGGCAAGCGTGTCGACTATTCCGGCCGCTCGGTGATCGTGGTCGGGCCGGAACTGAAGCTGCACGAATGCGGTCTCCCCAAAGATATGGCCGTAGAGCTGTTTAAGCCGTTCATCATCCGCAAGCTTATCGAACGCGGTGTGGTGAAGACGGTGAAAAGCGCCAAAAAAATGGTGGACAAAAAGGGTCCCGAGGTATGGGAGATCCTCGAACACATTATCGACGGGCATCCGGTTCTCTTGAACCGCGCCCCGACGTTGCACCGTCTCGGTATCCAGGCGTTCCAACCCGTGCTTGTGGAAGGGAAGGCCATCCGGATACATCCTATGGTGTGCACGGCGTTTAATGCCGACTTTGACGGTGACCAGATGGCGGTGCACGTGCCCCTGTCGTTTGATGCACAGCTTGAAGCGCGCGTCCTCATGCTCTCGAGCCACAACATCCTCTCACCCGCCAGCGGCGCGCCTATCGTGACGCCCACGCAGGACCAGGTCCTGGGCTGCTATTACCTGACCAAGTCGCGCAACGGCGAGGTGGGTGAAGGACTCCGGTTTGCCGCCACCGACGAGGCGATTATCGCCTACAACCACCGGAAGGTGGGGCTCCACGCGCGTATCAGCGTGCGTATCGACGGCAAGATGGTGGAGACCACGACCGGCCGCGTGCTGTTCAACCAGATCGTGCCGCACGAAGTGGGGTACTTCAACGAACTGCTCAACAAGAAGCGGCTCGTGCAGATCATCGCCACGTCCTTCCGCCGTGTGGGCAATCTGAAGACTGCGGAGTTCCTTGACCAGCTCAAGGATATCGGTTTCCGCTACGCCACTCAGGGCGGTCTCTCGGTCGGCATCGACGATGTGGTGATTCCCAAAGAAAAAGACGAAATCATCAACAAGGCACAGAAGAGCGTCGACGAAGTGGACAGTCAGTACGCGCGGGGTTTTATCACGCGCGGCGAGCGGTACAACAAGGTGATTGACATCTGGACGCGGGCAACGAGCCGCGTGGCGGACCGGCTGTTCGAGTCGCTGTCCCGTTCGCGCGAGGGGTTCAACTCGCTGTACATGATGGTCGACTCCGGCGCCCGCGGTTCAAAGGAGCAGGTGCGTCAGCTGGCGGGTATGCGCGGCCTCATGGCCAAACCGCAGAAGTCCCTTTCCGGTGCCACCGGCGAGTTGATCGAGAACCCCATCATCGCGAATTTCCGTGAAGGGCTGTCGATCCTCGAATACTTTATCTCCACGCACGGCGCCCGCAAGGGTCTTGCGGACACGGCCCTCAAGACCGCCGATGCGGGGTACCTCACACGCCGTCTGGTGGACGTGGCACAGGATGCGATCATCGCGATGAACGACTGCGGGACGATCCGCGGTGTGGTGACCGGCGCCCTGAAGGAGGGGGAGGATGTCAAGGAGCCGCTGTACGAACGTATTCTCGGCCGCGTGGCGGTGCACGATGTGATCGATCCGATGAAGGGTGCGGTCATCGTCCCGGCAGGCGAGATGATCGACGAAGAGCGTGCGGATCGTATTTCCGACACGTCGATCGAGACCGTGGAAATCCGTTCTGTGCTGACCTGCGAAGCGAAGCGCGGCATCTGCGCCCTGTGTTACGGGCGCAACCTGACGACCGGCAAGTTGATTCAGCCGGGCGAGACGGTCGGCATTATCGCCGCACAGTCCATCGGCGAACCGGGCACGCAGCTGACCCTCCGGACCTTCCACACCGGCGGTACCGCGAGCCTCATCGAATCGCAGTCCCGTATCCTGTCCAAGTTCGAAGGCAAGTTGAAGTACGAAGGCATCAAGCTGATCGAGGTGAAAGAGGAGACCGGTCCGCGTTTTCTGGTGCTGGGCCGCAGCGGTATCGTGAACGTGCTGGACCAGGACAACCGCGTGCTGACAAAGTACGATGTGCCCTACGGGGCGACGATGCTGGTCGCCGACGGCACACACGTGGCGAAGGGCGAGACTATTTATGAATGGGATCCGTACAGTGCGGTCATTATTTCCGAGCACGCCGGGCAGATCAAGTATCAGGATCTGAAAGAGAACGTGACGTACCGGGAAATCGACGACGAGCAAACGGGCCACATTCAGAAGGTGGTCATCGACTCGCGCGACCGGACGCTGGTGCCGAGCGTGGTGGTGACCGACAAGAAGGGGCACAAGATCGGGAGTTATATCGTGCCCACCCGCGCCCACCTGGCGGTGAACGACGGCCAGGCGATTGTGGCCGGCACGATCCTCGTGCGCATTCCGCGCGACATCGGCAAGACCCGTGACATCACGGGCGGCCTCCCGCGCGTAACGGAGTTGTTCGAGGCGCGCAGTCCGGCGGATCCGGCGGTGGTGTCGGAGATCGACGGTGTGGTGAGCTTTGGCGCGCAGAAACGCGGCGCGCGTGAGGTGATCGTGACAAGCCACGACAGCAAGGACATCCGGAAGTATCCCATCTCACTCGGCAAGCACGTCCTCGTGCAGAACAACGATGTGGTGCGCGCGGGCGAGCGATTGTCCGACGGCGCCATTGATCCGCACGATGTGCTGCGCATCAAGGGCGTGGGTGCGGTGCAGGAGTACCTGGTGAATGAAATCCAGGAAGTGTACCGCATCCAGGGTGTGAAGATCAACGACAAGCATATTGAGATCATCGTCCGTCAGATGATGCAGAAGCTGCGCATCGTTGAGTCGGGGGACACGAAGTTCCTGGAAGGCGACCACATCGACAAGCTGATCTTCGAAGAGGAGAATGAAGCCCTGCGCGACAAGGTGTACGTGGCGAACAAGGGTGACTCGTCCAAGGTGAAAAACGGTCAACTGCTCGTGAAGAAAAAAATCCGCGAGATCAACGCCGACCTGAAAAAGCGCGCGAAGAAAGTGATCGAGGTACGTGACACCGAGCCGGCCACATCGGAACCGATTCTGCTGGGGATCACGTCTGCCGCGCTTTCGACGGACAGCTTTATCTCGGCCGCCTCCTTCCAGGAGACGACAAAGGTGCTCACCGACGCGGCGATTGAAGGGAAGGTGGACATGCTGCTGGGCCTGAAAGAGAACGTGATTATGGGTCATCTCATTCCGGCAGGCACGGGGCTGAAACACTTTAAGGACATGATTGTCGCACCCCCGGACGGGCCGTTCCATGCGGAAGAACTCGCGGAGGCCGCTCAAGATCCTGCAGCCAAGACCAAGACGCGGGAACGGATCGTGAGTTCCTAGTTCTTGACATTTTAAGTTCAATTTCGTATCTTGTAAAGCTGTCTTTATACATCCCGCAAACGCTTTCTCACGGAGAATACGTGCCGACCATCAACCAGCTCGTGCGCAAAAGTCGCAGGGCAGTGACGTACAAGAGCAAAGCCCCGGCCATGTCGGGCAACCCCCAGAAACGCGGGGTCTGCACTCGTGTGTACACGACGACGCCGAAAAAACCAAATTCGGCCCTCCGGAAGGTTGCACGCGTGCGCCTCACGCATGGCATGGAGGTCACCGCCTATATACCGGGCGAGGGTCATAATCTCCAGGAGCACTCGATCGTCATGATCCGCGGGGGAAGGGTCAAGGATCTCCCGGGCGTCCGGTATCATATTATCCGCGGCACGCTGGATACGGCGGGTGTTGCGGAGCGTAAGCAGGGACGATCCAAGTATGGCTCCAAAAAATCGAAAAAGCAGTAATCACACCCAGGTCAGGCAGTGAGAAAGAAACGCGCATCTTCGAGAATCCGGACTCCCGATCCCAAGTACAACGATGTACTGGTGTCGGAGTTCATCAACAATATCATGAAGGGCGGCAAGAAACACCTTGCGCGCCGCATCCTGTATGATGCCTTTGCGATCATCGAGGAGCGGACGAAGTCGACCGGCCTGGATGTCTTCAAAAAGGCCATGTCCAATGCCCGCCCGGTCCTGGAAGTGAAAGCCCGCCGGGTTGGCGGCGCCACGTATCAGGTCCCGACAGAAGTCCGGTCGGGCCGCAGTGTTGCGCTGGCCATCCGCTGGTTGTCAGGGTACGCGGGCGATCGTAAAGAGCGTTCCATGGCCCACAAGCTCGCGTCAGAGTTTATCGCCGCTTCCAACGGCGAAGGCAACGCGATCAAAAAGAAAGAAGATACGCACAAGATGGCCGAAGCCAACAAGGCTTTTGCCCACTTTAAGTGGTGAGGGGGAATGCCGCGACAATATCCGCTTGAGCGGACGCGCAATATCGGCATCAGCGCGCACATCGATGCAGGAAAAACGACCACCACGGAGCGGATCCTCTTCTATACGGGGGTTCTGCACCGCATGGGAGAAGTCCATGACGGTGCGGCGACCATGGATTGGATGGAACAGGAAAAAGAGCGCGGCATCACCATTACCTCTGCGGCGACAACCTGTTTCTGGGATCAACACCGGATCAACATTATCGATACTCCGGGGCACGTGGACTTCACCGCCGAGGTGGAGCGCTCGCTCCGGGTGCTGGATGGCGCCGTCGCCCTCTTTTGTGCCGTCGGCGGCGTTGAACCCCAGTCCGAAACGGTCTGGCGGCAGATGGATAAATATGGCGTCCCGCGTATCGCGTTCGTCAACAAGATGGATCGTGTGGGCGCGGACTTTCTGAATGTGGTGCAGATGATGAAAGACCGGCTCGGTGCCAACGCGGTGCCCATACAGCTGCCGGTCGGCGAGGGAGACCTCTTCGCCGGCATCATCGACCTGGTGAAAATGAAGGCCATGATGTACCGGGAATCCTCTCTCGGGATCGAGTGGGACGAGATTGAAATCCCGCACGACATGATGGGGCGTGCCCAGGCCTACCGTACCAAGATGCTTGAAGCCGTCTCCGACGAGGACGACACCCTGCTTGAAAAATACCTCGAAGGGAAAGAGATCACGCCGGCAGAGATTATGGTGGTGCTGCGCCGTGCCTCCCTCAAGGTCAGCATCATTCCCGTGTTGTGCGGCTCCTCGTTCAAGAACAAGGGCGTGCAGGCGCTGCTGGATTCCGTGATCGATTATCTCCCGTCCCCGCTCGACCTGAACAACGCGACGGTGGTGGGGCATCACGTGAACATGACGGACAAGGTCGAACGGCGGGTGAGCGACAAAGAAAAATTCAGTGCGCTGGCATTCAAAATTATGACCGACCCTTTTGTCGGAAAGCTGACGTACTTCCGGGTGTATTCCGGATCGCTCAAGTCGGGGTCGTATGTGTATAACCCGATCAGCGACAAAAAAGAGCGGATCAGCCGTATTCTTCGCATGCACGCCAACACGCGCGAGGATGTGGATGAGGCGTACACGGGCGATATCGTGGCCGCGGTCGGCCTGAAACACACCCGCACCGGCGACACCCTGTGCCTTGAAGATGATCCGGTGGTCCTCGAAAAGATGACCTTCCCCGATCCCGTGATTCACGTGGCGATTGAGCCGAAGACGAAGGCGGACCAGGACAAGATGGGCGAAGCGATGGCGAAGCTCGCCGACGAGGATCCGACCCTGCGCATCTCCACCAACGAGGAGACCGGCCAGACCATTATCAGCGGCATGGGCGAACTGCATCTGGAGATTATCGTGGACCGGATGCGTCGCGAGTTCAAGGTGGAGGCAAACATCGGCAAGCCGCAGGTGGCCTACAAAGAGACCATCCGGAAGAAGGTGGAGGCCGAAGGCAAATTCATACGGCAGAGCGGCGGCCGGGGACAGTTCGGGCACGTGTGGATCGAACTGAGCCCGAACGAAAAGGGCAAAGGTTTTGAATTTGAGAACGACATCGTCGGCGGCGTGATTCCCAAGGAGTATATCCGGCCTGTGGAACAGGGTATTCTTGAAGCGACACGCAACGGCGTGCTTGCGGGGTATCCCGTGGTTGATGTCAAGATACGTCTGTTTGACGGGTCCTTTCACGAGGTGGATTCATCGGAAATGGCGTTTAAGATTGCCGGTTCCATGGCGTTTAAAGAAGCGGCACGGAAGGCCGATCCGATCATCCTCGAACCGATCATGGGTGTCGAAGTGGTGACGCCGGAGGAGTACATGGGGGATGTGATGGGGGACCTGAACTCGCGCCGGGGGCGGATCTCCGGTATGGCGCCGCGCAAGGACGCGCAGGTGATCCGTGCGATGGTCCCGCTGTCGGAAATGTTCGGGTACTCAACCGTCTTGCGTTCGATGACACAGGGCCGCGCAATCTACACCATGGAGCTCTCGCACTACGACGAGACCCCCCGGAGCGTCGCAGACCAGATCATCGAGAAAATTAAGGGCAAGGTTTCAGCTACCGGATAATATCCCCGTTCATCCAGAGGAGAACTGAGCAATGGCAAAAGAGAAATTCACGCGGGACAAGCCACACCTGAACATCGGCACCATCGGTCACGTCGATCACGGCAAGACCACCCTGACGGCCGCCATCACCATGGTGTTCGCCAAGAAGGGGCTTGCGTCGATCCGGACGTTCGACAGTATCGACAACGCGCCCGAAGAGCGCGAGCGCGGTATCACGATTGCGACAGCGCACGTGGAGTATTCTACGGAAAAGCGGCACTACGCCCACGTAGACTGCCCGGGCCACGCTGATTACATCAAGAATATGATCACGGGTGCGGCGCAGATGGACGGCGCGATCCTTGTGGTGGCCGCCACCGACGGTCCCATGCCCCAGACGCGCGAGCACATCCTGCTTGCACGCCAGGTCGGCGTGCCGCGGATCCTGGTGTTCATGAACAAGGTGGATGCGGTGGACGATGCCGAGCTGCTGGATCTGGTGGAACTCGAGCTTCGGGATCTGCTGAAGAAGTACGACTTCCCCGGCGATGAAATTCCGATCATCCGCGGGAGCGCGCTGAAGGCGATGGAGGCGGCGGTGAAACCCGATTCCAAGATGGACGATCCGGCGTTTAATTGTATCATGGAACTGATGAATGCGGTGGACACCTATTTCCCGGTTCCGCAGCGCGATGTGGAGAAACCCTTCCTGATGCCGATTGAAGACGTGTTTTCGATCACGGGCCGCGGGACGGTGGGCACCGGTCGTGTCGAACGCGGCCATGCAAAGGTGGGCGACGAAGTCGAGGTGATCGGTCTTGGCGCGCACAAGAAGACCGTGATCACGGGCGCCGAAATGTTCCGGAAGGAACTGGACGAAGTGCGGGCCGGTGACAATGCCGGGTTGTTGCTCCGCGGCGTCGACAAGAACGATCTCGAGCGCGGCATGGTGGTCGCGAAACCGGGCTCTATCACCCCGCACCAAAAATTTACGGCACAGGTGTACGTGCTAAAAAAAGAAGAAGGCGGGCGCCACACGCCCTTCTTCAACGGATACCGTCCGCAGTTCTATTTCCGCACAACGGACGTGACAGGCGTGGCAACATTGCCCTCGGGTACGGAGATGATCATGCCGGGTGACAACGTGGATGGCATGTCCATCGAGCTCATTTCCCCGATCGCGATGGAAGAGGGGTTGCGGTTTGCCATCCGTGAAGGCGGCCACACCGTCGGCGCGGGCGTTGTTACGAAGATCCTGGAATAATCGGAGTCGTTCACCGTGGCCGGACAAAAAATACGCATCAAACTCAAGTCGTACGATCACAACCTGATCGACAAGTCTGCGGAGAAGATCATCAAGACTGTCAAGTCAACAGGCGCTGTGGTCTCCGGCCCGATTCCCTTACCCACGAAGCGTACGGTCTATACTGTGCTTCGGTCGCCACATGTGGACAAAAAGTCGAGAGAGCAATTCGAGACACGCGCTCACAAGCGCCTGATCGATATTCTGAACTCGACAAACCGGACGGTCGATTCCTTGATGAAGCTTGATCTCCCCGCAGGCGTCGACGTCGAAATTAAGGTGTAACGCAGTTCAAGAGGCAAGGTGTGCGTCCCGCGGGAAATGAGTGTGTTTTCCGCGTGACGGGAAAACGGCGTCGGGAGTAGTGTCTGCCGTAGAGGTGGGCTCTTGACGGTAAGTGCATGCATACATGGATGGTAGTATGACAGGACTACTCGGAAAAAAACTCGGCATGACCAGCATCTTTGATGAGACTGGTCAGGTGATTCCCTGCACGGTAATCGAGGCCGGGCCGTGTTACGTCACGCAGATCAAGACCAGAGAGCGTGACGGGTACGAGGCCATTCAACTTGGCTTCGACGCGAAGAGGGAGCGGCTGATGACCCAACCCTTGAAAGGGCATTTCGCGAAGGCAGGTGTAAAGCCGGTGCGGCTCGTCAGGGAGTTTCGGGGCAACGGCATGGCTGAAGTTCAGCCGGGGCAGGAAATCAAGGTCGAGGCCGTGTTCGCGAAGGGTGATTTCGTGAAGGTGGTCGGGACCTCAAAAGGCCGCGGCTTCCAGGGTGTCGTGAAGCGGCACCATTTCGGCGGCGGTTTCCGTACCCACGGCCAGAGCGACCGCGAGCGCGCACCCGGATCGATCGGTTCGTCCTCGTACCCCTCGCGGGTGTTCAAGGGGCAGCGCATGGCCGGACGGATGGGCGGCGAACGGGTGACCGTAAGCAACCTCAAGGTGGTCGGCGTCATTGCGGATTCCAACCTCCTGTTGATCAGGGGATCTGTCCCGGGCGCGATCAATGGCTACCTCGAGATTCACAAGGTGATGACGAACCAGTAAGAGTCGAGAGCGGCGATGGAACTAGAAGTATACAAAAAAGACGGAACGAAGAGCGGCGAGAAGGTGAAGCTCTCCGAGGAGATCTTCGGTGTGACGCCGAACCATCACCTCATTTACCGCGCCGTGCGCACCCACCTGGACAATCTGCGCCAGGGGACGTCCCGGGTGAAGACACGCGCCGAGGTGAAGGGGGGCGGAAAAAAGCCCTTCAAACAAAAGCACACCGGCATGGCCCGTCAGGGGTCCTCGCGCTCGCCCGTGATGGTGGGCGGCGGATCCATCTTCGGACCAAAGCCGCGGGATTATTCGAACCAGCTGCCCGCGCAGATGCGCCGCAACGCCCGGAAGTCCGCCCTCTCCATCAAGGCAGCCGAAGGACAGATCCGTATCGTGGAGGATTTCACGTTCGGAGCCCCCAAGACGAAAGAGATGGTGACGGTGCTCAAGGCCCTGGAGTTGGGGAGTGCCAAGACGCTCCTCCTGCTTTCCAAGCCGGATGCCAGCGTCGTGAAGTCGGGAAGAAATATCCCCGGACTGCTTATCGCGCAGGCGGACAAAGCCTCAACGTATGACTTCGTGAACAATCAGGTGCTCCTCATTCAGAAGAGCGCGCTCGAAGTCCTGCAGAACACCTTTAAGAACTAAACCGGCGGATCTGAACATGGCACCGATTTTGAAACGTCCCATCGTCACGGAGAAGATGACGGAACTGCAGGAGATAGGGCAGTACGCCTTCGAGGTGGAACTCTCAGCCAACAAGATCGAGATCGCCCGTGCGGTGGAGAAGAAGTTCAACGTGACCGTGCTGGCGGTGCGCACCATCCGGTGTAAAGGCAAGATGAAGTCCCAGATGACCCGCCGCGGACGGTTCGCCGGACGCACCGCAGCCTGGAAGAAAGCGATCGTCCGGCTGAAAGAGGGCGACAAGATTGAATTCTTCCAGAATGTCTGATCGTCAACGAGGATAGAGAGTCGTCATGGCCATACGCAAATTCAAACCGGTAACGCCCGGCACGCGATGGATGTCGGTGTCGACCTTCGCCGAGGTGACCAAAACCCGGCCGGAGAAGGCGCTGATCGAGCCCCTGCACAAAAGCGGCGGCCGGAACAACACGGGCCGGATCACGTCACGCCACCGGGGGGGCGGACACAAGCGGTTCTACCGGATCATCGATTTCAAGCGGAACAAAACGGGTATGGATGCGACGGTGTCGGCCGTCGAGTATGATCCCAACCGTTCCGCACGGATTATTCTACTGCAGTATGCCGACGGTGAACGGCGGTACATCATCGCGCCCGACGGCGTGAAGGTGGGAGATATTCTGCGCTCGGGTTCTGACGCGGAAATCAAGAGCGGCAATGCGATGCCCCTGGCCAATATCCCGGCCGGTACCTTTGTGCACAACATCGAGATGCGTCCGGGCAAGGGCGCCCAGGTGGCGCGCAGCGCGGGCATGGCCGTGCAACTGATGGCCAAGGAAGGGAAGTATGCCCAGCTGCGGATGCCGTCAGGCGAAGTGCGGAATTTTCCGATCGAGTGTATGGCAACGATCGGTTCGGTCGGCAACGCCGACCATGAGAATATCAGCATCGGAAAAGCGGGTCGTTCGCGCTGGCTGGGGATCCGCCCGCAATCACGCGGCGTGGTGATGAACCCGGTCGACCATCCGCACGGCGGCGGGGAAGGGAAATCCCCCCAGGGGAACCCGCACCCGGTCTCTCCCTGGGGCTGGCACACGAAGGGGAAGAAGACCCGCAAGACGAAGAAGGCATCCAGCAAGTTCATCGTGAAACGAAGGAAGTAAGGGCTATGGCTCGTTCGCTGAAAAAAGGACCGTTCGTGAGCACGCGTCTGCAGGAGCAGGTCGCGGCGCTCAACAAGGGCAGCCAGAAAAAGGTGGTCAAGACCTGGTCGCGTGCTTCGACGATCACCCCGGATTTTGTGGGACACACCTTCGCGGTGCACAACGGCAACAAGTTTATCCCGGTGTATATTCACGAAGGTATGGTCGGCCACAAGCTCGGAGAGTTCTCGCCGACGCGGTTGTTCCGCGGGCACCCGGGAGTCAAGAAAGAAGAAACGTCGAAGGCGGGATAAGCATCCATGGAAGCTCGAGCCATCAACCGCTACATCAGTACATCTCCGCGCAAGATGCGGCTGGTTATTGATCTCATTCGCGGCAAGTCCGTGGATGAGGCGTTGCACATCCTCCATTTCTCCCCCAAACACGCTTCGCGCGTTGCGGAGAAAGTCCTGCGGTCCGCCGTATCGAACCTGCAGAACAAGGATGAAGCCGGGCGGCTCGAAGCTGCCGGCATGGTGGTCAAAGAAGCGTATGTGGATTCCGGGATGATGCAGAAGCGGGTGCTTCCCGCGCCGATGGGACGCGCCTTCCGGATCCGCAAGCGGTCGAACCATGTCACGATCGTGGTGGCACCGAAGCCGGCGGCGGCGAAAGCGGGCGCGCGGCGGACGAAGGCGGCAGGAGCGCAAGCGCCGGCAGCGCGTGCGAAGACCTCAGCGAAAAAGGCGGACACAAAATCCGCCGCGACAAAGACGGCAGCGCCGAAAAAATCCGGCGCCAAAGAGTCCACCTCACCGACACTGTAAGGAGTACACGTGGGACAGAAAGCACATCCGATCGGCCTTCGCCTCGGGATCATCCGGTCCTGGGACTCCAACTGGTATGACGAGAAATCATTCGCCAGCAAGTTGGAAGAAGACCGCACGATCCGGAACTACGTGCGGAACCGTCTGAAGAAGGCGGGTATTTCGCGCATCCTGATCGAACGGACCCCAAAACGTGCGGTTATTACGATCAACACCTCCCGCCCCGGCATCGTGATCGGGCGGAGCGGCAAGGAAATCACGCTGCTGGAAGAAGAGCTGAAGCGGATCACGAACAAGGAAGTGAAGATTCTTATCAACGAAATCAAGCGGCCCGAGCTGGATGCCTATCTGGTCGCCGAGAACATCGCACAGCAGCTGGAAGGGCGTGTTGCATTCCGGCGTGCGATGAAAAACGGTATCACCGCTGCGATGCGCATGGGCGTAGAGGGG
>Ga0315273_10007218_pt1 | contig 13903 bp, 10 predicted proteins | sample YL17G02_0_MG_FD_205753 | JGI IMG/M metagenome (GOLD analysis project Ga0315273, IMG submission 205753) | Sediment microbial communities from Yellowstone Lake, YNP, Wyoming, USA - YL17G02_0 | ecosystem: Environmental > Aquatic > Freshwater > Lake > Sediment | place: USA: Wyoming | collected... | reverse complement strand
GCGCCCGCCGCCCCTTTCGCTTCGCTCGAGGGATCTCCGAGGGCGAACGGCCTCCGACCTCACGGATGTGAACTGACTCTATCGGAACCCCTACCGTAGACCTTACGGGTTGGTTGTCGTGATAACCATCGCGACAGCAAACTGCTCATAGCCGTGAGGTCTACGCTGGCTCCTCAGGAGCCCTCTCTGGGTCTCACTTGATGACGCGCATCGATTCCGATAATCGCATGCTGCCAGAACTGGTCGGTGTGGGCGAGTTGTGGGCATGCAATCCCGCGAGCCGCGCGCGATGCCCAAGGACGCTTGCTGCGCGATCCCCCATGGGGCACGGGGGATGCAGGCGCCCGAAGCGTCAAAGTCTAGAGCAGGTCCTCCAGAAGGTCGATCATCTCGGGGTCGCCCCCAGCCGGCGGGACCCAATCCACTTGCGCCACCTCTGTGTCCTGACTTTCGAGGCTCTCGGCGAAGCCGCGCACCCCGATGTTGATCACGACCAACTGAGACTGGAGTAGACCCTCGTCCGGATCCGGCACGCCCGCCTCCTATCCGCCCTGCAGCAGTCTAACGCAGTACTCGGTCGCCTGGGCGTTGCTGTGGAAGACCTCCACCCCGGCGCGGCGGAGGCTCTGCGACTGGCGCGTAAGTCCCTGTAGATCTTCGTCGGTGCCGCAGACGGAGGCCACAACCCGCAGCTCGCCGTCCTCTGCCCGCCGGCGCTTCCGCCCCTCCTCCACCGCCCACAGCACATCGCCGACGGGGTCGGGCGAGGCGTTGTATCCCAGCACGAAATCGAGCAACAGAACGGCCGTCTCCGGGTCCGCACTCTCGGTAAGGATTCGCTGGGCGCGCAGGGAACCATCGATCATCGGGTGCGGGCGCCCCAGCGTGTGGGCATCATCCCCCATGTCGATCAGGGTGTGCTCACGGCTGCGTGCTGGATCCGGAAGCAGGAAGGCCCGATCCAGCGGCGCGTTGGAGTAGGCCGCGAATCCGGCCTGGCGCAGGATCTGCTGCGACTGGTAGCACATCGTGCCGCCGGCAAAGAGCCCGCGCAGGAATCGTTGAGACGGTGAGCGCCGGGAGCCCGAGCCGCTCTCCACGCTGTTCCCCTCCACGGGAGGAGCTTGCCTCGCGGCGGACACGCCGCCCACCTGCTGAACGGCGACCTCTGCCGCCTGGTCAATCGTCCGCACCCAACTCACTCCGTCGCCGGTCACTTCGGGTGACGAAACGCCCAGCATGCAGACGACCACGGGCTTGCGGCACGCCTTCAACCTGCCCATCAGCCGACGAAGCGTCGCGTCGCCTGCCGGCTTGGCCACCAGGGCAATCACCCGGGTCTGCGGGTCCTTCTCCAGGGCGTCGATGGCCATCCAGGTTGTGATCCCGCCAATCTCGTTCGATAGGTCATGACTGCCGGTCCCGATGGCATGCGAGATGCCCGAGCCGGCGTGGTGAACCTGGCAGGTAAACTCCTGCAGCCCGGTCCCCGAAGGGCCAACGGCTCCGATTGTCCCCCGCCGCACGGCGTTGGCGAACCCAATCCCCACACCGTTGAGGATGCTCGTGCCGCAATCGGGGCCCATCACCAGAAGACAGCGCGCTTTCGCCCGCTGCTTTAGGTCCAACTCCACCTCCAGCGGAACGTTGCTGCTGAAGATGAAGAGGTTGAGCCCCGCCTCCAGCGCTCGCTGGGCCTCGCGCCGGATGTACTCGCCGGGGATGCTCAGCACCGCCAGGTTCGCGTGGGGCTTCAGGCGAAGCCCATCCTCGAGTGTGTGGAGGGTCGAGGCCGGTCCGCGGGCTTCGACGGCCATCAGGGCCCCATCCAACCCGGCGAGCGCGGCGTCTAACGCTCCAAGGGTCTCGGCGATCACACCAACGAACAGGTCGTTGGGGGATGCCTGATCGAGCGCCTCCCCCCGGAATCCGAGGGCGGCGAGGACCTCCTTGTTCTTCTCGCTCGCCATCAGCACGGCTGTCTGAAGGACGCCGCTCGCCTTTGCCAGACGGCTGTTGACGGCCATCAGGAACACCGAGTCGTAGTACTGGTTCCTGCGGATCACAAAACCGGATGCCATCCGACGATTCTCCTCAGCCAACAAAGTAGCAGTCCCTAAGCACGGTAGCGTTCGCCGAAAGCCACCAGGGCGCGCTTGAAGCAATCCATCGGCGCCCGCACCAGTCCGGCGCCGATGATCGGATGGCCCGCCTCCCGATGGGCGATGGCCGTATCAATGATCGGCGCGATTCCGGTCTGCACCACCTTGCGGATATCGATGCCCACCGACGTTCCCTCAAACCCCAGCGCGGGCATGCGGTAGGTCGGGTGGGTCGTCGTGGTGATCCGCCTCATCTCCCGGGTATATCCGAGCGCATCCTCGGGCGTTCCGCCCACCAGCGTCAGGATCCCCGGCGCCCCGCCGAGGGTGAAGGCGCCCCAGCCGACCGTCTCGGTGATGGCGGAGTCCCCCATGTCCAGCCCGGCGTCGGAGCCCGAGTAGCCGGGGAGGTACAGGCCATCCACGGAAGGCGACGGTGCCACGAACCACTCCTGCCCGAGCCCAGAGACCTGGATCCCGAACTCGGTGCCGTTGCGGCACATGGCCACGACGATCGAGCTGTACTCGACGTCACGCGCCGGATCAGCGATCGCCTTGCCGCAGGCCATCGCCAGGCCCAGGAACAGCAGGTTGTGCCCGGCAAGGTAGCCAAGGGTGGGCAAGGCCTGCTCGCGGGGGATGCTGGCGCGCGACATCGCCACCGCCATCTGGTTGGCGAACAGGCTGGAGGAGGCACTGTGGCGGTTGTGCAGTTCGTCCCCCATCTGCAGCGCCTGAATGATGATCGGGTTCAGCTCCAGCCCGCCGATATGGCGCAGCGCCGTGCGCAGGGCTGGCGCCCAGACGTCGCGCCAGCGCCGAAGGCTTTCCAGGGCTTCCGGACTGTAGTCGCCGAATTGCTGGCGGCCCTCCACCTGACGACAGGCGCCGCGGTTGCCAAAGGCGCGATTCTCGACAACCCACACCGGAGCAGAGGGCGAGATCGTGCCGGCCATCGGGCCGACCGCGCCGTGCGGATGGTTGGGCTCCAAGCGGACCTCGCCATGCTCCAGCAGTCTGCGCGCCTCTTCCGGCGTGTCGGCCCAACCCTCGTAGAGCACCATCCCCATCAGCGCGCCTTGCTGCGCCCCGCACATGCGCCCCCACTTGATCGGGGGGCCCGAGTGAGTGATCATCCGCCCCTGCAAGCCTGGGATCACCTCGCCCGCCGGGGCAATGTCGACCAGAACAGGCTCCCCTGCTGTCAGCCGGCGCGTGACCTCTTCATTGGCTTTCGCGATCGCTTGTTTGATGTCCATTGTCCGTGAATCCCTCAACACATGGCGGGCTTGGCCGCAGGTGATGCCCGGCGCAGGGTTCGCTCCTCGCGCGAGGGGGCAAGTGCCAGCGCAGTCCACACGCCGGCCATCAGGCTCCATCCCGTCGAGTGACCGAGCCCGATCAGCGCGGAGGCCGCAGCCCAGATCTCCCGGCCGGACCAGCGCTCCAACAGGCCCAAGGCGAAGCGCTCCAGCGTATCTAAGCCGTGCCCCTCAGCATGATCTCGGAGAAGGGAATAGCTGATCTCATTGGTGCGCGGCTTCGACCACTCTACAAACAAGCTGAGATTGCCAGATGAACACCAGGAATGACCGCCGGGGCCTCGTCGCAGGGCTACGAGTCCGAACAGGAGGCCACCAAGGAAATCATCACCGCAGGGCGTCAATCCATCTCCCAGCCCCACCAGATCCCCCGCCTGCACGAGGATCCGGGGCAGGTCATGGTCCCTGCACGCTCCAGCAATCCCTATTACCGCCCGCAGCGCCTGATCAGAGAGTATTCCATCAAAGCGCGTCGCCATCCGATACGCATGGGCGATTTGGGAGGGGCCCAAGATCCCCGGGAGCATCACACCAAAGCCGCGCGGTTCGGGCAGGTCGCGCAGGATGGCACTCGCTAGCCGGTGATGCCAGTCATCGTCCGCAGGCATCAGCTTGGCGCGGGCGCCTGGTGGCTGCGGATCCCAGATCGGCACAGACCTCAGGTCGATCTCCATCGCCAGCCCGACGAGACTCCCATCGTCCGTCACTCGATACGTCGAGCCCGTTGAACCATGCGGCAAGCCTGCGGCGAGCCGGATGCCCCGCCGATGCATCGGCACATCTCCCGGCGCGAGCCACACCAGTTCGCCGTCTGCGCTCCGCAGGTAGACGACGTGCGAGCGCCCCGCCAGAACATGCCCTCTGGAACCGGGGGCCAGGACTTGGCGGGCCTTCGAGCCGATTATTTCGACGGCGGAGCGCGACCACCCCGCTTCAGGGAGCATCTGGCTAACCCCGGGTCATCGGCAGGGGCATGACCCCTGCCGACGACCCCTTGCCTACAACGTGGATCTACTTGGGGCTTCCGACCACGCCCTTGACAAACCAGTCGACCGAGCCCATGACGTCGGCGGAGAGCTCCTCGCCCTCGGCGACCTTCACGTTCCCGTCCTGATCGACGATTGGGCCGGCGAACACCACCTTGGTGCCTGCCTCGATATCCGCCCGCGCCTGCTCAACAGCGTCCTTGACCTCCTGCGGAACCTTGGGCCCGTAGGGCGCCATCTCCATGCAGCCGTCGGCGATGCCGCAGCGCAGGAAGATTGGCTCCCAGGTGCCGTCGAGCACCGTTGACGCCAGCCAGGTGAGCTTGTCGCCCAGCGTGAAGCCGATCCCGGTCACCCAGTACTGGGGGGCGAACTGCTGGGCCGCCACGGACTGGAAGCCGATGGAGTACACGCCGCGCGATTCGGCCGTCGAGAGAATCGTGGCCGGCGAGTCGACGTGCATGGTGATGACATCGACGCCCTGGTTGATCAGCGAGTTGGTAGCATCCGCCTCCTTGGCGGCATCACCCCAGCCGAAGGTGTAGGCCACGATCGTCTGCGCCTCCGGGTTCACGGACTGCGCACCCAACTCAAACGCGTTGACGAACGTCAGCGTCCAACCGAGCGGGAAGGCGGCCACGAAGCCCAGCTTGCCGGACTGCGTGATCTTGCCTGCCGCCACGCCCATCATGTACCAGGTGTCCGGAGGCTCACCGAAGAAGTTGGCGAAATTCGCCCCCATCTCCCAGCCCCCGGCGTGCTCGAAAATCACATCCGGGTACTTGTTCGAAAGCTCGAGCGCCGGATACTGGTGATTGAAGGCAGTGGCGATGATCATCTTGGCGCCTTGCTGGATCATGTTCTCCATCGTGGTGGTCGCCCCGGCTTCCTCGGGCACGTTCTCCGCCTCGATGATCTCCACGCAGGCGATGTTCTCCTTGATGGCCATGATGCTCTCGTGCATCGCCTGGTTGTAGCCGGCGTCGGTCACCGGGCCGCCGTACAGCGCGCCGATGGTCAGGCACGGTCCGGCGGCGGTGGGCTCCGGCGGCGGCTCGGTCGGAGCTTCGGGCGGAGCAGCCGTTGGCTCCGGCGGGGCGGCGGTCGGGGTGGCGGCCTGGCCGCAGGCAGCGAGCAGAAGCGCCGCCACCAGGAGCAGCCCCACCAGGGTCCGAAGGGTTCTCGTCTTCATGTTCTCCTCTCCTCACGTTGCATGGGTATGCGTCATTCGGTCACAGGACGGATCACGCGCGTCTTCTCGGTCTCCGCCAGCCTTCTGCGTCTCACTCCTTTCCTACTCGGCGCCTTGGTAGACGCGTCCGAGACTTGCGGGGGCAGCCACCCTACGGCGGCCGCCCCAGGCGATCAGTACCACAAGGGTCAGCACGTACGGAATGGTGTTGAGCAGGAACGGCGACACCTGCACCCCGCTGGATTGCAGCAGCAGCTGGAAGGCAACCGCGGCGCTGAACAGCAGCGCGCCGGCGACTGCCCGCACGGGGTGCCACTTGGCGAAGATGGCCAGGGCGATGGCAATGAAGCCTCGCCCGGCGGTCATGTACTCTGTCCAGTTCATCGCGTAGGCGATGGACAGGTGCGCCGCGCCGGCGCCGGCCAGCATACCCCCCAGCCATAGCGCCTGGTAACGGATGAGGCGCGGGTTGCGCCCCGAGGCGTAGGCCGTGTCCGGGCTCTCGCCAACCGCCCGCAGCCCCAGACCCCAGCGCGTCCGGAACAGCAGCCAGCCGATCAGGAGAGCGACCGGGACCGCAAGGTAGATCAGCAGGTCGAAGCGCAAGAGCGAGGCATAGAGCTGCGGCAGGCGGTAGAGCCCGGGCACGGCCAAGCGCGGCAGGCCGACGATCTTCGCCCCGACGAACTCCCTGCCGATCCACGCGCTCAGCCCGAACCCGAAGAACATCAGCGCCAGGCCGCTCGCCAGCTGGTTCGCCTGTCGGCTGACCACCAGGTAGGCGAGGATCATGTTCATCAGCCCGCCGGCGATGACCGCCGTCAGCACGCCCAAGTACGGGTTCCCCGTGAGGTAGGTCACGGAGAAGCCAGCGGAGGCGCTGACCAACAGCACGCCTTCGAGGCCCAGGTTCACGATACCGGAGCGCTCGCCGACGATCTCCCCCAACGTGGTGTAGAGCAGCGACGTGCCCGAGAACACGGCACTCGAAAGGACGCCCAGAAGCGCGAGAGGGTTCATGACGCATTCCTCTTGCGGATGAAGCTCGGGCGGGCCAGGACGACGAACAGGGTCATCGCCAGCAGGATATTGACCATCGAATAAGGGAGATCCCGCGTCAACTGCAGCAGGTTGCCGCCGGTCAGGATGATCGCCACGATGAACGAGGTCACCACGATCCCCATCGGTGAGCCTCCCGCCAGCCAGCTCACGAGGAAGCCCATGAAGCCGATCCCGCGCGAGAAGTTGGCCAGCAGCACGCCGTAGTAGCCGGAGACCTGGGCCATGCCGGCGAGCCCGGCGACGGCCCCGGCGAGACACATGACGCCGATGATGTAGCGACGCGTCGGGATGCCGTTGAGCCTGGCGGCCTGAGGGTTCCCGCCTAGGGTGCGCATCTCGAGGCCCCAGCGGGTGAAGCGCATGACGAACCAGAACAGGACCAGCAGTCCGAGACCGAGGACCAGGCCCAGGTCGACGCGGGTGTCGAAGAGAGTCGGCAGCCGCGCCGAGGGCGAGAAGTTCGGGGTCTTGTTGGTATCCATCGGCGAGTGCCAGTAACCGAAGACGAAGAACGACACGATCATGGGCGCGACGGAGTTCAGGAGCAGGGTCGAGATCGTCTCGTTGACAATCCCGCGCGCCCGCAGCATGCCCGGGATCCACGCCCACGCCGCTCCGCCGAGCATCCCCGCCAGCACCATGATCGGCAGCAGGATCCAGCCTGGCAGCGAACCGAAGGTCAGCGCCACCCATGTGGCCGCGCAGGCTCCCATGTACAGCTGACCTTCACCGCCGATATTGATCAGCCCGATGCGCGACGGCAGCGCCACCGCCAGCGCCGTCAGCAGCAGCGGCGTCATTGCCACCACGACCTCGGAGAACCCGTAGGTGCTTCCCAGCGTTGAGACAAAGATGTCCCGGTACGACTGCAGGGGATCCTTGCCTGAGATCAGGAGGATGACCCCGAACAGCAGAAGAGCGAGCAGCGTCATGGCGCCGTAGCGCAAGACGATGCGGGCCAGACCGGCCCAGGCGGAACCCGCGCGTCTCCGGTCAGGAGGGTTCGACATAGGCAGTCTGGGAGCCCGTCATCAGGCGCCCGACCTCGTAGATGTCCACATCGGCCGTCCGGAACTCACCGACGATTCGTCCTGCATGCATCACCACCATCCGGTCGCTGTACTCGAACAGCTCCTCCAGATCCTCAGAGATCAGCAGCACACCCGCGCCCTGATCGCGCGCCTGAAGCAGTGCATCCCGTGCAGCAAGCGTGCTCTGCACGTCCAGCCCGCGCGTCAGGTATGAGGCGATGATCAGGCGCGGGTCATGGGACAACTCGCGGGCAATGACCATGCGCTGCAGGTTGCCTCCTGAGAGCGAGCGGGCGGGTAGGTAGGACGGCAGCCGGAAGCCCAGACGCTGCCAGGTCTGTTCGGCATCCGATTCCACCGCCCGCCAGTCGATGCTCAGGCCGCCGCGCCGAGAATAGCGGGACGTCTGCGTGACCGCCATGTTCTCCAGGACCGTCAGGTAGGGAATGGCGGCCATGGCCAGCGGGTTCTCGGGGATGTAGCTGACGCCCGACCGGCGGATGGCGCCGACCGGTCGACGGGTAACATCCTCGCCGAAGAGCCGCTTGGTGCCCCGGACACACGCCACGCTGCCAAGGATCAGATCGCCCAACTCCCTCTGGCCATTGCCGGAGACGCCGGCTACACCGACGATCTCTCCGGGGCGGACGACCAGGTCGATCTGCTCAAGACTGGTTTCCGCCCCTTCACCATGGGAACAAGCCTGGAGGATTTCAAGCACTGGAGGCCCACTGCTCGCCTCGGTCGCGCGCCGGGTCACAGGAGCGCCCATCAGGTCCTTGTCGAACATGAGCCGGACCAGTCCGGCCTCGGTCGCTTCGGCGCGGGCCACCTGGCCGGTGACGCGGCCTTGCCGGAGGACAGTGATACGGTCCGCGCACTCGAGGACCTCATTGAGCTTGTGGGTGATCAGGATGACTGCCAGTCCGTCCGCGACCAGATGCTTGAGGACCTTGAAGAAGCCCCGGATTTCCTGCGGGGCCAGGACGCGCGTGGGCTCGTCCAGGATCAGCAGCCGGGAACGCGACACGAGCAGCTTGAGCAGTTCCGCCTTCTGCTGCTGACCAATCGACAGGTCCCGGACCTGGGCCCAGGGATCGACCGTCAGGGCGTAGCGTTCGCCGAGAGATTCCAGATCGCTGGCGATCTTGTTGAGATCGGGGACGGCAGGCAGATCCGCGAGGAACAGCGCGATGTTCTCTACCACACTCAGCGCCGGGACGAGGGTCAGGGTCTGGAACACCATCCCGATGCCCAGAGCCCTGGCGTCATGAGGCGATCGGATCTCGGCCGGCACGCCATCGAGCAGGAGCTCTCCGGCGTCGCGATGGTAGAAGCCGTAGATGCACTTGACGAGCGTGCTCTTGCCAGCGCCGTTCTCACCCAGCAGCGCGTGGACCTCTCCCGGCAGGACATCGAGGCTGATCCGGTCATTCGCCTGGACGTCCACGAACCGCTTGGAGAGATTGCGGACACTGAGGACGGGTTGTGGGCTGTCGGAGCCCTGGCGATCGTCGACGCCCATGTGCTCCCTGATGCCGCGGGGAATGAGGCAACGGGCAACTTCATGTCAATTGTAGCCATATTGGGCGGTCAGGAGGAATATGGAGGGCCACAACGCAGGCCAAGCCGTTTGTCAAGTATTGCCAACCCCCCCGTCTGTGGGGCGGGCACTGGCCATGAGGACTAAGTCGGCTGGATTTGTGGCTCTTGCCCGGGTCTTTCGCGCCCCTACTCGGATATTGTCCGCTTGATCAGCGGATACAGGTGCAAGGCGAGTTCGATCTCCAGCCGTTGGCGGGGGTTCTCAAGGAAGTCGCCCAGGATCTCGCGAGCACGGTCAAGCCGGTAGCGCAGCGTGTTGTAGTGGATGTAGAGCAGCTTGGCGGTCCGGGCGGAGTTCTGGTTCTGCTCAAGGTAGGTCCGCAGCGTGGGCGCCAGGTTGGTGTCGTTCTCCTGGTCATAGGCGAGGAGCGGCCCAATCGCATCCAGGCAGAACCGCTCCAGGCTTGTCGGACTCTCGGCCATCGAGATTATCCGGAACAGGCCGAGATCCTCGTAATCCGTAACGCGGCACGTCTCCTTGCCCTGCAGCGGCGACCCGATCTGCAGGCTCTGGCGGGCGCATTCGTACGCCAGACGGAAGTCATCCAGCTCAGACATCCCAGGGCTGATCCCCATCGAGATCGTGTACGGGTCATTCTCGGCGCGGATCCGGTTACAGATCACCTGGAGTCCCTGCACGAGATCGCAGCGGTTGGCGGGCAGCTTCATCTGGGGGAAGGGCACGAACACGACCAGCCTCGGCCCCTGGTACCAGCACGAGATATCGGGCCGGATGGCGCGCAGGTATCGCTCCGAAAGGTGCAAGCTCATATCGATGTTGCGTTTCTCGAGGCTCTGTACCTGCGTCAGTGTCGTGCCGCCGGGGAAGTCCGGTGCCACCAGCACAACGGCATACGGGGGCACCAGGCGGCTCCCCAGGTCGCTGGACATCTGGGTGGCACGTTCGCGTTCGGCGGCCACGGAAGACAGCAGGCCCGCCAGGATGTCGTTCCGGAATCGTTCTTCGGCCTCGGCAATGGACCGCATCTCCATCATCTTCAACGCGGCCACGGTCGTCCCGTGCTCGATGGCGATCAGGTCGATGGACTTGGGCGGCTCCTGCAGCCGTCCCCAGACGATGATCTCGCCCAGCGCCATCGGCCCGACCAGCACGGGGCAGACCAGGTGCTCGACCGGCCCGGCGGGGCCATCCACGGTGCGATAGGTCGCCTCGCTCCCCTCGATCGGTGTCACCGCGGACGGCTGGTAGCGGTCGTTCAGGTAGCGATCGCCGCCGGCTTCATCCCGCAGGAACGGCTTGTGAACCGGAGGGTGACCCATCACCAGGCCTTCCCCCAGGACCCGCCGGAAGCGGTCGACGATGGTCACCGGTCGATTCACGCGCTGGGCGATGCCCTGCGCGATGTCGCGATAGGTCCCACCGCTCAACACGAGGTCGATGAACTGCCGGTGGATCTCCTCCGACTCCATGAGCTCGTTTGCCTGGAGCTTGAGGATCTCGCTCGTCAGCGGCTGGATGATGTCGATGAACGAGACCTTCTCCGGGAGCTCAATCAAAGGGAATCCCAGGGCGTCCGCCGCTTCCAGCATCCCGCTCGGAAAACCGGCCATGTAGCCGGACGGCGTCACCGCAAGCCCCGCCAGCCCCTTCTCCGCCAAACGCTGGACCAGGGTGTCGATCGCCGCGGCATCGTCGCGCAAGGGGTACATGGTCGTGACCAGCAGTTCCCCCGGGTGGACCCACTCGAGGATGTCGGGAACTTCCATCACGTTGACCGACTGGATGATGCGATCAAGCCCGCGCGCGCCAGCAACGATCTTCGCCCGCTTGAGGGGTTCCACCAGGTCCATGGCTTCACGTAGCGTGAGGGGCATCTGGGCTTTCCAAGGGTGGTGTGCCGGCCTGGGGAGGCCGATGCGAAGATCGCCATTCGTTATTGTATCGGAACAGGGCACGCGCTGCTCACCAGAGAGGAAGCCGGATCGCCAGGACGGACTTGACGCACAATGTGGCCGTGAGTGTACAAAGGCACGACTTGGCCGGAAGAGCCAGGTCATGCCTCACGCCACGGCAATGGACATCGCCGCTCGGGGGCCACGCATAACCCCTCTGTGTCCCGCCTGCGCACCCTCGAACTCCCGGTCCGAAAGTGGACCGAACCGACCAGGTGATGGGAGCCCGGCGCCCCGGTGGGGGCTTGGATGCTGCTGGAGCCCCGCGTTACTTGTCTGCACGCACGCCTGACGTGAACCTTGGGGAGGAGGCTGCGCGAGTGAGCCGTAAGGTCTAGTGTGGGTGCAGGGCGCCTGCAACAAGGCCGACCGTGGACCTCGCGGCCTGCACCCACAAGGTCCGCGGTTGGCGTGGGCGAAATCCTCGCGGAGAGCGTAGTCCTCACGGTTCCCTCTGCGGGCTAACCGTAAGGACAGGCGTTTCGATCGGGTGGGCGCGGGGGGCTCGAAACCCGTTCGGGCCGGCGCCCGCCGCCCCTTTCGCTTCGCTCGAGGGATCTCCGAGGGCGAACGGCCCTCGACCTCACGGATGTGAACTAACTCGGTCAATCCCCCTACCGCTGACCTTACGGATTGGCTGTCTTGACAACCCTCGCGACAGCAGAGAGCTCATAGCCGTGAGGTCCGCGGCGGCTCCTCAAAACCCCTCTCTGGAGTTCACTTGATGGCGTGAATCGATTCCGATAATCGCATGTTACCGGAACTAGCTAGAAGAGGCAATGACATAGGAGACCGAGGTTGGGAGAACAGCCCGAAGTGAGAGGGGTTGGTCGTTAGGTTGGCGTACCACATAGTGCGGTCGGCCGTGGGTGTCCCTCGTTGGGCTCTCTTGCGACTTCGTCCGATTGAGATCCGTGAATCGGCCACGACAGGCAGAGGAAGCCTCTGGCTCTTCCACTCACTCCCAATCTCCACTGCTGCCCCGGGAGACAATGGAGCCTCGCAATAATCAGGGGTATTGCAGGGCCAGGCTGTGGCAAGTCAGATTCTTGCTCGCCTTTCGCCGGATTACGTAACTGGGGTCTCGGTTTTCCACGTTGCCTGGCGGACCCAGACACTTGACCGTCTTCTGGGGCCAGGCAACAGACACAATCCTCTCTGCGCGTTTGAAGCTCAGGTTGCACTGTCATCGACGCCAAATCAAGAACCATGTCCTTGGACGGCACACGGTCGAAGATCGGATGTTGGGTTTGGGGCGAAGAGGCCCCGCCGGGTTCTTGGGCGTCCCGACTTGGGACTTGTCGGCTTCGCGGACATCACCAGTTGTCCGGTCTCGACCTACGATCGGCAATCCCGTGCTGCAGGGACGCCGAACCGTGATGTATTGGGGTCTGACCCTACTCCCGCCGGTAAGGCTTGAGCAGCGCAGCTGGGTACGCCGCATTCCGGCCCGCCAGGGCCAGGCCGGCGATGGTCGCCAGGTAAGGCAGCGCCAGGAAGAATTCGTAGGGCAGATCGAGGCCGGTGGTCTGCAGCCGCAGCTGCAGCGCGAGGACGCCGCCAAACAGCAATGCACCCCACAGCACCTTCACCGGGTCCCAATTCCCGAAGACGATCAGTGCGATGCACACCCAGCCCCGCCCGGCGACGATGCCGAAGCTGAATGCGCCCAGCTGCGCCAGCGAGAGAAACGAACCTGCCGCGCCCATCAGGCCTCCGGCAATCGCCAGCGACAGGTAGCGCACCAGGAACGCGTTCACGCCGGCCGCGTCGGCCGCCTCCGGGTTTTCGCCCACGGCCCGCACCTGCAGACCGAAGTTGGTGCGATACAACACCCACCAGGCGAGGGGAACGAGCAGTACCGCCAGGTAGGTCAATAGGTACTGTTCGAAGATGGTCCCAAGGATCGGAGTGTCGCCGAAGGGCGAGATCTTGCCGAAAGGCGGGATGGCAGCCAGCACCTGTCGCTCGGGGTAGATCAGCCGGTAGGCGAAAAGAGACAGCCCGGTGAGCAGCAGCGTGATCCCCAGCCCCGAGACGTGCTGATTGGCGCCCAATCGCACCGCCAGCAGGCTCATGAGCAGGCCGGATGCAATGCCGGCCACGACGGCGGCCAGCACACCCAGCCAGAGTGAGCCGCTGGCGTCGGCTACCACAAAGCCAACGAAGGCGCCGAGAAACATGGTGCCTTCGATGCCCAAATTGAGGACGCCGGCGCGCTCGGAGAACAGCTCTCCGAGTGTCCCCAGGATCAGGGGCGTTGCGACCCGCAAGGTGGCAGCCACCAGACCGACCAGGAAAACTTCCATCAGAGTGCTCCAGACCCGCACAGCGAGCAAGAGGTCAATGATCCTCGCTCCTGCGCCTCGCAACTGTGACTATTCAAGTGCACAGCCCAAGCCTCTCACCTGCTGTCGTTCCGACGCCACCGCCCTTGACGGACCGGCCTAACGGAGATCGCCTGGCGTCTCCGTCCCGGCAGGCCGGACTTCCCGCGTGTCCCGCATGCTGCGCACGATTCGAATGCGGTAGTTCATGAGAAGGAACATCCCCAGGGTCACTAGAAGCAAAGTCGCCTGCACCACGTCGCCAAGGTATACGGGCACGCCCAGCGCCCGGCTGACCGTCTGGGCGCCGGTGCCGATCAGGCCGATGAAGAGCGCCGCCACGGCCACTCCCAAGGGATGCA
>Ga0315273_10007217_pt1:0-12500 | contig 13904 bp, 11 predicted proteins | sample YL17G02_0_MG_FD_205753 | JGI IMG/M metagenome (GOLD analysis project Ga0315273, IMG submission 205753) | Sediment microbial communities from Yellowstone Lake, YNP, Wyoming, USA - YL17G02_0 | ecosystem: Environmental > Aquatic > Freshwater > Lake > Sediment | place: USA: Wyoming... | reverse complement strand
GCTGCGGGTGGTGGTGGTGGTAAGGGGCGGCGGGCGGCGCCTCACCCCCGCCGCCGCAGCCGCCGCCGCTGCCGCCCAGGCAGGCCCCCAGGCCCCAGGCCGTCGCCGCGGACGCCGTGGCCGCCGTCCCGACGGACGCGGAGGACGGGTGGTGGTGGTGGAAGGCGAGGCCGCCGCCGCCCCCCGACGCGCCCGCAGCCGCGGCGGCCGCGGCGGCGGCCAGGGCGCGGCGCACGGCCGCGGGCGGGCGCGCGCCCGACCGGGAGGAGCCGGGCGGCCGTGCGGGGAGGGGGCTGCCGCCACCGCCGCCGCTCCCCGCGCTGCTGCTGGCCGGCCGGCGCCCGCTGCGGCCACCCGGCGCCGCCGGCGCGGCGCCGGGCGGCCCCAGCAGCAGCGCCGCTACGGCCGCCGGCATGGCGTGGAAGGCCAAAAGGGGAGCGAGGGCAGCGCGCGGGGCGGCGGGGGGAGGCACCGCCGCCGCGGGGGGGGGCGCCGCCCGCCGGCGGCGGGGCTTGGGGGTGGGCGGGGAGGGCGAGTAGGTGCGCGGGCGCGCGCGCCGGCGCCGGCCGACGCCCAGCAGCGCCTCCCCCTCGCTCCTGGCCGCCCCGGCTGAGTCGGCGCCCGGGCTGCTGCCGCCTGCGGTAGAGGGCGTGGCAGCCGCCGCCCCGGCGGCGGAGGCGGCCCGGGCAGGGGAGGGGCCCTGGGAGGCGGCGGCGGCGGACGCGGCCAGGGCGGCCGCCCCGCCACCGCCACCGCAGCCTGCCAGCGCGGCCGCCCGTGCGCGCGACTGCGCCCGCTGCAGCCGCACCCCGCACGCATTGCACAGGGTCTTCGCGCCGGCGGGGCCATTGCGCCACATGGGCGTCCGGGAGGCGTGGCACTGGGAACAGGACTGTGTGTGTGTGTGTGTGTGGAGGAAGGAAAGGGGGAGAGGAATGAGGCGCGGTAAAAAAAAATGATGAGGAAAAAAAAATGCATTTTTTTTTTGTCTCTCCCTTCTCGCACCTTGGTCGCCGTCGGCTGCTCCGCCGCCTGCAATTCGACGGACGGGGCGACGGCCACCACGCCCACATCAACGGGCGGAGGGGCGGCTTCGACGGGTGGTGGGACGACCGCCTGGGGCGCCACCGCGGCGGGCGCGGTGGCGGGAGGGGCGACGGCGGTGCTCATGATGGGCTGGGGAAGGCAAGGGTGTGATCGAAGTGTGAGAGCGGGCGAGAGACGAGAGGGGAGAGGGGGGGTGGCGCTCGGGTGCTAGCTCTCTCTCGCCCGCCCCAGCCTAGGCCCAGGCCCCTCCTTTCGCCTTCCCACTCCCCACCCAAACGTTTAGGCAATCGGATGAGGCGTGCTATGGGGCGCGAGTGCGGGGCGGCCCGGCCCTCGCCAGGGCGCTGGCGGGGGCCCGAACGCGAAAAGCAGCGCCAGGCCCCGATTTCTTCGACGCACGCTCTCTATCTCCCATCGCTCGCCCCTCTTCCTTTCGCACCTCTATCTCTCTCCCTCTGTCTCTCTTTCTCTCTCGCTCAGGGTGTGAGAAAGCGACAGCAAACGCGTGCCCGTGGCCTAGGAGGGGAAAGGGAGAGGGGCAGCGCGCTGCAACGAGCGAAAAAGGCGAGCCGCGAAAAAGAGAGTTTTTTTTTTTTTTTCCTTCTTTCTTTCGCGTGCAGAGCGGGAGTGAGTGTGTGTGGGCGCAGCGGGCGCTGCCCCCCTCCTCCTACGGTTTCTTCTCCGTCTCCATCTTTTTCCTACTTTTTCACCCACACTAAAACGTCGCGCCAACCTCGCGGTACGCGACGATTCAATAATTTAGAATACACAGAGCGCGCGGGTCCAATTCCATCACAAGCACACACACACACACAGATACAATACAAAAACAACCCTTTCACTCCCCCCCACCTCGCGGCCGCACCAGCAGCCAGGCCGCCGGCCCCAGCAGGGGCACGCCCGCCCACGCCGGCGCCCCTCCCACCACCCCGCGCGCCCGCGCGTCGTTGCCCACCCAGGACCAGGAGCAGGCGGTCAGGGTGATGAAGTCCAGCGTCGTCACGTGCACGAGGCGGGACTCGTCAAAGAGCTGGCCATACGCGACCCAGGCGGCCGGCCCGGCGGCCGCGGCCGAGCCCAGGGCAAAGGCGGCCACCCCGCACAGGAACAGGGCCAGGCCCCGCGACTCCAGCAGCCTCATACCCGCCCCCTTCACACCCTCCAGGTCAGCCGAGGGCGGCGGGGACGCCGCGGCCGCGGCCCCGGGCGTGTGCAGCGCAAAGTAGGGGAGCAGTGCAAACGCGCCCAGGGCGAAGGACCCTGTCACGAACGGCCAGGCGGGCAGGCCGGACTTGGACCGCCCCGCCGGGATGAGCAGGGCCGCGTACAGGGCCGGCCAGGCGCCCATGGCGGCCCACAGGGCGGTGAAGACGGCGTTGACGGGGGCGGACCCGGGGTCGCCCAGGCCGCACAGTTTGAGGACAAAGATCTCGTCGCGCGTGGGCGTCTGATTCGGGGACAGCAGCGTCGCGTACGCTAGGAAGGCCGCCCACAGGGCCAGGCCCACGAGGGCCGTGGTGGAGAAGGGGGAGGACTCCTGGGGTTCGGCGGGCGGGGCGCCCCGGCGGCGGCTGGCCTTGGCGTGGAGGGCGGTGGTGGACGGAGGGGCGGGGGCCGGGTTGGGGGACACACGGCGCATGCAGGGCGCGCGAGGGGCGAGGGGTCGGCAGGCTGACGCGTGGCCCACCCGGCCAGTGGAGGCTGAGGCCAGGTCAGATCGGGCTAGGGGGCGCCCGGTGCGGGCGGGGAGGCGAAGGGCGGCCATTTTCGAGAGAGGAGAGAGCAAAGGCTTGCTTATTTATATATTTTTTATGTTTTTACTAGGCGAAGCGACGTGTACGCTCACACTTGCGCCATCATTTTTTTCTTTCAATTTGTTTCCTTTTTTTTTTTTTCATGGCGCCCCTCACCCTCACCCTCACCATCTCCTCCCTGGGCGCGCCAGATCTCCACGTCGACGTCCCTGCCGGCGCATCAGTCTCGGACGTAGCAGCCGCAGTCGCCAAGGCCACGCTCTTCCCCCTAGACCGGTTGCGCCTCATCCATGCCTCGACCTCGCTCCCCCTCATCGGCACGACTGGGCCAGCGCCTGTCGCGGACGGCGACACCCTGCTCGCCGTCGCCGTGCCGCGGGCCCCGCCACCGTCCGCGCTTGGCCGGGTAGTCACCGGGCCATCCGCAGGGACGAGGAGGCGGGGCGGCGACGTCGTCGGCGGCGACGGCGGCGACGACGACGACGACGACGACGACCACCTCTTTCGAGTGCGCCTCGACCCGGCCACCCGCCCGCTGGCCGCGCACGCTGGGCGGGCCCTGCTGCGGGCGGGCGCGCCCGAAGCCTTCGTCGCGGTCTTGCTCCACCCGAGGGCGCTTCGCTTCCTCGCCTGGCTCGGCGTGTGGGCGGCGGGCGCGAAATTCGCGTCCGCGCTGGGGTGTGGCCCACCATACCTCGTCCTCTCCCTCCCCCTTGCTATCTACTGTAACCTCGGGCGGCGGCGCCCGGGCGAGGCGTCGGGGTACGCCATCTTCAATCGCGGGTTCAGGGAGTTGCCAGGCACGCTGAACGCGCGGGGCATGGATGAAGCGTTGAGGAGGGGACAGATGTGATGTGGGGGCGTGTCGGACCCCCCAGCTAGAGGTTTGAAAAAAGGTGAGAGAAAAACAACGAGCGAGCGCACGAGTCGTGTAAAAGGCAATTTGAGGTTCGCACCCCCAATGCGTGCGCGTGCGCTTGCCCAGCTCACCAGGCCTCATGCCTTGGGTGTAGCGGGACCCCCTCCACTCGCGCAACGCCAGGTCGCGGCGCGGGCGGCCGCCCCCGGCCCTCCTCCTCCCCGCCCGCCTCCCCCCGCCGTTGCGGCCGCCCGGGCCGCCCGGACAGCCGGCCTGGCCGCGTCCACGGCCCTCGTGGCGGCCGGCGCGGGCGCAGCCTTCGCGACCGGCACCCTCACGCTCCCGCCCTGGGCCGGGCCGGCAGCGGGCGGGGCGGGCGGCGTGGCCGCGTGCGCGGTCGCCGCCCTCGCCTGGGCGGCCCAGCAAGGCCGCCTGGTGGTGGAGGCGGACGCAGAAGGCCTCCACGCGTCCTGGGTCCCGCCCTACGACGCCGCCGCCTACCCGGGCGGCCGCCCCGAAGGCCGCCCCTTCATCGTCGTCCGCCCCACGGGCGACGCCCGCCGGGGGAACGGGGCGTTCGTGCGGGGTGGCGGCCCGGGCGGGGGGGGCCAGCAGCCCACGCCCGCGCCCGTTCCCGCCGGCGCCTGGTTGGGCGCCTACGAGGGCGACCTCCTGGACGAGGGCGCCTTCTGGGCCCGCTACGGGCGCGCCGGCGGCACCGCGGACTACTGCATGCGCATTGACCGCACCTGGACGGTGGACGGGGCGGGCCGGGCGGGCGACGTGTCCGCCTTCAGCCCCTGCCACATCAACCATGGCCGGCCTGGGCGGGCCAACGTCGCCCGCGTCACGCGGCGGCGGGAGCGGCGGGTCGACCTGTACGCGGCCCGGGACATCGCGCCGGGGGAGGAGCTCCTGTTGGACTATGGGCGGCTGTACTGGCAGGGGCGGGAGGGCGAGGAAGTCGTTTAGGAAATAACAAAAAAGGGCAAACACAGAACCACACAACCACCAACCATTCCACATCTTTTGCTCTCTCATTTCTCGCGCCGCAGCAGCCCCGCCCGCAACTCCGCCAGGCTGGGCCCCCCACCCATGGCCGCCGGCGGCGGCGGGCGAGTGACGGCCGCCGCGGCCGCCACCCCCGCAACCCATCCCTGCTTTGCCACAGCGCCCGCCGCGCCCGCCGCGTCTGCCGCCCGGACCTCCGCGTCATAGTCCGCCACGGGGAAGTTGGTCTTGGCGGTGCGGCCCCGCCCGGCGAGCAGGGCCCGGTCATACGCGCGGGCCGCGTCCGCCTGGGTCTCAAAGATGCCGAGGGCCACGTTCTTGCGGCCGCGCAGCGCGCCGATGCGCGCCTCCCACCGCCCGGGCGCGCCCGAGACGCCCCGGAACCGCGACCTGCCCCGGGCAAAGGCCGGCGAGCGGCGGCGGACGTGGGCGACGACCGCGTCATCGTCCTGGCCGGCCAGGGCGGCGAGCTCGGAGGCGTAGGTGGCGGGTGGGAAGTTTGGCTTGGCGCGGGCGGGGCCCTGAAAATGGAAGGGGTGGTGGAAGTATGGGCGCGCGGGAAGAGGGGGGGGGGGGGGTGAGAAAAAAGAAATCGCGCCGCGTGCGCGAGTGCTGCTTTTTCCAACCACCTCTTTTTTTTTTCTTTCTCTCTCTCTCTCTCACACACCTTGCACGCCAGCGCGCCGATGTCGTAGGCGGACGCCGCCTCCTTTTCAGTTTCAAAGCCGCCCAGGTAGACTTGCTTGCCGTTGAGCCACATGGAGGCCTCCCACCGCTTGGTCAGGCTAGCGTGCAAGTGAAAAGGAAAGAAAATGTGAGAGACGCCTTTTCAACCACCCCCTTTCTTTCCCCTTTTCCTTTTTCTATGTGCTCTCACCGGTGCAGGCTGACGCCCCGGTACTGCGAGCTCGTCGGGACGGGCGACTTGGCGGGGTTTGCACCGGCTTTCCGCTGTGGCTTGGCGGGCGAGGGCGGCGGGGTAGGCACCCAGCAGGCGCCCGGGCCGCCACCCCCGGCCGCGGCCGCACCCGCCGCCGCCGCCGCCGCGTTCGCGGGCCGCTTGCGCGGGGTTTTGGGAGCGGACACGCCCATTTTCTTGCAGGGAGAGCTGGACGGGCGGCGCCGTGGCTTAGAGGGGGGGGCGGCGGCGGCGGGAGCGCCGCCGCCCAACCCCTTTCGCGGCCGCCCACGCCCCGCGCGGGGTGGGGGGTAGGGAAGGGAGGAGGAAGGAGGGGGCGGGCGCCCCAGCACGCCGCCCAGGTCGCCGCCGCCGCCCTCTAGCTCGCCACTGGAGGAGGAGGGCAGGAACGGGCGGGGGTGGGCGGGTGCGGCGTCGCCGCCCGAGCCGCCGCTGCCCCAGCCGAGCAGGGCGGCTGGAGGAGGCGGGGGTGGAGGGGGTGGTGGGCCGGCGGCCACGCCCCCTCCACCGCCCCCGCCCCCGCTCAGGCGCCACGCGCGCGCCAGCGCCGCCGCTTCGGCCGCCTCAACACCTTCCGAGGGCAGGGACGGCATGAGGCCGGGGGGGGGGGGGGGAGCGGCCGGCAGCATCGCGGCCACCAGCTCACCACTGCCGCCGCTGCCGCCCTTCCACCCGCCGCCGCCGCCCAGCGCCGCCCACGCGCCGCTCAGGGACCGCCGCAGGAGGGAGTCTAGGGGCGGGACGGCTGTGTCGTCGGGTAGGGTGAGGGGCGGAGGTGGGGCTGAGAGAGGGGAGAAAAAAGTGGGCTGAGAGAGAGAGTAGAGAGAGAGAAAGAGACCGCGCGCGCGCGCCCGCAGCCGCCATTGTTTGCACCCTGTGGCCCTTCCCCCACGCCAACTCACCCGGGTGCCAGTTGAGAGGGTCCATGTGTTGAAAGGGGGTGGCCTGTGTGAGGTGGGGAGGAGGTTGTGCGGAGATTCAAGGAGAGAGACCGGTCTCTCCTTGTTTTTTTCGGGAGAAGGTTGGCCGGGCCAAAGTGATAGAGAGATGCTCGGTATTTACAAATGCTGCCTTAAAAATGGTCAATTTATTGCTTGATCCCGCCCGCTCAAACATGAGCTCATCCCCAACCTCCACGCCCGCTCGTGCACAAAATTCGCGCCAGCCAGTTGAGAATCGACGATGTTGTTGCCGCGAGGATGTCGTCCTCAGCATTACCACAGTAGCATGGATTGCGCTGGTCGCCATGTGAACGGTACAAACATTACTTCGCCGACCCGCTGCTTTTGGGGGATACATATCGCCCAAGCCAAGTTGACGGTGCATGTCTTTTGGGATGTTGAGCAGGCGCAAAGCCGTCGCACTGGTAGCGGTGCGCGTGTGCTGGCGTGGCCCTTGGTGCAGTCTCGTTGCTGTCTCGTTCTTGTCAATGAGATCCAGGACCGATACTGTCGGCCCAACAGCCTGCACGCCCGTGCATGCTTCGGCCACGTGCGGGATCTTGCAGCACTGATTGACGGAAGCGTTTACGTCCCAGCCGTCAACGACTTGGTCAAGCTCGGCAGCGCTGCACCTGACTGTAAAGTCCAGTAACAGTCGCCGTGACAGCGAGTTCAAGTACGGGGAGAAAGGACGACTATCTTTGTCAAACGACGTGGTGCACCAGCTGCGACCGCCGACTCGGCCGACCGTGTCAAAGCATTCCCGTGCGGCAATGCGGCAACGACCTCGTCCCAGGCATCATCCTGGGCCGGCGTGACGCATGGCCACATCTCCAAATCAGGCCACTCGGTGGTCGCAGACTCCAAGCCGCCACACGATGAGGCCAGGGCGTCCTTCTCGGGTAACTGCGCGTGCGCCACATCTGGCGTCGTGATAATGACTGAAAGAGGGTCCAGATTTTTAGGCATGGTAGACAGGAGGGGGCGCGCGACAGTTGAAAGCGTGCAAGGCCTTCCCTTTGTTGAAATGAAAGAAGTCAATCATTTTCGCGCCAAAACAATTTTTTGTTCATTTGTGTGGGGAAATAGGGGAGAGGTTCGCGTCGGCGAGATCTGGACGTTTGGCCGTGTGGTTTTCTGTGGCCGCTGGCAGAAGTAGCTCAGATCGCCATGGTGTGGTTTGATTGTTATGTGGGGCCGGCTGCGGCGGTGTGACAAGGAAAAAGGCTGAATAGGGGCCTTTTTGCGGGGCAAGCAAGCCCCAGTCCGGTCCACTTTTCGGCGTACAAGTACCAGTGCAACCACCCTCCGCAACATGCATGTCCCAAAAAGCCATGGCGGAATGCCTGGGTTTGCATTGGAACCGGCCGGAAGTGGGCGTCAATGGTTGTCAGCGCATAACCCGATGGGCGGAGGGTGAAGAACAACACCAGTGAAAGTTATCACACTTTTTGACGGCGCGCGCCTCGCACACCGCCACTATACACCAGTCGAGATGCTCTACGCGTGCCCGCTCACCCTTGCCGGTAGCAGTACCTGCTGAAGATCGGTGACCGGAGGGCGAGGGGTGCGCACAAAGAAAACAAGAAATGAAATAATACGCAGGTCATTGTCTCTCTTCTTTGGCTTTCGCTCGCTGCACACCAAAACCCCGCCACATCCCCCATCCCACCACCACTAGGGGTCATTAATCGCCGTCGACTATTCGAGCCATTTTTCTCCGATTTTTTCAAGGTCCGGAAGGCGGGCGCGCGTGGGCGGCATGAATAAAACCCCCATCTCCCTCTCTCACCTTTCACCTCCTACCGAATGGCCCCATTAAGATCGTACGCGCTGACCGTGGCGTTGACGGAATGCTTCAAGCCATACCCTTGATACATGCCATCCAGGTCCTCATTTCGGATCGCCCCGTTCACGGGCTTGCCAAGATGGACGGAGTATACATCTGGTAAGAAAGCCGTTCGGAATCCCTTTTCCATCCAGCGTAGGCCGTAAGCAAACTCAAAGCCCGACTCTGATTGGAAAGCTCCATTAGCTCGCATGGCGTCCATGCGCCACATGCCACTGTGTAGCGAAAAGTGAGGCCAGTGCACGTTGGCGACTTTGCCGCCATTGCCCGGGCGCTGGAAAAAAGCCTCCCATGTCGGCGAGCCCGCCGGGCCGGCGTACTCGTGCACGATGTGGGTAACTTTTCCAGCGCTTCGATCGCGAATTTCTTTCCCTCCAACAAGTTCGCCAGTTTCAGTGGATGTCGTTGTCAGCGCATACCGCGCATTAAAGACAACTTGCCCAATCGTGGTGTCCGACTCCAAAACAGCCAGGGCCTTGGCCACAAAGTCCTCATCCTTGACGAAGAAAAAGTCGTCCTCAAGAAAGACGACGTAATCGAAAGACCGGACGGCATTCAGGAGGGCATTGAGAGAACATGGATGGCCTCGCGCAACAATTGGTTTGGATATCCATGTCAAGCCGGGTACGGCCGCCTGCATCTCGGCCAGCTCTTCTGGCGTACTGCCATCATCCACCGCAAACCATTCATCCACCCGGCTCAAACAATCCAGGCACCGCGTCCGGAAACTGAGCATGGCCCGCCTAAATAGCAGCGGCCGCCGGCTAGTGGTGATGGCGACCGCGATGCGGGGCTCGTCCGGGCGGCGTGGGGTCGGGCGGGTGAGGGCGCACGGTTGATACCTGGTCGATCCCTGCATTGCGGACGCCTCCGACGATGACACGCCCATCAACGGGCCGCCCATGCGCAGCGACCGGGACGGGATGCCAGCAAGGAGGCCACCCCGACTGTGGACCTGACCAGCCCTGACACCGGCCCGCACCCAGGCTGTCAGCGGAAACAGGGCACTCGCCGCAAGGAGGGCTGTCAATGCCGGCGACGGGCGGCCATTCCGGTTTTGACTGCGCCATAGTTGGGGCATGTGAAGCGGAGCAAATGAGAGAATGAATGTGTGTGAGAGGGACTTGCGCATTCCAAACGCCCGCTCTCGTTGTTCTCGAATGCGTGAATGAGGCATGGTGGTTGTATCATTGACGTTCATCATGTCATCACTTAACAGCGGTGCATACAAGGAACGGTCAATATTGGCAATGGGAAGGGCATCCAGGCCGATGGCTTCCCAGTGGCGATACGTGTCGGGTTGGTCGCCGTGAGGGGATATCAAAATTTTGGCACCGGCTATAATACTTTGAGCCATGCATTTGCCGGCGACCCCTTACAAGACCTGCATCAATGAGCTTTTACGCGACGGGTGCGAAGAACTTAAATGCAGGTGCTCCACCGTAGTGTTTTTCTGGGGTTCATGGCGGTCAGAAAGAGGGCCGGACATTTTTTTTCTGCATCCTCCATTGTTTTTTTTCCGGCCTGTCCCCCACTCCAACCCACCCCACCCCACCAACCCTCAATTCACAAACCCGCACCACCCCTGTTTACTTGTCGGCTCACGCATTCCCCTTCCCATCCAACCATGCTCGACGCCCGCACCCTGACCTCCACCCCGCACGGCGCGTGCACGGTGTCGATGCTGACCCTCATCGGCGGCGTTGTCGCCCTGTCCGCCCTGGCCCGCCTGCTGCGCGGCATCTGGGTGTACTTCCTGCGCCCTGGCAAGGACCTGAAGAAGCTGGGTGAGTGGAGGAGAGAGCGCGCGCGTGGGCGTCGGGCGCGATGCGGCCCACTGAGGAGAGACGAGAAAAGGCCGCGCCGGCGCCCAGTTTTTTTTTTTTTTCTCGCACGCGCGCTTCTTGCTTCTCGGCGCGCTCACGGCCCCATCCCCCCTCTTCCTCTCTCCCTCAACCCCAATCAAAACCAGGTGCCTGGGCGGTCGTCACGGGTGCCACGGACGGCATTGGCCGGGCGTACGCGGACGTGCTGGCCAAGAAGGGTGAGGGGGCCAGAGAGAAAGAGCCAATCGCGCGCCCCAACGGCCTCTCTCCTTTTTTTTTTCCCTCCTTTTTTTCCCTCACCTCACCACCGCCCGACTCTCTCTCTATATACATCGATTTCCACGCCTTCCAGGCCTCAACATCCTGCTCATCTCCCGCACGGAGTCCAAGCTCAAGGCCGCTGCCGCCGAGATCGGCGCCAAGTACGGGGTCGTCACCGACACGCTGGCCATCGACTTTGGGGCGTCCCTCCCAGCGGCCTGGGTACCCCTCGTCACCGCCGCGGTCGGGCCCCTGGACGTGGGTGTCCTCGTCAACAACGTCGGCCTGTCGTACGACCATGCCGAGTATTATGACGCCCTGGATGACGAGACCGTCAACGCGCTGGTCGCCATCAACGTCCAGGCGACCAACCACATGACCAAGGCCGTCCTCCCCGGCATGAAATCCCGCCGCCGGGGCGCGGTCGTGTGCATCGGGTCCGCCGCCGCCACGGTCGCCCCGTCCGGGCCCCTGTACGCCGTGTACGCGGGCACCAAGGCGTACGTCGACATGTTTGCGCGGTCGCTGGACCTGGAGTGCAAGGCGTGGGGCGTGTCGGTCCAGAACCAGGCGCCCGCATACGTCGCGACCAAGATGTCAAAAATCCGGAAGCCCACCCTGGACGCGCCCTCCCCCGCCGTCTGGGCGGCCGCCGCGGCGAGGCACGTCGGGTACGAGCCCACCTCCGTCCCATACTGGTACCACGGCGCGATGTGGGGCGCCGTCGGCGGCCTGCCCCTGTGCGTGGTGAACGCGTACCTCCTGTCCTTCCACGAGTGGCTGCGGGCGCGGTACTACAAAAAGGTGGAGCGGGAGGCGCGCAGTGGGGCGGGGGGGGGGGGTGCGGGGGCGGGCAAGGGCAAGAAGGCGCGGTGAGTTGAGCAAGTGGGGGGAGGGCACGAGCCGCCCCCGCGCACAGACGGCCCGGCCGACGCCGGGGATGTGGCGATGGGGGCGGGCGACGCCCCCTATGAGACCTTGTGAGTAAATCAAAACATTCAACATTCTCCTCGCCTTTTTTGTTTGTTTTCTCTCTCCCTCACGCGCTCGCGCTCTCCCACTCCCCGCGCGCTGACACGGCCGCCGCCCGCACGGCCCGCCGGGGGTCGTCGCAGGCGGCTAGGGTGGCGGCCACCACGGCCTTGCGGGACGGGTGGCAGTCACCCCAGGCGAGCGTGCGCGGGGCGGACGCCAGCGCGGCCAGGGCAGCCGCGCGCGCAGCTGGCGGGGCGGCCGAGGGCGGGGCCGCCCTGGCCGCGCTCGCCAGCCCGGCCAGCGCGGCCGCGACCGCGTCCCTGCCCGCCCCGCTCAGGGCGGCCGCCCCGCGGCTGGTTGATAGCAGGGCGCCCAGGGCAGTCGCCGCGTCAAGGAGAGCGCCGCCCGGCGGGCGGGGCGACGCCCGCACCAACACCCCCGGCGCGGCCGCGAGCGCGCGCGCCAGGCGGCCGCCCCCGCCGGCGGCCGCCTCCACGAGCGCGGGCGGCGGGGCGGCCGCGGCCAGGGCGACGACCGCGGACAGCCAGGGAATGGAGGCCGTATCCTCCACCTCCAGCAAGGCCTCCACCGCGTGTGTCAGGGCTCGCTGGCGCCAGAGCGGGCGGGGGCGGGCGTGCAGGATGGTGGGGGTGGGCAGGGCGGGCGGGCCCGGGGTGGGGGGGGGGAGGGCCGCCTCCGCGTCCTCCGCCTGGCCGCCTCCTGCCCCCTCCTCCTCCTCCGCCTCGCCCCCGCCCTCGGCAGGCTGCTGGCTCACTCCCCAGGTCGCCCCGGCCAGCAGGGTGCGGAAGCTGGCGGCCGCGGCGGTGGAGGCAGCAGAGGCGGGCCCGCCCCCGCCGCCCGCCGCGGCCGCCACCACGCCCAGGGCGGGCGCGAGCAGGGCGAGCCACACGCCCGGCGCCAGCCCCGCCACCGCGGCGCCGTGGGCCAGCCAGCCCAGGGCGGTGAGGGCGGGCGGGGTGCCAGAGGCAGCTGCAGCCAGCACGGGCGCCGCGGCACGCTCCACGGCGGCCTCCAGGGCTGGCCCCCGGCGGGCGGGC
>Ga0315273_10007216_pt1 | contig 13905 bp, 14 predicted proteins | sample YL17G02_0_MG_FD_205753 | JGI IMG/M metagenome (GOLD analysis project Ga0315273, IMG submission 205753) | Sediment microbial communities from Yellowstone Lake, YNP, Wyoming, USA - YL17G02_0 | ecosystem: Environmental > Aquatic > Freshwater > Lake > Sediment | place: USA: Wyoming | collected... | reverse complement strand
TGGCGCTCGAGAGCCGGGCGTTCCCGTTCCTGACCTTCGACCCCGACGCCGGGCCGACCTACGCCGACCAGCTCTCCCTCGACGGCAATCCCTCGGTCGAGGATCCGTGGCCGACCTACACGCTGCGCTACCTCGACGAGGCCGGCGCGGAACAGGAACTGGAACTCCCGGTGACCATTGCGGACTGGGCCGCGACCGAGGCACGCTTCAAGCAGCACTACAAGGACTTGCCTGCCGCGGAGTGGAATGACGCGCTGCGCCCTTTCCACGAGTTCCTCGCGCTATCCCTCGACGACCGCGAGGGTCAGACGCCCTACATCCTCGCCCTTGCCAAGGACCGCACGCTGCGGCGGCTCCGGGTGTCGAGAGAAATGGTGCAGCTCGCCGAGGAGCGGCAGCAGTTCTGGTCGCAACTCCGACAGCTCGCCGGGCTCGAGATTGCGCCGAGCGTCCGTGACCTCGTCGCGACGTCGCTGGAAGCGGACTTCGAGGCCCGGAGCGCTGCGCTGCGCGCCGAGTACGAGGCCAAACTGACGGACCTCCGCGCTACCTACCCGGCACAAATGGCCCGCCAGCTGGCCACCGCGCTGCTGTCCAAGGCGGGAGGCTCGGCGGCGGTGGCGGAGTTCCTGGCTGAGTTGCCGGCCGCGGCCCTCCCGAAGAACGGCAGTCCGCCGGTATCCGCACCCACGGCGGCACCGGCCGCCCCGGCAGCGGTGGCGACTGCCGCCCCACCGGCGCCGGCCGCCGCCGCGCCGGACGACGACGAGGCCCTGGTGCTCGAGGCGTACATCGATTCCGATCGCTGCACCAGCTGTGACGAATGCACCAACATCAATAAGAAACTGTTCGCCTACAATGCGGACAAGCAGGCCTTCATCAAGGACGCGAGCGCCGGGACGTTCAAGCAACTGGTCACGGCGGCGGAGCGCTGCCCTGTGGCGATCATCCATCCGGGGACACCGCTCAATCCCAAGGAAAAGGATCTCGAGAAGTGGATCGCGCGCGCGGCGAAGTTCAATTGAGCGCTCGGTGAAGCTTACCTCCGGTTTCCGTCACGGCGTGCATCCGCGCGAGGAGAAGGGGCTGACCAGTCAGCTCCCCATCCGGCGGATGCCGTTTCCCGACGAGATTGTCCTGCCGCTGCGCCAGCACGCCGGCAACCCGGCCACGCTCTGCGTGAAGGTGGGCGATCACGTCGAACGCGGCGATCCGGTCGGACTCGCCGACGGCTGGGTCTCCGTGCCGATCCATGCGTCCGCCTCAGGCACGGTGACCGACATCGGCTGGTGGCCGCATCCCGACGGCTCGATGGCGGTGGCGGTGCGGATCGCGGTGGACCGCTACGCTCCCCAGGTGCCTCGGCCTCGGATGGTTCCGCACTGGGAAGGACTCTCCACCGACGAGGTGGTGCGCGCGGTGCAGGACGCGGGTGTGGTCGGGCTGGGCGGTGCGGCGTTTCCGACCCACGTGAAGCTCGCCCCGCCGAGCGATCACACGGTGCACACCCTGATCATCAACGGCGCCGAGTGCGAGCCCTACCTCACCTCCGACCACCGCACCATGGCCGAGTATCCCGCGCGGGTGATGTTTGGCATCCGGGTGATGATGCATGCGATGCAGGTGAACAAATGCGTCGTGGGCGTGGAGCGGAACAAGCCCGACGCGATCGCGGCGCTGCAGCAGGCGCTCCCAGCCGACCTCGACATCACCATCCTCCCGCTGACGGTGAAGTACCCACAGGGCGCCGAGAAAATGCTGATCCAGGCGGTGACCGGCATCGAGGTGCCGTCGGGGAAACTGCCGGTGACCGTCGGCGTGGTGGTGCAGAACGTCGGCTCGGTGGCGGCGATTGCCGAGGTCTTCGAGACGGGGCTGCCGCTGATCGAGCGGATCGTGACGGTGTCGGGGCACGGCCTCCGCCGCCCGGCCAACCTGATCGTCCCGGTGGGCACCAAGCTGCGCGACCTGCTGGCCTTCTGCGACGGGGTCACCCCCGATGCGGCCGAGGTGATCATCGGCGGTCCGATGATGGGCCAGGCGCAGGCCAACCTCGACGCACCCGTGCTCAAGGGAACCACTGGCGTGGTGGTGCTCGAGCGGTTTGAGACCCGCCTCGACAAGGTGTACCCCTGCATCCACTGCGGCCGATGTCTCGAGGCCTGCCCGGTGTTCCTCAACCCGTCGCTGCTCGGCGACCTGGCCCGCGTGACAAGGTATGACGACATGGTGGACCTGCACCTGGCCGACTGCATGCTCTGCGGCTCGTGCGCGTACGTCTGCCCGTCGAACATTCCGCTGGCCCAGCTGTTCCAGGCCGGCAAGGTGGCGCTGCGGCGCGCCAAGGTGGGTGCCGCGTGAGCACGCCGATCGTCCCGAAGCTGATCGTCACCGCCTCGCCGCACGTGCGGTCGCAGGACTCCACCCCGGTCATCATGTGGAATGTCGTGGGCTCGTTAGTGCCGATCATCGCGGCGGCGGCCTGGTTCTTCGGCGTCAGTGCCCTGCTGGTAGTCCTCGCCGCGGCGCTCGGCGCCTTACTCACCGAGCGTGGCATCGGCCGCGGCGGCACCCTCGCCGATGGCTCGGCGGTGATTACCGGCCTGCTGCTCGGGCTGACGCTCCCGCCCGGATTGCCGCTCTGGATGGCCTTCCTCGGCGGCGCGTTCGGGATCGGCTTCGGGAAGCTCGTCTGGGGTGGGCTCGGGCAGAACGTCTTCAATCCCGCGCTGGTGGGCCGCGCCTTCCTCCAGGCCGCCTTTCCGGTGGCGATCACGACCTGGCCCACGGTCGGGGGCTCGTTCTGGACGCTCAAGGGCGATCTGTTCGCCTTCCCGTTCACCCGCCCCAACACCGATGCGATCACGTCCGCCACGCCGCTCGGCCTCCTCAAGTTCGAGGGCAAGGGCACCGACGTACTGCACCTCGTGATCGGCAATACCGGTGGATCGGTGGGTGAGACGGCCGCGCTGGTGATCCTTGCCTGCGGTGCCTTCCTGGCCTACAAGAGCTACCTCAACTGGCGGATTCCGACCAGCATCCTGTTCACGGTGGCGGTGTTCAGCACGCTGCTCCACCTGATCGATCCGCGGCGGCCCGACGCGCTGTTCATGCTCTTTTCCGGGGGCCTGATGCTCGGCGCGGTCTACATGGCCACCGACCTGGTCACCTCGCCGGTCACCAACCGGGGGCGCTGGGTGTTTGGCGCCGGGATCGGCGTGCTGGTGGTGGTCATCCGCGTCTGGGGCGGCCTGCCCGAGGGCGTGATGTACGCCATCCTCTTCATGAACGCGCTGGTGCCGTTCATCAACCGCGCCACACAACCACGGGTGTTCGGCACGCGGCTTGGGAGTGCGACGTGAGCGCACACCGGGCCTCCACTCACCACGAGGGTTCCATGCGTCTCCCAGGTCTCACGGCGCTGTTGCTGCTGGCGCTCCCCGGCTCGGCGTCGGCACAAGACGCGGCTACCGCATTCTCGGGCGCGAGCGTCGGACCCGTGCCCGTCGAGTTCATCCTCTTCGGGCTGGTGCTGCTGGGCGTCGCCCTCTTCCACAACACGACGATGCAGATCGCCATCGGCGGCGCGGTGATCATCGCGCTGTACAAGGTCTTCGCGTCGCCGTTCCGGACTGGCGCTGGCCTCTGGGGCTTCGGGATGCACCTGGAGCACGAATGGGTCATCCTGACCAACCTCCTGATGCTCCTCGTCGGGTTCGCACTGCTGGCCCGGCACTTCGAGGACAGCAAGGTGCCCGCCGTCCTCCCCAGGTTCCTGCCGGACGACTGGACCGGGGGCCTCGTGCTCCTGGTGCTGATCTTCGTCCTGTCGAGCTTTCTGGACAATATCGCCGCGGCGCTCATTGGCGGCGCGATTGCCCACACGGTGTACAAGGGCAAGGTCCACATCGGGTACCTGGCGGCCATTGTGGCCGCCTCGAACGCGGGCGGATCCGGCAGTGTCGTCGGCGATACTACCACCACGATGATGTGGATCGCCGGGGTGCGGCCGATCGAGGTGCTGCATGGATACATGGGCGCAATTCCGGCGATGGCGGTCTTCGGGGTGCCGGCGGCGTTGCTGCAGCAGCGGTATTCCCCCATCCAGAAGGGGGCAGCACCCGATGTTCGGGTGGACTGGGCGAGGCTCGGTGTCGTCGTCGGCATCCTCGTGGCGGCGGTGGTGGTGAACGTGACAATCAACACGCACTTCACCGAGATCTCCGACCGCTTCCCATTTCTCGGCGCCTCCGTCTGGGCCGTGCTGCTGGTGACCGCGGGCATGCGCAAGCCGGAGTGGAGCCTGTTGCCGGGCGCGCTCAAGGGCGCAGCCTTCCTGCTCTCCCTCGTGTTGTGCGCGTCGATGATGCCGGTCGAGCGGCTGCCCGCCGCATCGTGGCACGCGGCGCTGGGGCTGGGGTTCATCTCGGCCGTGTTCGACAACATTCCGCTCACGGCGCTCGCGCTCAACCAGGGCGGCTACGACTGGGGGATGCTGGCCTACGCCGTCGGCTTCGGCGGGTCGATGATCTGGTTCGGCTCGTCGGCCGGCGTGGCGATCGCCACGATGTATCCCGAGGCGCGTGACGCGGGCAAGTGGTTGCGCCATGGCTGGTTCGTCACGGTGGCGTATGTCGTAGGGTTCTTCGTCCTGCTCGGGGTGCTGGGTTTCCGGCCGGGGAGCACCCGCCGGGGCAGCGTGGCGCCTGCGCCAGTGTCGGCCGTGACCGTACCGAGCACAATCCGGACGCCATGAGCGACCACGCGCACTCCCACGGGGCGCCCCCCCCGGCCGCCGCGCCAGGATCGTCGACGCCCGCGTGGCGGCTGGTGGCGACCCTCGCGCTCGGGGGTGCCTTCGCCGGCGCTCTGGTGGCGAACGTCTACCAAAAGACGCTGCCGGCAATCCAGAGGGCTGCCGACGCCAAGATCGATGGGGCGGTGCGCGAGGTGCTGGCCGCACCGGCCCGGCTGGATACGCTCTACCTCATCGGCGACCACCTGAGCCGGACGCCCCCACCGGGCGTGGAGCTCCGACAGGTCACGAAGGCGTTCGTCGGATTTGACGACACGGGCGCCCGCACCGGCGTGGCGGTGGAGGCCTCGGAACCGGGGTTTGCCGACGAGGTGCGGCTGATGATCGGGTTCAACCCGGCTACCAGCGCCCTGACTGGGTACGCCGTGCTCGGCCAGAAGGAGACCCCCGGACTCGGCGACAAGATCGAGAAGGACACCGTATTCGTGGCGCGCTTTCGGGGCAAGGTGGCCCCGCTCAAGGGCACCAAGAACAGCGCCACCGATGCGGGCATGGTGCAGACAATCACTGGCGCCACCATCTCGTCGCGCGCGGTCATCCAGATCATCAACCACGCCGTCGCGCTGTGGCAGCCGCGCCTGATGGCTCTTGAAAAGGAGGGAGGCACGTGACGGCCCCCACCGCGGCTGTGTCCAAGGACGAACCGTTCGTTCCCGGGGCGCCACCGCCGGCGCCGCCCTGGCTCGACGTCTGGAGCGGCATCGCCCAGAACAACCCGGTATTGGTGCAGATGCTGGGCTTGTGCCCCTTGATGGCCGTCAGCAACAGCCTGGCCAACGGCATCGCCATGGGCATCGCCACGACGTTCGTGCTCGTGGGCTCGAGCCTCCTCATCTCGATGTTCCGCAAGTACATCGCCAGCGAGGTGCGCCTCACCGTGTACATCCTGATCATCGCGACGTTCGTGACGGTCGCGGACCTGACACTGGCGGCGCTTTTCCCGGATATTTCCAAAGCACTCGGGCCGTTCGTCCCGCTGATCGTGGTCAATTGCATCATCCTCGGGCGCGCCGAGGCGTTCGCGGGGAAGGTGGCGCCTCTGCGCGCCGTTGCCGACGCCATCGGCATGGGCATGGGCTTCACGCTCGCATTGTCGGTCCTGTGCACTGTCCGCGAGTTGCTCGGGAGCGGATCACTGCTCGGCTTCAACGTGCTGGGCCCGAGGTTTGAGCCCTGGGTCTTCATGGTGATGCCACCGGGCGGCTTTCTGACGCTGGGCATCCTGTTTCTCATCATGGGGTGGTACGGAACCCGAAAGGCGCAGCGCGCGAAGGAGGCGACCGCATGAGCAGCCTGGGGTGGATCTTTTTCTCGACGCTGCTCGTCAACAATTTTACGCTGGCGATGTTCCTTGGACTCTGCTCGTTCTTCGGCGTCACCTCGAAGATCGATACGGCCTGGCGCCTGGGCGCGGCCAACACCTTCGTGCTGCTCATCACCGCGGTCAGCGTCTGGCTGCTGAACACGTTCGTGTTAGCCCGGACGCCTTTCCTCCGCACTATCGCCTTCATTGTCGTCATCGCGTCGACGGTGCAGATCGTGGAAATGATCATCAAGAAGTACCTGCCGGGCCTCTTCAGGGAACTCGGGATCTATCTGCCGCTGATCACGACGAACTGCGCCATCCTCGGACTCGCGCTCTTCCAGACCAGCCGAGGCTACACCCTGGTCGAGGGCTTGGTGTTCGCATTGGGCGCTGGCCTCGGCCTTACGCTGGCACTGACGCTGATGGCGTCCATTCGCGAGCGCCTCGATGTGGCCGACGTGCCCGCCATGGCGCGCCGCATGGGGCTGGTGCTCGTGATTGCCTCGTGCCTGTCGATGGCCTTCATGGGCTTTGCCGGCATGGGGAGCGGCTGATGCAGACTGTCCTCGGCGTCGTCATCTGCGCCATCCTGTTCGCGCTCTATGGCCTGGTCGGGCATCGCGGGTGCACCGGCCACTGCGCCGGCTGCACCGGGTCCTGCGGTCGCCTCGAAGAAGAAGGAGATCATCATGTCGGCTGACCTCTTCCGGCGTCCCCCGACGCGACGGGAGTTCCTGACCATCGGCACCGGGGTGTTCGTCGCCCTGTCAATGCCGCTGGCCCTCCGGCGCCGGATCCCGCTGGTCCGGCGCTCGTACCCGCTGATGGGAACCATCGCCGAGGTGCAGGTGGCGCATCGCAACGAACGCCTGGCCGAGGACGCCATTGACGCCGCCCTGGCGGAGCTGCGGTGGGTGGAACGGACCATGACCCGATTCCGCCCCGACTCCGACATTGGCCGCGTCAACCTCGGCGCCGCGCGCGAGGGGGTCCTGATCGGCGCGGCAACCGCGCTGGTCATCGAGGCGGCGCTCCACTGGTCATCGGTGAGCAACGGCACTTTCGACCCCGCCCTCGGCTCCGCTTCGGAACTGTGGGATGTCCTCAACCGACACCAGCCGCCCCCGGAGGCCTCAGTCGCACGACTGGCATCCCGCGGGTTCTGGCGGAAGGTGGATATCGCGAGGGAGGGATCAGGAGCGAGGGTCCGGTTCAACGACCCCGACATCCACCTCGACCTCGGCGGGATCGCCAAGGGGTACGGCATTGATCGCGCGGTCGCCGCACTCCGCGGAAAGGGCATTGCCCACGCGATCGTCACGGTGGGCGGCGACCTCTTCGCGCTGGGCCACGCCCCGGACGGCGGACCGTGGGAGGTCGGCATCCGCGACCCGCGCAACCCCGACGGCCTTGCCGGCCGGCTCGAGGTCGCGGACCGTGCCGTGACCACGTCAGGCGACTATGAGCGCTTCTTCAACTGGCGCGGAGTGCGGTATCACCACCTGATCGACCCCAGCACCGCCGCACCGCGCCGCACCGCGATGCACAGCGTGACGGTGCAGGGCGACACCTGCATGAACGCCGATGCGGCCGCCACGGCCGTCTTCGGCATGGAGCCTGAGGCGGGGCGGCGGGTGGCTCGGCGGGTGCTCGCCGACGCCGACGTCCTTCCCCTGGCGTAACCTGGAGGCAGCATGAAGAGTCAGCAGCTGTTCTGTGGCGCGTGCGACCGACCGGTCCGCGTCCTCATCACCGAGACGCCGACAAGCGAAGGGCAGGCCACGTCGGAAGACCCCGAGCTGGTCTGCCTCGAGATCGGCGCCCAGTGCACCGGGAATCTTTGCCCGCTGGGAGCCGCCGAGCCCAGCGCGATGGTGCGCCGCATTGTCCGGAACGGCATCCCCCTCAGCACGCTCGAGACGGTCAGGGCGCGTTGCCCCTCGTGCTTCAACGACGCCGAGATGATCCTCTACGGCAGCGGCAGGGCGGGGTGCTCGGTGTGCGGTGCCGACGGCCGGTGGGTCGTCGACCACCTCGAACCTACCTGACCGTCTTTCGCGGCACCCGGGTGTCCGCCATGGCCGCGTGGTAGGCGTAGGAAGCCATCACGACGGCGTTCTTCATCATGTCGTCGCGCTGGATCGTGTCGTAGAAGTCGAGGTTTGTGTGCCCGCCGCCTCCCGGCGCCCGGTCCTGCAGGAACTGGAATCCCGGCAATCCGACCTCGTCGAACGACACGTGGTCGGTGCTCCCCACGCTCTGGTTCGACACGACCGTCATCCCGAAGTCGGCGAATGGCGCCATCCACGCCGCGAGCATCGCCCGCGCCTGCTCGTTCCCCTGCAGGTAGATCCCCTGGTACTGGCCGGGCCCGTAGTCCTGGTTGAAATAGACCGAGAGCTTCTCGTACCCGGGCTTGGCGCCGACCGTTGAGTCGTAGGGATTGCCGAAGTGCTGCCGGACGTAGGCGCGCGACCCGAACAGCCCCTGCTCTTCCCCGCCCCAGAGCACCACCCGGATCGTCCGCCGGGGCTTGGCGCCCACCGCCTTCAGGATCCGCGCCGCCTCGAGCGCCACCGCCACGCCTGACGTGTTGTCGCTCGCGTTGGGGCTGGCCTGCCAAGTGTCGAAGTGCGCCCCGATCATCACGATCTGGTCCTTGAGGTCGCTGCCCGGGATCTCGCCGACGACGTTCATCGCCTGTTCGGTTTGCTCCCCGATCCGGTTGCGGACCTCGAACTCGATCGTCACCGGGATGTTGCGCTTGAGCGTGCGGTACATCCGGTTGTAGTGCTCGGGCGTGATCGCCACGACGACCGGCGAGGCGAGCATTCCCGCCCGCGACCAGCCGTCGGCCCGCGCGCCCGGGCGTCCGTAGCCGCGGACGGCGGCGAGCCATCCGCTCTCGCACTGCACCACGACCGCCACCCCTTCGGCCTCGTAGAACGCGAGCTTCTCCTCCGCCAAGAGCGTTTCGGGGTTCCGCACCGTCCGAGGCGGGGCGGGACGGGCCGGCGCAATCACGACTCGCTGCAGCGAGTCCAGCTCCGCCTGGGTCCTCCGCGGCATCCCGCTGGTGAGCGCCGCCATGTCGATGGGAACGGGCGGCGTCACGAGCACCGCCTTTCCCCTGAGAGTCCCACGATACTTCTCGAGGTCTCCCAGCACCTGCAGGTCGACGATGACCGCCTCTGCCACCTGCCGCCCATCGGTGCCGCGGGTGTAGGCGATGGGATACCCCAGCATCGGCGTGTAGTCGGGCGTGAGCATGTGCAGCGAGACGTATTCGTTGTCCCACGTGACGCCGTAGTCCATGAACGGCTCGGCGACGACGTTGGTCAGGCCGATCTGCTTCATCGTGCCCTCGACCCACACCTGCGCCCGCTGCATGTCCTTCGACAGCGTGAGCCGCGCGCCCAGCACATCCGTCATGTAGCTCTCGAAGTCCATCACCTGGGAATGCTGCAGCCCCTCCTCGCGGATCTTCGCCACCATCATCCAGTCCACCGGGACCGTATCGCCGGAGACGGCAGCCGTCAGGAGAAGGAACAGGGCCGTCGCGAAGGGCCTGGGTCGTGGCAACATGGCGCACCATCCTGGGCGGGGAGAACCGTGCGGGAGCCTCAGGACCAGGGAGGGACCGGCGTCCCGGGTCGAGAGTCAAAGATGAAAGGTGCACCGAGAAAGCGGAATGGGCACCGGTTCCCTGAAGCCCCGCACGCTTGCGGGGGCTCTGCCCATCACGTATCGTGCGGCCCGACCCGCGCTAGGGTGGCCCCGAAGGAGACCGCGGTGGCAGTGCCATTAGTTGATGGGGCGGCCGCTCATCCCCAAACGCCCCGGCCGGCTCTCCACAGAAGGGATGACCATGCAGGGTGAACTGCACCGCACTCATCGGATCGGCTGGCTGCGGGCCGCCGTCCTCGGCGCCAACGACGGCCTCATCTCCACGAGCAGCCTGGTGGTGGGCGTGGCGGCCGCAGATCCGGACCGTGCGGCCATCCTGCTCGCGGCCGTGGCGGGACTCGCCGCGGGGGCGCTCTCGATGGCCGCAGGCGAGTATGTGTCGGTGAGCTCCCAGGCGGACACCGAGGAGGCAGACCTGGCCCGGGAGCGCGGCGAACTGGCCAGCGCACCAGAGGCCGAGCGCGCGGAGTTGGCCGGGATCTACGTGGCCCGGGGTGTCAGCCCCGAGCTCGCGCTCCAGGTGGCCGATCAATTGACGGCGCACGACGGATTGGGGGCGCATGCCCGGGACGAGCTCGGCATCCACGAAATGACCCGGGCCCGCCCGATCCAGGCGGCGGGCGCCTCGGCGGCCGCCTTCGCGGTCGGCGCCGCGCCGCCGGCGTTGCTGGCCGCGCTGCTGCCGATTGCGGTCCTGACACCCGGCGTCGTGGGCGTGACCCTCCTGTTGCTCCTCGTGCTCGGCAACGTCGCCGCGCACCTCGGGGGCGCTCCGCGGTTACGGGGAGCGCTGCGGGTGGCGTTCTGGGGCGCGGTCGCCATGGGATGCACCGCCGCCGTCGGGCGCCTCTTCGGCGCGGTCGTGTAGCGGCGCCTCGGCATGCTACGTTACAGCATGACAAGGAGCACTTGATGGACGCGCGCTCGACCGCTCGACACCGGCCCCAATCGACCGGGGAAGAGATTGCCAACAGCGTCAGCCACGGCATCGGCTTCGTGGCGACGCTGGCCGTCTTTCCCGCGCTGGTGAGCAGCGCCCTCCACCAGGGCACGGCCGAGGTGATCGGCGGAGCGGTCTTCGGCACGAGCGCGGCCCTGCTCTACCTCACCTCAACGCTCTACCACGCGATGACGCCGGTGCGGGCCAAGCGGATTCTCCAGGTTGTCGATCACGGCGCCATTTACATCCTGATCGCCGGGACGTACACCCCCTTCACGCTCGGGGTTCTCCGCGGCCCGTGGGGCTGGACGCTCCTGGGGCTGATCTGGGCCCTCGCCGCCCTCGGCATCATTCTCAAGGCCATGGGGGGCATTCGCTATCCCCGGCTTTCGACCGCCGTGTACCTCGCCATGGGCTGGCTGATCGTCATTGCCGCGAAGCCGCTCTGGCAGTTGCTCCCGGGATGGGGGCTCTTCTGGCTGGCGGCCGGTGGACTCTCCTACACCGCGGGCGTCGGATTCTACGCCGCCAGCCGGCTTCCCTACCGGCATTTCGTCTGGCACCTGTTCGTGCTGGCGGGTACCGCGTGCCACGCCGTGGCGGTGCTGGGATACGCCGCGTGACGCAGGACGCCCGCCGGGTGTCCCGAGTGCTCTGGCTCCTCGGGTTGCTGACCGTGGGCCCCGCACTCGCCGACCTCGCGGCACAGGCGCAGCCACTCCCCACCCAAGTCTCGCTCGACCAACCCGCCCCCGACAGCTTCCTGGTCGTCTTCGAAACGACCAAGGGAAGTTTCGTGATGAAGGCGCACCGCGACTGGTCGCCCCTCGGCGTCGATCGGCTCTATCAGCTCGCCGGTGCTCATTACTACGATGGCACGGTGATCTATCGGGTCGGGCCGACCGCCAGTTTCAAGGGCGGCTATGTGGTCCAGTTCGGCGTCGGCAACAGCGCGGCGGTCAATCAGGCCTGGGCTACGGCCGGGATTGCGGACGAGCCGGTCCTCCACCACACCGGGACGGGGACGGTCAATTTCGCCCGTGGCGGGCCCCACTCGCGTACCGTGGAACTCGGCATCAACCTCACGCCCAATACCGCGCTCGACACGGTAAGCTACGAAGGCGTGGTTGGATTTCCGCCGATCGCCGACGTGACCGAGGGGATGGCGGTACTCGAGTCACTCAACCGCCAATACGGCAACACCGTGTTCGAGCACTGGGACTCGGTCATGGCTTCCGGGCGCACGTACCTTGACCGCGCGTATCCGGGGCTGGACCGCATTCTCACCGCGGCGGTCACCACCAGCTGGGGCGGGCCGACGCCCCACCCGGACCCCGGTCACCAGACCATCCTGGTCACATCAGGGGTACTGGGGGAAACCCGGACCATCAACGTCTACACTCCGCCCGGCTACGACGCGCAGCCGAAAGTGTCGTTTCCCGTCCTGTACATGCCGGACGGCGGCCTCGAGGAAGACTTCCCGCATATCGCCGTGACCATCGACTCGCTCATCCGCCTCGGGCGGATCCCGCCGATGCTGGTGGTGGGGATCGAGAATATCGAGCGCCGAAAGGACCTGACCGGCCCCACGACGGTGGCGAAGGACAGCAAGGTCGCACCACGGATCGGCGGATCAGGCGCTTTCCGACGATTCATCCGGGAGGAACTCATGCCGGAGGTACGGCGGCGCTACCGTTGCACCGAGGAGACCGCCATCGTGGGGGAATCGCTGGCGGGATGGTTCGTGGTCGAGACCTTTCTCCTCGACCCGGGGCTGTTCGACCGATACATCGCCCTGAGCCCGAGTCTCTGGTGGAACGACGACGGGCTGCTCCACGTCGCGGAAGCCCGCCTTCGGGCGCAGGACGGAACTGCCCGGGTGCTGTACCTCGCGGCGGCCGACGAGCCGGGCATCGAGGCGGAGACCGCCGCGCTCGCGGCGCTCATCGGCAAGCACACGCCGCCAGGCCTCCGGTGGCAGTACGAACCGAGGCCCGACCTCGAGCACAGCACGATCTTCCGTGCGGTGGTGCCGGGAGCCTTCGTGCTGACGCTCAACTAGTTCCCCCTGGGAGGCCCCATGACCCCCGCTGCCCGCTCCGTGCATCTTTTCGCATTTATCTCCTGCTGCTTGGCGTCGCCCTGGACGTGGACGGCGCTCAAGCAGTCCGGTGGTACGGCCTGACCGCCTGTCCCCGATACCGCCTCCCCCGCGGAACATGCGCAGGCACTCCCGGGTATGGTGAGCCAGCCGGGGCGCACGCCCCGGGCCCTGGGCCATCGGCATTCACCATGGAGCACCATTCGGAATGATCTGGGCATGGAGCGGGTTCATCGCGTTCGTCCTGCTGATGCTGGCGCTCGACCTGGGCGTCCTGCACCGCAAGGCCAGCGTGATCAGCGTCCCTCAGGCCCTCCGCTGGTCGGCGGTCTGGATCGCGCTGGGGCTGTCGTTTGCCGTGTTCGTCCACTTCGCGTACGACGGCCAGTGGTTCGGGCTCGGAACCGTGGTGGACGCCGTCGATGGCATGACGAACGACGGCGCCCGGGCCACGGAGAAGTACCTGACCGGCTACATCGTCGAGAAGTCGCTCAGTGTGGACAACATCTTCGTCATCGTGATGATCTTCAGCTTCTTCGCCGTGCCGGCGCTCTACCAGCACCGCGTGCTCTTCTGGGGCATCCTCGGCGCGCTCGTCATGCGCGGCGCGATGATCGGCCTCGGCGCGAAGCTCATCGCCGAGTTCCACTGGATCCTGTACCTGTTCGCCGCGTTCCTCATCCTGACCGCCGTCAAGATGCTCTTCCTCAAGACCGAGCAGGGTGACCCCAACCAGAACATCGTCGTGCGGCTGGTGCGCCGGCTGTTCCCGGTCACCGCCCGGTTTCACGGCGAGCACTTCGTGGTCCGGGCCGGCTCCGCCGCGTCGCACGAACGCGAGGTCCCCGGTGCCGACGATGTGCCGGACGAGGTGGTGGACCGGGCCCGGCCGGGCACGCTGCTCCTGACGCCGCTCGCGCTGGCCCTCATCATGGTGGAAACGACCGACCTCATCTTCGCGGTCGATTCCATCCCGGCCATCTTTGCGATCACCGCCGACCCGTTCCTGGTCTTCACCAGCAACGTCTTCGCCATCCTCGGGCTTCGATCGCTGT
>Ga0315273_10007215_pt1 | contig 13907 bp, 12 predicted proteins | sample YL17G02_0_MG_FD_205753 | JGI IMG/M metagenome (GOLD analysis project Ga0315273, IMG submission 205753) | Sediment microbial communities from Yellowstone Lake, YNP, Wyoming, USA - YL17G02_0 | ecosystem: Environmental > Aquatic > Freshwater > Lake > Sediment | place: USA: Wyoming | collected... | reverse complement strand
GCCTTCGACGTCTCGAAGCCGTTGCGTGAGCTTGCGAAGCTCCCGGCAGGATCGAGATCAGTCGTCATCTTGCCGGACAAGTTCGACCGGTCGCTGAGGAAGGTCGACGAGAACAGCTTCACGTCCGCCTCGTTCGGTGGCGGGCTGTTCGGGACGCTCGGGCTGACCGCCGCGAACGCCCTCTCGCCGCTCGTGACTTTCGAGGGAATCAGCAATCAGGACAACTTCAACCTCCTCGGCTTCCGCGTCAACCCGCCCGACCCGGTCGGCGACGTCGGCCCGAACCACTACGTCGAGATGGTCAACCTCGCGTTCGCCGTCTACGACAAGCAGGGGAATCTGCTCCTCGGCCCGGTCGACACCGGGACCCTGTGGTCAGGCTTCGCAGTCCCGGACTGCACCGACCCGTCCGGTGACCCGGTCGTGCTCTACGACCAGCTCGAGGACCGCTGGCTCCTCACCCAGTTCACGACGCGTGGCCCGAAGTACTACGACTGCGTCGCGATCTCGCAGACCGGTGATCCGACCGGTGCGTACTACCGGTACGCCTTCGTTACTCAGCCCGACCCCGAGTTGCCCGGCGGAACCTTCTTCCCCGACTACCCGAAGTACGGCGTCTGGACGGACTCGTACCTCATGACCACCCGCGACTTCGGGGACATCTCCGGGTACGGGATCAGCGTCTACGGCCTCGAGAAGAACAAGATGCTCGCCGGCAACCCGAAGGCGCGCGCGGTGCAGTTCTTCCTCGACTCGAACGTCGTACCGCTCAACCTGATCGGGGACGGCCTCCTCCCGGCCGACATCGACGGCACGCGCCGGCCGATCGACCGCGTGGCCGCGCCGATCGTCGGCACGCAGGACGACAACGCGTTGTACGGCGCCACCATCGACGCGCTGAACATCTGGGAGTTCTCGGTGCAGTGGAAGGCGAACCCCGTCGCGTCGCTGGCATTCGCCGCGCAGGTGCCGGTCGCGCCGTTCGACTCGATCTTCCCGTGCGCCCCGACATCGCGTGACTGTCTTGCACAGCCGGGGATTGCGAACCCGGCGCAGTTCCTGGACATCCTCTCGTACCGACAGCGGCCGACCTACCGGCTCGCCTATCGCAACGTCGGCAAGTACGAGTCGCTGGTCACGAACCAGTCCGTCGAGGCGGCACCCGGTGTCGCGGGCGTGCGCTGGTACGAGATCCGGCGATCGGAGAACCCGAAGCCGTCGACCTACTCCGTCTACCAGCAGGGGACGTTCAATCCCCCTGACGGCGTCAACCGTTGGATGGGCTCGATCGCCCAGGACAAGAACGGCAACATGGGCCTCGGCTACAGCGTCGTCAACGGCACCACCGTGTACCCGGGGATCCGCTACACGGGCCGCCTCGCAGGAGACGCGCTCGGCACCATGGGAAGCGTCGGCGAGGGCACGATCGTCGCCGGCACAGGGGTGCAGCGGACGACGAACTCCCGCTGGGGCGACTACAGCTCGATGAACGTCGACCCGGTTGACGACTGCACGTTCTGGTACGTCAACGAGTACTACACGCTCGCCGGCCAGCTCAGCTCGACGGCCGGCTGGCAGACGCGGATCGGCTCCTTCAAGCTGCCCGGCTGCAACTAGAAGGACAGAGACCGACATCCAGGGCGGCGCGGGAACTCCCGCGCCGCCCTGTTCGGTCTCGACGACCGGATCTACTAGTCTCCGCCGCATGACAACCATCGAGCAGACCGGCGCCGAAGAGGTCGCGTGGGACCTCTCCGACCTCTACGCCGCCGGCGACGACCCGCGCATCGAGAGCGACTTTGCAGAAGCCGAGACGGCCGCAGCCGCATTCCGTGACCGCTACTACGGGAAGGTGGCGAGCCTCTCCGCCGCCGAGCTTGCAGAGGCGATCGACGAGGTCGAGCGGATCGAGTCGATCGCGACGCGCGCCCTCTACTTCGCGCACCTGGAGTTCTCCACCGACATGGCCGACAACGCCCGCGGCGCGCTCGTCGCGAAGCTCGGCGAGAAGGCCGCCGGCCTCGAGACCCAGCTTCTCTTCTTCGGGCTCGAGTGGGCCGCGATCGAGGACGGCCCCGCTGCGGAGCTGCTGGAGGACCCGGCGCTCGATCACTGGCGCCACTGGCTTTCGGCGCAGCGCGTCTTCCGGCCGTACCTCCTGACGGAGCCGGAGGAGAAGATCCTGACCGAGAAGGCGGTCTCCGGCGTCTCGGCGTGGACCCGTCTCTACGAAGAGGTCCTCGGTGCGATGCGGATCGACCTTCCGGGTGAAGCGGAGCCCGTCTCGCTGGAAACGGCGATGGCGAGGCTCTACTCCTCCGACCGGGACGAGCGCCGGGGAGCGGCCGAGGCCGTCACCGTCGCCCTCGAGCCCGGCCTTCGAACCCGTACCTCGATCTTCAACACGATTCTTGTCGACAAGTGGATCGACGACCGGCTCCGCGGCTATCCGAACTGGATCTCGGCCCGGAACCTCTCGAACGAGACCACCGACGAGGCGGTGCAGGCGCTGATCGACGCGGCGACGTCGCGCTACGACGTGCCGCAGCGGTACTACCGCCTCAAGGCGAAGCTCCTCGGTCTCGACCGGCTCGACCACTACGACCGTTTTGCGCCCATCGCCGAGGACTCGACGAAGACCTCGTGGGACGATGCGCGCCGCATCGTCGTCGACGCCTACGCCAGCTTCTCGGACGAGGCCGGCGGGGCCGTCGAGCGGTTCTTCGACGACAACTGGATCGACGCTCCCGTGCGGCCCGACAAGCGCCACGGCGCCTACTGCGCCACGAACGTCCCCGGCGTCCATCCCTATGTGTTCATGAACTACACCGGCGACCGCCGTTCGATCCTGACGCTCGCGCACGAGCTCGGGCACGCGTTGCACGGCTCGATGGCCCAGCCGCTCGGGATGTTCAACGCGTCGACGCCGTTGACGACGGCCGAGACCGCATCGGTCTTCGGCGAGGCTCTCACCTTCAAGGGCCTCCTCGCTGCCGAGGGCGATCCGCGAAGGCGGCTCGACCTCCTCACGGGGCAGCTCGAGGACGCGATCGCGACGACGTTCCGCCAGATCGCGATGAACCGCTTCGAGAACCTCGTCCACACCGAGCGGCGTGAGCAGGGCGAGCTGTCGAGCGACCGCATCAACGAGCTCTGGATCGAGTGCCAATCGGCGCTCTTCGGCGACTCGGTCTCGGTCGGAGGCTACTCCACGTGGTGGAGCTACGTTCCGCACTTCACGAACTCGCCCGGCTACGTCTACGCGTACGCGTACGGGTACCTCTTCGCGCTCGCGATCTTCCGCTCCTACCAGCGGGAGGGAGACGCGATCGTCGCCCCGTACCTCGACCTCCTGCGAGCGGGCGGATCGAAGCCGCCGCAGGAGCTTGCTCGGATGGTGGGCCTCGATCTCACCGACCCGTCGATCTGGGTCAGCGGGATCGAGGCGATGGCGGACGACCTCGACGAGGCGGAGGCTCTCGCGAATGAGATCGGGCTCGGCTGAGACCAACAAACGGGCGGCACTGGCGTCTTGGTGAAAGGGCGGTTATGGTCGTCCCGTCACGCTTCACTCACCCAAGGAGTGTCAAGTTGCGAAGAATCATGATCATCGCGCTCGTGGTTGCGGCGGCGCTCGGAGTCACGGCGTCGACTGCGACGACCGCGACCAGCGAGACCGGCATCACGGCAACGTCCGTCAAGATCGGCGGCACCTTCCCGCTGTCGGGCCCGGCGTCGCTCTACGCGACGATCCCGGTCGCGATGAAGGCGTACTTCTCCTACGTCAATGCCCGCCGCGGCCCGGACGGCAAGCGCGGCGTCTACGGCCGCCAGATCATCTGGAACTACAAGGACGACCAGTACTCGCCCCCACAGGCGGTGCAGCTCACCCGCGGGCTCGTCGAGCAGGACAACGTGTTCGCGGTCGTCGGCTCCCTCGGCACTGCTGTGAACACGGCGATTCGCCCGTATCTGAACGAGAAGAAGGTCCCGCACATTCTCGTCTCGACGGGAGCAACGACGTGGGGCGCGGACTGGAAGCAGTACCCGTGGACGACGGGATGGCAGCCCAACTACCAGTTCGAGGGCCGGCTCTACGGACAGAAGATCGCCCGGAACAGCCCGAATGCGAAGATCGGGGTGCTGTACCAGAACGACGACTACGGTCAGGACCTGCTCACAGGTCTCAAGGCCGGTCTCGGCGCCAAGGCATCGAACATCGTGGACGCCGAGCCCGTCGAGGTGTCGGCCCCCAGCGTCGGATCTCAGATCACGAAGCTCAAGGCTTCCGGCGCGACGGTGTTCGTGATCATCGCGACTCCGGGCCCGACGGTCCTGGCGTACGCGACCGCGACCGCCCTCAAGTGGTCGCCTGCGGTCGTCTACACGAACGCCGTCTCTGCCACCGACACGTTCCTGACGCTCGCGAAAGTCAAGTACGGCGCCGGCGACCTCGTCGACAAGACGTTCACGACGCAGTACGCGAAGGATCCGGCGAACCCGAAGTGGGATAACGACGCCGGGATGAAGCTCTACAAGCAGGTCATGGACAAGTACTACCCCAAGGGCCGTGTCACCGACTCGCTCAACCTCTACGGCGTCGCCACGGCACACGCGTTCACGCAGCTGCTGTACGCAGCCGGCAAGAACCCGACCCGCGCCTCGCTCATGAAGGCGGTCCGGAGCTGGAACGAGCGGAACCCGTTCCTCCTGCCCGGAATCAAGCAGAATACAGGGCCGGCGAACCAGTTCCCGATCAGTTGCAACCTGATCGCGAAGTTCACGAACGGGACGTTCACCCCTGTCTCCAGGATCACGTGCGACGGCGACAAGTAGTCACGTACGCAGATCGCTGAGGACCCGATGGGGCCGGCAGAGCCGGCCCCATCTCGTTCTCCCCCTCGCAGCAGCGCCGGCGCCGGTCAGGCGAGGCCTCGAAACCGCTCCCAGTACCCCTCCATCGTCGTCTGCCGGGTTCCCCGATGTGCCAGATCCGGCGGGCTCACGTTCACGGCGCGGACGATCCACCCGTCGCCGACGTCCAGGATGTTGACGCAGCCGGCCGCCTGCTCGAAGTGACCGAGGAACATCCGCTGCCCGGTGAGAGCGTGGGAGAGGATCGCGCGGTTGACGGCGCCGTGGAGGACGAGCAGCACGGTGTCCCAGGCGTCGTCGGACAGCAGTCGGTCGAGAGCGGGGACGACGCGGTCGAACAGCTCGCCGATCGTCTCGCCGCCGAGGAACCGCTTCTCGTTCGGAACGATGCCGCGGAACGCGTGCACGAATGCCTTCTCGAGCTCGTCCGGCGGGATCGATGAGAGCCGGTCGCCGCGGATCTCCCGGAGCTCCGGCCACACCTCGGCGCCATGATCGGGTGCGACGATCGCTGCAGTCTCCATCGTGCGGAGGAGCCCGCTCGCTATCACCCGGTCGAATGTGATCCCGGAGAGCAGCTCGCGCGCCGCTTCCGCCTGCGCCCGGCCGTCGTCGGTCAGGGGCACCGCGTCGGGGTCGACGGGGCGCCCTTCCTCGTCGAAGTACGCGACCGCCCCGTGCCGCATCAGGTAGATCCGGCGCCGGTCGGTCCCGCTCACGCGTAGCGCTCCAGGAACTTCGGGCTCGAGACAGCGAGCTTCGCGGCGACCTGGGCCCTCAGCTCGGCGAGATCGCCCTCGCGGATGTCGCCCGCGCGGATCCGGCGGGCGGTCTCCCAGTCGCGCTCGGCGGGGCCGGGTGCCTCACGCTCGACGATCGAGAGCGCGTTCATCGCGACGAGGGTGCGAAATCGGAGGCGGTGATCATCGAGGGTCGGCAGGATCTCGGCCTCGAGGAACTCCCGCACCGCCGTCGCGAGCTCGGCGGCAGTCGGGCGGTCTGTGCCGGTGACAGGCTTCAGCCTGTCTCCCGGGTTGCCGCCTTGGCCGCTCACGCCGCCCTCGAGATCAGGTCGAGCAGCTCGTACTCCATCTCTGCGGCGAGCCGTCCGAGGATCGCGAGCTCGACGCTGCGCTCCTCGCCGCGCAGGTGGCGGCGGGCCTGGGTGAGTGCGCCGATCGCCCACTTGCAGTTGCCGAGCACCTCCCAGGCGAGGAGCTCGTCCTCCGGGATCACGATGCCGGTCAGCTCGGTGTAGCGCTCGAGGTACGGCTCGACGCCGCCGATGCCTCCGAGCCGTCGATCGTCGTTGCCGAAGCGCCAGGCACGGACGAGCGGCCAGGCGAGATCCTCGGCCGGGTCGGAGACGTGGGCGAACTCCCAGTCGAGCACCGCCACCAGCCCGCGCTCGTCCACCATCAGGTTGCCGATCCGGAAGTCGCCGTGCGTGACCACGCGAGGGCGCTCGAGCGGAAGCCGCTCCCGGCACCAGGCGATCCCGAGCTCGATCGCGGGATGCGGCTCGTCGACCGAGTCGAGCTCCGCGTAGAGGCGCGCCCAGAGGTCGGCCTCCGGCAGGAACGGCACGGCTGCCGCGTCGATCGCATGGATCTTCGCGAGCTCCTCGGCCATCTGCAGATCGAGGCCCGGCGGCGGCTGCTTCACGATCCGGCGGCCGATCGCCTCGCCGTGCACGAGCTCCATCACGAAGGCCTCGCGGCCGTCGAGATCGCCGAGGTAGGCGACCGGCTCGGGAACGCGCACCCCCGCATGACGTGCAGCGACGATGACGGCGAACTCCTGCTCGAGCGACAGCGTGTCGAGGTGGATCACGCCGCCGCCGGCGCGGCGCAGGAGCAGCTCCCGGCCGTCGGCGGTGTGGACGGCCCAGGCTTCCTTCGATGCACCTCCCGCGAGCTGGGTGGTGCGCGTAACGGCAGTGCCGAGCGCCTCCGCGAGCGCCTCGTTCAACCCGTCAGCTCCGCCAGTGCCTGGAGCGCCTCCGGCTGCCGGGCCTGCAACACGAGGGTCGTGACGCCACTCTCGCGCCAGGCGCCGAGCCGGTCTGCGATGCGCGAGCGGTCGCCGACGAGCGCTATCTCGTCGACGAGTGCGTCGGGCACCGCCGCGATCGCGTCTCCCTTGCGCCCGGCGAGGTAGTGATCCTGGATCTCGGTCGCCTCGGCCTCGAAGCCGTATCGCGTCGCGAGGCGGGTGTAGAAGTTCTGGCCGCGGGCGCCCATCCCGCCGACGTAGAGCGCGAGCATCGGCTTGAGGAAATCGCGACACGCCTGCACGTCGTCGTCCATCACGACGGGCACGAGTGGAGCGAGATCCCAGTCAGCGGGGCGGCCGCCGCGGAGCGCGAAGCCCTCCTCGAGGGCGGGGCCGTGAACGCCCGGCGCCCGCTCGGGCGAGAAGAAGATCGGCAGCCAACCGTCGGCGATCTCCGCCGTCAGCGCCACGTTCTTCGGCCCGATCGCCGCCAGGTAGATCGGCACCTCGCGCCTCGCCGGGTGCACGATGATCTTCAGCGGCTTGCCGAGACCCGTGGCGCCCGGACCGCTGTAGGGGATGTCGTAGTGCTCGCCGTGATGCTCGAGCGGCTCCTCGCGGCGCAGGATCGTGCGCACGATCTCAACGTACTCGCGCGTCCGAGCGAGCGGCTTGCCCCACGGCTGGCCGTGCCAGCCCTCGGCGACCTGGGGGCCTGAGGTACCGAGACCGAGCAGGACGCGCCCGCCGGAGAGGATGTCGAGCGTCGCGACGGTCGTCGCCGTCGCAGCCGGCGAACGGGCCGGCATCTGCATGATCGCGCTGCCTACAGCAATCCGTTCCGTGGTTGCTGCGATCCAGGCCATCGGCGTGACAGCGTCCGTGCCGTAGGCTTCGGACGTCCAGACCGAATGGAACCCGAGCCGGTCGGCCTCCTGCGCGAGGGCGATGCCGCCGATCGGGTCGTCGTACCCGAGTTGCAGAGCGAGGCGCATGTGAGTGATCCTACTGGTGTGAGCACGTCACTCTTCCCGCCGGCGTATCTCGAACGCCGGTCGCATTACCGGGAGTTCATGGAGAAGCACGTGTATCCGAACGAGAACCTGCTCGACCGCGAGGACGACGAGGCGCAGGTGCTCGTTGCGAACCTGCAGGAGAAGGCCCGCACGACGGGGCTCTGGGCGCCGCACATGCCGCCGGACGCCGGCGGTACCGGCGACGGCTTCCTCTACTACGCCTGCATGAACGAGGAGATCGGCCGCTCGCGCTGGGCGCAGCTCGTCTTCGGCTGCCAGGCGCCCGACGCCGGCAACGCCGAGATCCTGCACCACTTCGGCACGCCGGAGCAGAAGAAGCGCTTCCTCGAGCCGCTCGTCTCCGGGCAGGCGCGCTCGTTCTTCTCCATGACCGAGCCGGACGTGGCCGGCTCCGATCCGACGCTGCTACGCACGAAGGCCATGCTCGACGGCGAAGAGTGGGTGATCGACGGGCACAAGTGGTTCTCGAGCGGTGCGGACCGCTCGACGTTCGGGATCGTGTTCGCGATCACCGATCCGGATGCCGAGACCTACAAGCGGGGCTCGATGATCCTTGTGCCGGCGGACTTGCCCGGCATCGAGATCGCGCCCACCTCCGTGATGGGCCACAAGGGGCGGGGGTGGAACACCCACTGCGAGGTCACGTACAGCGGTGTGCGGGTCCCGGTCGCGAACACGCTCGGCGCGCGGGGCGAGGCATTCCGGCTCGCGCAGAAGCGGCTCGGTCCGGGACGCATCCACCACGTCATGCGGTGGCTCGGTCAGATGCAGCGCGCGTTCGACCTGATGTGCGCGTACGCCCTCGAGCGCGAGGCGTTCGGCGGGCCGCTGGCCGAGAAGCAGACGGTGCAGAACTGGATCGCGGACTCGGCCGCCGGCATCCAGGCGTGCAGGCTCCTGACGATGGACACGGCCCGCAAGATCGACGAGGGCTCGGAGGCCCGCGTCGAGGTGTCACTGCTGAAGTTCTACGCAGCCGGGGTGCTGAACGAGGTGATCGACCGGGCGATCCAGGTGCACGGTGCCCGCGGGCTCACGGACGCGACGCCGCTCGCGGAGATGGCGATGCAGGCGCGCGCGGGGAGGATCTACGACGGGCCCGACGAGGTGCACCGCATGGTCGTGGCGCGCCGCATCCTCAAGAGCTATGCCGCCGGCGACCCCTGGCAGTTCGGGTCGTAGAGCTGTGTCGAGGTCAGGCTGAAGCCTGACCCCGACGCTGCGTAGATGCGACCAGTTCGATCTCGATGCGTGCCCCGAGCGGAAGCGCCGCGACCGCGACGGTCGTTCGCGCGGGGAACGGCTCCGTGAACTGGCGGGCGTAGACCGCGTTCATCTCCGCGAAGTCGTCCATCGACGTGAGATAGACGTTGACCTTGACGACGTCGTCGAAGGTGAGCCCGGCGGCGACGAGCACGGCTTCGAGATTGTCGAAGCAGCGCTGCGCCTGCCCGGCGACGTCGGCGTCGACGAGCGCTCCGGTTGCCGGGTCGATCGGCGTCTGCCCCGAGAGGAAGACATGGTCGCCGGAGGCGACGGCCTGGGAGTAGGGGCCGACGGCGTGCGGCGCGTCGGGGCTCGAGAACGCTTCGCGGGTCATTGCGCCAGCGGGGGTGGTGGGACGACGACGCCCTCGGCCGTGCGGGCGCCGGGGACGTTCGGGAAGCGGAAGTCGACCGGTTCGCGCCCGGGCTGCACTGCCCAGGCGTGCCCGGACGTCCCTGAGCAGAGGGCGAGCCAGATCGCATCGGCGACGTCGGTTGCCGTGACGAGCGGGAAGCCGGCCTCGTCGATTGCGCGGCGGGCAGGCTCGGTCAGCATCGGCGTGTCGGCGATCCCGGGGCAGACGGCGTTGATCGAGAGGCCGCGGGAGGCGAGAGTCGGGGCGAGGCTGCGGACGAGCCCGACGACGGCGTGCTTCGTCGCCGCGTACACCGGGTCGTCCGGCATCGCCGTCAAGCCTGCAAGCGATGCGGTGGCGACGATCCTGCCGCCCTCCGGCATCACCTCCGCCAGGCGCCTGATCCCGAAGAAGACGCCGTCCACGTTGACCGCCATCGCCCTGCGATAGCTCTCCAGCGTGATCTCGGTCGGGTCGGAAGGGCCGCCGAGCACCCCGGCGTTCAGGCAGGCGACGTCGACGGGCCCGACGGTGTCCCACCGGCCGGGGTCGGTGACGTCGAAGCCGGTCGTCAGGTCGAGGACGTCGACCTCGAAGCCCTCGGCTTCGAGCCGGGAGACAATGGCGGCGCCGAGTCCCGAGGCTCCGCCGGTGACGATCGCCTTCAGAGGTTTCACGAGACGAGCACGACCTTGCCCGTCGAGCGTCGTTCCTCGATCAGGCGGTGTGCCTCGGCCGCGTCGGCGAGCGGGAAGACCGCGCCCACGATCGGCTGTACGCTCCCCTCGCTCCAGAGGCGCAGCAGCTTGTCCGCTGCGTCGCGCACGAGCGTGGGTTGGCGCTGCATCAGCCGGCCGAGGTAGAAGCCGTGCACGCCGACGTTGCGTCCCACGAGGAGCGCCGGATCGAGGGAGGGCCAGAGGCCGCCTGCGAAGCCGATCCCGACGATCGTCCCGAGCGGCCGCAGCAGCGCGATCGAGTCGGCGAAGAGCTGCCCACCGACCGGATCGAGGACGACGTCGACGGGCTCGATCTCCGTCAGCCGGTCGTACGTGACCGCCTGGGCCGCTCCCAGGGAGAGAGGAAGCTCCAGCTTGGCGGCCGAGCCCGCAGTCGCCACGACCTCGGCGCCGAGGTGGCGCGCGAGGACGACCGCCGCGCTTCCGACCCCTCCCGCCGCCGCATGGACGAGGACCCGCGACCCGGGGCCGACGGGTGCCTGCCGTGTGAGTGGGATCCAGGCCGTCAGGTACGCCATCAGGAAAGCGGCGCCCTGCTCGAACGACGCATCGTCCGGGAGGTCGAACAGCCACTGGTCGTCGAGCGTCGCCTGTTCCGCGTACCCGCCGCCGCTCGAGCGCACGAGCCCGAGCACACGGCGGCCGTCCGCCGTCGTGCCGGCCACCTCGACGCCCGGAACCCACGGCAGCTCGGGCATCTGCGGGTAGAGGCCGCGCCGGATCAGGATCTCGAGGAAGTTGATCGCCGAGGCCCTCACGTCGACGACGCTCTGGCCCTCCTCCGCGACGGGTGCCGGGTGGTCGCGGAGGACGAGCTCCTCAGGCCCCCCGATCCCCTCGAGCACGACGGCTTTCATCAGCGGCCGGTGAACCGGGGCTCGCGCTTCTCGACGAAGGCCGCCACGCCCTCCTGCCCGTCCTCGCTCATGAGGCAGCGGCGGAACGCGTCTGCCTCACGCCGCAGTCCCTCTTCGAGCGAGAGGTCGCGAGTCGTCCGGGCTAGCTCGCGGATCACGGCGACCGCGTGTGGTGAGCGTTCGGCGAAGCCGGCCGCGACAGTCGTTGCGGCGGCGACCAGCTCGTCGCGTGGCACGACCTGCTCGACGAGGCCCCAGGCGTAGGCCGTCTCGGCGTCGATGAACTCGCCTCCGAGGTTGAGGAGGTTCGCGCGGCCGAGGCCGACGAGGCGGGGCAGCCGCTGCGTGCCCCCGCCTCCCGGGATCAGGCCGAGCTTGATCTCGGGCTGGCCCAGCTTGGCGTCGTCGGCGCAGATGCGGACGTCGCAGCACATCGCGAGCTCGAGGCCGCCGCCGAGGCAATAGCCCTTGATCGCCGCGACGAACGGGGTGTGCGCCGCGTCCATCCGGCGTCCGACCGAGTGCAACCCGCGTGCGGCGCCGCCCTCGCTGCCGCCCGCTTCGCGCAGCGCCGGAAACTCCTTGATGTCGGCGCCCGCCACGAACGCGCGCTCGCCGGCTCCGAGGAGGACGATCGCCCGGGTTGCTGCGTCGGCGTCGAGCCCGGCGAGCTCCGCCTCGAGCTCCTCGAGCAACGCGGACGAGAGCGCGTTCATCGGCGGATTGTCGATCGTGACGAGCGCGACCGCGCCCTCGTGCTCGGTGGTGACGAACGTTCCCAACGATCCTCCTCGGTTCGGTGTCCCTCGTGCGGGCGAGGCTGCGCCTCGCCCCTACGACGCGAAGCGCTCTCTGAGAGCTGTCTTGCGGAACTTGCCCACGGCCGTCTTCGGGATCTCGTCGACGACCTCGAACCGCTCCGGCAGCCACCACTTCGCGAAGTGGGGCGCGAGAAACTCCCGCAGCTCGTCGGCGTCGGCGGTCTGCCCCTCGCGGAACACGACCACGGCCAGCGGGCGCTCGGACCACTTGTCGTCGGGCACCGCGATCACGGCCGCCTCCGCAACGGCCGGGTGGCCCATGAGTGCGTTCTCGAGCGCGACGGTCGAGATCCACTCGCCGCCGGACTTGACGAGGTCCTTCGAGCGGTCCTGGATCTCGACGTAGCCGTCGGAGTGAATCGTGACGATGTCGCCCGTCTTGAACCAGCCGTCGTCCGTCCAGCGATCGCCGCTGTCGGGCGAGTCGTAGTACGAGGACGAGACCGAGGGGCCGCGCACTTCGAGCTCGCCCATCGAGGTGCCGTCCCAGGGAACGAGGCCTTCGCCCCCGCGGGCGCGGATCTCGACGAAGGGGATCGGCGGTCCCTGCATGGTGCGCTTGCGGTACGCCTCTTCCTTCGAGAGGCCGGTCTCCTGGCCCGGGGCGCCGGACATCGTGCCGATCGGGCACATCTCGGTCATGCCCCAGCCGTGGACGATGTGGAGACCGTGTCGCTCGCCGAAGGCCTCGATCATCGCCCGCGGAGGCGCTGCGCCCCCGACCGTCATCGTCCGCATCGCCGAGAGATCCCAGCCGCCCGGGTTGTCGTCGAGGGCCTGCAGGATCCCCATCCAGATCGTCGGAACGCCGGCGCTGACGGTCACCTTCTCGCTCTCGAAGTCCTCGAGCAGCGAGATCGGGTCGAGGTGCGGACCGGGGTAGACCTGCTTGACACCGGCGAGAATCGACGAGAACGGGAAGCACCACGCGTTTGCGTGGAACATCGGCACGACGGGCAGCGCGACGTCGTCGCAGCTCAACCCGAGCAGGGTGTTCGCCGTCAGAGCGTGGATCGCGATCGCGCGGTGTGAGTAGACGACGCCCTTCGGCTGACCCGTCGTGCCGCTCGTGTAACACATGGCCGCCGCTGCGCGCTCGTCGATATCCCGGTACTCCCAGTCGTCGGCGTTCTGCGTCGCGAGGAGATCCTCGTAGTCGATCGCGCCGTCCGGCGTCGGCCCGGCTCCGATTGCGATCACGTGCTCGAAGCCGACCCGGTCCTTGAAGGCTTCGACGAGCGGCCACAGCGTCTTGTCCGCGATCAGGACACGGTCGCCGCCGTGGGTCGCGATATAGGTGAGGTCGTCGGGGTGGAGCCGCAGGTTCAGGGTGTGCGTGACGAACCCGCCGACGGGCGCGCCGACGTAGGTCTCGAGGTGCTCGTGGTGGTTCCAGGCGAACGTCCCGACCCGGTCACCGTCGACCAGGCCGAGCTCGTTGCGGAGCGCCAGGGCGAGCTGCTTCGCCCGGCGTGTGAAGTCCGCGTAGGTGTAGCGGTGCCAGGTCTTGTCCGGCAGCCGGCTCACGATCTCGCTGTGGCCGAACAGCTCGTCGCCGCGACGCAGGATCGCCGGCACGTTGAGCTGGTAGTCCATCATCAACCCGTCCATCAGGCTCCTCCTCCCAGAAGATGGTCCGCGATTTCGGAGCGAAGCTGCGCACCCGAGGCCTCCCAGGCCTGGATCCAGAGCGCCCGCTTGTAGAGCCGGTGCAGGACGTGCTCCCAGGTGAAGCCGATCCCGCCGTGCACCTGGATCGACCGTTCGCACGCAGCCACGGCTGCGTCTGCGCAGAGGGACTTCGCGGCCGCCGCGGCTATCGGTGCGCGCGGGTCGTCCTCTGCGATGCACCAGGCCGCGAAGAGGGCAAGCGACCGGCCGAGCTCGAGCTCCATCAGGGTCGTCGCGAGCGGATGCGAGATCGCCTGGTAGGTGCCGATCGGCTTGCCGAACTGCTCGCG
>Ga0315273_10007214_pt1 | contig 13908 bp, 13 predicted proteins | sample YL17G02_0_MG_FD_205753 | JGI IMG/M metagenome (GOLD analysis project Ga0315273, IMG submission 205753) | Sediment microbial communities from Yellowstone Lake, YNP, Wyoming, USA - YL17G02_0 | ecosystem: Environmental > Aquatic > Freshwater > Lake > Sediment | place: USA: Wyoming | collected... | reverse complement strand
TGCGCCGGTGCCCGACAGCTCCGAGCGCTGCTTCGGAGGGGCAGCCGAGGAGCCGATCCTCGCGCTTGCGCGCGACCGCGACGTGGTCGCGCTCGGCCCTGGCATCGGCACTGCCCCCGAAACGCAGGCGCTGGTACGACGGCTCGTCGCTCGGATCGAGGCGCCGCTGGTGCTCGATGCGGATGGGCTGAACGCGCTCGCCGGCGCGCCCGGTGTGTTGAAGGCCCGCCGGGCCGCCTCTATTCTGACTCCGCACCCCGGCGAGGCCGCCCGCTTCCTCGGTGTGTCGGCCGCGGACGTGAACCGCGATCGCGCCGGCGCCGCGCGCCAGCTCGCCCGCGACACGGGTGCGGTGGTGGTCCTGAAGGGCGCCGCCACCCTCGTGGCGACGCCCGAGGGCCGGGTCGTGGTGAACGCCACAGGAGGTCCGGTGCTCGGCACCGGAGGCACCGGGGACGTGCTGACCGGCGCGGTCGCCGGGCTCGTGGCCCAGGGCGTCGAGCCTCGGGTCGCCGCGGCGCTGGCGGTGCACCTGCACGGGCTGGCGGGCGACCGCCTCGCCGCGCGGGTCGGGGCTTCCGGCGTGCTGGCGGGCGAGGTCGCGGCCGAGCTGCCCCGGGCCGCGGCTGCGCTCCGGCGGGCGGCTTCGAGTGGCGAGCCGGGCAGAGACGGACGGTTCGGCGGGCCTCGAGACGGGGAGCAGGTGTGGAACGATGGGACGCGAGCAGATCGGACGGACACCGGACGATCCCGCCTGTCGATGGCGTTCCCGGAGCCCTGACGCGACTCAGGCGCTCGGACGCGCCCTCGCGCACGCGATCGACCCGTCGGGGCTCGTCGTCGCGCTCGAGGGTGGGCTCGGCGCCGGCAAGACGGCGTTCGTGCGAGGGCTGGCTGAAGGGCTGGGCATCGATCCCGCCGAGGTGGCGAGCCCGACGTTCGTGATCGCCTCCGAGTACGCCGCGAACGCGGGGGGAGGCCCCCCCGTGACTCTCGTCCACGCGGACCTCTACCGCGTCGAGCGGGTCGCGGAGCTCGAGGCGGCGGGCCTGCTGGAATGGCTCGAGCCCGGGCAGGTGGTCGCGGTGGAGTGGGCCGACCGGCTGCCCGAGGCGCTGCCCGCCGATCGGCTGCGGGTCCGGCTCCGGAGCGTTGGACCCGCGGAGCCCGAGACGCGGGAGCTCGAGGCCGAGGCGCTCGGACCGGGCGCGGCCGCCGCGCTCGGGCGCTGGCGGAAGGCGGTGGATGCGGAGCAGGGGAGTGGCAGATGGCGCTGATCGTCCAGAAGTTCGGGGGCACGAGCTGCGCGACCGTCGAGCGCATCGCCCACGTCGCGCGTCGCGTGGTGGCGACCCACCGCGCGGGCCATCAGGTGGCCGTGGTCGTATCGGCCATGGCCGGCGAGACCGACGCGCTCGTGAAGCTCGCCCACGAGGCCGCGGGGGCGGAGCCCGATCCGCGGGAGTACGACGCCCTCTTGTCGACCGGTGAGCAGAAGACGATCGCGCTCCTCGCGATGTGCATCCAGCGCCTCGGTCAGAAGGCGCGCTCGTTCAGCGGCGCGCAGATCGGCATGCGCACCGACGGGTCCTTCACTCGCGCGCGCATCCAGAGCATCGACACCGCGCGACTGCGCGACGTGCTCGACCGCGACACCGTTGCGGTGATCGCCGGGTTCCAGGGCATCGACGACGAAGGCAACGTGACGACGCTCGGCCGCGGCGGGTCGGACACGTCGGCGGTGGCGGTGGCGGCGGCGCTCTCGGCGGACGTGTGCGAGATCTACACCGATGTCGAAGGCGTCTACACGACCGACCCGAACATGGTGCCGGCCGCGCGCAAGCTCGGACGCATCTCGTTCGACGAGATGCTCGAGATGGCGAGCCTCGGCGCCAAGGTCCTGCAGATCCGATCGGTCAAGTTCGCGAAGCAGTACGGTGTGCCGATCCACGTGCGATCCTCGTTCTCGGAAGTGGAGGGCACCTGGGTGACGCGCGAGGAGGACGTGATGGAGAGGCTCGTAGTCTCGGGAGTCACCTACAACCGCAACGAGGCCAAGATCCGGATCCGCGGTGTGAAGGACCAGCCGGGCGTCGCGGCGCGGCTGTTCTCACCGCTCGGCGAGTCGGGGATCGTGGTCGACATGATCATCCAGAACCTCGGCTCCGACGGGTCCACCGACATGACCTTCACCGTGCCGAAGTCGGACTACCTGCGCGCGCTCGCGATCGCGGAGCAGGCGGGACGCGAGATCGGCGCATCCGCGGTGGAGGGCGACGAAGCCATCGCGAAGGTGTCGATCGTGGGGCTCGGAATGAAGGACCACGCCGGGGTGGCCTCGCGGATGTTCCGCGTCCTCGCGGACGAGGGCATCAACATCCAGCTCATCTCCACCAGCGAGATCAAGATCTCGGTGGTGCTGGAGGAGAAGTACATGGAGCTCGCGGTGCGGGCCCTCCACGCCGCGTTCATCGAATCTGGCGCCGCAGCCCCGTCCGCCGAACCCTGAGATCCACCCCCGGTCCCGCCGGGAGCCCCATGGGCCCGAATCGAGACGTCGCGCGTGCGGCGATTGGCCTCGGTGTGCTGCTTGCGACACTCGCGCTGCCGGGCCTCCCGAGCGCGCGCGAGTCGTGCGCGCCGCGTGAAGTCGCGGCGCGCGGGGGGCGCACCACGCAAGTGTCGTGCGGCGGGGGGGCTGCCGACGCCTCGCGGATCCGGGGGCCCGCCCGCCTGCTGTTCCGGCTGCCCATCGATCCGAACGTGGCGGACGCCGGAACGCTCGAGCTCCTGCCGGGGATCGGAGCCGCGCGCGCCGCCGCCCTGGTCCTTGCACGCGAGGAACGGCCGTTCCGGTCGATCGACGATCTCGCCCGCGTGTCGGGCATCGGCCCCCGGCGCCGGGCCCTTCTGGCGCCTTGGATCGGGTTCCCACCGGAAGATTCCACCCGCAACACCCCGGAAAGCGGTTTACATTCGTGCGGGGCTCGCTAGCCTCGGGCCACTTCAGCGGCCTGGCGCCGCGTTAAAGGAGGGGAACGTGACGCTTGTGCGTGTGATCGCGGCGGGCTTGGTGGCAGTGATGGCGTCCGCTTGCGCTGGGGGGGCGCCCCCCCCGGCCGTGTGTGCGGCCATCGGTGCCGTGACGCTGGGTGGTGGCGGTGCAGCCCTGGGCGCCAAGTTGAAGAACAACCATGACGGCGGCGCGATCGGCGCCGGCGCGGCGATCGGCGCGGTCGTGGGTGGTGCAACGGGCTACGCAATCTGCTCCGCGCTGCAGGAAGAGAAGAAGCCTGCACCGGCACCGGCTCCGGCGCCCGTCGCGCCCGCTCCGGCCGCCCCGGTGAAGGAGAAGATCGTCCTCCGTGGCGTGAACTTCGACTTCGACAAGTCCAACATCCGGCCGGATGCGAAGGTCATCCTCGACGAGGCGATCAGCATCCTGAAGCGGAACCCGGACGCGAAGATCGCGGTGAACGGCCACACCGACTCGATCGGTACCGAGGAATACAACCTGAAGCTCTCGGATCGCCGCGCGGCCAGCGTGGTGGACTACTTCGCGAAGGGCGGGCTCGAGAAGTCGCGCTTCACGGCGAAGGGCTACGGCGAGGGGCAGCCGGTCGCGCCCAACGATACGAAGGAGGGCCGCGCCAAGAACCGGCGCGTCGAGCTCCTCACGAACTAGCGAGCGAACAGGGCGCCCCGGGTTCGCGCTGTGAAGCGCGGACCCGGGGCGATCCGTTCCTGGCTCGCGCGCGTTCGTCGCGCTCCCATCGGATCGCTCCTTCCTCGCAGTCGCGTTCGAACCGCGACCCTCTTCGCGCCGCGCGCGGCTGGTTGCCCCTCGTTCGCACGGGGAGTAGCGTGGCTCTCGGCGCCCCGTGGGCTCATCCCCACGTCGCTTGCGCGCCGAACCGGAACCACCATGCGCCTCTATCTCGACCACAACGCAACGACTCCCGTCCGAGCGGAGGTGCTCGAGACCTGTACGCGCGTTCTCCGCGACTGCTTCGGGAACCCCTCGAGCACCCATTCCGACGGCGCCGGGGCCCGGCGCGAGCTGGACCGCGCGCGGGACGAGGTGGCCGCCCTCATCGGCGCCTCTCCGGCGGAGATCCTCTTCACGGGCGGCGCCACCGAGTCGAACCACCTCGCGCTCCACGGCGTCGCGGGCGTGGCCGGCCGCCCGGTCGCACACGGGCCAGATCTCCACGTCGTGAGCTCGACGGCCGAGCACCCCTCGGTGCTCGAGCCGCTCCTCGCGCTTCAGCGCATCGGCGTCCGGGTCACGCACGTCGGTGTCGATTCGGACGGCCTGCTCGATCCCGCCGCGATCACCGATGCCCTGCAACCCGGCACGGCGCTCCTCTCGATCCTGTGGGCGAACAACGAGACGGGCGTGGTGCAGCCGCTGCGCGAGCTCGCCAACTTGGCCCGTGCGCGCGGCGTGCTCGTGCATGTCGATGCAACGCAGGCCCTCGGCAAGCTCCCGGTTCGCGTGGACGAGCTTCCGATCGATCTGCTCTCGGCGAGCGCGCACAAGCTGAACGGTCCGAAGGGCACGGGCTTCCTCTTCGTGCGGCGCGGTGTCGCGCTCGAGCCGTGGCTCCGCGGCGGTCCCCAGGAGCGGAAGCGGCGCGGTGGGACCGAGAACGTGGCCGGCATCGCGGGGCTCGGCACCGCCTGCGCGCTGGCGCGGGACGAGCTTGCCGAGCGCGCGCAGACCACTGCTCGCCTGCGCGATCGCCTCTGGGACGGGTTGCACGCGAAGGTGGCCGGCGTGGCCCGCAACGGCTCGGCGGAGCACGTGCTGCCCAACACGCTGAACGTCAGCTTCGACGCCGTGCGGGGAGACGTGCTCCAGGCCGCGCTCGATCTCGAGGGGGTGAGCGTCTCCACGGGCGCGGCCTGCGCGTCCGGGTCGACGGTCGCCTCCCACGTCCTCCTCGCGATGGGCCTCCCCGCGGAGCGCGCGCGCGCGGCGCTGCGCTTCAGCGTCGGGTACGGCGTAGACGAAGCGCAGATCGACCACGTCTTGACCCTCCTCCCCGATTTGGTCGCGCGCGTGCGGGCCGAGGCCCTCGGTTGACGGGCGAGCGCGTGGTCGTCGCGATGTCGGGGGGCGTGGACTCGTCGGTCGCTGCGGCGCTGCTCGTCGAGCAGGGCTGCGAGGTGATCGGCGTGACGCTGCATCTCGCCGGCGACGCCTCGCGCTGCTGCTCGCTCGACGATGCCGACGACGCCAGGCGCGTGGCCGAGCGGCTCGGCATCCGGTACTACGTCGCGAATTACACGTCCGAGTTTCGCAGCGAGGTGATCGAGCCCTTCGCAGACGCGTATCTCGCGGGCCGCACCCCGATCCCCTGCGTCGCGTGCAACCGCCGGTTCAAGTTCCGGCACCTCCTGGCCCGCGCTCGGGCGCTCGGGGCCGAGGGGGTGGCGACCGGGCACTACGCGCGCGTCGACGTCGACCCGGCGACCGGCCTGCGACGGCTGCGGCGCGCCGCGGACGAAGCCAAGGACCAGACCTACTTCCTGTTCGATCTCGACCAGGGCCAGCTCCAGCGGGTGCGCTTCCCGCTCGGTGAGCTGCGCAAGGACGAGGTCCGGCAAGCCGCCCGCCGCTTCGGGCTCGCGACGGCCGAGAAGCCCGAGAGCCAGGAGATCTGCTTCGTGCCCGACGGCGACTACGCCGCGGCCGTCGAGAGGATCCGGCCCGGCGCGCTGCCGGGGGAGGGCGACGTCGTCGACGAGGCGGGCCGGGTGCTCGGACGCCACGGCGGTGTGCACCGCTTCACGGTCGGGCAGCGCCGAGGGCTCGGGATCGCCGCCGACCGCCGCCTCTTCGTGACGGCGCTCGATGCCCCTTCGAATCGGGTCGTCGTCGGCGACGCCGACGCGCTGCTCGCGCGCACGGCGGGGCTCGAAGGCGTCACCTGGATCGCAGGCGCCCCGCCGCCCGATCCGATCCGCGTGTCGCTTCGCATTCGTCACCGGCACGAGGGCGCGCTCGCGCGGCTCGAATGCGAGCCTGGCGGGCGCGCGTGCGCGCGCTTCGACGAGCCGGTGCGGGCCGTGGCCCCGGGGCAGGCGGCGGTCTTCTACGACGGCGACGTCGTGCTCGGCGGCGCATGGATTGCCGGCGGGAGCCCGTGAGCGCGATCGCCCGCGACCTCGCGCGCGAGGAGCTCGAAGCATCGCTTGGCCACCGCTTCGCCGACGGCGCGCTGCTCGAGATGGCGCTCACGCACCCGTCCTTCGCTCACGAGCACGGCTCGTCCGTGAGCAACGAGCGGCTCGAGTTCCTGGGCGACGCGGTGCTCGGGCTCGTGGTGGCGCACCTCTTGTACGAGGCGCACCCCGGCTGGAGGGAAGGCGAGCTCACGCGCGCGCGACACGCGCTGGTGAACATGCGCTCCCTCGCATCCCTAGCGCGTGAGCTGTCGCTCGGCCGGTACGTGCGGCTCGGCCGGAGCGAGCTGCGGTCGGGTGGAGACGAGAAGGACTCGATCCTCTCGGACCTCTTCGAGGCGCTGCTCGGTGCGATCTACCTCGACGCGGGCGCCGGTCCGATCGAGGCGCTCGTGCGGCTGCGGTTCGGCGCCGCGCTGGCGTCCGGCACACCGCCGCCCGCGCGCGACCCGAAGACCGAGCTCCAGGAGCGGGCGCAGGCCCGCTACCACTGCGTGCCCACGTATCACGACGTCTCCGACACCGGCGTGGAGAACGACGAGGGGCGGTTCGCGGTCGAGGTGCGGATCGGAGACGAGGCCTTCGGGCGGGGCGTCGGCCGCACCAAGCGTGGGGCGGAGCGCGAGGCGGCGACGGCCGCGCTCCAGCGCGAGGTGCCCCCACGTGGTTGACGCGGCCCCCCCCCACCGCTCCGGCGTGGTCGCGCTGCTCGGGCGACCGAACGCCGGAAAGTCGAGTCTGCTGAACCGGCTCATCGGCGCGAAGCTTGCCATCGTGACCCCGAAGCCGCAGACCACCCGGGGCCGCCTGCTCGGCGTGCTCACGCTCGAAGGCGCGCAGGTGCTCCTGCACGACACGCCCGGCATCCACCCCGGCCGCGGCGAGCTCCACGCCGCGATGCAGCGCGCGGCCGCGGAGGCCGCCGAGGGCTGCGATCTCGCCCTGATCCTCGTGGATGGCACGCGCGGTTGGGAGCCGGCCCACGACGCCCTCGCCGCGCGCCTCGCCGTGCCGTGGCTCGCGGTGCGTACCAAGCTCGACCTCGCGCGGGCGCCGAAGGGGCCGTGGCCTCCGCCCGCGACGGCCGGCGCGTCCGGGCAGCTCGAGGTCTCCGCGGCCACCGGTCAGGGGATCGACGCGCTCCTGCGCGAGGTCGTCGCCCGGCTGCCGGAGGGGCCCGCCTTCTACCCGCCCGACGACCTCACCGATCGTTCGCTCCGATTCCTCGCTGCGGAGCTGGTCCGCGAGGCGGCATTCGGCCTCCTGGAAGAGGAGCTGCCGTACTCGATCGCGGTCGAGGTCGAAGAGTTCGACGAGAAGACCCGCCCTGATCTCGTGCGCATCCGAGCGAACCTGCTCGTCGCGCGCGCATCGCAGAAACGGATCGTGATCGGGTCCGGGGGCGAGATGATCCGCGAGATCGGGACCCGCGCCCGCCGGGGGATCGAACAGCTGCTCGAGCGCCGCGTACACCTCGAGCTGTGGGTGAAGATCGAGCCTGGCTGGGCGAAGCGCCGCCGACGCGTCGAGGGCCTCGGTTACGTTTGACGCCCCGGTTTCGCATCGTGTACGGTCCTCCGACTGCGGTCCCGCCGTGTTCCAGCAGACCAGGAGAAGCCCATGAGCCAACCGACCGACGTCGTCATTGCCAGCGCTGCGCGTACTCCGATCGGGAGTTTCCAGGGTGGTCTCGCGTCGCTGTCTTCGCCCGAGCTCGGCGCGATCGCGATCCGCGAGGCCGTGCGTCGCGCCGGCGCGAAGCCCGAGCAGGTAGAGCGCGTCATCATGGGCTGCGTCCTATCGGGCGGTGTAGGTCAGGCGCCCGCGCGCCAGGCCACGCTCAAGGCGGGGCTCCCGGTGTCTACGGGCGCGATCACCGTGAACAAGGTGTGCGGCTCGGGCCTCCAGGCCGTGATGTTCGCGCGGCGCGAGATCCTGGTCGGCGACGCCGAGGTGATCGTCGCGGGCGGCATGGAATCGATGTCGAACGCGCCGTACCTGCTGCCGCAAGGGCGCACCGGCTACCGCATGGGGGATGGCAAGATCGTCGACTCGATGATCTACGACGGGCTGTGGGACCCCTACGATCACGTGCACATGGGGACCTGCGGCGACGCGGTCGCCGCGAAGTACGGGTTCACGCGCGAAGAGCAGGACAAGTTCGCGCGCACCAGCTTCGAGCGCGCGATCCAGGCGCAGAAGGCCGGGAAGTTCAAGGCGGAGATCGTGCCCGTGCCGGTGCCGCAGAAGAAGGGCGACCCGGTCGTCGTCGAAGAAGATGAGGGCCCGAAGAAGGCGCAGCTCGACAAGATGCCCACCCTCAAGCCCGCGTTCTCGAAAGACGGGACGGTCACGGCCGCGAACGCTTCCAGCATCAACGATGGCGCCGCGGCGCTCGTCGTGACCTCGGCGGCGGCCGCGGCGAAGCACGGCTTTCCCGTGCTCGCGCGCATCGTGGTCGACTCGACCGCCGCGGTCGAGCCGAAGTGGTTCACGATCGCGCCGGTCGACGCGCTGCGCCGCCTGTACGCCAAGAGCGGAACGAAGCCCGGCGACTGGGACCTCTACGAGATCAACGAGGCGTTCTCGGGCGTGACGCTCGCTGCGATGAAGGAGCACGGCCTCGACCCGGCGCGCGTGAACGTGAACGGCGGCGCGGTGTCGCTCGGGCATCCGATCGGCTGCTCCGGGGCGCGCATCCTCGTCACGCTGCTCCACGCGCTGAAGGACCGCGGCGAGAAGCGCGGCATCGCGACGCTGTGCATCGGGGGCGGCGAAGCGGTCGCTCTCGGCGTGGAGCTCGTCTAGCGATGGGAGCCCAGCGACACACGATCGGGATCGTCGGCACGGGCACCATGGGTGCGGGCCTCGCACAGACCGCCGCGCAGGCGGGCTACGCGGTCGTCTTCCAGAACCGGCGCGAAGAGTCGGTGCAGAAGGCGGTGAAGCGGATCCGCTCGGGCCTCGAGCGGCTCGTGGCCAAGGAGAAGCTCTCGAAGGCCGAGTGCGAGGAGACGATGGAGCGCATCCGCCCGGTGGTGCCGCTCGAGGAGCTGAAGGGCTGCGAGCGCGTGATCGAGTGCGCGCCCGAAGACCTGGACCTGAAGCGCGAGCTCCTCCAGAAGATCGACGCGATCGTGGGAGACGAGGCGATCATCGCCACCAACACGTCGAGCTTGTCCGTCACGAAGCTCGCCTCCTACCTGAAGCGCCCGGCTCACTTCGTGGGTCTGCACTTCTTCAATCCCGTGCCGATGATGAAGCTCGTCGAGGTGGTGCGCGGGATGCGCACCAGCGACTCGACGGTCGCGGCGATGCGCGGGCTCGCCGAGAGCTTCGGCAAGGTGCCGATCGACGTGAAGGACTCGCCGGGCTTCGTGGTGAACCGCGTGCTCTTTCCGATGATCAACGAGGCGGCATTCGCCCTCCAGCAGGGTGTGGCTCCGCCCGAGAGCATCGACGAGTGCATGAAGCTCGGCTGCAACCACCCGCTCGGGCCGCTGGCGCTTGCCGATCTGGTCGGGCTCGACGTGGTCTACGCCATCCTCGACAGCCTCTACCGCGAGTACGGTGAGCCGCGCTACGCCCCGTGTCTCGAGATCAAGAAGCGGGTGGAGACCGGGTGGCTCGGCCGGAAGAGCGGGCGCGGCTTCTACAACTACGAGGCCTAGTGGCGCCGCAAGCGAGCGCGCAGCGAGGCGCAGCCGAGCGTAGGCCGCGGCCCGCCGCGGAGCGGCGGTGCGGCTAGGGCCCGTGCCCGACGTCGTCGTCTACGAGGTCGGGCCGCGCGACGGGCTCCAGAACGAGCCCGAGGCCGTGCCGACAGCGCTGAAGATCGAGCTGCTCGCGCGGCTCGCGCGCACCGGGCTCTCCCGCATCGAAGCCACCTCCTTCGTGTCCCCGCGCTGGATCCCGCAGCTCGCCGACGGCGACGAGGTGGCGCGGTCCGCGCCGCGGGTGCCGGGCGTCCGCTGGAGCGGTCTCGTGCCGAACGAGCAGGGCTACGAGCGCCTGCGCGCGGCAGGTCTCGACGTCGCGGCGCTCTTCATCTCCGCCAGCGAGACCCACAACCGCAAGAACGTGAACTGCAGCGTCGCGGAGTCGCTCGATCGCTTCCGGCCGGTGGCCGCTCGAGCGAAGTCCGAAGGTGTGGCGCTGCGCGCGTACGTATCGACGGTGTGCGGCTGTCCGTACGAGGGGCCGGTCGCGGTCTCCGCGGTCGTGGCCCTCGTGGAGCAGCTCCTGGCGCTCGGTGTCGGCGAGGTGTCGCTCGGCGATACGATCGGGGTCGGTCGGCCGCAGCAGGTGCGCGCGCTCCTCGCAGCGGTCGCGGGTGCCAGCCCGCTCACGCGGATCGCCCTCCACCTCCACGACACGTACGGGCGCGCGCTCGCGAACGTCGAGGCGGGCTACGAGGCGGGCATCCGGACCTTCGACGCGTCGCTCGGTGGGCTCGGCGGGTGCCCGTACGCGCCCGGAGCGTCGGGCAACGTGGCGACGGAGGACGTGGTGGATCTCTTCGAAGGGGGAGGGGTCACGACGGGCGTTGCGCTCGAGCGTCTCGTCGACACCGCCGCCTGGCTCGAAACCGACGTGCTGAAGCGTCACCTGCCGGGTCGGGTGCTGCGGGCGCACGTCGGCGCACGGGCGCGCGCGGCGCGCGCGGAGGGCGCATGAAGCGGGGCGACGACGTGCGCGAGAAGCTCGGCCGCATCCGCGCAGGCGGCGAGCCGCGCTACCACACGAAGGCCGCCGAGGATGGCAAGCTCTTCTGTCGCGACCGGCTCGCGCTCCTGCTCGACGCCGGTTCCTTCGTAGAGGACGGCGCGTTCGCAAACAGCCTGGCCCCGGACCTCCCCGCCGACGGCGTCGTCACGGGAACCGGTCGCGTCGTCGGGCGCACGATCTGCGTGATGGCCAACGACTCGACCGTGAAGGCGGGCTCGTGGGGCGCGCGCACCGTCGAGAAGATCCTGCGGATCCAGGAACGGGCCGAGCGCATCGGCTGCCCGCTCGTCTACCTCGTCGACTCTGCCGGCGCGCGCATCACCGACCAGGTCGAGATGTTCCCCGGCCGCCGCGGCGCCGGCCGGATCTTTCGGAACCAGGTGCGGATGTCCGGCATGGTGCCGCAGGTCTGCCTGCTCTTCGGACCGTCCGCCGCGGGCGGCGCGTACATCCCCGCCTTCTGCGACGTCGTCTTTCTGGTCGAGGGCAACGCGAGCATGTACCTCGGCTCGCCCCGGATGGCGGAGATGGTGATCGGCCAGACGGTGACGCTCGAGGAGATGGGCGGTGCCCGCATGCACTGCTCGGTGTCGGGCTGCGGGGATCTGCTCGCGAAAGATGAACGGGAGGTGATCACCGCGGCCCGCGCGTACCTCGGCTATCTGCCGAGCCACTACGCGAGCGCACCTCCGGTGGCGGCGCCGGTCGCTCCCGCGAAGACCCCAGCCGATCTCGAGTCCGTGATCCCGCGCGAGGAGAACAAGCCCTTCGACATGCGCGAGGTGATCGACCGGATCGTCGACGGCGGGTCGTTCTTCGAGCTCAAGCGGCTCTTCGCCGCCGAGATCCTGACCGGCTTCGGACGGCTCGATGGCCAGGCGATCGGCGTGATCGCGAGCCAGCCGAAGGTGAAGGGCGGCGTGCTCTTCGTCGATTCCGCCGACAAGGCTGCGCGCTTCATCTGGCTGTGCGACGCGTTCGGCCTGCCGCTGCTGTATCTCGCCGACGTGCCGGGCTTCATGATCGGCAAGCAGGTCGAGCGGCAGGGCATCATCCGCGCGGGGGCCAAGATGATCATGGCGGTGTCGGAGGCGACGGTGCCGCGCGTCTCGGTGATCGTGCGCAAGGCGTACGGGGCGGGGCTCTACGCGATGTGCGGTCCCGGCTTCGAGCCCGATGCATGCCTCGCGCTGCCGTCGGCCATGATCGCGGTCATGGGGCCCGAAGCCGCTGTGAACGCGGTCTACTACAACAAGCTGAAGGCCCTGCCCGAGGCCGAGCGTCCCGCGATGGTGCAGAAGCTGCGCGAGGAGTACGCCGCGGAGATCGACATCGAGCGGCTCGCGAGCGAGCTCGTGGTCGACGCGGTCGTGGCGCCGGAAGCGCTGCGGGACGAGATCGCGGCGCGGTTTCTCGCTGCGCGGGGGAGGCGGGATGAGCCGCCGAGGAAGAGACGGAGTGTGACGCCGGTTTGAGCGGGTTGCGCCCGTGGAGCGAAACAGAACGGAGCCTGATCGGATTCGGAAGGTGTTTAGGGGGTGGGGGACCGGGGGGCGGTGCTGGGCGCGGGACCCTGGGTGGTTTCGCGGGCGTCGTCCCGGAATCGGACCCGGAGCCCGACGTGGACCGGATGCAGACTGGATGCGGAGTCGGACGGGCGCGTGGCCAAGGCCCTGATCCTCACCCCTGAATGCTGCTGACGACGATCTGTCAGTAGAGTTCGCGGAGTACACACGTTCACGTAGACGGTTTCGAAGATCGTCGCTAGAATCAAGAGCGATGATCCGCTCGCATCATCGATCCGATCCGCAGCTCGCTCTCGATCTCCGTCCCGTCTCTCGTTGGGGCGGTCGACGGGCGGGCGCAGGTCGCAAGCCCGGCCCGCATCGGCGCGTGCCTCATCTTCGACGCGGTCGCGTCTCTGTCCACGAGCCCTGCCATGTGACGGTGCGCGTGCGGCGCGGCTTGCCCTCGCTGCGCGATGGGCGTGTGGTCCGAGAGGTGCAGCGGTCGTTCGCTCGAGCGGCGGAGCAGGGGACGTTCCGCGTGGTGCACTTCTCGTTGCAGCGCGATCACGTGCACCTATTGGTCGAAGCGGCATCTCCTGCGGCGCTTGCGCGCGGGATGATGTCGATCGGGGCGCGGATCGCGCGGGCGGTCCATCGGGCCTTTGGGATCTGCGGTCGCGTGCTCGCCGAGCGTTATCACCATCGTGTCCTGCGAACACCGCGCGAGGTGCGCAACGTGCTGGTGTACGTGCTCCACAACCTGAGGAAGCACGCACCCCGGACGGCGCACGCCATCGATCCGGCATCCTCTGGGCGGTGGTTCGAAGGCTGGACGACGCGGACCGTTCCGCACGTGGGTCCGAAGCCCGTGGCCGCCGCGAGATCCTGGCTCCTCCGAGTGGGCTGGCGGCGCCACGGACTGATCGATCCGGCCGAGGCCCCGGCTTAGCCGCCGCCCACGCCGCGAGCCGCCCCGTGGCCCCGCGCGGGCTCGAGCGCCCCGCGCCGAACCTCTTCCACTAAGAGCCCTCCGCCGCAGCGAGTCGCGCCACCCCTCCGTCGCGAGCGAGAAGTTGGCCACCGTTGGGTTCCAACGTCGCCATCCCCAGCCCCCCTGGCGCGCCCTGGACTGCCGTGCTAGCCAGCTAACGTGAACTGGCAAATCGGCGAGGTCTGCGAGCGCACCGGACTGTCCCCCCGGACCGTCCGCTACTACGAGGAGCTCGGGCTGCTGCCCGGGGTGCGGCGCCGCGCGGCGGGGCGGCGGGTCTATGGCCCCGACGAGGTCGAGCGGCTGCGCTTCATCCAGCGCCTCAAGGCCCTCGGGCTGCCGCTCGCCGAGATCCGCGACCTGAACGCCGTCCACGGCATCGCCGGGTCGACCCGCGCGATGCTCGAGCGGCTCGACGAGCTGCTCGGGCGCCGCGTCGAAGAGGTGGACGCGCGGATCGGCGAGCTGTCGCGCCTGCGCGACGAGATC
>Ga0315273_10007213_pt1 | contig 13908 bp, 12 predicted proteins | sample YL17G02_0_MG_FD_205753 | JGI IMG/M metagenome (GOLD analysis project Ga0315273, IMG submission 205753) | Sediment microbial communities from Yellowstone Lake, YNP, Wyoming, USA - YL17G02_0 | ecosystem: Environmental > Aquatic > Freshwater > Lake > Sediment | place: USA: Wyoming | collected... | reverse complement strand
GGTCGACGCGATCAAGAAGGGGGCGTACTACTACTTCGAAAAGCCGGTCGACCGGGCCCGCCTGCTGATCATCGTCGAACGGGCCATCGAGAACCTGCACCTGCGGGAGTCCCACCGGGTGCTGTCGGAGAAGCTCTTCCCCGGCGCCATCCCGATCCTCGGCGAGCACGCGGCGATCCGCGAGATCAAGCGGATCCTGCCGCGCGTCGCGAGGAGCGAGAGCACCATCCTCCTCGCCGGCGAGAGCGGCACGGGGAAGGATGTGATCGCCCGCAGCGTCCATTCCATGAGCGGCCGCAGCGCCGCCCCGTTCCTCGCGGTCAACTGCGCCTCCCTCCCGGACACCCTGTTCGAGAGCGAGCTGTTCGGCCACGAGCGCGGGGCGTTCACCGGCGCGGTGCGGAGGGAGATCGGCCTTTTCGAGGCCGCGGGCGGGGGGACGATCTTCCTCGATGAGATCGCCGAGATCAAGCTCGAGACCCAGGCGAAGCTGCTGCGCGCCTTGCAGGAAAAGGAGATCCGCCGGATCGGCGGCAAGGAGAACATCCCCGTGAACGTCCGGATCGTCGCGGCCACGAACCGGGATCTCGACGACGCCGTGCGGGAGGGGAAGTTCCGCGCGGACCTCTTCTACCGGTTGAACATCGTGAAGCTCACCCTCCCGCCCCTGCGGGACCGGATCTCCGACATCCCCCTCCTCGCGGAGCACTTCCTCGCGAAGCACGGCGAGAAGGGCGTTCCACCGGTGCGCGAGGTCACGAAGGAGGCGATGCGCCTCCTGATGCGGTACCCGTGGCCCGGGAACATCCGCGAACTCTCCTCCGTCGTCGAACGGGCGGTCGTCCTCGCGGAAGGCGGGAAGGTCGGGCCCGGGGAGCTGCCGCTGGAACTGCGGGAGGGTGCGGACGCCGTCCCCGCGAAGGCGTTCGACCTTCCTCCCCAGGGGGTCGAGTTCGAGAAGGTCGAGGAGCACCTGCTGCGGCAGGCGGTGGCGCGTTCCGGCGGGGTTCACACCCGGGGGGCCGAGCTGCTCCGGATGAGCTACAAGGCGTACATCTACCGGTTGAAGAAGTTCGGGATCCTTCCTCCCTGATCGACTCCCCAAATGGGGAATGCCTGCCTCCAATGGGGAGAAAGGCGGAGGGGCCTTCCCGGGGCGTCCTTGGCAACTTGAATGATTCCAGTGAGTTGTCTCTGTCGGATCGGTTGGCACTGTCCTTGAATGTTCCCTTCCCAAGCATCCAAATACTCCCTCTGGAGGGGAAACGAAATGAAGAAGATCTTCACGGTACTGATGGCAGTTGCGTTTGTGTTCTCGGTCGCGGGCTTCGCGGTCGCGGCGGAGAAGGCGGCGGCGCCCGCGGCGGCACCGGCAGCGGAGAAGAAGGCGGCCCCGGCGGCGGCGCCTGCGGCGGCCCCGATGGCGGAGAAGAAGGCGGCCCCGGCGGCGGAGAAGAAGGCGGCCAAGCCGAAGGGTCAGCAGGTCACCGGCACGATCGAGGCGCTCGACGCGGCGGCCGGCACCTTCTCGGTGAAGGGCAAGAAGGGCAACGTGGACCTGAAGGCCGGCGACAAGGTCAAGCTGGGCGACTTCAAGGTCGGCGACAAGGTCGTAGTGAAGTACGCCGACGGATCCGCTTCGTCCGTGAAGGCCGTGAAGCCCGCGAAGGCGAAGGCCGATGCGAAGCCGATGGCCGAGAAGAAGGCGGCCCCTGCGGCGGCCCCTGCTGCGGCTCCCGCTCCTGCGGCGGCCCCGGCCCCGGCAAAGAAGTAACCCGTTTCTTCCGGGTAGCGGTCCGGCCCCACAAGGGCTTTCCATGGACCCACGGGCGGGGGGACACAATCCCCCCGCTCTTTTTATTTCAGTGGTATCTCTCCATGTCCCCCGCGACCTTCCTGAGCGCCTCTTCCATTTCCGCGCGGCACGTCGCCTCGTCCTGGAGGCAGAGTCGTTCCGCGTCCATCATCGTGGCCAGCCACCGCTGGCGGTCGCGGCGGAGCGACCCGATCCAGAGGTTGAACGCCTGCGCGAGCGGCTGGATCTGATCGCCGCTACGGAAGGAAACCGTCGGCGTGAAGGCGCCCGAGCGATACTGGTCCAGGACCTGTTCCATCCGGTACAGCGGCCCGGCCACCTTGTGGAGGATGAAGATGCAAAGCGCCGACGTCGAGCCGGCGGCCAGCAGCGCGTAGGCCAGGACGGAGACGGCGAGGATCGGCCGGAGGTACGGGGAGAGGTTGCGCAGGGCGTGGAAGACCTCCGCGTAGTCCCCGGGGAGCGGCCGGGAGAGCGCGAAGTAGAGGATGACGAGAAGGATCCCCACCCCCACCGCGAAGTTGACGCAGAGGCGGAGCAGAAGGCCGAAGACGTACCGGCGGTGGATCAAGGGGCCGTTGCCCGCCGCTCCGGGGTCGCTCATGGGGCGATCTCCCGGATCCGGAGCTTCAGGTCGTCCCACCGGAGGCGGAACTCTTCCGGGGAAATCCCGCCCGCGGAGAGGGCCGCCGCCTCGCCCCGGATCTCCAGGACGGAGGTGAGGGTTTCGGAGCGCGCGGCGTCGATTTTTTTCCCGAACCGGTCGAATTCGCCGATGGAGCCGGCGCCGATGGGCGTGGAAAGGTCCCCATCCGCCGACGCGCGCAGGGAGTCGACGGCCTTGCCGATGCCGTGCCGGGTCGCGGCGACAAGGAGCAGGACCAGGACCGAACCCGCAAGAAAGACGCCGGCGAAGAGACCCGCGAGGTGCCAGGCGAGAAGGTCCCGGACGATGTCGTACGCGGAGTCGAACGCGTAGTGTCCCCGGATGGCGGCGCGCAGGAACACCCTCTGGAATTCGCCGTCGACCAGTTTCCAGAAGATCGCCCCCCCGGTCGCGATGATCGCCGCGAACGCCAGCACCGCCGGCCCCTGGATGCGGGGGCTGACGTAAGGGATCCTCGAGCGGCGCGACTGCGTGGCGGGGTTCTTCATCGTTTTCCGTGGCACGCTTCGCAGAGGAGGTCGAATCCGCGATCCGGACCCGACCTGCGCAGGAAGTACGACACGTATGGGCCGTGCGCCGTGTGGCAGGTCAGGCACATGATCCGGCCGCCGTCATCCAGCCGGAGATCGGCAGGCACCTTCATTTCCCGTTTCCGGTACTTCTCTTCCGGGCGCACGTTCACGGGGTGGGAGCGCCCCATGCCGCCCTTCGTGTGGCACTCAAGGCAGGCCGCGTCCGCTTCGGTCGAGAAACGGCCGGGATCCGGCTGCGAACCCCGGGAAAGATGGCACTTCGGGCACTGGTCCGGGTTCCGGAAATGCGCGTGAGGGTCCCCGCGCCGGGGTTCGGCGGAGGCGACGAGAACCACGGCGAGGCACAGAACGCCGGCCAGGGCCGGCGGCGCCCATGCCGGGATGCGCACGCCGCGGATCCCCATCGCCTCCGGCGCCTCTCGTTACGCCCGCGCGAACGCCTCCATGAAGGCGGCGAGCGTCTCCACCCATTCGTACGGGACGGCGTTGTAGATCGAAACCCGGATCCCCCCGACGGAGCGGTGCCCCTTGAGGCCGATCATCCCCTGCTTCTTCGCCTCGGAGATGAACCGTTCCTCGAGTTCGGGGGTCGGGAGCCGGAAGACGACGTTCATCGCCGAGCGGCTCTCCCGCTCCACCGGCGACCGGAAATATTCCGCGTTCCCGTCGATGACGCCGTAGAGGCGCGCCGCCTTCTTCCGGTTGACCTTCTCCATCCCGGCGAGCCCCCCCTGCCCCTTGAGCCAGGAGAGGACGTTGCGGACCATGTAGACGCCGAAGGTGGGCGGCGTGTTGTAGAGCGACTTGTTCTCGGCGTGGGTGCGGAACTGGAAGATCTTGGGGATGTCCTTGCGCCCCTTTTCCACGAGCTCCTTCGAAACCACCACCACGACCACCCCCGAGGGGCCGATGTTCTTCTGGGCGCCGGCGTAGACCAGGCCGAATTTCGTCACGTCGAACGGGCGCCAGAGGAAGTCGCTCGACATGTCCGCGACCAGGGGAACGGAGCCCGTGTCGGGAAACGCGCGGGACGGGTCGACGTTGTACCCGACGCCGTGGATCGTCTCGTTGGAGGTGATGTGCAGGTAGGCGGACCCGGGGTCGACCTTCACGCCGGAGGGCGCGGGGACGCGGGTGTAGCTCTTCTCCTTCCCCTCGCCGACGCCCAGGCTCTGGACCGCGACGGAGGCGCCGAGCATCGCCGATACGATCTTCGCCTCGCCGAGCGCCTTCTCGCCCCAGGCGCCGGTGACGAGGTACTGCGCGGTCGCGCCCTTCTCCAGGAGGTTCATCGGGATCTGGGCGAACAGCGCCGTGGCCCCTCCCTGGAGCAGGAGGACCTCGTAGGTCGCCGGCACGCCGAGGAGTTCCCGGACGAGCGCGATCGCCTCGTCGTGGACCGCCTCGTACTCCTTGCCGCGGTGGCTGTGCTCCATCACCGACATGCCGCTTCCGGCGAAGTCGAGGAACTCGTCGCGGGCGCGCTCCAGCGCGGGCAGGGGAAGGGCGGCGGGTCCGGCGTTGAAATTGATCTTCCGATTCATGGGGTGTCCTCCGCGGGCCGAAGTTGGATCCAACGCATTCTCGCAAGGTCCGCGCCCGCCTTCAAGCGTTTTCTGCGCACCCCGGGATTGACTTTTCCGGATCCCTTTGGTAGGTAATGCAGTTGCAATTCCCCCGGCACCGCCAACGAACCGGAAAACAGGAGAAGACGCGCATGAAAGTGCTCGCACTGGACAACCTGCAGAAGGTCGGCATCGACGTGTTCACGAAGGAGGGGATCGAGGTCGACGTGAAGGGGAAGATGACGCCCGAGGAGCTGACGGCGGCCATCAACCAGTACGACGCCGTCGTCGTCCGCGGCGCCACCAAGGCCACGGCGGTGTGCTTCGAGAACGCCTCGCGGATCAAGGTGATCGGGCGCGCCGGCAGCGGCACGGACAACATCGACAAGGTCGCCGCCACCAAGAGGGGAGTGGTCGTGATGAACACCCCCGGCGGCAACACCGTGACGACCGGCGAGCACGCCGTCTCCCTGATGATGGCCCTCTCCCGCCAGATCCCGCAGGCGACCGCCTCGATGAAGGCGGGGAAGTGGGAAAAGAACAAGTTCATGGGCACCGAGATCACCGACAAGGTCCTCGGCGTCGTCGGCCTCGGGGCCATCGGTAAGGTCGTGGCGGACCGCGCGCTGGGGCTCAAGATGGTCGTGGTCGCCTTCGATCCGTACGTGTCGAGGGAGGACGCGGCGAGCCTCGGCGTGGAGATGGCGACCCTCGACGAGCTGTACGCCCGGGCGGACTACATCACGTACCACACGCCGCTCACGCCGGAGACGAAGGGGATGGTGAACACCGCCGCGATCGCGAAGATGAAGGACGGCGTGCGGATCGTCAACTGCGCCCGCGGGGCGCTCGTGAACGAGGCCGACCTGCTGGCGGCCCTCCAGTCGGGAAAGGTCGGCGGCGCGGCGCTCGACGTCTTCGCGACGGAGCCCCCCCCTCCCGACACGCCGCTGCTGGCGCACCCCAACGTGATCCTCACCCCGCACCTGGGCGCCGCGACGACGGAGGCCCAGGAGAAGGTGGCGGTGCTGATCGCGGAGCAGATCTGCGATTTCCTGAAGAAGGGGACGATCCGCAACTCGGTGAACTTCCCGTCCGTCTCCGGCGAGCTTCTGCCGGTGTTGAAGCCGTTCCTGACCCTCGCCGAGCGGCTCGGCGCGTTCCACGGGCAGCTGCTCCGGAACCCGGTCCGCGAGCTCAAGGTCGACTACTTCGGCGAGGTGGGGAAACTCTCCACCGCCCCGGTCACCATCTCGGCGCTGAAGGGGCTCCTGCAGTACCAGACCGAGGAGGTGAACCTCGTCAACGCCCGGATGGTCGCCGAGGAGCGCGGCATCAAGGTGAGCGAGTCGAAGACCCCGAGGTCGGAGCCGTACGCGAGCCTCCTCAAGATCACCGTGGTGACCGAAAACGGGGAGTCGTCCGTCGCCGGCACCGTCTTCGGGGGCGCGCCGAGGATCGTCCAGATCGACGCCTTCGCCATCGTGGCGGAGCTCTCCGGCGGCATCCTGATGCTGCGGAACCAGGACGTTCCGGGCGTGATCGGCCGGATCGGCACCTTTCTCGGTGAGAAGGGGATCAACATCGCCGGCTTGCGGCTGGGCAGGACCGAGGTCGGCGGAACCGCCGTCTCGCTCATCAACGTGGACAACGCCGTCCCCGAGAACGTTCTCGCGCAGCTTCGCAAGCTCCCGAACATCATGGACGCCCAATACCTGATCTTCTGACGAAGGAAGGCGAACCCCGTTGAAAAGCATCATCGTGCTCGGCGCCCAGTGGGGCGATGAGGGCAAGGGAAAGATCGTCGACATCTACTCCGAGTTCGCCGACACGATCGTGCGTCCCACGGGGGGGAACAACGCCGGGCACACCCTCGTGGTCAAGGGGGAGAAGTTCGTCTTCCACCTCATCCCCTCCGGCATCCTCCACCCGGGGAAGAAGTGCGTCATCGCGAACGGGGTGGTGATCGACCCGAAGGTGCTCCTCATGGAGATCGACCGCCTGAAGGAGCGCGGCTACCTGAAGGACGACGCGCAGCTCAAGATCGGGCTGCTGGCGAACGTCATCCTCCCGTACCACATCCTGCTCGACAAGGCGCGGGAGGAGAAGCTCGGGGACAGGAAGATCGGGACCACCGCGCGGGGGATCGGGCCGTGCTACGAGGACAAGATCGCGCGGGTCGGCATCCGGGCGTGCGACCTCCTCCTGCCCGGCGTGTTCGCGGAGAAGCTTCGCGCGTGCCTCGACGTGAAGAACTTCCTGCTGAAGAACTATTTCGGCGGCGGGGAAGTCCCCTTTCAGGCGACGCTGGACGAATACCTCGCGTACGGGCAACGCCTGAAGACCCACCTCATCGACACCTCGCTCTTCGTCAACGACGAGATCGCGCAGGGGGCCAAGGTGCTGTTCGAAGGGGCCCAGGGGACGCTGCTCGACATCGACCACGGGACCTACCCGTTCGTCACCTCCTCGAACACGACGGCGGGCGGCGCCTGCACGGGGTCCGGCGTCGGCCCGACCAAGATCGGCGGCGTCATCGGGGTGTCGAAGGCGTACGCGACGCGCGTCGGCGGCGGGCCGTTCCCCACGGAGCTGTTCGACGAGGAGGGGCAGAAGATCCGGGACCGCGGGAACGAGTACGGGTCGACCACGGGGCGGCCGCGGCGGTGCGGCTGGTTCGACGCCCCCGTCATTCGGTACGCCGACCGCCTCAACGGGCTGGCCGGCGTCGCGCTGACCAAGCTGGACGTCCTCTCGGGCCTGCCGAGCGTGAAGGTGTGCGTGGCGTACGAGATCGACGGCGTCCGCCGGGAGCAGGTCCCCCTGTCGCTGACCGAATTCGAGGCGGCCAAACCGGTCTACGAGCAGGTGGAGGGGTGGAAGGAGGACATCTCCTCGGCCAGGGAGTTCGGCGACCTGCCGAAAGCCGCCCGGAAATACGTCCAGATGATCGAGGAGGTCACCTCCGTCGAGGTTTCCCTCGTCTCCGTGGGTCCCGACCGGAACCAGACGATCCTCCGGAAGAATCCGTTCCGCGCTTGACACTTCCGGCTCCCGGAACGTAGAATGTCCCGCTTCGGGGGAGCCCATAGCTCAGTTGGCAGAGCATCTGACTTTTAATCAGAGGGTCGTTGGTTCGATCCCAACTGGGCTCACCAGGTTTTTTCCGGACTTCCCGCTCCTTTTCGCGTCGCGGAGGGGCGCGTCCCCATCGTCTAGTTCGGCCAAGGACACCGCCCTTTCACGGCGGCGACGGGGGTTCAAATCCCCCTGGGGACGCCAAATTCTTTCTTCATCGCCCCACGATGGGGATTAGAACGGACAATCTTCCATTGCTTTTTCCCCCCGCCGAGTGAAAAATGTTCCGGATATGGATTTCCTCCACCCGAAAAACCTCCTCCGATACGGTTACAAGGATTGCGTCCTCTGCGACGTCGTGCGCCCGGGCGAGGAGGAGCGGTGCCGGGATTGCTCCGGCCGGCTCGGCCAGCGCGACCGCCTCCTGTGGGAGATCCGGCGGGGGCGGATCCGGAAGACGGCGGGGATCCTCTCTCTCGTCTACCCCGGCCTCGGGCACCTCTACTCCGGCCGGATCGCCTACGGGGTCTTCTGGGCGGCCCTCCTTCCCCTGAGCCTCGGCCTCGTCCTCAACGTCTGGTCCGGGATCACCTTCGGCCACGGTTTCCTGCTGGCCGGGGCGGGGATGATCTGGTGGCTGGCCTGGAACGACGCGCGCCGCGGCCCCCTCGAACCGGTGGCTCCCTGCCAGGGGGCCTGCCCGTCCGGCATCCACGTCCCGGACTACATCGCCCTCGTGCGGGACGGCCGCCCCCTCGAGGCGCTCGCCCTCGTGCACGACAAGCTTCCGTTCGCCGCGTTCTGCGGCCGCGCCTGCCCCCATCCGTGCGAGCAGAAATGCGTGCGGAACGAATACGGCGCGCCGATCTCCATCATGGCGATCAAGCGATACGCCGCCGACCTCGGGTACGCGGAAGGGGTCGTGCCGTCGTCCGAGGTGGCCGAAGGGGTCCCCGGTCCCCGGGTGGCGATCGTCGGGGCCGGGGTGTCGGGGCTCTCCGCGGCGAACACGCTCGCCCGCCTCGGCGCGCGCGTCACGGTCCTCGACCCGAACGAGGAACCCGGGGGGATGATGCGGTACGGCGCGGCGGAGTTCCGGTTCCCCCAGGAGGCGTTTCTCTCGGACGTGAAGCACGTCCTGGCCCGCGGCGTTCACTTCCGCGGCGGGACGCTCTTCGGGAAGGACGCCACCTTCTCCTCGCTCGAGCGGGAGGGGTTCCAGGCCGTCCTCGTCGCCGTGGGCAGCTGGGAATCCGTGCGGCTTCCCGGCGCGGGAGGGGAGGACGAGGGATTCCACGACGCCTTGTCGTTTCTCACGCGCCTTCGGAAGCGCCGGCCGCAGCCTCTGCGCGGACGGGTCGTGGTGATCGGGGGAGGGAACGTCGCGATCGACGTGGCCCGGGCCTCCATCCGGATGGGGGCCGCCGACGTGACGATCGCCTGCATCGAGTCGCGGGAGACGATGCCGGCCCTCTCCTGGGAGGTCGAGGACGCGGTCGCCGAGGGGGCGAAGCTCCTTCCCGGCACGGCGGTGAAGCGGTTCGTCCTCGCGGGCGGCGTGGTGACCGGTTTCGAGGCGCTGAAGGTGGAGCGCGTCGACCTCGATCCGCACGGAAGGGTCGTGCCGCGGACGATCTCCGGCAGCGAGTTCGAAGTCCCCGCCGACATGGTCGTGGTGGCGATCGGAAGCCGGACCAACCTCTCCTTCCTCCCCGGGGACGCGGTCCGCAAGGCGCTGGATCCGACGCGCCACGTTTTCCGCTTGCAATTTCCGGGGGGGGAACCTAGAATCCCCGCCTACATGTGCGGAGATTGCGTCCGCGGCCCCGGCACGGTGGTCGAGGCATCCGCGTCGGGGCGGGCGGCCGCGTTGAATATCTTCGCGGACCTCTGCGTCGAAGAGGTCGACAAGGCGCGGTATCGGGACAACTACCGCAGGCGCCACGAGGCCCAGGTGACCGATCGACCCGAATGGCGGGTCCGGCGCGAGGCGGAACGGCTTTCCCCCGAGGCGGCTCGCGGGACGTTCGACGAAGTCGAAATGGGGTTCACGGATCGGTGCGCGCGCGAGGAGGCGGAACGGTGCGCGCGGTGCAATCTCTCGCTGTAGACCACAAACCGGAAGGGGGTGAGCAAGGATGAAGAAATTCGCGATGCTATTGGCAGTCGTCATGGTGGCGGTGTTCTCGGCCGGCGTGATCGTCGCGGCGGATGTTCAGGAGAAGGTCGTCATCAAGGAGATCCAGAAGTCGAAGCCGCCGGTCACGCTTTCGCACAAGGCCCACGCCGACAGGCTCGGCAAGTGCGCCGCGTGCCACCACAAGGACGAGGCCGGCAAGGAGCAGAAGTGCTCCGGCTGCCACAAGGCCAAGATGGAGAAGGAGAAGGAGTCCTTCAAGGAAGCCATGCACACCCAGTGCAAGGGTTGCCACCAGAAGGAGAAGAAGGGCCCCACCAAGTGTGACGACTGCCACAAGAAGTAGGCGCGCGGATTCCGCGACTGCCGTGAATGGAGGGCGGGGAGCACCCCCGCCCTCTTTCGTTGCCGGGATCTCTCTTTTTCGTTTGACGACCGGCGCTCCATCTGGTATGCAGTATACATTCCGGATAATCGAGGGTGACCCGCATGGCTGACGAGAATCGCACTCCATCCCCGATGGACCGGGTGTGGGATTTCTTCATCTCCGTCAGGCTCGCCATCGTCACCCTGATCGTCCTCTCCGCCACGTCGATCATCGGCACGATCATCGAGCAGAACCAGCCTCCGGAGAAGTACCACAAGGTCTACGAGGACTGGGCGTTCGCCCTCATGGACCGGCTCGCCCTGTTCGACATGTACCACTCCTGGTGGTTCCTCTTCATCCTCGTCCTGTTCACCGTGAACCTCACCTGCTGCACCATCGACCGGTTCCCGAAGATGTGGAAGGTCGTGCGGAACCCGCGGACGAAACTCGACGGAAGCCTCGAAAAATCGCTGTCGCTCTCGGACCGGTGGAAGAGGAAGGGGACCCTTTCCGAGTGGGCCGGAAAATACGCGGAGGCGCTCTCCGCCTCCTTCGCGAAGCCGACGGTCACCGAGGACGGGGGCGAGGTCCACCTGTACGCCGAGACCGGCGTCGCTTCCCGGTTCGGCGTCTACGTGACCCACCTCTCCATCATCATCATCTTCTTCGGGGCGATCCTGGGCAACGTCATCGGTTTCAAGGGGTACGTGAACATCCCCGAAGGGGAGGCGGTCACGAAGGTCCCCGTCCGGGGGGGAGTCCTGATGCAGGACCTCGGGTTCACGGTCCGCTGCAACGCCTTCAGCCTCGAGACGTACCCGAGCGGCCAGCCCAAGGCGTACAAGTCCGACCTCAGCGTCATCGAGGGGGGGCGGGAAGTGGCCCGGAAGACGATCGTGGTGAACGATCCGCTCCAGCACAAGGGGATCTGGTTCTACCAGTCGAGCTACGGGCAGTCGGGGGGAACGACGGCCCAGGTCGCGGTCGCCCGGAAGGACGGCACCCCGATGGGGTCGCTCGCCCTCGCGCCCAACGAATCCGTCCCGGTCGACGGGTACGGGACCGTGCGCGGCGTGAACTACGACCAGAACTTCCAGGGGAACGGACCCGCCCTCCAGGTCGTCGTGGAGAAGCCGGGGCAGCCGGCCGCCTCGTTCTGGCTCTTCAAGGCAAGCCCCGACCTGGACCGGCAGCGCGCCGATTCGCTGGTCTTCTCCTTCGGGGGGCTGAACTCGAAGATGTACACCGGGCTCCAGGTGGCGAAGGACCCGGGGGTGAACATCGTCTGGCTGGGGTGCGCCCTGATGACGATCGGGATCATCATGGCGTTCTTCCTCTCGCACCAGCGCGTCTGGGTCCGGCTCTCCCCGGGCCCCGACGGCCGGGTCGAGGTCGTCCTCGCCGGCTCCGCCAGCCGCAACCGGCTCGCCTTCGAGAAGAGATTCGAGAAACTACAGACCGGCGTCAAGGCGGCGGGGCAATGACCGCCCGGCCGCGAAACGCCGCAGGAGCCCCCTCGAAATGAGCAACGTCATCCTGTTCAACCTGACCACCGTGCTGTTCGGCGTGGCGTCCGGCCTCTACCTCGGCGCCCTCTACGCCGGGAACGAAAAAATCTCCGCGTTCGGCACCTGGGTCTGCCTCCTCGCGGCCGTCGTTTCCACCGCGGCGCTCGGGGTGCGCTGGTACGAGTCGTACCAGATGGGGATCGGCCGCATCCCGGTGACGAACCTCTACGAGTCCCTGGTCTTCTTCGCCTGGTCGGTGAACCTGTTCTACCTGGTGGTGGAGTGGAAATACCGCAACCGCACCTTCGGCGCCTTCGTGATGCCGATCGCCTTCGCCACGATGCTGTTCGCCGTCTATAACGACAGCAGCATCCAGCCGCTGGTCCCCGCCCTGCAGTCGTACTGGCTCCACGCCCACGTCATCACCTGCTTCGTCGGGTACGCGGCGTTCGCCGTCTCCGCCGGCGTGGCCGTCATGTACCTGCTCAAGGCCCGGCAGGAAGGGGCGAAGATCTCCGCAGGGGTCGTGGGCCTCCTGCCGGCGTGCAAGGTGCTCGACGACCTGATCTACCGGTCGATCATCTGGGGCTTCCCGTTCCTGACGGCGGGGATCATCACCGGCGCCGCCTGGGCGAACTACGCCTGGGGGACGTACTGGTCGTGGGACCCGAAGGAGACCTGGTCCCTGATCGTCTGGCTGGTCTACGCGGCGTTCCTCCACGCGCGGGTCACGCGAGGGTGGCACGGCAGGCGCGCCGCCATCCTCTCCATCGTCGGGTTCCTGGCCACGGTCATGTGCTACCTCGGCGTCAACCTGGTGCTCTCCGGCCTCCACTCCTACGGCGGGGGCTGATGCGTCGATTACGAACCGTTTTCTGATTCCATATCCGCGGCAGCAGGGAGGGGTCGGCATGCGAAAAGTATGGACGGTGATCGGCACGGCGCTCTGTTCGTTCGCATTGTCCGTGGTGTTCGTCGGGGGTTCGTTCGCCGCGGATGCCTGCGTATCGGAGAAGTGTCACCCGAAGATGGGGAAGGCCCAGTACGTCCACGGCCCGGTCGGCGTGGGGCAGTGCACCGTCTGCCACGTGGAGGCGAAGAAGGGGCACCCCACCGGCGCGAAGCCCGACTTCAAGCTGGTCGCGACGGGGAAGGCCCTCTGCGAGAAGTGCCACCAGCCGGTCGACAAGTTCGAGTTCAAGCACACGCCGGTGAAGAAGGGCGAGTGCGTCGGCTGCCACGACCCGCACGAGTCCGACGCCCCCAAGATGCTGAAGAAGAAGAAGACCTCGGAGCTCTGCTACACCTGCCACAAGAACACCCAGCAGAAGAAGAAGTTCCAGCACGGCCCGGTCGCCTCCGGGGACTGCAACGTCTGCCACAACCCGCACTCCTCCCCGAACCCGCATCAACTGGAGGCCAAGGCGAACGACGTCTGCTTCCTGTGCCACGAGGACCGGAAGGCGGAGTTCACCCGGAAATACCCGCACAAGCCGGCCATGGAGTCGTGCCTGAAGTGCCACGACGCGCACAACTCGGACCACCCGTTCATGCAGTCCACGGAGGGCACGGCGCTGTGCCTGTCGTGCCACAAGAAGATGGACGACCACCTGAAGGCCTCCACCGTGCGCCACCAGGCGCTCGACAAGGGGCCGTGCACCACGTGCCACACGCCGCACTCCTCCGACTACCCGCGGCAGCTGAAAACCCACACGAAGGACATCTGCTACACGTGCCACAAGGAGATGGGCGCGCAGGTGCGGGCGGCGAAGAACCTCCACGGGCCGGTGCAGCAGAACGACTGCTACGCCTGCCACGACCCGCACGGCAGCGCGAACCCGCTGGTCCTCAAGAAATATTTCCCGAAGGAGTTCTACAAGCCGTACGAAACGGCGAGCTACGCGATGTGCTTCGACTGCCACAACAAGGACATCGCGCTCGACAAGATCACGACGAAGCTCACCAACTTCCGCAACGGCGACACGAACATGCACTTCCTCCACGTGAACAAGGAGAAGGGGCGGTCGTGCAAGGCGTGCCACGAGGTCCACGCGGGGAACCAGGAGAAGCACATCCGGAAAGAGGTCCCGTTCGGCGGGAGCTGGAAGCTGCCGGTCACCTTCACGAGGACCCAGGGCGGCGGCTCGTGCGTGGTCGGGTGCCACAAGCCCAAGGCGTACGACCGCGTCAACCCGGTGAAATATGAGTAGGGGGGCGTCCATGGCGCGCCGCACGCT
>Ga0315273_10007212_pt1 | contig 13911 bp, 12 predicted proteins | sample YL17G02_0_MG_FD_205753 | JGI IMG/M metagenome (GOLD analysis project Ga0315273, IMG submission 205753) | Sediment microbial communities from Yellowstone Lake, YNP, Wyoming, USA - YL17G02_0 | ecosystem: Environmental > Aquatic > Freshwater > Lake > Sediment | place: USA: Wyoming | collected... | reverse complement strand
GTCGAGAATCTCACACACGTCGTCCCACTGCCAGGATTGAGCAACTTCGCCCCAGCGTTTGCCGTTGTCGAGCACGAGAAGGCTGACAAGGTTGAGCCCTGCGAGCAGGGGGCTCACGACTCCTCCGGAGGGCTCGGCAAGCGAAGATCGCCGCGATCTCGTGCTGCCTCGAGGAGGACAATTCCCTGGTCGAGCTCTCGTCTCAGAACGTCCACGACGTTTTCTCCTGTTCCAAGCCGCTCAGCTAGCCGCACCCGAGACGCCGGAGTCGCACCGTACTCCTGCAGCCACCTCCGACATTGCCCCGAGAAGCGACCGCGGGGCTCGAGGAGCGGGTGCGGCTTGTTGCGTCGGTCCGTTAGCCCTTGTTCATGGAGGACACTGTCCATGGCTTCGATCTGCGCGAGAAGTGCGGCCAGCTCCTCGGCGCCGAGACGGTCGAGCTCGATCGTGAACGGCGATGCCAATAAACTCTCGGCGATCTCTCGGGCCTTGGGTTCCAGGACTCTCCGCGAGTACACCCCGTGGGTAACCGAATTCGTGTTCGCCCATTGTTGAGCTCGAAGGTTCTCGGAGCGTCCCGCGGGGTTCATGAATGTACTCCCGATCCGGCGTTCAGTGTCACGGAAGAGAAGTATGCAATGCAGTTCGGATAGCAAAGCAAATAGCCGTATTAATATCTATACGTGATAGGGGAGGCGAAAGAATTGGTGCAGGAGCGCGTCAGCACAAGCAGGCGAAGGGCGATGCCGCGTTGGGTCGTCGCCAAACGCGTTCTCTCGACGCGACACTCGCCCCGTGCTGACATGCCCACAGGGCGGTGAGGAGAACTCCGAACGGGCCAAGTTCTGCCTGGGCTGCTCGACGCCGCTCCGGAGTAACCGTCGCGCCTGCAAGAGAAGTTCGTACGACGGTGACCGTACTCTTCTGCGACGTGACCGGCTCGACCGAGCTCATGAGAAGTTCGATCCCGAGGCGCTGAGGGCTGTGCTCGTCCGCTACTTCGAGCGCATGAAGGCGATCGTTGTGGCATTGCGATGAGTCGGTTCGTGATTCAGAACACGTCGCGCTACCCCGATGAGGAGGTGGTCGAGCTCGTGCGGTTCGCGCTCGACGAGATCGACACGCGCGGCGTGTGCGTGAACGTGAAGAACACGAGCGGGACGAGGAGGGGGCGCGCGTATTCCGCCATCCCCTCGATCTCGAACGCGCCAAGAGGCTCCACGTACCTCATCACGATCGGGATAGGCGCTCCTGAGAGGTTTCCCCTCGAGGACGGCTCGTACATCAGGAGGAACTTGGAGATCGTGAAACGTCGTGGAGGGCGCTGGCCGGAAGTGACCCTGTATGACTGGCGCGAGGCGCTCGTGAGCGTGGCGGCCCATGAGGGCATGCACATCGAGCAGTTCCGCGAGAGAAGCACTCGTAGCGAGGTCAGCTGTCAGCACTTCGCCGCGCACGTGCTGCAGCGCTACCGAGACGCCGCCGGCGGTTCGTAGACAAAGCGCACGCTTTCTGAACGCGCACCCCGACGATCTCGCATCAACGAAAACGTGACAGGATCCGTCGCAACCGCACTCGCGAACTCCCGCTCCCAGCACTGGGACACCGGGAGCCCAGGTAACAGGGACATTCAATCCCAAACTTAGGCCCATCCTACGGCCGCATGGTCACGGCCTTGAACCGTCTGCCGTCGGGTGAGATCCGGAACGGGTACGGCCCCTGCATGTGCGTGATCACGGTCCGAGCCCCGCTCGCGGCGAGCTCCGTGATCACGCGACGCCGGGTTTCGAGGGCGATGTCCGGGAACTGGTCGGACGAGGTGTCCCACTCGGGGTGCGCGACGTGCGCCTCGCTGTGGAAGGCGTCAGCTGCGTGCACGAACGGGTCGGAGGCGTCGACGTGGACGCAGATGTGCCCGACGCGATGGCCGGGGGCACTTTCGACGCGAACGTCGCTGGCGACCTGCTCCCGATCATCAACGACGACGAGAAGCGATTCGCGTTCCAGCAGCTCGACGAGTCGGGTTCCGACGTTGTACTCCTCGTCGGGGTCGGATGTGTGCGCCGCCTCGATCGCGTCGCGGTGGATGGCGACCCGAGCACTGGGGAAGGCCAACCGAAGATCGTGTGGCCAGGTGCCCTCGAGGAGACCACCTGCGTGGTCGTAGTCGAGGTGAGTTAGAACGATGAGATCAACGTCTTCGGGCGTCACTCCCGCATCGGCCAGCGCTCCCTGAGTGTCCGACCGGAAGCCCTCGAATGGCCACCAAGAGCTCGTAATGCCTGGGCCGCAGTCGACCAGCACTGTCTCCTCAGGCGCCTGGAGCACGACGACGTTGATCGGAGACCAGTACCACTTCGGATAGGTCGGACCGACCCACGAACCTGGATGACGCCCGGAGCCGACTTCGACGAGCTGAACTCGCCAGTTGCCGGCTCTACCGATCGCGATCGCGTCTGACACCGTTCTCTTGTCTTGCTAGACGCACGCGGTGGCTTCGACCTCGATCATGAGCCCCGGAACCGCGAGCCCGGTAACTCCTGCGATGGTCTGAGCGGGGTCATCGGCACCACCAGTCACTTCGTTGATCCCGGCGGAGATCGTCTCGAACTCGGTCGGCTGAGTTGTGTAGACGGTACGTCGCACAATGTCGCCCCAGGTCACGCCTGCTTCCTTCATCGCCGTCTCGAGATTGCGCATCGCCGCGATCGTCTGAGCCCGCAGATCGTCGCCGCCGATGATGTTGAACTCTCGATCCAGAGCTACTTGCCCAGCGAAGTAGATGGTCTTCGAACCTTCAGCGACCGTGATGTGACTGAAGCCTGGCGCCGGATGGAGTGACTCGGGGTTGATGAGCTGACGCGGCACTGTAAACCTCCTTCGTGTCGTTTCCGACGTCTCGGTTGGCCAGTCGCCTGGCTTGCATCACGCAACCGTCGGGATCAGGTCGAGTTCTGCCATGAAGGTATGGACTCTCTCACGTTCGTGGTCATCAAGCGGTAGATACGGCGGGCGGGGGTATCCGCCCGGGACTCCCCGTGTATTCAGCGCCTCCTTCATGATCGCCTGCGCCGACGCGAACTTGGGTGAGAAGTCTGGGTGCATTGAGAACTCGAAGAATCTCCGGTCGCGAACTCCGCAAACTCGTGCCTCGTCGATCTCGCCCGCCCACAGATGATTGAAATAGTCAGGATGGTCCCGCCCGAGCACCCCGCCTCCTCCGATCGTCCCATCCCCTCCGTGATGCTCAAGGAGGCTCATGCTTAGCTCGTCCGTTCCGAACCCGAAGATTCGCAACCGATCCTTCAACTGAAAGAACGTCCGCACGAAACTCGCGAGGCTCACAGTTGAGTTCTTGATCGCGGTGATGTTCTCGATCTCGGCAAGCCGCTGGATCAGATCCGTATCCATGTCGATTCCGGTTCCACGGGGCCAGTTGTAGATCGCAAGGGGCAGCTCGGTCACCCGAGCGATCGACTCGTAGAACGCGATGATCTCTTGCTCATTAGGACGCGAATACGGTGGTGGCGCGACGATTATTCCGGCGAGTCCGATCTCACCAGCCGCTCGTGCGAATGCCAGCGACTCCCTGGGAGCGATCGCGTTGCAGCAGCCGATGACCGGGATTCGACCTCGCACTTGCTTCGCCGCCAATTGGAACAGATCAATCCGTTCCTCTCCGGTGAGACTCGGCCACTCTCCGCTCGAACCGGCGACGACGATTCCGTGCATCCCCTCGGCGACCAGCCACTCGAGCATCTCCTGGAACCCGTCTCGATCGAGTTCGAGGTCTTCGCTGAACGGAGTGACTACCGCGGGGATGTAGCCACGCCAGTCGACTGTGCTGCGATCCATACCGTCAGTCCTCCATTCGTCCGTCAGTCGTCGGAGCCCCACTCCCGCACTGCGGCCCCGATGCGTCTGATCCCGTCCTCGATGGTTTGGAGCGTAGAGGCCAGCGACAGCCGCACCGCATCGTGCGCCTCGTCGCCGAACGTTCCCCCGGGAGCGACCGCGACGGCTCGCTCGGCCAAGAGCCGGTGCGCGAACTCGTAACTCTCGGAGTTCGCTGCGCCGATGTCTGCCATCACATAGAACGTGCCGTGAGGCTCGGTCAGCTTCAAGGACTCCTCGGCCAGGAGTTCCAGCGCAACGTCCCGCCGCCGACGGTACTCGTCGCGCATGAGCGAAAGGCAGTCCTGCGGCCCGCAAAGAGCAGCGTGCGCGGCGTGCTGCGCAACGGATGACGGGCAGGCTACGACTGCTTCCTGTACCCCCACGATCGCCTCGACGAACCAGGACGGCCCGGTGAGGTAGCCGACGCGCCAACCAGTCATCGCGTAACCCTTCGAGAAGCTGAAGATCGAGATGACGGGAGCGCTCGCGCCCAGGGCTGCGGCGCTGACGTGCTTGCCCTCGAACACGATGTCTTCGTACACCTCGTCACTGATGACGACGAGGTCATGGCGCTCGGCGATCTCGAGCATCGCAGCAATATGAGGGGCACCGATCACGGCGCCGGTCGGATTGCTCGGTGTGTTGAGGACGAGGACGCGAGCTTCACCGGCGAGCTTCTCGACGTGCTCTAGATCCGGGAGGTAGTCGGCCTCAGGCAGCAGCCTGTACGGCAGCGGTCGCCCGCCCGCAAGGACTGCGGCCATCCGGAAACTCGGCCAGCCCGGATCCGGTACGAGGACGCCGTCGCCAGGCTGCAGAAGGACGAGCATCGACTCGAGCACCGCTGTCGTTCCACCTGTGGTCACGACAACCTCGTCCTCGGTTGCACTGATCGAGTTCTGGTCTGTCAGCTTCGAGGCGATGACGGTACGAAGCATCGGCATTCCGCGCGAGAGCGTGTACTTGACCTGCCCGTCTCGCATGGCCAGAGCGGCAGCCTCGACGACGTGCGGCGGAGTTGGGAAGTCGGGCTCGCCGATCTCCAGGTGCAACACGTCCTCATTCCTGCTCGCCAGGTCCATCACCTCACGAATCCCCGAACGCCTCATCTCAGCGACCGCTGCCGAGACGAACGCCCGAGGGTCGCGAGGAGACCGAGTCACGCCGCTCTCGCGATCAGATTTCCGTACCCATCGGTGCTGGCGCGCCAGCCAGGCTGGACGTACGTCGTGCTCGTCGGCTCCACGATGACGAGCGGGCCAGCGACCGTCTGCCCAATTCGCAGCGCATCTCGTCGGTATACCGGCACCTCGACGGCCGACAAAGCTGGATCAATGATGAGCGACTGGACTCCGCTGGCGCCGTCGTTGTCCTCGATGCTCGTCTCGGTCACGCCATAGCTCAGCGCTGGTCCCGCGTGCACGGCGTTGACCGCCAGCGTGACGAACTCGATCGCCCTGTCCTGACGGGCGAATCCATATCGCGCCTTGTGCGCCTCGAGAAAACGTGTCCGCACCTCTCCGAGACCTTCCTCGTCGAGGTTGCCCGTTGGGAGTTCGACGGGCACCTCCCACTCCTGAAGGACGTACCTCATCTGCGCACTTCGCCGTACAGAGGACGGAACGACGCCGACGTCGAGCGAGAGCTGCCGAGACGCCTCATCCTCGAGTTGACGAAGCCGATGCTCGAGATCAGACGACTCGACCTCGTCGAGAGCTACGAGATATGAGGCGGTCGCGTGATGTCCGTGGTCGGCGACGAGCATTCCAAGCGACGAAAAGACACCCGGCGTGACAGGGATCAGGACCTCGGGGATCGAGCAGGCTTCCGCAAGGAGGGTTGCGTGCAAGGGCCCTGCACCGCCGAAGGCAATGAGCGACAGCTCCCGCGGGTCGTGGCCACGCGCGATCGTCTGTAGTCGAATCGAGTCGGCCATGTTCGCAACGGCGATGGTCACGATCCCATGCGCGACCGCTTCGATGCTGAGATCGAGCCACTCGGCCAACGGCGCCATGCTCTCGCGTGCAGCGTTCGCCGAGAGCTCGACCCCAGAGGTCAGCGCACTCGCCCTGATCCGTCCGAGGACGACATTGGCATCGGTGAGAGTCGGCTCCCTGCCTCCTCGCCCGTAACAGGCTGGACCTGGCACCGCGCCCGCGCTCTCTGGGCCGACCCGGATAGCTCCTCCAGCATCGAGACGAGCGATGCTTCCGCCGCCTGCGCCGATGCATCGAATGTCGGCGGTGGGAATCTTCACCGGGTAGTAGTCAACCTCTGTCTCGTCTGCGATCGGCACTTCGAAGTCGAGGATCAGCGCTGTGTCGCAGCTCGTTCCACCGATGTCGCACGAGATGACCTGTGGGCGCCCGATCGTGCGAGCGAGGAACGCAGCGGCGACGGCGCCACCGACGGGGCCGCCGCGCAGCGTGAGCACGGGGCGGTCGCGAAGCCTGTCCGGTCCGCTGACTCCTCCATGCGACTGCATCAGGAGCAGGTGCCCGATGAAACCCCTCGCGCGAAGACTCTGGTCGACACTCCGGAGGTAGTCGCCGAGAACGGGCAGCAACGACGCGTTGACGGCGGTCGTCACCATCCGTTCGTACTCACGAACGACGGGCGCGACCTCGGTTGAGATCGAGACGTATCCGTTCGGCACGACACGCGCGACCTGGTCTTTCGCGAGCTCCTCATGACGTGCGTTGACGGGTGACCACAGGAAGCAGATCGCCAACGCCTCGATGCCTTCCTCGATGAGCTCCTGCGTGGCAGCCTCGAGTTCGTAAAGGTCGAGAGGCTCCTCAATCGCGCCTGTGTGGAGCGTTCTCTCAGTCACTTCCCTGCGCAGGCTGCGCGGCACGAACGGCGAGGGCTTCGGCTGGTGCAGGTCGTAGATCGCCGCCCGCGGCGTCTGCGCCCAGCGCCGCACCATCCGTTGAATGTCGAACTCGTCCGAGAAGCCCTTTGTCCCGATGAAGCCCGTCCGCGCTTGCTTCCCCTCGATTAGCGCATTCGTGCACGTCGTGCTGCCGTGGACGATGCGAGTCACCTGTGAGAGCTCGAGGTCGAGAGCGGATACACCCGCGGTAATGCCTTCGACCAGGTCTGCAGGCTCCGTGGGAACCTTGGCTGCCGTCAGCGCCCCAGTCTGCAGGTCGACAGCGAGCACGTCGGTGAAGGTGCCCCCGATGTCGATCCCGAGAACGTAGTGCGACTCAGCCATCGACGCGTGCATCCATGAGGTCGTAGCCGACACGATCCACCACGGACCGTTCACCGACGATCGCGTCGAACACAACCTGCAACTCCCCGCGCAGCGCCAGGGTGGATTCCTCGTCAACCGAGCGGGTTACGGAGTCGATCACCACGCCGTACTCGCTCCGCGCGCGCTCGACCGAAAGGAGTCCGTCCACGACGTCCATCAGGACGAGCGCGGCGTCTCGCTCGAGCGGATTGCCGAAGCCGGCTCCGCTCGTCGCCTCGATCACCAGGACGTCTCCCTCTCTAACGGGGACGTTCTCTGCCTTCATCGTCGTCGGAGCGATCTGAACCTCGTCTCCCTCGCTCCGACGGATGAAGCAGCGAGCAGTCGCCCCTGGCTTGCCGCCAAAGAGCCCGAACGGCCTGGTGCGCGCGCGGTCACCACTCAAGGCGAGCACCGCGTCATGACCGACTGGCGACAACTCGATGTGGTTGCCTTCCCCACCGCGGTGACGTCCCGCTCCCGCCGCATCCGTTCGCAACCGGTAGCTGTGAACGCGCCACGGATACCGGTACTCGATTGTCTCGACGGGGATGTCCCAACCGTTGGCCTCGATGAAACAGACGTTGTGCCAGCCGTCCGCCTCCGCACGACCACCCCAGCCGCCCTGTGAGTTGATCGAGTACCAGACGTAGGGCTCTCCCGTCTCAGGGTGCTGCCCGCCGAGGAACGCGTTGCACGTCGTTCCGCTCGTCGCCGCGATCACGCGCTCGGGCAGCACAGGCGCCAGCGCCTGGATGACGACGTCGACGATCCGATTGCACACATCCGGGAAACCGACCGCCGGAGACGGCGGCAGCGGATTGACGAGCGACCCGCTCGGCGCTCGGACGTGAATCGGTCGATAGAACCCGTGGTTCGGCATGATCGTCGGATCCGTCAGCGAGAGGAGCGCCGAGACCACCATCGAGACGGTTACGGGGAAGACGCTGTTCACTGGCCCGCGAGACTGTTCGGCCGTACCCGTGAAGTCGACGTAGACGTCGCCGTCCTGGATCGTCAGCGTGAGCGCGATCTCGAGCGCGCCATCGTCGTGCCCGTTGCCGTCGATGAGATCGACTGCCGAGTATGTCCCTTCGGGAATCGCCAGCGTCTCGCGCAGCGCGCGCTCGGAGTGATCGAGATAGGCGCCGACCGAACCGAGGACGGTCTCGGCCCCGTACTTCAGCAGCAGGCGCTCGATCCCCCTGACACCGGCTTCGTTGGAAGCCATCTGCGCGTCGATGTCGCCCTCGACCTCTCGCGGCGTGCGAGTGTTCGCAAGAAGGATCTCGATAACGCTGTCGACTCGAGTGCCCGCAGCGAAGAGGCGTGCCGGCGGGATCCGGATGCCCTCCTCGAAGATCTCGCGTGAAACCGGAAAGCTCCCCGGCACGCTGCCACCGACATCGCTGTGATGAGCCCGATTGCCGGCGAACATCACCAGTCGATCCTCGAAGAAGATCGGCGTGATCAGCGTGATGTCGGGAAGGTGTGTCCCGCCCTGGTAGGGGTCGTTGAGGATGAAGACGTCCCCCGGCCGGACGTCGTCAAGCCCGAAGCGAGCGATGCACGCCATCACCGCGAAGTGCATCGATCCAACGTGGCCGGGGCAGTTGCATGCCTGAGCGACGAGCTGTGCGTCAGCGGTGAAGAGCGCGCACGAGAAGTCCTTCCCGATGTTGATGATCGGGGAGAGCGAGGTATTGCGAAGGGTGAGATCCATCTCCTCGCAGACGGCGAACAGCGCACCGCCGACCACGGCGAGGGTGATCGGGTCGATATCGGACTCACTTCGGGCGTCGCTGCGCAACACGGTTGGAACCGCGCCGATCGACACATAGCCGAGCCCTGCGTCACGCGCCCAGTCGAGAGGGGAAAGTGGCGGCGCCCATATCGCGTGTGCCACGTCGGCTTCGCGCTGGCCGCTCAGGCGAGTCACGTTAGCGCACCACGAAAGATCGAGTCGGGCATTGCCGCGCTGACGACCCACATGGGGGCGTTCACGACCTCGTTGATTCGTAACTCGCCGGCGATGCTCGCCAACGCATACGCCTCGTCCGGATCGAGGCTGCGCGTCGCCTCGAGGTGCTCGATCATCGCGCGCACTGCGTCCTGCGCTGCTGTCCGAAGGTCGTCGGCGACCCCCGTGGTGACGTACATGCTTCCGGACGCCTGAAGCCCTGGTTCCGGAACCAGCAGCTGCGGAGCGCGAAGATGCAGGTCGGGTCGTGCCGTGACACGTACGGTGATCTGCATGCCGGTCTCGATCGCACTACCGCAGACCTCTCCGTCGCCCTGGGCCGCATGTCCGTCGCCCACCGAGAGAAGCGCGCCGTCGACTCCAACCGGCAGGAACAGCCGCGTTCCGACCGTCAGGTAGCGCACATCGAGGTTGCCCCCGAACTTGGATGGAGGTATCACCGAGTGCGGCCCTGGTCGGTCAGGAGCAACTCCGATCGTCCCGGGGAACGGCCGGCACGGGACTTCTACGCCGTCCGCGAAGCGGACCACTCCTTGGTCGATCTCCGAGATCCGGAGCCACGGTCGAGGAAAGTCCTCGGCAAGGAGTCCGAAGCCGGGGACGATGCCCGTCCAGCCCCAGGTGTCGGTCTCGACACCGAGGATCTCTACCTCGAGCGTGTCGCCACGACGTGCGCCCCGGACGAAGACCGGTCCCGCCAGCGGATTCATCAGCGAGAAGTCGATCGTGCCCAGATCGGCGGCTCCGGATGCTCTCGCGACCTGCCCGTATGACGCGTCCGGAGCGACGAGCTCGATCGAGTCCCCGGAGGAGACCTCGCAGGCGGGTTGGATCATGTTGTCCCACACCGAGTGAAGGTCCGTCGAGCAAACGCGGTGTACGCCCGGTGTCACCTCGTCCCCGTCGCGCCCTTGCCCATGTACGACTCGACGACTGCCGGGTGAGTGGCGACGTGCTCGAACGATCCCTCCGCGATCTTGGCACCGTGATCGAGCGCGACGACCCGATCGGAGACGCCCTCCACCACGTGCATGTCGTGCTCGATCGCGAGGACCGTGAAGCCCTTCTCGTCCCGAAGGCGCGATGGGAAACCCGTGACCTCGTGCGTCTCCTGCGGATTCATCCCGGCGGCCGGTTCGTCGAGGAGGAGGATCCTCGGTCGCACCGCCGTCGTACGGGCGATCTCGAGGCGTCTGCGGTTTGCGTACGACAGGTTGTACGCCGGCTGGTCGAACCGATAGCCGACGAGCCGCTCGCCGAAGAACGAGAGCAGGCCTTCGGCAAGCTCGCGCTCTTCGCGCTCCTCCCGACGCGCCGTCTGGGTTCGGAAGATCGACTGCCACGGACGAGCGGTGGTTCGTCCGTAGCCTGCCACCATCACATTCTCCCGCACGGACAAGTTCTGGAAGAGGCGTATCGACTGAAACGTCCTCGCGACGCCCATCGTCGCAATCCGGTGCGGCGGCAGACCCAGGACGCTTTCTCCGTCGAGGCTGATCGAGCCGGAGTCGGGCTTGTAGACGCTCGTGATCGCGTTGAAGACCGTCGTCTTGCCGGCGCCGTTGGGCCGATGAGCGAGACGATCTCGCCTTCCTCCACGTCGAGGTCGAGGGCGTCGACCACGGTGAGCGTGCCGAACGAGATCGACACGTCACGGAGCTCCAGCAGGTTGCGCGACACGCTAGACGCGCTCCACTCGCGCCCTGCCGATCAGCCCCTGCGGCCGCGCGAGCATCATGACGACGAGCAGCGCTCCGAGAAGCAACTGCCGCGTGATGCTGGGCTCGTCGACGAGACGTGTCTCCCAGACGAACGCGGCCAGGTAGAGCGTCGGGACGACCAGCGCGTCCCGCTTCCATCCGTGGACGAGCGGAAGCGCGAGAACGCAGGCGACGAGGGCGCAGTACGCCCAGTTGCCCGGCGTCACCGGATCCGTCGGCACGACGATCCAGGAGTCGAGGACCGACGCGAGCGGCCCCGTGCTCACGACTTCACCCTCGAACGCGCCCGGCCAGAGCGACGTCACTATCGCGTTGACGACGAAGCCGAGGACGACCGCGCCGGCGACAATCGCGCCGAGGCGCTTCCAGGGCCTGATCTTGGCGATGAGCGTCACCGCGATGACGCCGTAGAACGCCGCGCTGGCCTGTCCCGGGTCCCGCAGGAGGTCGAGCATGACCGCCACGACCACGCCTCCGAGCACGGCCCCCGACAGGCTCCCGCTGCCGCCGAGGATGAGAGCCGCGTACACGACGATGAGGAACTGCACCTGGAAGTTCAGCGGGTACACGCCGAGCTGGAACGACGCGAACATGCTCCCGGCCAGCCCTGCGATGGCGGCGCCGCTCGCGAACGCCCCGAGCTTCAGGCGGTTGATGGGGACGGTCATGATCTCGGCGGCGAGCGCGTCGTCGTGGATCGCCCGCCAGGCGCGCCCCGTGCGCGACCGCTCGAGGAAGTAGAGAGCGGCGACGACGAGCGTCAGCACCGTCAGGAAGAGGTAGAAGTACGACGCCGGGCTGCTGAAGCGCATGCCGAAGAGGTGGAACGGGGTGACGCCGGCGATGCCGTTCGGCCCGCCAGTCAGGTCGACGCCGAGCCGGTCGACGTTGAGCGCGAGCTCCAGGAAGATCTGGCTGAAGAACAGCGTCACGATCGCGAGGTAGTCGCCGCTCAACCGTCGTGACGGGAGTCCGAGCAGAACGCCGAGCAGACCGGTCGCGACGACCACGAGCGGAACCGCAACGAGCGTCGGCAGGTCGATACCGAGCTGATCCGAGGACAGGATCGCGAACGCGTACGCCCCGAATCCGTAGAACGCGATGAACCCGAGGTCGAGCAAACCCGCCCAGCCGACGGAGACGTTCAGGCCCACGGCGAGGAGTGCGAGGAGCAGCGCGTTGACACCCACCCGGACGACGAAGTCGGACGCGAACAGCGGGACGAAAACAGCCAGAGAGAGGACGATCCCCATCCGACCCCAGGGTGGGAGCGACCCCCACAAGCGTGAGCCACGACCCCACCAGCCGTCCGGCTCGACCCGCCTCGAGTCCGCGGTCTCGACCCACTGGTCCACTCCGATGGACACGGCCTACACCTTCCCGATCTCGGGCTTGCCGAAGACGCCGCGCGGTCTGAACAGCATGAAGACGATGAGCACGCCGAAAACGATCACGTTCTGGAACGTCGAAGAGATGTACGCGGAGGTGAAGGACTCGGCGAGCCCCACGAGCATCCCGCCCAGCATCGCGCCCGGGATGCTGCCGATCCCGCCGATCACGGCGCCCGTGAACGCCTTGAGCCCGGCGAAGAAGCCCATGAACTGGAAGACGCGGCTGAACACGAGACCGGCCATCACTCCGGCGATCCCCGCGAGGAGCGAGCCGATGAAGAAGGCCATCATGATCGTGCGATCGATGTCGACGCCCATCATCGCGGCGGCCTCTCGGTCGTACGAGACAGAGCGCATTGCCCGCCCGAGATGCGTGCGCTTCACGAAGACGGTGAGGAGAACCATCAGCACGACGGTGGTCACGATCACGAGGATGCGTACCAGCGAAATCTTCAAGAAGCCGACATGGATGCCCGAGGTGACGGGGATGTAGCTCGACGACTCGTAGTTCCGGATGTCCGGCCCCAGCAGGAGCAGGACCGAGTTCTGCAGGAAGATCGAGATGCCGAGCGCGGTGATGAGAGGAGCCATGCGCGAGCTGTCGCGCAGTGGCCGGAACGCGACCCGCTCGATGAGGACGCCGAGCATGCCCGAGCCCAAAGCGGCGGCCGCGAACATGAGCACGAGCGCGAGAACGACCGGGACCGTCAGTGCGCTCGGACCGCCCAGACCCGAGAGCACGCCGAAGCCGATGAAAGCGCCGACCATGTACACCTCGCCTTGCGCGAAGTTCAGCAATCCGATGACGCCGTAGACGATGGAGTAGCCGATCGCCAGGAGCGCGTAGAGGCTTCCGAGGGTTATTCCATTGACGAGTTGCTGTGTGAAGAACTCCATCGGATGGGACGAGAAGCGACAGCCTCCCGAGGCACATGCGTCGGGAGGCTGGCGGCGGGTTGTGCGGCGGTGCTAGTTGTCGGCGATTACGTACTTCCCGTCCTTGATCGTGTACACGAAGAACTGCGCGTCCGTCATCTCGCCGGTGTCCTCAAAGGAGATCGGGCCGAGGATCGAGTCCGAGATGTCGGTGTTCTTCACCGCCTCCGCGACGGCGGCGCGATCAGCCGTGCCGCCTCCATCGTCACATGCCTTCTTGACGGCCTCGAGCACGACCTGGGTCGCCGGGTAGGTCGTGAGACCGAACGCACCGAACTGCCCGTACTTGTCCTCGAACTCCTGCACGAGATCGGCGTAGTCCGGGTTGTTCTGGACGTCGGGCGAGAACGACGACAGGTAGGACCCCTCGACCTTGAAGTCCTGCGGCGAGAACACTCCGTCGGTGCCGAAGATCGTCGCGGTCTTCGACTGCTCCGCCATCTGGTCTCCGAAGAGCTGCGCATTGGCAGCGAGCATCCACGGCAGGAACACGACGTCCGTGTCGTCGGCGAGCTTGCTCACGAGCGCCGAGTAGTCGGTGTTGGTCTGGCTCACGGAGTCTCTCGAGACGTCCACGCCGGCGTCTTCGAGCAGCGGCACGACGACGTCGGCGATGCCCTTTGAGTATGCGCTCTGGTCGTCGATGACGAAGACCTTCTTCGCGTCCAGGTTGTCGATCATGTACTGCGCGTCCTGCGAGCCCTGGACGCTGTCCGGCGGAGTCACGCGGTAGAACGTCGG
>Ga0315273_10007211_pt1 | contig 13911 bp, 16 predicted proteins | sample YL17G02_0_MG_FD_205753 | JGI IMG/M metagenome (GOLD analysis project Ga0315273, IMG submission 205753) | Sediment microbial communities from Yellowstone Lake, YNP, Wyoming, USA - YL17G02_0 | ecosystem: Environmental > Aquatic > Freshwater > Lake > Sediment | place: USA: Wyoming | collected... | reverse complement strand
CACCCGCGAAGGCCGAGCCGGTCGCGGAAAATCATCTCTTTTGAACAGGCCTTACTGCAAAAGCGGGACAAATGCAGGGGGTGGCAGTCCCGAAGGGGAGCATTTTGCCTGAAAAGCGTAAGTCCTGCTCTATTTAAGCGCGAAGATAATTAGACCAATGCAAGAACAAACTGGATCTATTGGAAGAACGCGATTTGTGATTGTTACCGGGCTTTCGGGGGCGGGAAAGAGCGAGGTAATTCGCTGCTTCGAGGACCTGGGCTTTTACTGCGTGGATAATCTGCCGCCGGCATTGATTGTCAGATTTGCGGAATTGTGCGAGCGCTCGAGCAGGCCCATGGCGCAGGCGGTGCTGGTGACGGACATTCGGGGAGGCGCCTTCTTCAATGATTTGGAGATGGCTTTGGCGGAGCTGCGCAAAGCGGGATTTGATTACCGCATTCTCTTTCTGGAGGCGGCGGAGGAGGTGTTGGTGAGCCGCTATAAGGAGGCGCGCCGCCCGCATCCGCTAATGAGCGAAGGGCGCTCCTTGCTGGATTGCTTGCGCGAAGAGCGGGAACGGCTGCAAGACCTGCGGGGCGAAGCCGACAAGGTGATTGACACCTCATTATTGAAGGCAAAGGCGCTGAAGGAAGAAGTGGCCTCCATTTTTGCGCCGCGGGCGGCGACCGACGGCATGCTGGTCAATGTTATCTCCTTCGGCTTTAAATACGGCATACCGGCTGACGCGGATATGGTATTTGATGTCCGTTTTCTTCCCAACCCGCATTATGTGGAGGAGCTTAAGCCTTTGCCCGGGACCGAACAAAGTGTGGCGGATTATGTAATGCAGCAGCCGGAGACAAAGGAATATCTGAAGCGCGTGGAGGAATTGCTGGAATATGTCCTGCCGCAGCATCAGGAAGAAGGCCGGCCTATCATCACGCTCGCGGTGGGCTGCACAGGGGGCCGCCACCGGGCCGTGGTGATTGCGCAAAAGCTGAGGGATTTTTTGCGCCAGAAGGGGCACCGCGCCTTTATCGAACATCGGGATTTGAACAAATAGTTCAGAGTTGAGAGTTCAGAGTTCAGAGTTCTCAGTTCTCAGTTCTCAGTTATTAGTTCTCAGCTATGAGTTATTAGTAAGACAGGAAGAACTGGGAACTGGGAACTGAGAACTAAAAGTGGATTTCTGCAATGATTGAATTTCGCAAAGTATCGGTAGTCTATCCCAACGGAACCAGGGCTTTAACCGATATCAATTGTAAAATCGAGAAGGGCGAGTTTGTTTTTCTGGTTGGTCCCACCGGCCAGGGGAAATCCACGCTGCTAAAATTAGTCTATCATGAGATAGTTCCCGCGGTGGGAGATGTGCTCGTAGGGAACCAGAATATTCGCCGTCTTTCTGCTCGTCAAGTAGCATTTCTGCGCCGCCGCGTGGGGGTGGTCTTCCAGGATTTCCGCCTGTTGAACAATCGCACGCTCTGGGAAAATATCGCCTATGCCTTGCGTGTTACGGGCGCTTCTCACCGGCGCATTGACAAGATTGTGCCGGAGCTGCTCTGCCGGGTTGGGCTGTCTCACAAGGCGGAATCATTTCCCAATCAAGTCTCCGCCGGAGAGCAGCAGAGAGCGGCCATTGCCAGAGCCTTGGCAAATTCGCCGGTCATTCTGTTGGCGGATGAGCCCACCGGCAATCTGGACCCCGATACCGGTCTGGGAATAATGAATTTGCTGCAGGAAATAAATCTGAGTGGCACAACTGTGGTGTGCGCCACTCACAACCAGATATTTGTTGACGCTTTACGCAAGCGCGTCATTAGTATTTTGGATGGCTGCATTGTCTCAGACGAGCTGGAGGGAACCTATCCGCCGACGGCGCGGGTTGGTCAATAGTTGAGAGTTGAGAGTTCAGAGTTGAGAGTTTTGGGCCTTATATAGGCCTGTTTTCTAGACACTAGAAATTGGGCATTGGACTTCGGAATCTATTATGAGCCTTTACGGTTTAGAACTTATCTTTGAAGAAGTAATAACGAATCTCAAGCGAGATCGCATTATCACGCTCGCCACGATGGGCATTGTGGCGCTGGCGATTTGCGTGCTGGGCGCGCTGACGCTTTTCTTGCTTAATTTGAATCTCTGGACAGAGCGGATCGCGAGCGAGTTGAAGGTCAATGTATATTTGAATGCCGAGGTGCCGCGCGCGCGCGCCAGGGCGCTGCGGCGAGAAATTGCCCAATGGCCGAATGTCACCTCGGCCCGGCTCATCACCAAAGAAGAGGGCTGGGAGAAGGTCAGAAAGACCTATCCTGTTGGCACAAGACTTGGCAATTTCCCCAATCCCCTGACCGATGCCATCGAAATTCGCACCGCGAGCGAAAAAGATATTCCTTCTGTGTCAAGAACCCTCGCGAAGCTGGGGGAGACAAAATCCATTGTCCCTAATCCGGAAGAGGTAAAGGCCCCGGGCGGAAAGACTCAAAAGATCATTCGGCTGCGGAACATTGTGCGCCTGGTGGCTTTCATTATAATCGGCGCCATGGCGCTGATCGGCTTCATCATTGTTCACAATACCGCCAGGCTTTCGCTTTTTGCCCGCCGGCGCGAGATTGCCATCATGCAATTGGTGGGCGCGACGCCGCGCTTTGTGGCGGCGCCGTTTCTCGCGGAAGGCGCGCTTCACGGATTCATAGGCTCATTGATCGCCTGCTGTATCCTGATTCCATTGCATATGTATTTGCGCGCCCTCGCCGTCAGCTCCGGCGGGACCATCCTCCAACTGCTCCCCGACGAACAGATGATCCCGATCAGCGCGGCGCTGATCGGCTGCGGCGTCTTTCTGGGCATGGCGGGCGCGGGGCTGTCGCTGCGCAGATTCCTGGGGCATCATCTGGAGCAGGAGGGGCACTAACCTCCCGCAGGTTTTAAAGCAAAACTCCTTAATTTATCGGCCAAAACCTGCGGGAGGTTGACCAACACATTTCTTGTCGCGAATAAAGAAGGCTAAGAATGGAAATGCCCTGCGGAACCAGCATAATAATAGAGCGAGACAAACACGGCTATTATGCTTATTGCCCTGAACTGCCGGGCTGTCAGTCGCAGGGGAATTCGCTGGATGAAGTGATGGGCAATATTAGAGAGGCTGTGGAGTTGTATCTAGAGACACAAGCGAAGGATGCAAAGGCGACTTCCTTTGTGAGATAAACTTGCGGTTAAATCTATGCCTCAACAAGACCTGCACATCGTTACCGGCGCGTTTGGGTATAGCGGCAAATACATCACGCAATTGCTGCTCGATAGCGGGCAGCGCGTGCGTACTTTGACCGGTCATGCCAACCGCGAGAATCCGTTTGGCGAGCGCGTTGAGGTGGCGCCTTACAATTTTGATAATCCCACGGTTCTGGTGGAAAGTTTGCGGGGAGCCGCCACGCTTTACAATACTTATTGGATTCGCTTCGCCCGCGGCGCGATGACTTTCGACCAGGCTGTTGCCAATACGCGCATCCTGATTGAGGCCGCGGTCAAGGCCGGTGTGCAACGATTCGTGCATATCAGCATTACCAACCCCTCGGAAGATTCTCCCCTCCCCTATTTTCGCGGCAAGGCCGTAATCGAGCGCTATATTAAAGAGTCGGGATTGTCCTATGCCATACTTAGGCCGGCGGTGTTATTCGGCAGGGAAGGCATCCTCATCAACAATATCGCATGGATGCTGCGCAGAATGCCGGTTTTCGGAATTCCGGGGGATGGCAATTATCGCCTGCAGCCGGTCTTTATAAGCGATCTGGCGGCACTGGCTGTCGCGCTGGGGGAGAAACGGGAAAGCACTCTAATAGACGCGGTGGGGCCGGAAGCATTTACGCTAAATGAATTAGTCCAACTCATTCGCGCCTGTGTCGGCAGCCGCACTCGCATTATTCACCTGCCTCCAAGCCTGGCGCTAATAGTAACCGGCCTATTGGGGAAGCTGATGAGCGATGTCATACTGACTCGCGAGGAAGTTATCGGCTTGATAGATAACCTGCTGGTTTCCCACAACCAGTCCACCTGCAAGACCATGTTGAGCGATTGGTTGAGGGAAAATGCCGCGGGGATCGGCAAGGATTATCAGTCGGAAGTGAAAAGGCATTATCGGTAACTGGCGGTCTGGGAATAATTATCCCGGGGGCGCGATCAAACTCAGCTTTGGGAAATATCTCCGATATCGCCTCTCATCCCGCGTCAGCAGGCGCAGCCCGGAGACGGCGGCGTGGGCGCCAATGAAGAAATCCGGCAGCGTTGTGGAACGCGTGCCGCCTTGTCTGCGATATTGCAGAAAGGCTTTCCCGGCGAGAAAGGCCGCTTCGAGCGGCAGATGAAGTCGGCGGAATATCTCTTCCGGCAGGGCGGCTTCCAAATCCTCAATTTTATCGAATCCCACCGAGACCTCAGCATAAATGATAGGATTTATATATAAAGAGCTTTCATTCGCGCATTTTTCCAAGGCGGCGGAAGACCAGTCATACCAGCTTGGATCTTCCGTCAGAACATCGAGCAGGACATTGCTGTCAATCAGGACGCCGCTCATTTCCCGCCTCGTGTCAGAGCCATTATTTCGCGCGTGCTCAGACGCACGGTAGCCCGGCCGCGTAAGCGTTCGACAATCCGTCGTCCCCGCGCTTGAGCCTTCCCAAGGGGAATCAACTTTACGGTCTTGCCCTCCACCTTGAAGTCCACCTCTGCTCCGGGTTGAATACCAAGCCGGTCGCGGATCTCCTGGGGAATTGTTACTTGTCCCTTTGTGGTTACTTTCATGTCAATCTCCTATTATTCTTACCAATAAGAGTATTACATAATATGCAAAGTGCGTCAATAACCGAATTTCATAATCCGCCCACCACTGGCTGATAACTGAGAACCGATAAGGGGGAACTCTCCCCCCTACTCCCTTATCATCCCCTCAATTTCCTGCCAGACCGGAAGTATTATCTTAAAAGTAGCGCCTTCGCCGGGGGTGCTTTCCGCCAGAATATCGCCTTTATGGAGCTTCAGGAGGCGTTTTGCTATGGCAAGATTTGAGGCCGCTCCCTTGTATTCCCCATTGTTCGATGCACAGTAAAACATCTCGAAGATATGGGGCAGGTCTTCTTCCGGAATTCCGATGCCGTGGTCTTTAACTTCAAGGCGGAGCGTCATGGCTCCACCGGCCATAGCCTTTTCCACGGCGGCCGCGATCTCCACCGGCTGGTCATTAGAAAAGCGGAGCGCATTTTCCACTACCGCGTGCAGTATCTGCCCCAGGCGCCTGGAATCGGCCTGGGCCGGCGGCAGGTCGGCGGGAATGGCAACTTGCACATGCCCGTGATTTATTTGAAGTTCTTTGAGCGTGTTTGCAACCAAGTCATCCAGTTTTACCGGCGCAAGTTTGAGTTTGACTCGCCCGGCCTCGAGCCGCGACAGTTCCAGGATATTTTCGATAAGCCTGGCCAGCCGTTCCGACTGGCTTTTAATCGTCTGCAAATATTCCTGCTGTTTATCGGGATCGAAGTCCCGGCTGACCAGCAGGTCGCTGAAGCCCAGGATTGCGGTCAGAGGGGTGCGCAGTTCGTGGGAGGCTTCGGAGACGAATTCCGTCTTTTCGTCATTGGCCTGTTTATACCAATTGCTCAACTGCTGATAGGCGCGCGACTCGCGGGAGAGCTGGGCGAAAAAGCCGGCCAGCAAAATGCTGGAGATACTGAAGGTTATGATTCTGGAGGCGAGGTGTAAGCTGACCTCGCCCTCCGATAGCTGTATGGCCGCCACGAGAAAATAAGAGACGGCGGCAAGGACGGCGGCGCCCACGGCATCGCGAAAATCCAGCCTCATGGCGGCGCCGATGATGGGAAGGTAATAGAGCAGATAATACTCGCTGTTGACGCCGCCGGTGTTATGAATCAGGGCGGTAATTAAACCGATATCGGCGATGGAGAAAAAGACGGCCAGACGTTCCGCGGGCAGCCGCAGTCGGGAGGCAAAATAAGTGGCCAGAATATAGACCGCGCCGAAGATGCAGACCCAATCCAAAGATTCCGGGGGTGGAGGCGACTGGAAGCGGACCATCAACACCACGGTCAGAAGGATGAAGCCGCGCAAGACCGCGGCCGCCTGCTCCCGCGGCAGTTGCGAAAGCACCAGCGAACAGGGCTTGCAAGCCGTATCCGCCGGATTAGCTGATGCTGCCAAAGGTTGGTTTATTTCCAATTTAGCAATTCCTGATTGTGTATTCCATAGAAGGCAATTTTTTCGATTGGGCGAGTCAAAAAGGATCATAAATAATAGAAAAATTTTGTTTTATATTGACTGAATGTGGTATTATCCTATTGCATAACAAACTTTTGTTTGATATACTTGTAAATAGGGGTAAAGCTATCTACAGAGGAAAAAGAGATGGGATATGCACAGATACAGGAACCAATAGAAGTTTTCGCTCATTTCACTCCCCAGGGGGTAATCAACCCCCTCGCCTTCTCCTGGGCGGGGCGGCGCTACAAAGTGGAGAAGACCACTTACCGCTGGCGCACCGGCAAGGGGCGGGAGACGCTGCGATTTTTCGCCGTGGTTACCCAGTCCAATAACGCCTATCAGCTCTGCTACAGTGACGAAAATTCCTGCTGGTGGCTGGAGAAGACGTGGGCGGGAGAGTAACAGACGTTGAGCGTTCAACGTTGAACGTTCAGCGAAACTTCAGTACCACCACCGCTCAACGCTGAACGTTGAACGCTCAACGTGTTTTATGGCCATGGAAACGCGCATTGTATTGCTGGCTGATATGAACGCCTTTTTTGCCGCTATCGAGCAGCAGTGCAATCCCGCGCTGCGGGGCAAGCCGGTGCTGGTGTGCGGCAATCCGACCACGCGCACGATCGTTACCGCGGCTTCTTATGAGGCGCGGCCGTTCGGCATCAAGAGCGGCATGCCCCTGGGGGAAGCGCTGCGGGCGTGCCCGCGGGCGATTTTGGTGGAAGGCGATCCGGCGAAATATGTTGACACCGCCCGCCACCTGCAGGAGATGCTTTTGCAGTTCTCCCCCGATGTGGAAGTCTTTTCCATTGACGAAGCTTTTGTGGAACTCCTCCCCTATCAAGACCCGATGGCCGTGGCGAAGGAATTCAAAAAGCAGTTGAAGGCGGAGTTCGGGCTTACCTGCAATGTCGGTATAGGCCCCAACAAACTGGTGGCGAAATTGGCGGCGGAATTGAAAAAGCCGGACGGGCTGGTATGGATCAAGCAGGCCGATATTCCCCAGGTCTTTGAGACTTTGCCGGTGTCGGAGTTGTGCGGCATCGGCCCCCGCATCGAAAGCCGCCTGAATGCTCTGGGCATCTATACTTTGGGGCAATTGGGGCGCGCCTCCCGCGCCGCGCTGAGGGCTTATTTCGGGCATTTCTGGGGCGAAATGCTGGCCGATATGGGCCAGGGCATAGACCACGCGCCGGTGGTCTCCTGCCTGTGGACGCCGGAAATCAAAAGCATGGGACATTCTTACACTTTGCACCGCGACACCTGGGACATGAAAGAAGTGCAGGCCCATCTGCTGCGGCTGGCGCTGATGGTGGGGCGACGGCTGCGGGCGGAAAATTTTGCCGGCCGGACGATCCGGCTTACCGTGCGCCTTTCGGATTTCGATACTTTCTGCCGCCATCAGACTTTTCCGCGCTGGTTTCGTCACGGGCGGGAGATCTATCAGGGCGCGCTCGCCATTCTGCAACAGATGCCTTCCCATCAACCGGTGCGCATGATCGGCGTGGCCGTTGCCAACCTGGTCAAAGGCGCTTTACAGCGGGATCTATTTTTGAATAATGACAAGCTGCAGGCGCTGGAAAAGACGGAAGACGCCATTCTGAACCGTTTCGGCGAATTCTCCATTAAGCCCGCGGCGCTGCTGCACATACAAGCGGGCCCACGGGAGGAAGGAAAATGGACCTTCACATCGGAACCAGCGGCTTCTCATTCCATAGCTGGCGCGCGCAGGTTTATCCTTACGCGCTGAAGCCGGAGCAGATGTTCGATTATTACTGCCAAAAATTCGGCTTTGACAGTGTGGAGATAAATTCCAGCTTCTATAATTTGCCGTCGGCGAAGAGCATGGAGTCGCTCGCCCGCCGCAGCCCGCCGAATTTCAGCTTTATGGCGAAACTCTATAATACGTTTACCCACAACTTTGCCGAGGCGACAACGGACAAGCTGCGGCAATTCCGCGAAGGGATTGCGCCGCTGGAGGAGTCCGGGAAATTGAAGGGCGTATTGGCGCAATTTCCTGCCGCTTACCGGCCGGGGAAGAAGGAGATGGAGTGGCTGCTGCAACTGCGCGACCGGCTGGGACCGCTGCCGGTATTTATGGAATTCCGCCATTATCTGTGGACGAATCCGGCAGTTTTTACCTTCCTGCGCAAAGAGAAGATCGGCTATTGCATAACGGATTTGCCAAAAGTCGAGCCCTTGCCGCGCTTTATCGCGACGGTAACCAACGGCACCGCCTATGTGCGCCTGCATGGGAGAAACCGCGAGTGGTATAAACCGACAACCAGCCGCTATGATTATCAATACAGCGACTTGGAACTGCAGAGCATCTATCGCGCGATACAAAACATTTCGCCCGAACCGGTGAACATCTTTTTCTTTTTTAATAATTGCCACGCGGGGAACGCGGTGGTATCGGCGAGCAGACTGGCCGGGCTGACGCAGAAAAAGCTGGCGGGGATGGGGTAAACATTGAGCGCAAAAAATATTGATGGTTTGTAATTCGGCAGTTGTAATAGTTCACGCTTGATAAGAATGCTGTCATTTTGATTACAGACAGATTCTTCGCGGCCTCCGCCACAATTATGTGGCAGAGGCGCTCAGAATGACGTGTTACTTATTATTTGTGAACTGATACCGGCAGTTCACGTTTGTTGATATTCATGCAAATTTGCATTACAATTGCATAATTACATGGTATTATTAAAGCGTTATGACCTATATTAAGCGATCCTTGGAGCCAATCATTAGGCGCGCGGCGCGGGAATTTCCCGCCATAGTGCTTACCGGCCCGCGCCAGTCCGGCAAGACCACTCTGCTAAAGCATCTCTTCGCCGGCAAATACAGTTACGTCTCGCTTGAGCCTCCTGATATTCGCGCCTCCGCGGCGAGCGATCCGCGCGGCTTTCTCGATACCTACCCGCCTCCGGTAATTTTTGACGAGGTGCAAAACGTCCCCGATTTACTTATCTATATCAAGGAGCGTTTGGACGCCCGCCGAAATGTTCCCGGGCAATATCTGCTTACCGGCTCACAAAACCTGCTCCTGATGGAACGTGTTACCGAATCGCTGGCGGGCCGAGCCGCCATGCTCCGGCTGCTCCCGCTGTCGAAACGCGAGGCGCTGGGGAATCCGCAGGCGCATCTGCCGTGGGAGGTCAAGTATTCCGGCGGCCGAAAGGCGCTTCCGCTGCCGGAGCTTTGGAAGAGCTTTCTGCGCGGCGGATACCCCGAATTGGCTGCTCATAAAAAACGCGATATTGCCCTTTGGCATTCGAGCTATGTGCAGACCTACCTGGAGCGGGATATTCGCGGCCTGCGGCAGATCGGCGACCTGACGCTTTTCCAGAATTTCCTGAAAGCGCTGGCCTCCCGCAGCGCCCAACTGCTGAACCTGACACAACTGGCGCGCGATCTGGGAGTAACGACAAACACGGCGAAAGCCTGGCTGTCCATTCTGGAAGCCACTTTTCAAGTGGTAATCTTGCGCCCTTATTTCGCCAATGTGGGCAAACGGCTGGTGAAGACTCCCAAGATATATTTTACTGATGTTGGCACGCTCTGTTACCTGGCAGGATTGAGGGATATAGAACATGCCGCCGCGGGCCCCATGGGTGGAGCGATTTTTGAAACTGCGGTATTTTCGGAAGTTTTGAAAACTTACTTCCATCGCGGCGAAGATGCGCAATTATATTTCTGGAGAACGGCCTCGGGAATAGAGGTAGATCTTATCATCGAGAGCGCCGGCAAGTTGATACCTGTCGAGGTCAAACTGTCTGCAACTCCCAGGCCCGGCATGGGCGGCGCAATCAGGAAATTCCAGCAGGACTTCGGCGATAGAGCCGCCCCCGGATATGTGATTCATCCGGGAGATTTGAGGCTGCCGCTCGCGCCAGGGGTGATGGCGATTCCATTTGCGGAATTGTAAAATCCGCTTGAAAATATAATGCAAATCAACCTGCCCCTTGAAACTGAACGACTTATCTTGCGGGACTTTGTCGAATCCGACTGGCCCGCGGTGCATTGCTATGCCTCGGATGTGGAGGTGGTGAGATTTATGCAATGGGGGCCGAATGATGAAGAAACTACGCGCGCCAATATGCAACGCAGATTAGATGACCAGAGAGCTTATCCCAGACACAGCTTTGAACTCGCAGTTATGCTTAAATCAGATGGTCAGCTAATTGGCGGATGTAGATTAAATATTGCAGATGCCAAGAGTCGTCAGGGTCGAATTGCTTACTTATTCAATCGCAATTATTGGGGCAGAGGTTACGCGACTGAGGCCACTGCGGCCATTATCGCCTTCGGCTTCGAGCAGCTTGGCATGCATCGCATCTTTGCGACCTGTGATGTAAAGAATTTCGCATCGGCTCGTGTCCTTGAGAAAGTGGGCATGCGCAGAGAAGGACTTCGGAGGGAAGACGAACTGTTGCGCGGCGAATGGCGCGATTCCTATCTCTATGCCATTTTAGAGCAGGAATGGCGCAATAATGCGCGACATCTGAAGAGAAAGAAAATTCTTGAACTTAAGGGCAAGGTCAAATGGACGGGTAATCTCTCAGAAATGAGAAAAAAGAGAATATGATTCTGTAATGCTCCAATCGCCCTTCGGGCGCGGCGACCCCGCCCTACACCTGCATTTTAAACTGCTCAACTGTTCAACCGTTCTGCCCGAATATTTTATTCGGGCGCTCCCAACGGAAACTTCAAATCCCTTATCGGCTCGCCGTCTTTGTCGGTGATGCGGGAGAAGAGGCTCCAAGGGTAAAGGTAGCCGCGTAGCGTAGGAAACCGCTCCCGAATACCTATCTTGACCAAACAGATCGTTTTTACCACGCTTGAGTTTCAGCGGCGTCTTCTCATTATCCGGGACACCCACGAAGGTGCGGTCGAGAAAGATCGACTCTCCGTTGAGCCATACCTGAGTCCATCCACTCGCGCCAAATCGAAAAAGCGCCTCACGCGGCTTAGTGCTGACGATCCGCAGGAAACCGTAGCCGACTGCGTCTGCCGTCACGCCCCACCGATGGCTCATGATCGCGAAGTTGAGTTCAAAACCAGCACCCTCCCACACTGGACGGCGCCAGCGAAGGTGACGTCCACTCTGGCCGACATACGAGGCTTCCAGCGTGATTCCATGTTCCGGCGGGTAGGCCATTCCCATCCCGCAACCATTGGTGTTGTCGAAAGGTACGACTACACGCCAGCAGCGTGCTGGGATCGCGCCCAGGCGCGTGAATTCGGCCATTGCTTCCGGCCGCTGCAGGCGACTTTCCAGGAATAGAGCCAGGTACCACTGGACACGGTCTGCGAAATGCCGACTCGACATCTCGTCGCGCAAACTCCGGCAAAGTGCTGGGAAGGATTCGAGCCGCCCAGTCTCGTGATGACAAAGCTCCAAGATACGCAGGCACCGCTCCGTCATGCGATCATAGCGCTCCCCGCCGATTAGCAGGGCGCGGCGTGCCAACTCTATGGCTTCGCCGAATCTGCCCGCCTCTGTATGCACGTTTGCCATTTCGAGGCGCGTCCATTTGTCTTGTGGATTTATCGCGGCCGCCTTGCTGAGCACGGCTAGCGCTTCATCGTAGAGCCCCTGATTCAGAAGTAGAGAACCAAGAACATGACTCGGCATCAATTGTGTGGGATCCGCCTCCAGTGCCAGCCGAAGGTGTCGCTCGGCCTCTTCCTGTTTCCCCAGCGCCATATATATGTCCCCAAGGGCGGCGTGGAGATGGGGTGCTGCCTCCGGTTGCACCCTCAGCCGCTCTTCATACACGCCGGCCAATTCATTCATCTTATCCCCATGGCCGCCGAGGATCTGGCAGATTGCGCCCCACGCAAGCGCGTTCTTCGGGTCCTTCTCCACCGCACGCCGCAGTTGTATTACGGCTTCCTCGTCCTTCCCAGCCGCTTGGTATGCTAGTCCGAGTCCCACCAGCGCCGGCACGTGTTCCTCGATCCTCTTTAGCACCGCCTGGTACTCATTAACGACAGGCCCGACGCCAGCTCTTCTGACGATGTCGTCGTATTCGTGACGCGCTTCTCCGATGCGCCCTTCCTTCAGGTGGACCGAAGCCCTGGACATCGCCGCCTCCACCGTTTCCTTTGTGAATCCTTCAGGCAGCTTCTTGCTCTCGAACGTATCTTCCACCATGGCCATAATCTCCTTTCGCAAATGTTGGCGAGCGCGGGCGAGGCGGGTTTTGACGGTTGCGGGTTGGACGCCCAGGAAGCTGCCAATTTCCGATTGGGTGTAGCCGTTGATGTAGTGCAAAGTGAGCGCAAGGCGCTCCGGTTCGCGCAGTTTTGCCAGGGCTTCTTGCACGACGGTCTCGATTTCGGAGGATTCATGGCGCGGCTTCATTTCGATCTCCTCATCCAAGGGCATGGCAATCGGGGCGGGAGAGCGCCGGCGCATGCGATGCACATTGAGGGCGATCTGCCGCAGCCAACTGCTGAATTTCCCCGGCTCGTGGAGCTGCGAGAGCTTTAGGAAGCCTTGCACAAAGGCTTCCTACGCCAGGTCGCGGGCATCTTCAAAATTGCCGGTGAGGTGATAGCCCAGCCCATAGACCATATCGCGATAACGGTCCACCAACTCGCCAAAGGCATGCTTGTCGCCTGCGCGCGCCTGTTCAACCAGTTGCCCGTCCGTAACTTTCATTCGCTCCTGCTCGCCTTTCAACCGCTATGATGCGGAAATCAGGATAAAGGTAACATATTTATATTTTAGGGGACAGAGATTCTTCGCAAGCTCAGAATGACCGTTTTTGGGGAATTTCATGGCTGAGGACAGGAGTAAACTCCTGTCCAACAGATTAACTTTGCTAATAATTTCGATAAAAAATATCCGTTAATCTAATAGCAATTATTGAAACTTGCCTTATTAAACAAATGGGGTGTGACCGTTTAGATCACACCCCAAAAGTCTGAATTCTCAAGTTGTCAGTTCGAGCTACACCAGAGGCTTGCCGTCGGCGTCGTTGAGCTTCTTTGAAGCAATCATGATGAGGTCAATAAGCCACCAGATGCCTAGTCCGCCGCCTGTCAGTAATTTCAAGATGCCGAGGCCCATGTAGCCAAGATAGAAGCGATCAATCCCCAATCCCCCGAGAAAGATGGAGAGGATCAGAGCAACAGCCCACTGCCTGGAAGAACCTGTCGTTTGCGCCATTTTGCATCTCCTTTATTTGGATTTTAGCCGTCTTCATGATATGGGTGTTACACGCACTCAAGAAGTATTACCACACTTTTATTGATGTATCTATGGCTCGGTTGCTCAAAAGCGCCTTAAATTGGTCTTGACATTAAGGAATTTTCGTGTATAATAGTAGTGTTATGAGAACTGTAATGGTCAATTCAGCCTGGGTCTGGCGATGCGTGCCGAGCGCATACCGGGCCCGCTTGGCCATTTGACGATACTGCAAATAGATAGTAAATCGCAGACCAACCCGGAGGTCATCCCAGGGTTGGTTTTTTTATGGCCGGACGACTTCGGTGGTCGGCGAAAATAATAAAAATATTTAGGGGAGACAAAAAATGTATTATCCGAGTTTGGAGGAGTTTAAGGAGAAGGCGAAGCAGGGGAATTTGATCCCTGTTTATCGGGAAATTTTGGCGGATATGGAGACTCCCGTCAGCGCATTTCGCAAGATCGGGCAGGGG
>Ga0315273_10007209_pt1 | contig 13913 bp, 12 predicted proteins | sample YL17G02_0_MG_FD_205753 | JGI IMG/M metagenome (GOLD analysis project Ga0315273, IMG submission 205753) | Sediment microbial communities from Yellowstone Lake, YNP, Wyoming, USA - YL17G02_0 | ecosystem: Environmental > Aquatic > Freshwater > Lake > Sediment | place: USA: Wyoming | collected... | reverse complement strand
TGCTTCTAATGTTCTAATTAGTTTGCCTAATTCATCAAAATGTTTAATTTGACCGTAAATTTTTTTGACTCTTTCGGCTTCGCCATCTGCTTCAGTAATTGTTTTTTGTCTTGTGCCCTCGGCTTCTGCGGCAACTCTTTCTGCCTCTTTCTGCGCTAAATATTTTTTCATCGCAGCTGTCTGAACAGGGTTGCCCGTGCTTTTTGGCGTTATATCTTTTATTTCAATTCCCCCTTCTTTTATTTTTGCTCCATAATCTCTTTCAAATTCAGCAATCTTTCCCGCTTCGTTAATTTCAACCCACAACTCTCCACCCTTTTTTTGTTTTTCCCTTATCAGCTCTTCAAAAGTATGCCTGGCAATAAATTCTCTGAAAAGAGGTTTGGCTCTATTCAATACCAACTCTAACCAATCTTGGCTTTTAAAAGCGCTATTATATGGGTTAACAACCCTCAACGTAATCAAAAAATCAACGTCAAGGGGCACCATTCCTTTGTCTTCCGCTTCTTTTACACTAGCATAATAAACAAAATCTTTGAGAGAAACAGAACTAAGTATTTCTTCGTGCTGAAATGGCAATCCATTTTCGTGTATACTCGTCCATCTTAAACTATACGTGTAAACATCTACAATCGGCCAAAAACCATAAAACCTTAATCCGCCAAAAAAATGTTTTGGCTCGTGATAGGTAACCGCTCCTGTTATTCTCGCTTGTACACCCTCAGCAACTACATTCCAATTTTCATTAAAGGTATAATCTTTAAATTGAATTAATATCTTATCAAAGGCGCCCCCTTTGACGATTATCTTAGCTGTACTCTCTTCAACAAATGTAAAGAAAAGATTGTTAGGAGCCCACCAAAAGTAAACAAAAGCGGCAAAAACAATAATATCAATCAATATCGCGCTAAAAACAACAAGTGTTTGCCAAAACAGACCTTTTATAAAAAAGTAATTTACAATAAAAGCAGATACAAAAATCAACGATAAAACTATCAAAGAAACAGTTAAAGCCCAACCTCGGCTCATTTTTCTACCCTTTCCCGTTAAGTTGTAAAAGAGCTAACGCGCTACCCGCCAGAAAACATTTCTGACTTTATTATAATATCATAATTAGCATATATTTGTCAACAAAAAACCCGATGTTTTTTATATTTAACATCGGGTTTTTAAGTTATAGGTTTCAAGTTATAAGTTATAAGTTATAAGTTATAAGTTATAAGTTATAAGTTTCAATTTTTAATCGGCATTACCACATACAAATAACTCTGGTCTCCCACTGGTTTTAAAACTCCGGGGCCCGAGTCGCCGTTTAGTTCCAATAAAATTTCCGAGCTTTTTATATTCATAATTCCATCAAGCAAAAACTTATAATTAAAAGCAATATCCGCTTCCTCTCCTTTTGCGCTTGCTAAAAGAGACGACTCATAATTTCCAACCTCCTGGCTTTGGCTGGATATAAAAACTTCTTTGTTTTTTAGGTTAGTTTTTATTCTTATCTCGTTGGTTTTGCCCGCAAACAAGCTTGCTGATTTTATCTGGTTAAAAAACTCGTTTTTATCCATTGTTAACTGGGTAATGTTTTTTTCCGGTATTATTTTTTGGTAATCAGGATATTCGCCCTCAATCAGCCGTGAAATTACTTGTATTTGGGGATGATCGGTTTCTGCCATTAATAACTCAAACATTATTTGGTTTGGCGAAAAATATATTTTAATTTCACCCTCTTTGTTTTCAAAAATATTTATAATTTCTTTAATTGTTTTTTGAGGCACAATTAAAGAATGTTCTTTTTTAAGAGAAGATTCGGCTTTTAAAAAAAGCTTTTTTTCACCCAGCCGGAAACTGTCTGTGGCAGTAATTACAATTGAGTCCTTTTTAAAACATAAATACACTCCCGAAATTTCAGGCCTTGTTGTGGAGGGAATCGGTATTTCCGCGACTTGTTTTAAGCTTTGGCAAAAAACAGCGCTGTTTATATTTATAAACTCTCCGTTTGTTATTTTAGGGATTATAGGAAACTCTTCTGCTGTAATTCCTTTTAATTGGGTTTTATAGTTTTTGCACTCAATTATTAAATTATTATTTTCTTCTTTTATTATTATTTTTTCATTGGGAAGTAAATTAATAAAATTAGAAATTAAATTAGAGGGCACAGTAGTTTTGCCCTCTTTTTCTATTTTTGCCAAAGCCCACCAATTAACACCAATTTCCAAATCTGTGGCGGATAAATTTAAAAAGCTTTTTTCTGCGGACATTAAAACGTTATTTAATATGGGCAAGGTTAAAGATTTTGAAGAAATTTTTTCAATTATTTTTAAACCCTCTTTTAATTTTTCTTGTAGTATTAGTATATTCATAATATATATTTATTACTATTAGTTTTAATAATTCTTAATAATTTTAATCTTATTTGTATTGGCAATAAGTATGTTTTTTAATAGTGTAATAGTTTTATAAAAACCTGTTAATATTTTTTTATAAAACTTTATTGGTTTTTATTTAACTTTTTATTAACAAAATTATTACCATTTTATCCTCAGTTTTTACTACGAAATACGAAATAGTACGAATATACGAAAATATACGAATACTAATTAATATTTACCACTCTTTTAAATTTTACGCCAGATTGAGTAAAGTGCGCTATTAATCCTAATTTTAAGTTTTTAGCTTTTAAATATAAATATAATTGGCTGATATTTTTTTTAGAAAAATAATTTCTTACTTTTATTTCTAAAACAACTTTATCCTCAATTAAAAAATCAAAATAATATATGCCTATTGTTTTTCCATTGTAGTTTATTTTTGCGGGGCATTGTTTAATAAATTTTAACCCCTTTTTATCAAGTTCGCTTTCTATGGCTTTTTGGTAGAATAATTCTTTGTGTCCAAATCCTATTTCTGTCCAAATTATGAATAAAACTCCAATTATTTTATAACATAGATCGGGATAAATTAAATCTTTTCTTTTTAAATCCGTCATTTTTAAATAATTTGCTACGAAATACGAAAACTTACGAATATACAAATTGAAATAAGATAAACTATATCTTTATATTTTGCGGTAATTTATTAGAAATAGGTTTCGTATATTCGTACAAAATTCGTATTTCGTAGCTAAATTGTGGAAATTCTTTCTCTTATCAACCCTATTTCTTCTTCAAGTTTTTTATCTTTTAATATTTCCTGCACAATTTTTTTATAAGAATGAATTGCTGTTGTGTGGTCTTTGCCGCTGAATTTTCTGCCAATAAAAGGAAAAGAACTTTTTAACTCTTCTCTTAAAAAATACATTGCTATTTGCCTTGGTTTTACTATTTCTTTTTTTCTTGAAATTGCAAGCAAATCCTTTTCTTTTAAATCGTAAAACTCAGCTACGGTTTCTATTATTTTTTTAGGCGTGATGATTTTTGACGGTTCTAAAACAACATTTTTTAAGATATTTTTTGCAAAATCAATAGTTATTTGCTGGTTGTTGAGTTTTTGAAAAGCGATTAATCTATTTAAAGCGCCCTCTAATTCTCTGATGTTTCTTGGGATAACCGTTGCTATATATTGGAAAATTTCGTCTGATAGGCTTACTTGTTTTTCCTGCGCTTTTGTTTTTAAAATTGCCATTCTTGTTTCTAAGTCCGGGGCTGAAATATCAGCTATCATTCCTCCTTCAAATCTTGACCTTAAACGTTCTGTTAAAGATTGGATTGTTTTTGGAGGCCTATCAGAGGAAAGAACAATTTGCTTATTGTTTTCGTATAAAGTGTTAAAAACATGAAAAAACTCTTCTTGGGTTTTTTCTTTTCCGGCTATAAATTGAATGTCGTCTAAAATAAGAACATCAAAACTTTTATATTTTACTTTTAAAGCGTCTATTTCCTGGTTTTTTATTGAGCTTACAACCTCTGACGCAAATTTTTCTGAAGAAACATATCTTATTTTTTTCTTTGGGAAGTTTTTTAAAATTTCGTTCCCGATTGCTTGTAAAAGATGGGTTTTTCCCAAACCCACGCCCCCATATACAAAAAGAGGGTTGTAAACAAAGCCCGGATTTTTTGCTACAGCATAAGCCGCGGCGTGGGGCAATTCGTTAAATGGCCCCACAACAAAAGAATCAAAAGTATAGCGCGGGTTTAAATTTGTTTCTTTATTTATTTTTAATTCCTGAAAATCCAGCTGGTTTATTTCGGGCAAAACCATACTCTGCGGCTTAAAGTTTTTGAGCAAATCGTTATTTACAGAATAACAAACCTCTTTTATGTCTTCTTTTAAGCTGTGCAGGATTTTTAAGATAAACTTATGATATTTATTTTCAAGCCATTCTTTTACAAATGAGTTTGGCGTGCCAATCGTAACTTTATTATCTTTTTGAGAAACTATACCTGTGTTTTTAAACCATGTGGCAAAATTTGCTTGAGATGTATTAAGTTGGATTTGGGCAAGAACCGCTTGCCATAATTCTTCGTTGTTCATGTTTTATAAACCGATAAACACAGATTAATTTAATAACAGATTTACACATATCACAGATTAAATTTAATCTATGATATATAAAAGCCTGTAAAATTTTCTGTGAAAAAATGTTTATTTATTTATCTCTGATTTTAGCACAACTAAAAAACAAGCAAAACAAACACAAAGCCATATTTTTTGTTAACAATCTGTGGATAAGTTGTGAAATTCTTTTTATTCATCATTTTAGCAGAAAAAATTATAAAAAAACAAGATAGTCGGGTTGTTTTATATAAAATAGCGGTCAATTGATAGTTTTTTGTTAAAATGCTACAATTATTATTGAATTAATAAACTTAATTGGATTATAAAAATTATGTCAGTTACCTATCAACCTAAAAAAAGAAAAAGAAAAAGAACTCATGGATTCAGGGTTCGCCAAAGAACCAAAAAAGGAAGGCAGGTTATAGCAAGAAGAAGGGCAAAGGGAAGACACAAGCTTGCGGTATAACCGCAAGAATTTCTAATTTCTAATTTCTAATTTCTAATAAAATAGAATAAGAAATTAGAGGTTTTAATGTTGCCAAAAGCAAACAGATTAAAAAAGAAAAAAGATTTTGAACAGGTTTTTAAAAGAGGCAAAGGATATAAAGAGGATTTTTTATACCTTAAAATAAATAAAAACGGCCTAAAAATAAGCCGTTTTGGTTTTGTGGTAGGAAAAAAGTATTCTAATAAAGCAACATTAAGAAACAAAATAAAGAGGCGGTTGAGAGAAACAGTGAAGATATTGTTTCCCAATATAAAAAAAGGCGTTGATGTTATACTAATAGTTTTGCCCGGGCTTAACATTAACGACTTCTGGCAATTAGAGGAGATAGTTAAAAAATTATTTAAAAAAGCGAAAATTATTAGCTAACAATTTTCAATTTTCAATTTCTAATTTCTATTAAATTTTCAATGGACCAATTATTAAACAATAAAGAATATGATTTAGAGGAAAGAACTGCTAAATTTTCGGAGGATTTAATAGAATTTGTGAAAACTATAAAAAGAGACGATATTAATCGGAATATTATTATACAATTGGTTAGAGCTGCAACATCTATTGGAGCTAATTATTATGAAGCAAATGCTTCGAGTTCTAAAAAAGATTTTAGAAACAAAATTTATATTTGCAAAAAAGAAGCCAATGAGACCAAATACTGGTTAAGAATATTAGCAAAACATCACCCGGAACTAAAAGAAAAAATAAAAACATTTTGGAAAGAAGCCCACGAATTTCATCTTATTTTCCAAAAAATTACCAACACGATAGATAAATAAAGAGTGTTTAGAAATTAGATATTAGAAATTTAATAGAAATTGAAAATTAGAAATTAGAAATTATGGCTAAAAACATTATTCTAAAAATAATAAAACTATATCAACTAATACTTTCTCCTGCCTTGGGCAAAAACTGCCGTTTTTATCCCAGTTGTTCTGAATATTCTTATTTAGCCGTGCAAAAACACGGGGCTTTGAAAGGATTTTTAATGGGAGCAAAAAGAATTATAAAATGTAACCCTTGGAATAAAGGGGGAATAAACCTTCCTTAAAAAAATGCTTTACAATTTATTTAACATATTTTTATACAAGCCCTTATTTAATTTTTTGGTTTTGCTTTACCAATATATTCCGGGCCACGATTTTGGCATAGCAATTATTGCTTTAACGGTTTTGATTAAAGTTGTTCTTTACCCATTGGGAACGTGGGGCATTAAATCGCAAAAAGCCGTTTCTGAAATACAGCCTCAAATAAAGGAAATTCAGGAAAAATATAAGGACGATAAAGAAAAGCAAACAAAAGAGATAATGGCTTTATACCAAAAAGCCAAAGTAAATCCTTTTTCAGGGTGTTTGCCTCTTTTGATACAACTGCCTATTTTAATAGCTTTATACAGGGTTTTTTGGCAGGGATTAAATCCTGACCAGGCAAACCTTCTTTATGGTTTTGTTCATATTTCAGGGCCAATCAACCCTTTATTTCTGGGCTTGGTTAACTTGTCCAGTCCCAATTTGGTCTTAGCTGTTTTGTCAGGGATACTTCAATTTATCCAGACAAAAATGGTAATTCCTAAAACCGTAGTAAGCAAGACGCAAAAAAACAAGGGCTCTGATTTTTCAAATATTATTCAGAAAGAAATGCAGTATCTTTTTCCTGTTTTTACGATTATAATTTTGATCAAACTTCCTTCTGCTCTTGGGCTTTACATAGTAACAACAAGCTTGTTTTCAATAATCCAGCAGTATTTTGTGATGAGGCCCCAAGGCAAAAAACTTTAATAAAAAACAAAAAAAACCGCTCTATTTTTTAACAGAGTGGTTTTTTTATGATTTTTAATTAAAATGTTGAAATTTCGGCCTGATTAAGTATATTTTTGTATAATATCACAGAAAAGCGCTATTTTAGAGCCACATAGCAGACATAATTTCTGCTTTGTCAGCGCAAGGTTTTTCGCACTTGCCCCACCACCACCCTTCCCAACATCTGCCATATCTATAGAGGAAAAGGTTAATTTTGTAGGTTTTTAAAGAATCAGTTATTGGAATTTTTCTTTCTGGGACGTCCGGACAGCTTAGTAAAACAATAATATAAGGATTTCCTTCCATTTTCATAGAAGAAACAGGAAAACCAATATCTATAGGGCCCTTGTACCAAGGTGGATTAGCAGATGAAAAATCAACTCTATTACATTTTGCTTCTCCTTCGCATTCTCCAAAATCTTTGTTTTCGTTTTCTTTTTCAAAAAAAGTTATACTAAAATCAGGCTCTGGTTGATATAGTATTTGAAAAGGAGAAGCCCCGAGAATAGTAACCCTATTGGCGCCTCTTATTGATTTCCAATAAGGACCCGCTATTGTATTACGGTTTTGTTTTGGGTCTCTAAAAATCAATTCCCATCTTTCTTCCCATCTTTTTTCTGACACATATTCTTTATTTATAAGTAATTGTAAACCATAATCTTCATAATATTTTGTTTTTTTGGTTAATTCATCAAACATGGGCGTGCCCTTTGTATCTCCTCCCCATTCTGGTGATAATTCAGTTGGAATAATCCAAACATTCCAATATTTTGAAGGGTCGCCATGCATATTTGATTTTCGAGTTGTTATATTTGCGCAATGCGTGACTATATTATTAATAAGAACAGATTGTTCTTCTTTTAGTTTTCTTTTGGCTTCATCTGATAAATTGGCAGATAATTCAGGTTCTGTTAGATATCTGCCGATTTTCCAAGTTTTTTCCATATCTACTGCATTATCACAAAGCCATACGCCAGAAGGAATTTGAAAGCCAAAAACATTGGTTTTAGGCAGATCAGGAACAATAAACTGGGTATTTATTGTGTTTAATAATATTACAGAAGTAAGCAATATCACGGTTCCAACTATAGCTGATGTAATTCTGTCTTTTGCGTCTTTTATTTTTTGCGGTTCGCCGGCAGAAGTAATATATTGAAAACCAGCTATAGTAAAAGAAGCTAAGGCAATAAATCCGCTGATAAATATCGCAAAATAAAACATATATCTTACGTATTCGGGAAAAGTTGTTCCAGGACCGATATTAAGCCATCCTATGTTTATATAATCAACTTCTAATGGCCTTGGCGCTGAATTTTGCCCAAAACAAAAACCGCCGCTAAAAATAGGGAAAATTATTAATATAATAAAAACAAATTTTGTAATTTTTTTCATTTTGTTTATTTTATAATTTAATAATTTTTTCAATAATTTCTATTATATTATCGCACACTTTTGATATTTTTTCTTTTAAAGGATCCATTTCTTGTATTCTTTTTTTAATTTCTTCTACGGGGCAGGGATTTCCGCCTTCGCAGGAAACAGGAGCGCATTTTTTTTCATTGTGGCAGCCACCTTCGCATTTTCCCTGGCATTTTTCTTTAACTCCTTTTAAACAATCGTTAGGCAATTTAGAAACTCCTTTTTCTCCTGTTATCAAAGGTTCAAATTCATTAATAAAAATAGACAAGTTAGCAAGGTTTTTTTGCAAATCCTGATAAAGAGATTTTTGGGAAATTAAATTATCTCTTTTTTGTATCAACCCGTCTAAAATTTCTTTTTCGGGCTGTTTTTTTATTTGTTCGTTGTAAAAAGAAACGTCTTTTTCTATCGCTTTTATTCTGGCTGAAAAATCCTCGTTTTCGCTTGTTGCCCTATTTCTATAATAAAAAATTTCAGACAACAAAGCAATTATTTTTTGCTGTTCTATTCTAATGGCGTTGTTGTCCGGACAGGGCTCTTCGGGTTTTTGCGAATAGCAATACTGGGCGTTGCACTGTCCATTTATATAATACGTTTCGTTTGTTTTTAAATTAGTATCTCCTGTTGCTATGCAAACGCAGGAAGGATGAGTGTTCTGGCAGTCGCAGTTTAAAACATAACTATCTATATTATTAGCTGTTTTTATTATTCCTTTATCTGGGTTGTTTATTGTTTTTTTAACTGAATCGGCGATTTCTGCTATTCTCCATAAAAAATTCGGATAATTGGGGCTGGCAGGAGGAGGAAAATCAGGAAGAGGGGGAATGGAAAAAGTTTGTAGAACAGGCAAGTCCAAATTAATTAGCGTTGGATTTATTGTTGACAAAAGAATATAAGAGGATAATAAAATAACTATACCAAACAAAGCAGAAAATATTTGAGACCTTGCTTCTTTTATTTTTTCTGGCTTGCCAGTTGAGGTTACATATTTTATTCCAGCTATAACTAAAAAAATAGAAGCAATTGATATAGAAACAAGAATAGCAAAATTAAATATATATTTTATGTAATTTGGCAAATAAGTTTGCTCTACGGTATTTGTATTTAAGCCAGGATAATTAACCTCCAAATTTCTGGCAAAAATAATATTAGAACCCAAAAACAAAAAACAATAAATTGTTAAAAAAGAAACAATTAAAATTTTTGTGTTTTTTGTTATAATATTTTTCATATTATTCTTGACAGCAATAAAAATTAATAGCATTTTTGCATTCAGATATTAATTCCCAGTTTGGGTCGCCAGCGTTTTTTGCAGAATCAGATTTTTTTGTCAAGCAAGAACTTAAACATTTTCTATATTCTCCTTTTGTTAATCTTTCAACGCTGTTTAATATTTTTTTTTGTTCCGGGTCGCTGCTATTTTCTTCGTTTGTTTTTAAATAGCATTTTTGCAGGCATTCTTTGTAAAAATCTTCTTTTTCACAACAAATATATATTGTTCTGTTTTCCGGCTCCGGAGCAATATCTCCCATAGCCATATTGCATTTTTTTAAAATATTGCCCGAATCTTTTCTTTCGCAGGAAGACATCACATATCTTGTAATTTCCATGTCTTTTAACAAATCGGGAATTGTTTCTTTTACCAGGGGCAAAATTCCTATTTTTTCTTCATTTTTTATATTATTATTTTGTTCTTGCTGGTTATTTGTGTTTTTTTGATTAGGCCTTTTATTTTCAATTGTATTTTTTATGGCGTTTTTTTCCTGTTCTGTTGTTTCCTCCTCTTCTTTTATTTCCATGATTTTATTTATTTTGTTAAGCTGTTCTGCAATTTCTTTTTCAGGGCAAGTTTGCCCCTTGCACACAGGAATACATCCTCCGCTTATTGTTCTTTCACAAGCAGAGACGCAATTTGGCGTTTGAGAATTGCATTGGCTTATTAAAATATGCATTTGGTCAACAGCCCCCGCTAATTCATCGTTTAGTCTTACAAGAATTTCTAATTTATTTATCAAAAGATTGGTTATTTTTTTAACCCTGTCTATTATTTCGCCCACAGGCGCTTCTAAGATGCAGGATTTTTGCTGGTCTGGGATTGTTAAAGTGTCCGGGCTTGCCTGTTCTGGAGGCGGAGTTGACAATATTGTTCCTCCGATATTACACATAAAAGTGGCAAAATCAGTGTCTTTTCTATAATCTCTTGTTAAATAAGCCAAAAGAATATCGTCCCAAAATTTAATTTGCCTTGCGTTTTCAATCCCGATTTTTAAATTAAGATACGCCAAAAAGCTGTTTTCGCGGGGAAAATCGCAATCTTTAATAAAGTTTTCTGTTCTTTCTAATCTTTTTAACTGGGTTTTTATATCTTCTGTTTCTGTAATTATTTTTTCTTTTTCTTTTTTTAAGTAATCCAGATTTTTCAGATTGTCTTTTTCTATTTTTTCAATACTTTTTCTTGCTGTTTTACAAGTATCGCAATCGCAGTTTGCGTTATAAGAAGAGGGACTGCACGATAAAGGGTCACAACTGGTTGTGGGATTTGCGTTTTGGCACTTGCATTGCAAAGACAAATTTTTTAATTCTTGGCTGTTTTTTTGCAAAAGAGAAGCGTAATAATAATCGTTGGTTGCCGCTTCTTCTATTCTTTTTAACCGGGGCTTTTTAAGAATATTTTCTATTTTTATATCAGAATTATAATTTTCAAAAATTTTCTCTATTATTCTGCCAAAAGGCAGTTCAACATCAATTCTGGAAGAAATATTTTGGGGTTCTGGCGACGGAATTATTTTTTGCGCAATTGGCGCTTGGGGCTGTAATTTGGGAAGGCTTAATATCCTGAGATTAGGATTAATTATTCCGAATAAAATATAGGAAGACAATAAAAGCAAAGTTCCCAAAAAAGCGGCTGATATTTTTTCTTTTGCCTGCGTTATCCATTCTGGTTTTGCCAAAGGGTAAAAATTAGAAGCAACATATAGCGCTCCTCCATAAACAAAAACAAAAAGAGCTATAGTTAAGCTGATTAAGGTAATTAAACTATATAAGTATCTTACATAAAGAGGAAATATCTCTTCTGGCAATACATTGGGGTTTTTTAATATCTCATTTGGAGTTTGAATTTGGGGAAAGCCCGGAATTTTTGGATATACTATTTCTAACGCCAAGGCAGGTCCGGAAATTATAAAAAACAGAGAAAAAAAACAAAGAAATAAAAAAATAACTTTTCTTTTTTTCATTTTAAAATTTAAAATACGCTTTTTTTAATACGGGGTTTTTATTTATGCCTTAGATATTGCACGGTAACTATTGTGAGATATGGAAAAGAGCCGATAAAAGGCAATATCTTTATTAAAGCAGCCAAGCCCATTCTTTTTAATATTTTTTTGGTTAATTCGCCACTGCCCTTTCCTGCCATAATAGTTCCTGAGTGTATAAACATTAAAAACCCCACAATAATCGTGCCGGTCATGCTTACAATCCCAAAATCGCTTATGCCCAAAAAAATCAAAGGGAAAATAATAAATCCAATTATATCGGTAATTAAAGCAACTGCTATCATTACAATAGCAGCTGGGCTTAAAAAATCAGAAGTCATTGTTGGCTGGGATATATTTTCTTCCGGATTATCTTCAAAACTTTCTGGCAAAACTTCTTCTGTTGGTTCTTGAATAGTTTCTTCTATCATTTTATTTGATTATTCTAATTCTTTTTTGGCTGTTTTTATTTTTGTTAATTCTTCCGGATTTGTTGTGATTATCTGGTTTTCAGTTGAAGAAGCCACGATTTTTATTAAAATATGCTTTGAGCCGGCAAAAAATATTCCTTCGCCGACCGGCATTTCAAGAAGAAAAATCTTTTCCTCTTCTGTAAGGTTAAAAATTCCTTTTACGGTTTCAATTGTTGCCGGGCTTTGTTTTAGCAACAATGTTGAAGCCGAGTTTGTGATTATTGGCTGGCCATATTGGGATTTCATAAAATCATTTACGTCTTGGGTTATTGTTGTTACTCCCAGCCAGTATTTTCTTGCCCTTTTTACTGTGCCGAACAGGAAAGAAGCGCCGTCTTCATTTTTCATCAGCCACCAGGCCTCATCTATTATTAACAGCCGTTTTTTTAAAGTGGAAGTGATTGTTTTCCAGATATATCTTAAAATCATAAACAGAGCCATTGGCCTTAGTTCGTCTTCCATATCTCTGATGCCAAAAACAACCAGTTTGTTTTTCATCGTTATGTTTGACTGCTGATTAAAAAAATTGGCGTAAACTCCTTTTGTAAACCTTTGTATCCTTCTTACAAGCGATTCAGCTCCTTCCATTGTTAAAAGCACTTCTTCTAAGTCGCTCATAATTGGGAAAGGCAAACCGTCTGGTTTTCCCCATAACTCATGATTGCTTTCAGGGGTTATATCTTTGGCGGCATAGGTTTCTGTTATTGCTTTGTCCATAACTGCGTCTTCTTCTGAGGTTAATCCGCCGAACATTATTCTTATTAGCCCGATCAAATTTATGATATTTGTTCTTAAAACATCTTCCGGTTTTTCGTCTTCTCTGGGAGGAGGCAAATCAAAAGGATTTACATGGTTATCAGAAGACAAAGAGATACGAAAAAAATCTCCGCCAATTGCTTCTGATAAGGCCTTGTATTCGTTTTCAGGGTCAATGATAATAACATCTGTTTCTCCAAGCATTAAATATCTTAAAATTTCCAATTTTACAGCATAACTTTTGCCAGAGCCCGCAACGGCAAAAATACAGGAGTTTGCATTTTGCAGGGCAAATCTGTCAAATAAAACTAAAGAGCTGTTGTGCTTGTTTATGCCATAGAGTATTCCGTCGTTAGAGCTTAAGTCAAAAGAAATAAAAGGAAATGTGCTGGACAAAGGCCCTGTATTCATCGGCGTTGTGATAAAAAGCGAGTCAGAAGCATAGGGGGACGTGCACACAAATCCTTGTTTTTGCTGGTAAAGAGCAGGTTTTATATAAATTAACCGCGATTCCAAAACAGACCTGAGATTTATTTCAGTTTCTTTTAACTGCTGTTCCGTATCTCCGTAAATTGTAATATATAAGCCTAATCTGAACATTTTTTCCTGGGCTGTTTGGAGTTTTCCTCTTAATGTTTCTATGTCTTGATAAGCGGTTTGCAAAGAAGGGTCGCTTATCAACCCTTTTTCTTCCCTTTCTGATAATTCTGCTTGGACTTCTGTTACTTTTCTTCTTAATTTTCTGAGCGTTTCTTCACTTGAAGAAGGATGTATATGAAAAGAAATATCAATAGGCATGTTTAGGTTTATTATCGGGGAAAGCCAGCCCGTGTTTAAATATCTTGGATAAGAAAAAACAAAATAGCTTTTGGCTAGTTTTTCTCCTATTTTGAGATAATTTTGTTTTACTTCAATGGAAGAAGGAGCGATTAAATCGTTAATTTTTAATCCTTCTTCCGGATTTATTTCCGCAGTTTCTTTTTTTGTTTTAAAGATATTTAAAGGAAAAGCCATATTATAACAATTTCTAATTTCTACCCTGTTAAATAGGCCTTCGGTCTAATTTTCCCTTCGGGAAAATTATTTAACGGGGTGATAATTGAAAATTATGTATTCTATTGTATGAACTCAGGCGGTATATCAGGATAATATCCTCTTTCTGCTTCTTCTTGGTGGTGCAAGCTCCAAAAAAGTTCTATTAACTCAGAGCTGTTTA
>Ga0315273_10007208_pt1 | contig 13913 bp, 14 predicted proteins | sample YL17G02_0_MG_FD_205753 | JGI IMG/M metagenome (GOLD analysis project Ga0315273, IMG submission 205753) | Sediment microbial communities from Yellowstone Lake, YNP, Wyoming, USA - YL17G02_0 | ecosystem: Environmental > Aquatic > Freshwater > Lake > Sediment | place: USA: Wyoming | collected... | reverse complement strand
GGAGTCCCGGGCTTACGCCCGCCCGCTCAGTCGTCCTGGCAGTGGTTTCCGGCATCGTGATGATGCTGCTCGACGTCGTGATCGATCCGCTCGCGGTCCGGGGCGGCCGCTGGTTTCTCGGACGGGTTTTCTGGTACCCGAACGGCGGGCTGTACTTCGGCGTGCCGCTCTCGAGCTTTGCGGGATGGCTGGTCGTGGGCGCCGCCGGCGTCTGCGGCTACCTCCTGCTGGCGGGGAAAGCCGCCATTGGCCCCACGCCGTCGGTGGGCGTCGCGCTATACTACGCTGTGCTCGTGTTCAACCTTGCACTGACCACGTGGATTCGGGAGTGGCGACTGCTGGCTTCGGGTATCGCGCTTCACATCGCTCTCGGGATTGCTCTCGTGAATTCGAGGCGTTCGAGCGCGGGCTTTGCCCGCGCAGTCCTGGGGGAAGATTTCGGAAGGGTGGCGTAGCCCCCCTCCGAGGATATGTCGTCTTCACCATCAGCCAGTGCGCCTTTGGCCGAAGATCTTGAAAGGGAAAATCTAAATCCGGATTGATTGAGACCGAAGAGCTCCACGGAACCGCGAGCGACGGTTCGCTCGTCAGGTTCGAGAGCGGCGAACATGGCAACGCAGGGCTTGCCGAACGCGAGAAGTTCCAGTCCGGGTTGGCCGACTTCACGACCTTCCGTTGCTGGGGAACCCAAGGTATAGACGCGGCCGAGTTGAACGTGAAAGTCGACAGCCCAGCACGTTCGAAGCTCCTGTCGATGGCCGCTACCGTGGCACTCACCGCGATCGCCGCCGTCGGCCGGCAGGTGTGCGCCGAAGACGTGCTGGCAGGCACACGAGAGAGCGGCGAGTTGGCTCGCCAGGTTCAACAGGAACTCGATCATGAGGCTAGCCACGAACGGCTCTGGTGGTACGGCTGGATGACCTTCAACGGAGGTTTCACGGTCGGGCAGGGAATCGCGGCCGGCCTCAGCGGCGATCGCGGTTCACGGGCAGACTTGGGCGTTGGCGCGGCCACTTCGTTCCTTGGCGTGATCGGCATGCTGATCTCCCCGCTTCCCGAGATCGACACCGCGTCCAAGACTCTGCGCGCGATGCCCTCCGACGGTGAAGAGGCGGGTCGCGCGCGTGACGAAGCGGCAATCACCCTGCGCGAGCAGGCGTCGAACGTCGAGCGCGGGGTGCGCTCGTGGGTCGCTCACGTGCTCAATGTCGTCGTAGCCGGCGGTTCGAGCCTCGTCTTGTGGAAGGGATTCGACCGCGGCAGTGCGGCCGCAACGAACTTTCCAGTGAGCATCGCGGTCGGAGAGCTGCAGATCTTGACCCAGCCGGCGGCACTCATCGGAAACTCGCACCGCGGGCTGGCGGCGGCATCCCCGCCTGAGGTGCCCGCCGCGCCGCAGAGGTCGCTAGGCCTCGCGTGGAGCGGCGGGCTCATGCGAGTCATACTCGCGTTCTGAAGCTAGATGCTGCCACGCCTTGCAGCGAGCAATCCAGGACGAAGGCGGGGGGATAGGTGGGCGGCGTTGACGTCTCTTAGCCTCGGCTGGGTGCGCTGGCTCGTCGGCGCGGCTCTCGTTACGGGAGTGGCACTCCTCGGCCTCCTCCTTTCCCGCGCCGACGTCCACGAGGTCTGGGTCCGCCTCAACGGCGTGAGTAGTTCGGGACTCGCGATCGTACTTGCCACCTATCTCGCCAGCTTCCTCGCCGAGACCGCCTCGTGGTTACAAACGATCGTGATGATCCCGGCGCGGCCACGAACCCTCTATCGGCTCTGTAAGGTTCTCATGGTGGGTAACGCCGTCGAGCGGGTCACGCCTTTCGCGCCTCTCGCCGGTGAGCCGATGAAGGCCCTCCTGCTGAACCGCTACGAGGGCATTCCCTATGCGGCGGCCTCGGCTTCACTGGTGATCACGCGCACGACCGACGTGATGGCACTGATAGTCTTCATCGCCGCCGGGCTCGTCCTCATGTGGAGGACGGAGGTGCTCCCGCCGGCTTACCGTGCGGGAGTCTTGGTCGGCTTTGTGCTCTTCGTGATCGCTGGAGGTCTCTTCTTTCTTGTACAGAACCAGCGTGTGTTCACGCGCCTGCGCGTCTGGCTCGGGAGTGCGGGCGCAGCTGCTCGGCCGGGGCGCTTCGCAGCGATCCTCGATGGGATCCACGACGTTGAAGACCAGTTGGTTACGTTCTATTCACGGGAACCGCGCCGCCTCTTCCTGTCGATTGCCTTCGCCCTCGTTCAGTGGTCGACCGAGGCGATCGCCATCTGGCTCTCGGTTCGGATCCTCGGGTCTTCGATCACGCTCCTCAACGCTTTCGCGGTGCAGGCCTTCGTGCTGATGGTCGTAGCGACGCTGTTCTTCGTGCCGGGCGACCTCGGGACGCAGGATACGGCGCTCGCGTACGCCTGCGGAGCCGTCACCGGCTCGCTGCCTCTCGGGGTAGCGGTCGCCGCCCTGCGCAGAGCGCGCGATCTCCTTTGGATCGTTTGGGGCTTCGCTATCGTCGCCGTCTGCGCGTGGCGCCGCCACTAACACAGCATGTAGAAATGGGTCAGTCGGCCCATGTTTGCAAAAGGTGCCAAGCCAGGCGTGAGTGATCGGGACGCCAAGCGATGAGTGCTCTCGCGACCCTTCTGTGGATTTTGAACTTGATCTGCGTCACCGCAGGCCATTTGTCGTTGAAGGCCGGTGCGACCGCGGTGGCTCCCGACACGCACGGTCCCCAGCGCTGGCGGAGAGAAGGGGAGTGACCGAGCGAAATGAATTCGGCGTCCTTACCCCTCATCCCCCCCCAACAACCGTCGCACTGTCTCGCTCAGCCATCCTACTGTGCCCGTCAGTCTCCGGGGTCGCGCACACTTCGACTTTCTCGGGAACGAGGCGTCCATTGGCCGCGAGCCGAAACCGACGGCCCCTCCAGACCACGGAATTGCCGAGGAATGCGCCGAGCCAGAGCGTGAATCCGAGGAGGTCTCTCACGGGCACGAGCCAGAGGGATCTTCTCGCGGACTCGTCGCGCAAGTACCGCACGGCGATGAGCCAGGCCATTGCGAGGCGAAGCGAGAGTGTCGTGGCCGACAGCACCAGAGCAGCCGGAGACCGCCATGCCATGGCAAGCAGCAGAAGGCTCGCCGGAGTGCCCTGATTGAAAAGGAGCCCGGCGTAGCCGAGCGGGCGGACCGACCGGATGCCTCGGTTCCAGCGCATCTGGTGGTCTAGGACGCCGCGCAGCGTCGACCTGCCGAGTTCGTGCCTCACGACCTCCGCGACAAGCTCCGCGCGGTACCCCGCGCGCACGGGAAGGTGACCAAGGAGGTAGTCGTCGGAGAGGTAGTCAGCGATCGCCGCAAAACCTCCCACGGCATCGAGGGCCGCTCGTCGGATCAGGATACCCGAACCCAGGCCAAACGAGATCCCCTCGAGGCGGTGGGCGACCAGCACAGCTGGCTGAAAGTCCGTGGAGAGGCCCAGGGCATCGAGGCTGCTGGCGAAACCCTCGGCGCCTGAACGATAGAGACAGGTGACGACGCCTACCTCTGGGTCGACCATCGGCGCGACGAGCCGGCGCAGGTGGTCCTCTTCCACACGGATGTCGCTGTCTGAGATGAGCAGCAGAGCGTGGCTCGCCTCGGCCGCCATGGTCGCCAGAAGGCCGACCTTCGGGTTGGGCGTGCGCGGACCGCGGTGCACGACCACACGGATATCCCGTTCAGGGAAATCGCGTGCGATCCCTCGCGCTTCGACCAGAGCCGGATCCGCCTCGTCGTCGGATCCAAAGATGATCTGGCATTCCGGATAGTTCTGCCGGCAAAAAGAGGCGAAGTTCTCGTAGGCGCCCCAGTCGAGCCCGCAGAGGGGCTTCAGAACCGTGATGGGCGGCGTGAAGCCGTCGTTGCGCCGGAGCGGGCGGCGGAAGAACGAGCGTGCGCAGAAGACCGCGAAGACATAGTAGCCGCACGATGACAGGCAGATTGTCGCCGTGGTCAGGATTCCGAGCGACGCCAGGATGTGGGGGAACGAGGTCATCTTTTCATCCTCACATCCGCGCGCGTCCCGGAGGCGTGGTTCCCGGTTTCGGAGAGGTGGCGGAGAAAACTCGCCGGGCAGCGGCGGCTTCGCGCGAGTCCGTGAGCGTCAGACCAGAGGCGTCGATCGCGGCGCGAACGCGCGGGCTGACGAGGGCGGCTAACTCCCGGAGGCCCGCCTCGCCGAGGCCACTCTCGGAGTCGCTCACATTCGGAAACGCCGGATGGCAATAAATCTCAGTCCAGTCGGACGAGATTCGCGGCACCAAGCTGAGAAAATAAGCCTCATCGAGACGGCCCGTGAAGTGGAGGCCGTAAACGCAATCGGCGACGGCGACACCGGCGGCCTCGAGGCGAGGGACTGCGCGGCGCCGAAGAGCCGCGAACACGGCAGACCATAATGGCTTCGACCCGGCACGGCCTCCGTCGAGCTCGGCAGCGAGGCCGGGTTCCTCGTGTGGGAGCCGGACGGCGGGGATGTCAAGTTCGCGCGCCAAGTCCGCGAGAGCCTCGATCACGACCGGATGGACGTGAAGATGCAGGTGGCCGTCGACCTGGGAGAGACCAAGGCCCGTGCCCCGGAATCTCTCGAGCTGCGCGCGAATCTCCCGGCGTGCCTGGCGCCGGGCTTTCGAGTGAAACTGCAAGAGCAGTCCGGCCAGTGTCGGGCTTGAATGCAGGTGGCCCTTCCGATCCAGGAGGAGCGGGATTTCGGCGGGGGGCAAGACGGCTCTTCCGGCGGCGAGAACCAGATGAAGGCCGACGGCGAGCGTCGGGTGCGCGCGGGCCAGAGCAACCGCCTCCTCCCAGGCGTCCCCCGTTACCATGAGGCTTGCGCTCGTCAGGACGCCGCGCGTGTGAGCTTCTATGATCGCGCGGTTGACGCCGGGGGAGAGGCCGAAGTCGTCTCCAGTGACGACGAGGCGCCTCAGGCGCGGTCCTCCCGGCTCCAGAGGAAGCGTGTGAACTCAGCGCCTTCCCGTAGGCGCCGCTTGAGCATGGTCGTGCTAGTCGCCTCGTCGTCTTGGTAGCCTTGCGGGGACTGGTGCTGCGGCGTCTTCATTCCGGGTCTCTCTCGCGCGGCGGGAGCGCGGCTTGTCCCAGCGGAAGCCATACTTCCGACTCGAGCGTGTAGGTGGCAATATTTGCACCGTCCGTCAGCGACGATTCAAGCCGCGATGTGTATCGAAGCTCTGCTGGATCCGGCAGGCGAGTGCCGTTTTCAGCGGACCGCGCAAACGGCTGACTACTAACGTGTAGCGAGGGGACACTGAAGTTTATGGCGGCGTCAGACGGCGGCACGCTGCGACGTGCGCTTGGTCATGAACGCGAAGAACTCGCGGCCTTCGCGCAGACGGCGCTTCATCGTGCCCCAGTCGCGGATCATGTCGTTCATGATACGCAGGATGGGCTTCGGTCGCAGGTAGTAAGCGCGGTAGAAGCGCTCGAGCGCGGCGTGGATCTCGTCGGCCTTCAAGCTGTCGTACGAGATCACGGCGTCTTGGATGCCGTCGTTCGTGAGCGACGGGTCCTCGGGCGGTAACCAGCCGTTCGCGTGCGCTTGGCGATGGAGCTCAGTGCCGGGGTACGGCGCCGCGAGCGACACTTGGATGCTGTACGGATCCACTTCCTTCGCGAATTGGATCGTCTTCTCGAGCGTTTCGTGCGTCTCGCCCGGCAGGCCGACGATGAACGTGCCATGCATCAGGATGCCGAGCTTGTGACAGCTCTCGGCGAACTTCTTCGCGCGGTCGACGCGCGTGCCCTTCTTGATGTTGTTCAGGATCTCCTGGTTGCCGCTTTCGAACCCGACGAGGAGGAGGCGCAGACCGTTGTCCTTCAGCACGTCCAGCGTCTCGTGCGGTACGTCGGGCTTGGCGTTGCACGACCAGCATAGTCCGAGCTTCGCCATCCCGCGCGCGATCTCCTCGCTGCGCGGGCGGTTGTCGGTCAGCGTGTCGTCGTCGAAGAAGTACTCGTTGACCTCCGGGAAGATTTCCTTCGCGTGCGCCATCTCGCGCAGCACATTGTCGACGCTGCGCACGCGGTACAGGTGCCCGGAGATCGTCTGCGGCCAGAGGCAGAACGTGCACTTGCTGCGGCATCCGCGGCCAGTATAGAGCGAAATATAGGGATGCTGCAGGTAGCCGTTGTAATACTTAGGGATGTCGAGAAACTTGCGGTAGACGTCGACGACCCACGGTAAGCGCTCGAGATCGTGGATGATCGGCCGCGCGGGGTTTCGCACGATCGTTCCGTCGGGCGCGCGCCAGGCTACGCCGTGTACTTCGGAGATCGATTTCCCTTCGGTGACCTCGCGTACCGCGTCGTCGAACTCGCCGGTCGTCGCGAAATCGACGGCGGGAGAACGCTGCAGCGTGTCCTCCCAGCGAATCATCGTGTGCGCGCCGACGAAGCCCACTTTCAACTGTGGATAGGCTTGCTTCAAACGCGCCGCAGTACGCGCGTCGACGCGCGCGGACGGCGTCGACGTGTGCATGATCACGAGATCGTGTCCGGCCGTGCGGTGGATCACCTCGTCGATGCCGATGTCGCTCGGCGGCGCGTCGATCAGCGTGCTGCCCGGCACGCATGCCGCGGCTTGCGCGAGCCACGTCGGATACCAGAACGAGCGCACTTCGCGCCGTGCTTGGTAACGCGCACCGGCGCCGCCGTCGTAACCCTCGAACGAGGGCGGGTTCAGGAAAAGCGTCTTCATCGTCATGTCCCTATATCCTAAGCCGGAGGCGTAAGCGATCAGGTCGTTGGCCCGGGCGTTTCTCGCACCCGGTCGAGAGGAGTGGGCATCGCGTTGAGCAGGATCGGTCGATCAAGCCCACCTGGGAACAAGTAGCGCCTTGCGAACTCGAGATCGATCGCGATCGCCGCAGAGAAGCGCACCCACGCGGGATAGTAGCCGAGGATCGTCATCAACCGCTTCATGAACGCCAAGCCCACGCGCCGGTGAGCTCGCGCTTCCCGGCGCCGCGTCAAGAACCGCTCGAGGAGCGGTGCGAGGCTGGTGGTGGTGGTGGTCATGGTCGCTCCTCCCAGCGTTGTTCGAGTCGGCGCATCGCCTCTCGCATCAGCTCGGGCCACGCGCTGAGGTACCAATAGGTATCGCTGACGTGGACGTGACCGAGGTGCGCGGACAAGAGGGGCAAGCGTCGCTCGGTATCCTCGCCGGCGCGGTACCGCCGCCACAGTGTATTGACGGCGAACCGATGGCGGAGGTCGTGCACGCGCGGCCCGTGACTGTCGGATGGGCCACGCAGACCGATCTGCCGGGATAACGCGTAGAAGGTGCGGTGGATCTCGCTGTTATCCAACCGATTCCCTCGGTTGGACACGAAGACGTAGGAGGAGACCGGCCGTCCTGCCCACCAACGTGCGCGTCGCGCGAGGTAATCTGCGAGCACGTTGCGGGTCGACGGATGCAAGGGCAGCAGGCGAGCCTTGCCGAATTTGCCGCTTCGGACTGTCAGCGCCGCGCCCCTGAGATCGACGTCTTGGAGTTCGAGGTTGCGTGCTTCTCCGAGGCGCAGGCCCGAGACGCTCAGGAGGCCGAACAGACAATGGTAGGTCCAGGGCCGCAGTCCGCCGTTACTGGGCAGCCTGAGCGCCGCTCGCAGCAAGCGTCGGATCTCAGCGTCCGAGTAGAGGTAGGGTCGCGCCCGTGATCAGCGACGCAATGCGACCGGCAAGAGTAATTGACGTCGATCACGCCCGCTTTGGCCGGTAGGGCAGTAAACCCTCCGGCGGAATCTGCGTGTGAGCGGGTCGGTGGCGCTGCGATGGCGCGCAAAGGCACGCACGACGCTCAGTCGGCGCGCCCATTCCGCCGGTTGAACGCCCGATGGTTGTTGAGCCCAGGCAAGCGCCAACTGGAGCGTGATGTAGGAGGCGCGGTGCTGCTCCATGAACGTGGCGAAGTCGAGCAACCCCTTGCCTGCCTCACGCAGCTTGAATCCCAAGCTGCGCCGCATGGTCAGGTACTCTTGCACGGCCTCACGTAGCGTGGTCATCGCAGACCTCCCGGCCACGGCAACGCGAGAGTCCGTAGCGCGTCGAGGTCGACCTTGGTGTAGATCTTCGTGGTCTCGGGACTGCGATGCCTCAACACCTCGCCGATTTCGGTCAGCGAGGCGCCGTGGCGCAGCATCTGAGTGGCCAAGGCGTGGCGAAATTGATGCGCGCCGGTCGTGGGCGCCTTGATGCCCGCGCGCGTGAGGCTATGTCGCACGAGTGATCCGATGGCGCTCTGGCCAGAAAGCCGCGGGTGGGAGCTTTGGCCCGTAAAAAGACGCGGCGACTCGTGCTGCGCGGTCGTCCGTGCCGCAGATACGCAGCGATCGCGTCGCCGACATCCGTGGCCAGGGGGAGCGCGGTCCGGTGACCCCCTTTCCCTCGTACGCTTACATGCCCGGCTTCCCAGTCGATGTCCTCGAGCTCGAGAAAGGCCACTTCGCTCGAACGCAACCCCAGGCGTGCGAGCAAGAGCACGATCGCGTAGTCGCGACGCCCGACCGCGGTACGCCGACTGATGGAGGCCAACAACTGGCGCACCGACTCCGCCGGAATCGCTCGAGGGATGGACGTCATCGACCAGTTGGCCACGGATGGAACGGCAGCGGCCAAATCGAGCGCGATGTCCCCGCGATGACGCGCGTATCGCAGGAAGGAACGCAGCGCGGAGGTCAGGAGCTTCGCGCGTTTGAGATGCAGGCGCGGGGCGTGGCGCTGGACAAATCGCACGACGTCGCTGGCGCACAGGCGCGAGAGCCCGACCCGTCCGTTGCCGAGCCGACCCGTGAGGAAATCGCGGATGAAGGGCACGTAATTGACGACCGTCGCACCAGCCAGCGCAGGGGATAGGTGGTATTAGCGCCCGAAGTTGACGTAAGCCTCGATCTCGGACACCGCGGACTCTCCCTTCCTCCTTCCCGCCACCCGTCTTACGGCCGCGGCTCAACTTGCCGTAGGTGCGAATCGGCGTCTTGTTGACCTCGCACGCGGTGAACATCCAGTTGGAGTCCGGCTCCACCTTGAAGCGGTTCTTGCGGAACGTGACCAGGTCCCAGGTAAACACGGTGCCGAATATCATCAGTCGAAACGACCAGCCTGCGAGCAGGAAGCAGATGAGGATGATGACGAGCGACCAGGCCGCGCCCACGTAAGGGTTCACGAACGCAGTGCCGGCCACAGTGGACAGGACGAAAGGCCGGACTGACTTCAGCGCCGCGTCCACGGTCGTGAACGGGCTGATCAGAATGAGCACGTGGACGACGCGCGACACCATCCACACCACGACGAACGCCGCGATGGCCAGCGGCACGGTCAGCAAGTTGAGCAGCGGAGTCAGGTTCATCATCGCCAGACCGGCGTCGCCGTAGAGCGCGCGGTCATCACCTGTGGCGGCGAAGATGGCGGCGATCAACGGCACGAACGCGCCCGCCGCAACCAGGCCGCTGATTTTGTTTTCGATGGCCTCAGCGACATCGAGCGGCTTCTTGACCACCGTGGGCAGCGCGGTGCCAAAGGTGTCCTTCACAAATGCCAGCACGACCAGCAGCAACGCCGGCCCCCAGAACCACGGCTGCGCATACCACGGCAGCTTCGCGCGCTTCTCCGGTGCGGTCTTGAAATACTTCCACACGCCGATGCCGCTCACCCCGAGCAACGGCGAGATGGCCACGCCCGTGATGGTCGAGATGGCCTGCGCCGCTTCGAGTCCAGAGGCAGACTTGCTCGAAGACGGGTTACTGCCGGAGTCCGCGGCTTGGGCCGCGCCGCTGAACAGGAGCGCGACGCACAACAACAGGGCGGGACACGGCCAAAACAGCTTTTTCAGAGTGCGTTGAAGTTACGCCGATAGAACCCGGTGGAAAGTGCTAAAGTTGCGGGAGATTGTAGTAGTTTGCACGACGGCGCCTGGAAACCCCGACAGCCGGCTTGCCTCCCCTCGTCACACCTTCCCAATCCACTTCCGATCCTCCCAGACGGCCTTGAGCGAAGTGAGATTGCGCGCGTCGAAGACATTCCTCGCCGCCGAGCCGAGCCGGCCTCGCTTCAGATTGTTCCACGCGTCGCTGGCGCTGATGGCCACGAACTGGAGCACGCTGGCATCACGGTAGCAATCGATCATGCAGCGGGTGCAACCGTCACGGATAAGCTTTGAATCATCCCAGTCGTACACGTTGCACATGGGCGTCTCCCAGAAATGGCAGCGATACAGGTTCAGGTGCCAGTCGAGGTAGAAATACTTGTGTCCGCCGAGGCAGCCGAACTTCTCCTTCTCGCCGCGCAGATGCCGCTGCATTTCTGTGAGCGACTCCGTCGGGTTGACCACCGGATAGCCGCTGCGCCGCTTCATCGTCTTGATTTTCTCGAACAATTCGATGAGTTCATCCTTCGAGAAATTCACCAGCCCGCTGTCGCTGAAGCTGAGATAGCTGCTGGCCAGCGACGTGAGCGGATAGCTGAACGTGCAGCTCTTGAAGCCGAGCGTTTCGAGAAACGCGGGCAGCTTGTCGTAGTCGTCGATGAGGCGGCTGGCGGTGATGCTCGCCGTCGTCTGCACGCCCGCCGCATGAAAGAATTCGTTGGCCCGTTTGATTTTCCGGCAGACATCGGGCAGACCACGATTGGCTTCGTGCTTCGCCACATCGTGCGCGTCGACGGACATGATGACGCTGCTCAAGCCGTCGTTGACCAGGCCGCGCATGTTCTCCTCGGTCCACAAGGCGCCATTGGTGCAAATCATCGGATGAATCCCGCGCTCGGCGGCGTAGCGCACCATCGCCCGCAGGTCGCGATGCACCATCGGTTCGCCGCCCACGAAGAGCAGGTAGCCGATGTGGTTTTTCAGAGCAAGGTCGATGACGTCGCGCGCTTCCTGCAAGGTAACGCTGCGCCGCGCCTTGGGATCGAACTTCGAGCGGGCAAACCCGCAGAAACCACAATCCGCGTTGCAAAGGTTGGTGATGGTGAACTGGAGGTAGCCCGGCCCGCCGTGGGTGAGCACTTCGCGCAGAAGTTGAAACGCGCCCTTGGCAGGGCGCTGGACCGGCTTGAGCGACTCGACGCCCGGGGCGCTGGTTGGCGGCTGGGGCAGGACGGGCGGGTTCATGGCGGCGGAACTCATGGGGATAGGTGGTATTAGCGCCCGAAGTTGACGTAAGCCTCGATCTCGGACACCGCGGACTCTCCCTTCCTCCTTCCCGCCACCCGTCTTACGGTGGCCACTCCGGCTCACGGCCAGCGCCGCGCACAAGCGCGTCACGCGATGCACCGATTTCTGTGTCCGGATAAATGCATATCTCACAGGGACTCTCGTGCAAAGTACCTGGCGGCTTTTTTTAAAATGTCGCGCTCCTCCGTGAGGGGATAGATTCTTTGCCCGTATCTTCACTAGTGTCCGGTCTATGACCCTTGTCCGGCAAGGGTTCCCGACATTTGGGTTGCGTTTTGTATGCGCCGAATGGCCGGCGGTAGCCTTGTAGTAGAGCCGTCCCATCTGAAAGCCAACTGAACCGGCTGGTGCAATGTCGTGAGTTCGTGCGGGCGCGCGATGTGCTTGGCGAGCAGGGATCGAAGGTCCACACGATCGAACAGACTGACCTCGATCCGTTTGGCCAGAGCCACTGCTGTCCGGTTGAGATCTGACGGAAACGCGGGAAACCGTTGTGGGGAGCGGGTTTGATGGCAGTCTGGATTTGAGGAGATAGGTTTGTCAAAAGCCCCGTCTTCGCCCCCTGTTCGCCTCCATCGTTGAGAGTGCTGCTCGGGAGATGCTGAATCCACACGGGTTTGCGAAGCTGGGTCTTCGCAGCCCCAGGAGAGACCAGCATGCCCGAGGCACAAACCGTTCTGGCGCAGATCCTACGCATGGTTCCGAGAGGCGAGTTCGAAAAGCTCGCCCGCGGACATGGAGGCGGAAATCGCGCCCGCTCCTTCCCCTGCTGGAGCCAGTTCGCCTGCCTCGTTTACGCACAGCTCAGCCGCCAACATAGCCTACGTGACCTGGTTCTCGCCCTCGAGACAAAGAGGCCTCTACTCTATCACTGTATCGGTACGACTGAGGTTCGCCGCTCGACCCTCGCCGACGCCAATGAAAGGCGTCCCTACCAGATCTAGCAGGTACGTCGTCGGCTGGATGGTCGCCCACCACGAAAGCGCGGCGCTGGCGCAGAAACTGATCGAGCAGAGCTGCGCGCGGCAGGGAATCCTGCGGGGCCAGCTCACGCTGCATGCCGATCGCGGGTCCTCGATGAGATCGAAGCCCGTGGCGCTTCTGCTCTCGGATCTCGGAGTCACCAAGACCCATTCGCGGCCCTACGTGTCGAACGACAACCCCTTCTCCGGGGCGCAGTTCAAGACGATGAAGTACCGTCCCGAGTTTCCTGACCGCTTCGGATCGATCCAGGATTCGCGCGGCTTCGGCCACGTCTTCTTCCCTTGGTACAACACCGAGCATCGGCACTCGGGCCTGGGAATGCTCACGCCTCACGACGTCCACTACGGGCTGGCCGAGAAACGGGTCGAGGCGCGGGCCCGGGTGCTGGCCGCGGCGTTCGCTGCCCATCCCGAGCGCTTCGTCGCCGCACAGCCGCGACCGGCGGTACTGCCGACCGAGGTCTGGATCAACAAGCCGAAGGCGTCGCCCGCCGAGCCCAATGGCGATTGCGAGCCCGAGGTCGTCACGGCCTTCGCACCCACGGCCCCGCAGAGCCCCGCGGAGGACTCGACCCATACCCAGGTATCCCCCGACTCGGCGTCCGTGAACGTTTCCGGATCGATCGGCGGTCAACTCCTCATCGCGCCCGTCGCGCCGCTCAACACGGAGGATCTAAACTCGGAGACCGACTGTCTCATTGTCATTGACAGGCTCCGGACATTCAGTAATAATGCTGGGCTGGTAGCGTCCCGGCGTTGGCGGAAGATTCAACAACTACCGACTACAAGGAGACAAATGATGATGGTAGCGCGTACGAAGAGAGTCTCAACCCTCAGGCAGAGGGCCCTTCATGCTGGGACAATCGTGCTCCTGCCCCTCTTGTTCACCGCCGCGTGCGCCGGTGTCCGCGTCAGATCCGAGCAGAGCTTCGTGAAGGATTTACGACTCACTCCTCCCCCCGTGCTCGTGGTGTACGATTTCGCAGTCTCTGCGGACGACTTAGCGGGAGACGTCTATGGTCAGGAATTCGCCATTACGGAAGAGTCGACCGACAGCGGGATTCAGAGCGCGCTGCGTTACTCGCGTTCGCTGTCCGAGCGGCTCGTCGAGAATCTCAACGGGCGCGGCATCAAGGCCCGGTCGTCCGACGACAAGACGCAAACGCCGATGGATGCGATCGTCTTGACGGGACAATTCGCATCGATCGACCCGGGCAGCCGATTGAAGCGCTGGGTGATCGGCTTTGGCGCTGGGAACAGTGAAATGCGGGTACAAGTGCAGGCCTATCAAGTCACAGCGTGGGGCTTGATGAAAATCGCCGAGTCCGAGAAGGAGTCGCAGGGGTCGATGGGGTTCGGACTGGTGGTTCCTGCCGCGGTCAGCGTGGCAACCGGGGGCGTCGGCGCCATCGCCATAGCGAGCAGTAGCCTGATTACCTTGCGGGAGACGCGGACCGGCAGCGAGGCTGACGCCCGTCGCATCGCCGGACACATCGCCGAGCGCATCGCGGCTCTCTACAAGAACCAGGGGTGGCTGTAGCCGTGAAGTAGGAGGCGGGGGCAGATAGCGCACATCGTTACACACAAAGTTCTCCCCCGGGCTGGACACACAATCGGTTTTGAGCCATAGCTGATCTCCGAGAGCCGCGAGAGTTGGTGGCGGCGGAGGAGGTGGGCGTATGGGGGCGAAGCTTCCCGAGAGGCTTTGCGGG
>Ga0315273_10007206_pt1 | contig 13915 bp, 11 predicted proteins | sample YL17G02_0_MG_FD_205753 | JGI IMG/M metagenome (GOLD analysis project Ga0315273, IMG submission 205753) | Sediment microbial communities from Yellowstone Lake, YNP, Wyoming, USA - YL17G02_0 | ecosystem: Environmental > Aquatic > Freshwater > Lake > Sediment | place: USA: Wyoming | collected... | reverse complement strand
TGGATTGCCTCGTTTGGATGAACCCGGGCCTCAAGGCCGAGGTTTCCCTAGCTTGCCTAGTTTGGATGACGTAAAGTCACGAGCCAGCATTTTAGTGCCCGACGTCCACTGTGGCCAGGAAAGCGTGTGCCTGGGTAAGGTCTGTATTTACTTCCCCTGCATGAAAGGTTTGACCGTCAAACAAGCCTTGGAAGCGGTTCATTCGCATCTGGGCGCGTGTGGCAGTAGCAGTGGCCGTGGCACCGCCAAAACTTTATTCAGAGATCAGTCAATCCAACAGGAGTAGGAAACGTATGGCAACGAAATCACCCGGTTCATTCAATACAAAAATAAAAGTTAAAACCATTTCTCCAAAAAGTTGGAATCTGAAACGCCTAATGTCGCTCCTGGTGAAAAGCAGACGCCGTAAGATCATGGTGATTGGGGATGTCGGAATCGACCGGTATACGATAGGGTCGGTCGAGAGAATATCTCCCGAAGCACCTGTTCCCGTAGTCTTGGTGGAGGAAGAAAAATTAAAGCTCGGACTAGCCGCCAACGTCGCTGACAATATCCAGGCCCTCGGAGCGACCCCCTTTTTAATCGGGGTCATTGGCAAGGATCGCTCCGCCGGGGATTTCAAGGACCTCTTAAAAGACCGTGGAGTCTCCACCGAGCATTTAGTCGTGGATCTATCGCGGCGGACGGCTCTGAAGGACAGAATTGTGAGCGACCGACAACAGCTCCTGCGCGTGGATTATGAAAGCCGTCATGGAGTGGATAAAATCATCGAAAAAAATGTTCTCAAGAACTTTATGGCCTTAGTGGACCAGGTCGATGGAATTATTGTCGAAGATTACGCGAAAGGGGTGTTAACCGAAAACGTACTCCAGGCCGTGTTCCGGATCGCCGGGCAAAAAGAGAAATGGATAGCAGTTGATCCAAACATGAAAACTCCGATCAGCCATTACCGGGGTGCCACGGTTTTAACCCCTAATCTGAGAGAAGCAGAACATCTGGCGGGTGTGAAGATCGTCGATTCGGGTTCGCTCGCCTTTGCCGGGGAAGAAATTTTAAAATTAACCCATTCAAAACATGTCGTGATCACGCGTGGCAAAGACGGCATGGCCGTTTTCAGCCAGGGAAGTTCCGTCATTCATTTGATTCCGACCACCGCTCGCGAAGTCTACGATGTTTCCGGTGCCGGAGATACCGTGATTGCGGTACTCATGCTCTCCCTCTCTTCGGGGGCAAGCATTGAGGAGGCGTGTGTGCTGGGTAATTTAGCAGCAGGCGTTGAAGTGGGGAAACGTGGGACCGCAACGGTGTCTCAAGAGGAGATGCGGTCTTCTTTGACAGGCCCTAAGCCAACCGGATTAAATCCGGCTGGCCTAGATCGCCAGATTCGAAGAAGTCGAGATCGTTATTCAGACTAGGGGCAATGAACCTAGGCCCGGAGTTTTAGCCGGTAACTTTAATTTTCTTAATCACCACAGGAGTCTTGGGTGCGTTTTGCGCTTCAGTGGGCAGTTTAGAAATTTTTTCAACAACGTCCATCCCCTTCACCACTTCTCCAAAAATCGTATGTTTACCATCGAGCCAAGGGGTTGGCTTGACGGTGATAAAAAACTGGGAACCATTCGTAGCCGGTCCCGAATTTGCCATGGCTAAAATGCCGGGGTGATCAAATTTGACCTTGGGATTGGCTTCATCTTCAAACTGATAGCCTGGTCCCCCGGTGCCGTTTTTGAGTGGATCTCCACCTTGGATCATAAAATCCGGAATTACCCGGTGGAAGGTCGTGCTGTTGTAGAGGGGTTTCCCTTTGATCTGCTTTCCGCTCTGAGGGTCTTTCCATTCTTTTTTTCCAGTGGACAAGCCGATGAAATTTTCCACCGTCTTTGGGGTCTCCTCTGGAAAGAGTTTAACGGTGATTTCGCCTTCTGACGTGAAAATGATCGCTTTCTTTTCTTTCGCAATTGCGAGCGTGCTCATGAGCAGCAAAGTTAGCATGAAGAATTTCTGAGAGTTTTTCAAGGTTACCATTTTTTATCTCCTTTTAAAAGTCTAGGGGTTACTGACAATAACAAAACCTATTTTAATTCAAGCGAAGTCAGCCAGTTTTTAGCATAATCGGGAAGTGTTCCATGCACAATATCTTGGTAAGCTTTTTGAGTTTCCTGAGTAATCGGGCCAGGTTTGCCGAGGTGAGAGGCTTTCCCAATCAAGCGGTTATCGATCTCTTTGACCGGGGTGATTTCGGCTGCCGTGCCCGTTAGGAAGATTTCGTCGGCGCACCAGAGTTCATCACGAGTAAACCGAGTTTCCTGAACGATGACGCCCTTGTGCTTGAAATACTCCATGACCGTTCTTCGAGTAATGCCATTTAAAACGGAGTTCAGACCCGTGGTCTTCACTATGCCGTCCTTGACCATAAAGAGATTCTCGCCGGTTCCTTCCGTCAGGTAACCCTCAGCATCCAGGAGTAGGGCTTCATCATAACCACTGTTGATGGCTTCACGTTTAGCCAAGACGCTATTGACGTATTGCCCGGTGATTTTTCCTTTAGTCATCGAGGAATTGACATGAGGACGAATAAAGCTGGAGATCTTGAGCCGCGTACCCTCGTTGATTCCCTTATCCCCCAAGTAGTTACCCCATTCCCAATTGAGAATGGCCACGTCAATGGGTGGGGTGGTACCTGGATTCACCCCTAGCGGGCCATCCCCCACATAACAGATGGGCCGAATATAACATTCCTCAAACCCATTGGCCTGACACACGGCACGGGTGCCGGCGATCAATTCGTCGATCGTAAAGGGAATTTTGACGTCGAGAATTTTGCAGGATTCGAAAAGTCGCTCCAAATGGTCAGTCAGTCGGAAGACGGCGCCACCCCCTTTTTTCTGCTTATAAGCCCGGATGCCCTCGAAGGCGCCCACGCCGTAGTGGAGCGCATGGGTGAAAAGGCTGATCCTGGCATTTGCTTCAAGGACGACTTGACCGTTAAACCAGACATGAGTACCACGAGCCATAAATACCTCTTTCTAACATACCCAGCAAAAGCTGGGGCAAGAATGCTTTAAAATACTCCGGTTACTCCGGTTTTTGGTTCCCGTCCACCCTGCCGTTGGCAACCTGCTTGATTTCGCTGGGCGGTAGGTTTTCCAAAGTATTCGGCGGGGTCAGTCGACGCGAAGCCATGAGCTTGATAATTTCTGATGCGGTTTCCTCCAAGGCCTTGCCGGTTACATTGAACACCGGCCAGCGTCTATTTCGCTTAAAAAGCTCATTGGCATATTCAATTTCAAGATTCACCTTGTCGGGGTCCGCGTATTCCCCGCCTTGATTCTGTCCCAATCTCTCTAGGCGTGCGCGGCGAATGGTGGCTAAATCTTGTGCGTCAATGGTCAGGGCGATGACTCGGCGTTGATCCACTTTGTAGACCTCTTTAGGAACTTCGAAGCCATGAATCAGAGGAATGTTGGCCACCTTCCACCCCTGGTGAGAGAGATACATGGAGAGTGGGGTCTTGGAAGTCCGGGATATTCCAACAATGACCACATCCGCCTTGTCTAGGCCAGTCAGGTCTCGTCCGTCATCATGCGCAATGGTGTATTCCATCGCGGCAATGCGCTCAAAATAGCTATCATTGACGTCATGTAAAAGTCCGGCAATGGATTTAGGTTCGTAGCCGAAGTAGCTGGCTAAACCGACTAGAATCGGACCGAGGAGATCAACGCAGGGGATCGCCTTTTCACGGGCGCGCGTAATGAGGAATCCCCGGAGCTGCGGCGAGACAATGGTATAGACTAACAGGTCTTGATCCACGGCCGCATCTTCGCAAATAGCCTCAATCTGGGCCTCCATTCTAACATTTTTATAGCGGGTGAAATAAACATTTTTATTTCCAAATTGGACCATGGCTGCTTTGGTCATCAGTACGGCCGTTTCGCCGGTACCGTCGGAGACGATAATGATTCTCTGTCCTGGGTTTTTTTTCATAGGATGGGCCGTCTTCTATTCATTTTTCATTTTCATGTGAGGTGATGGATCACGTCAGATGTTTGTATACCGATTCGACGGCTTCCTCAAGGAATGCCTGACGTCTTTCCGCCTGATCTTCTTCCAGGAGGAACCATTTCGATTCCGGTACTTTGGCGACTAATCCACGAAACCAGGTCCGCTGTTGTTTCACCAGCTGGCGGGTGGCTAGGGTGATTTCCTCGTGCAGGCCAGCTATTCCAGGCTTAATTTTGCGCCCGGGGGGGAGGGTTCCGGCTAAATGATCTCTTACCTGCGCATATCCTATAGCTTGCAGTGATCGTGCGTTTGGAAATCGAGCCTCCAAGTCCTTGTATTCTTCGATCAAGCCCTGCTCCAACATCACACGGGTTCGCACTTCAATCCGCCTGTAGAGTTCCTCAAGGGGACGGTCAATCACCCAGAGTCTAAACCGGGGGTCGGGCTCAGTGGGAACTGCTGCCTGGAGGGCGGTCGGAGTTTGACCCGTGAGCTGGTGCAACTCTAAAGCGCGGACGAGGCGGTAGCGATCTTTCAGGCCGATTCGTTGTGCGGCCACCGAATCGATCGTGCTCAGCTTTTGGTGAAGCTCAGTACTGGTGTTTTCTTCCAATTTTTTTCGCAGTTCAAGGTCTGCCGCGGGCGCTTTCCAAAGTCCAAATAAAAGCGATTTTAAGTAAAACCCGGTACCCCCGACGATGAGAGGCATTTTACCACGGCCTTGAATTTCAGCAATCGTCGCCTCAGCCGCTCTTTTAAACTCTCCTGCCGTAAAAATTTGATCCGGGTTGCACACGTCAATGAGGTGGTGTGGGGTCTGATCGAGTTCGGACCGACTGGGTTTAGCCGTGCCGATATTCATTTCTCGATAAACCAATAGACTATCGGCATTAATGATTTCGATTTTCGGAAATCGGCGCGCAAAAGTGAGCGCAAGCTCGGTCTTTCCCGTGGCCGTCGGACCGGTAAGGATGCCGATCACACGCGCCTCTGAAACCATTCCTCAAATTTAGCTTGAGGAAGATAAACCACGGTAGGTCTTCCGTGAGGACAATTCCAGGGGTGTTCACATCGGAAGAGCTGCTCGGCGAGCTGACTCGATTCCTGGAGCTCCAAGGGATCGCCGGCGCGAACGGAGGAGTGGCAAGCTTCACTGGCTAAAAGCTCAAAAGTAGTTTCGTCCAGCACGATGGAGCCATCCACTTCGCCGCCCAAGGAGGCAGGGTCATTGAGACTGATGAGCCGATCGAGGAGATTTCGCAAGCGGGGTTTGAGCTGATTAAAGCCCCATTCGGCTGGAACCGCCCGGAAAAGAACGGTGGGATCGGCTACGCCCGCCTCGTCGCTGAACCCCGCTTCAAAGCCAAAGTATGAAATTTGCTTTAAACGGAGCGCAAGTGCCTGCCGATCTTCGGTCGATACCCGAATCGCTTCCGGCATGAGGAGGGCCTGGGAATGAAATACGGGGCCAGCGTCTACGCCCTCAGCATCTGGAACGCTCTTGCGGAGGAACTTTTTCTGCAAGTTTTCGTAACGAATGCGTTCGTGTGCTGCATGTTGGTCTATGAGAATCACTTCATTCTTTTTCTCATAAATCAGATAGGTATTAAAAAGAGTGCCGACGTATCGAGAGAACTCCAGTGGATCTAAGTTGGCCGTGAGGTGGGGGGCGCCCGGGGTTGAGCGGTCATGGGGAGGAGGGGCGTGAGCGGCGCTGGAGTGGTCTGATTGCTGGGAATTAGCTTCTGAAGCTTGCCACAGCGAGAGGGGTTTTTCTAGGCCGTAGGGGTTGGAAGGTTGACCCTGTGGATCTTGCGGCATGGCGTATTGCCCTGGGTTCTGCCTTTCGCTCGGCCTGTCCCGGAGGGGGAAAGTTTGCCCGGATCTGGAGTTCTCAGGCGACCAGCCGTGCGGGGTGGGACTCCGTCCATAATTAGAGAGAGCGGCGCTGCCGTCAAACGGGGTGGTGAACGAGTCTGCTCGCGGTGCGGAGGGGGATGATAGGGTTGGGGAATCGGAATCAGACGTGTTTTCAGAGGGAGCCGAGGAAGGAGCAGAGGATGGAGCCAAGGGCGCGAAAACAGGGGCCGCAATAGCAGGAGCCCCATGCCGGGCAATCATGGATTTTACAAGGGCGTCGATTGAAGAAAATATTTTACGAGTATCCAGAAAACGAATTTCGATTTTGGATGGATGAACGTTCACATCAATTGCGGCTGGATTGATTTCGATAAAAAGAGCCACCGCTGGATAGTGTCCCGGCAAGAGTGCCTGCCTAAAAGGCGCAAGCACCGCTTGTTGAAGAACCCGGTCTTTTACGGCTCTAGAATTCACGACCTGAATTAACTTTCGACTGTTGGAGGTGCTCAGGCCCTGTACCCAATGAAGTCGGATCTTGAGTCCGAGGTCCCGAAACCCATCTTGTTCATGTTCTGCTGTTACAATCGGATAATCGTCGCCATCGGAGAGGATTGCCCGCACTCGTGAGACTTCGTCTTCGGGTCTTAATGTCAGAATGGTTCGATCACCGCTCACCAGACGGAATCCCACGTGAGGATAGGCCAGCGCGAGGCGCTCCAGCCACTCGCGGGTTTGGGAGACTTCGGCGGCTTGAGATTTTAGAAATTTCAGACGGGCGGGGATTTGCGAAAAAAGTCCTGCAGCCCGAATTCGGGTGCCATGGGGGGAGTTGAGGAAATATCCAAAAGTGACGGGGGAGGGGGTGGGTTTTTTTATCTTGCGATGGGTGACGTCGCCGGCGAGAAGCTGATACGCTTCACTCAAATTATTGTCAGTACGCGAGACGATACTTAAATCGGAGACTGCCGCCACACTGGCCAGGGCTTCACCCCGAAATCCCAAAGTAGCAATTTTTTCCAAGTCTTCCAGGCTGCTGAGCTTGCTCGTCGCATGTCGCTCAATGCTGAGAGCAAGATCCTCGGCGGACATACCGTGCCCATTGTCTAAGATTTCAATGAGGCTTTTACCACCATCTTCAAGGATAACAGCAACTTCAGTAGCGCCTGCGTCAAGCGAGTTCTCCACGAGTTCTTTAATGACACTCGCAGGGCGTTCGATGACCTCTCCGGCTGCGATTCGCTCGGCCACGCCTGGAGGGAGTAAACTAATCTTACTTCGTTTTTTTAAATTCATCGGGCGCACTTCACCATGCCTAGCTCAAAAGATCAAGATATCAGCATATTTTGACTATTTTGGTTTTGTTTAGGTTTCCAATAAAAGTGCCGACCAGTAGGGTATGAGGAACATTCGCCACTTATTCCTATTCCTATTTTTAATCCTTCCGTTGGTCGGGCCGGAAACTCAGGCAGCCCAGGCAGCCACGTCAGGTCAGCTGGATTGCCGCCCCGCTAAGAGCCTGAATCAGCAGCAGCTTTTTTCAAATGCCAAAATTGCTCACATCATCGCGACGAGAGCCTTTGCGAATTCACCTCCGCAGTTCCGAGACCGCACCGAGATCTCAGAGGAGGATTTTAGAAGTGGAAAAGTACGCAGTGTCCAAGCTTTGGCTGGAATGGATAAAGGAGTCTCTGAAACCTACCGTGTGACTTTGGAGGATGGTACCCAGGGCTATTTCAAGCCCTCCTACGATCAACATTGGGGCCATGAAATGGAGCATGAACTGGCGGCTTATCAGTTGGACCAGCTCTTAGGGTTTGATCTGGTTCCGCTGACCATTGGCCGGGAAATCGAAATCCATGGTGAGAAAGTTTTCGGCTCGTTCCAACTTCATCGTGAAGGTAAGAGCGCGGCCGCTTTAGGGAGTAAGCAGAGAGATGGCAAATTAAGATTTTTAGACTATCTCTTGGGCAATTGTGATCGTCATAGAGGCAATTATCTTCTGCATAATGGCGACACCGTAGCCATTGACAATGGTGCTGCCTTCAATAATGAAATTTGTGAGCATCAGGCTCTGCGGGTGGCAGAAAGAGTGGATGAAATCCACGAAAAGGTACTGACAGCCCTAAAAGGGAACCCCAAGAGTTCCCATGCGAGGTTTAAAAAGGGGGCGGGTGACTTAATCAGTGAGGAGCGATTAATTTTGGCACTGCTCCCACCGCGTGAATTGATCCCTTCTCAGATCCTTAAAAAACTCAAACAAACCCCCGATTCTGCATTGAGAAGAACACTTCATCATCTCACCGAGCAGGAGTTTTCTGAATTTATAAAAAGAAAAAATCGGGCCATCGGTCCCTTGGCGCAATTACGAGCTATGAAGCAAGACTCTACCGGAATCGGGGATCTAGTGCGTAAGGTCGCTAGCCAGACAAGGCAGCCTAAAATTCAGGAGGATGACCAGTGGCTGTTCTGGAGAGCGATTGAAAACAACGAAATTTCAAAGGTCATTGGTCTTGTCCGGAAGAGCGGAATCGATCCCAATATGAGAGATTCCGTAGGTCGAAGTCCGCTCACTCAAGCTATTTCCAATAATTACCTGGAGTTAGCTGAGGCACTGTTAGATGCCGGCGCAGATATCAACCTTCGAGATGGTCAGGGAAATACACCGCTCTTCGTGGCCTCTCAGCTTGGCCAGCCTTGGAGCGTAAGAGTACTGCTGAAGCGGGGTGCTTTAAAAAATCTAACAACCCGTAACGGGGAGTCTCCGCTGGTTGGGGCAAAACAGTCAAGAAAGAAGGAAGTAATCGTTAAAATGCTACTGGATGCCGGTGCTACTCCAGCTTCATCGCAAACACCTTAATGTTTTACGACCGGAAATCCAGCCGCCATCCAATCGCCCATCCCAGAATTGCTAATGCAAGCAATGTTGGTCAGCCCGAGCTTTGCGAGCACCTGAGCCGCTCTGCCCGCTCTTCCGCCTGCCTGACAGTGGATATAAATAGTTTTATATTTTTTCAGCTCCTCGACATGCTTCTCGACTTGGTCGTAAGGAATGTTGCGACTTCCTTGAATATGGCCTGCAGCATATTCTTCTGTACTCCGAACATCTATGATCAAATCGGCGGGGCCCAGTTTGCTGAGTTGGGCGTGTAGGTCGTTCATCGAAATGTTTGAATTAGCCATTTTGCGGTTCCTTTTTTTCTTTTCAATTTTACTTCTTAATTTCCGAGGGGAAGTTAATAGAGAAGTCTCTAAAGAAGTCTCTAGAGCAGTCTGTCGAGTATCACAGGAGAGCAAAGGACGCTCGTCTACTTTTGAAATTTCTCAGCATATTGCTGATGTGAATCCTCGGCGGGGTAAAAAGCTGAAGCGGGTGAAAGTTCGGTCACTATTCTATTTTTGAATTCGCCCAGTTTACCGGATTGCTCGAGGGCCTCGCGTGAGCGGAGGGCTGCAGATTTCTGTTCGGGCGAATGATAGAAAATAGCAGATCGGTATTGGTCGCCCACGTCAGGTCCCTGTCGATTCAGGGTGGTGGGATCATGAAGGTTCCAAAAAATATCTAAGAGCTCGGGATAGGAAATAGCAGTCGGATCAAATTCGATTTGAACGACTTCGGCATGGCCGGTTTTTTCGTAGCAAACTTGTTTGTACGTGGGATTCAGAGTGTGTCCCCCCATAAATCCAACGGCGGTAGCCATCACTCCTTTCGTGTTTCTAAAATTATCCTCGACTCCCCAGAAGCAACCAGCAGCAAAAGTGGCGAGTTCAGTTTTGGAAGGGAATTGAGGGGCATTGAGGATTCGAAATAGACCTTTTGATGTTCTATTCGATGTCGAATTTTCCATCAGTTATCTCTCCTCTGGAAAGCGACAGCCGTGGTATCTCTACTTTCTCTTCGAAAAAAAAGGCACAAATTCCCCATAACCACTTTCCTCCAACTTTGCTGCCGGAACAAATTTAAGTGATGCAGAATTAATGCAATACCTCAGGCCGCCTTTGTCCGGGGGGCCGTCTGGAAACACATGCCCGAGGTGGGAATCGCCCGCGCTCGAGCGGACCTCTGTCCTTTGTCCTAAAAGCTTACTTCCGTCCATTTTTTCGGTCACCGCCGTTGGCTTCAAAGGCTGGGTGAAGCTGGGCCATCCGGTGCCAGAATCAAATTTATCCAGGGAGCTAAAAAGGGGCTCGCCCGTAACCACGTCAACGTAGATCCCCTCGGCGTGGTTGTTCCAAAATGGATTCTGAAAAGGCCTCTCGGTCCCCTCATGTTGCGTCACTTCAAATTGCTCAGGAGTCAGTACTTTCTGAAGTGTTTCTTTTGACGGTTTTTTGTAAGTTTTATTTTGTTGCATCGCGTTCAGGGTTGCCCCTTGTAGTGCGGTCGCAGCCAAGGCAAAGATGCACTTCCATGGAATTCCATTGGAACCAGTTGCCTTCACGCATGGGATAAAGTTTGCGGCAACAAAAACATTTAAATTGTCCTTTGGGTGCTTTTTTTGGCTCAGGTAGCATCTAAATTCTCCTTTGTAACCCAGCAATGCAACTAGCAAGAAAACCCCTGTTTTAGTTTACGATGCAGAGTCTTGACGCCAAGATAGCGTTTTCCGCCAAGAATAGACAGGTAATATCGTTTAAATCGCCCGAAGAAAGTCAGCTGCTCGAATTCCATCCGTATTGGCTCCCAGGTCGGACCCAAAACGGCCCAAGTTCGAAAGGAACGATAGAGGCACTGCCTCAGGGGGAGGAGCCGATTATTGGGCTTCGTAATATTCAATTCCATTCGCATTTGTGTTGGTATTCGCCTTTGTGTTTGTGTTCCTACCAGCCTCTATTCATTGTTTAATAGTTTATAAAACGAGGGCCCCACTTGCAATTGAATTGCACTGTGTTATAAGGCCTCGTGTTCAAAAGCCATGAAAAGCCGTTAAATAGTTTCCGAGTGACCCTCGTTTTATCCAGTTCCCGTCCCCGACTTGACCAAGTTCTGTTGGAGAAGCTGCGGGAGCAGGATGAGAATAGTGTCCTTAAGAATATCTCCCGTACCGAATTTAAAGAACTCTTTAAGAAGAAAAAAATTCGGATCAAAAAACAGATCGCAACGCCGTCCTCTGCTCTAGCCCAAGGAACCACGGAAGTGGACATTCTGGGGTTTGGCGAGGAAACTACTCCTACAGCTTAAGTTACCGAATAGACACATAAAAATGCCTGTTGAGGCCGCTCGCCTAAAATACCTGATTATTTTACTGGTATTTATGCCGCAGTGAACATAGAATGCGCCAATGATCAGTACCTCTGGGGTGAGTTTAAGTTACGGGAGCCATAAATTATTCGAAGATGCGAGCATTAAGTTCGTGCCGGGGAATTGTTACGGGCTCATTGGGGCCAATGGCGCAGGTAAGTCGACCTTCCTAAAAATACTTTCAGGCGAAAATAATTTATACAAGGGAACCGTCTCGGTGACTCCGGGGGAGCGAATTTCCTTCCTCAGGCAGGACCACTTTTCCTTTGAAGACGTTCCCGTTCTGAAGGCTGTGATCTTAGGGCAGCCCCGTTTAAGCGAAGTGACTGAAGCGAAAGAGAAGCTGTACGCCAAGACCGAATTTACGGATGCCGATGGAATCCTGGCCGGTGAACTTGAATCCCAGTTTGCCGAACTTCGGGGCTGGGAAGCCGAAAGTGACGCCGCAGTATTGCTGGCAGGACTCGGAATCGGAACCGAGCTTCATGACAAAAAAATGCGAGAACTCCGCGACAACGAGAAAGTCAAAGTACTTCTGGCACAGGCTCTTTTCGGAGAGCCCGATATCTTGCTCTTAGATGAACCGACCAATCACTTGGACATTACGGCGATCCGGTGGCTGGAAGAATTTTTATACAGTTTTGAAAAGACCGTGATTGTAGTCTCCCATGATCGACATTTTTTGAATCAAGTTTGTACCCACATGGCGGATATTGATTTCGGAAGAATTCAGCTCTACACCGGCAATTACGAGTTCTGGTATGAGTCGAGCCAGTTAGCCTTGAAACAACTTCAAGAGAAAAAGAAAAAAACGGAAGACAAAGCCGAAGAGCTGAAGGCCTTTATCGCACGTTTCAGTGCGAATGCTTCCAAGTCCCGGCAAGCCACTTCCCGTAAAAAACAACTGGAGAAACTCACTTTAGAGGACATTAAGCCCTCGTCACGGAAGTATCCGTTCGTGGGCTTCAAAGCCGAGCGGGAAGCCGGAGACCAGCTTCTGAGAGTGGAAAATCTTTCGAAGTCGATCGACGGAGTTAAAATTTTAGATCGGCTCAGCTTTACGATGAAGAAGGGTGAAAAAGCTGTTTTTATCGGTGACACCGAATTGTCAGTGACCCTTTTGTTCCGAATCCTTATGGGTGACTTGAAGGCCGATAGTGGCAGTTTTACCTGGGGTATTACGACCTCTCGCGCATTTTTTCCAAAAGATAATGCGCAGTTCTTCGACGGAACAGATATGAGCTTGATTGACTGGCTTCGCCAGTACTCGCCTGATCAGAATGAAAATTTCGTTCGTGGCTTCCTCGGGCGAATGCTTTTCTCCGGTGACGAGGCGACTAAAAAAACCAAAGTGCTCTCAGGCGGCGAACGGGTTCGTTGCATGCTGGCCCGAATGATGCTGACAGAAGCGAATGTTTTGATCTTGGATGGTCCCACCAACCACTTAGATCTCGAGTCTATCCAATCGGTGAACAATGGATTGATCCGTTTTAACGGCACGATCCTCTTTTCCTCTCATGATCAACAATTTATTCAAACAGTTGCGAACCGCGTGATCGAAGTGGGCGCGCAGGGTGTGAATGATTTTGAAAAATCTTATGAAGAATATATGGAAATGAAATTAGTAAAAACAAGTAATACAGGACAGGGTGCACGAGCATGACTTTTAATGAATTAAATTTAATAGAACCGATCTTACAAGCCGTCCAGAGCGAAGGGTATACGACCCCCACTCCGATTCAGCTACAAGCTATTCCTTTGGTCTTAAAGAGACAGGATTTACTCGCCTGTGCGCAAACCGGAACGGGTAAAACTGCCGCTTTCGCCTTGCCGATTTTGCAGATTCTGAATGAAAAAAATCAGGGCGGCCTTCGGGGTCGTGATGTTCGGGTTTTGGTCTTAACACCGACTCGCGAACTGGCTTCGCAGATTGGCGAGAGCTTCTCGAACTACGGTCGGGGTTTGGATATTAAAAACACCGTGATTTTCGGTGGGGTGGGGCAAAGTCCTCAGGCCGCAGCAATCCGCAAGGGTGTTGATATCGTCATCGCCACACCCGGCCGGCTCTTGGATTTGATGAAGCAGCGCCTTGTTCATTTCAATAAGCTTGAAATTCTAGTCTTAGATGAAGCCGACCGGATGCTGGACATGGGATTCATTCACGATGTCCGTCGCATTATTGCCGCGGTGCCTAAGGTGAGGCAGACGCTTTTCTTCTCGGCCACCATGCCGCCTGAGATCGCTAAGCTCTCCCAACAGATTTTAACAAGGCCGGCACGCATCGAAGTGACGCCCGTCTCTTCGACTGCCGAGCGGATTTCCCAAGTAGTTTATCAAGTACAGAATAACCAAAAAACGGCTCTCCTGATCCACCTTCTCCAAGATACTGGAATTACGAGATCCCTAGTCTTCACCCGCACCAAGCGTGACGCCAACCGCGTCTCTGAGTCTCTTTGCGCCTCCGGCATCGGGGCGGCTGCCATTCATGGCAACAAATCCCAGGGGGCTCGTGAGCGTGCTCTTGCCAGCATTAAGGAAGGAAAGACCCGGGTCTTAGTGGCGACTGATATTGCCGCTCGCGGAATCGACATCGACGGTGTTTCCCATGTGTTTAACTTCGACATTCCCAATGTCCCTGAAAGCTATGTCCACCGAATTGGACGAACGGCCAGAGCTGGCAAGGAAGGCGTCGGAATTTCCTTCTGTTCGTCCGAAGAGCGAAAAAATCTCGTTGACATTGAACGCTTGATTCGCAAGCAAGTTCCCGTGGCCAAAACCCCAGATGGCCTTCAGGCCGAAGTCAAGCGCAAGAGC
>Ga0315273_10007205_pt1 | contig 13916 bp, 25 predicted proteins | sample YL17G02_0_MG_FD_205753 | JGI IMG/M metagenome (GOLD analysis project Ga0315273, IMG submission 205753) | Sediment microbial communities from Yellowstone Lake, YNP, Wyoming, USA - YL17G02_0 | ecosystem: Environmental > Aquatic > Freshwater > Lake > Sediment | place: USA: Wyoming | collected... | reverse complement strand
CTGGTTACGGAATTTTTGCACACCTGAGCCTTATTGCAACCTAATTGCAGGGCAGATTAGCCGTTCCACTCTGCCTTTCGGGCACACCCACACCTAATTGCAACCTAATTGCAGCCTCGAACGACTCCACCGTCAAGGCGACGAAGCTCATGATTTCGCCTGAAGAAGGAACCGCGTAGGGGCCATCGGGTGCGCTGGCTGCCAGACGGCGCCCCTTTTTCCTATCATGCGGCCAAAATCTGGGAGTATATTAGAAACATGAAAGTCAATAGCATCCACGAAGCAGCCGGTGGGCTCGTTATCAGCAATCCTGAAGTGCTGGGCGGGAAACCGGTATTTCGCGGAACCAGGCTGCCGGTTTCCACCCTCTTCGAATACCTGGCGGATGGGTTGTCCCTCGACTACTTTCTCGAGAGTTTTCCCTCGGTTACCCGGGAACAGGCCGTTGGCGTGCTTCTTTATGGCCAGCGTCGTATCGAGGAAGAGCTCGCCGCATGAAAATACTGCTCGATGAGTGCGTTCCGGTGCAGGTCCGCAACGCGATTCCGAGTCACGAGGTCCATTCGGCAACCGATTTCCAATGGCGCGGCCTGAGCAATGGCGAATTGTTGCGTCTGGCTGAACAGCAAGGGTTCGACTTATTCGTCGTCGCGGACAAGAACATGCGCTACCAGCAGGATCTGTCCGGTCGCCGGATAGCCGTACTGGAACTCTGGACCAACCACAGGCCCACTCTGGAGCGCCATTTCCAGTATATCAGTGCCGCCGCAGAACGCATGGCTCCAGGACAATATCTCGAGCTAACGGCGCCGGTTTTCTTTCCCCGCAAATAGATAACGAACCAGGGCAGAAGAGCTGGCTGCTGAGATCAGAGATCACAGTTCAACTTTTCTGACCAAGCCACAACATTGACACATGGGCGAGCCCAACCGGGCTTCGGATCGACTATTGCCCTCTTCAAAAAGGGATATCCAATGACTGACAACACATATCAGGCGAAGGTCTACGAAAAGCAGGGCGGCGGCGGACTCGTCGCGGCAAGCGGCGGCAAGATTACCGTGGAGGCCGACGGGACGATCGATGTTTCAGCCGGAACGCTGACGTCGGGAACAAATGCGATTGCGGATGGCGCGATCACACCGCGAAACTCGCGGCAGGCGCGGCAACCCTGCCGAAGATCAGCGTTACCGGGATCAAGTGCCTGGCTGCGGCGGGCAGGAACGGCGCCGGTGCAGTCACCCTCGCCGGCACGGCAGCCGGCGACGGCCTTGTTGCCGTATTCGGCGCTCCTACAGCGGGCGGCGCCCTTGAAGTCAAGGTTCCGGGAACTGACTTCGAGGCTGCCGTCACGGTCACCGACCAGATCCAGCAGGTCTCGGCAGGCAACCTGTCGACGAAGACCTACGTGTTCCTCCTCATTCCGGCAGCGGCATAGCCATGAAAGTCCGACTCAAGACCCTCATGGCCGATCCGGAGGGGGTGTTTCCTGCCGGTTCGGTGATCGATCCGCCGGATGCCGAGGCCCTGATCTCGGCCGGATATGCCGAGCGTTTGGGGCGTCCGCTGTTTAAAGCGGACGTCGAAACCGCCGCGGTCGAGCCGGGTAGCAGGGCCGCACGCCCTGCGGCACGGCCCCGGAAGAACCCTTAGCCTCGAGGTGATAAGGATCATCGTGCCCGTCGGGATCGAGCAGGGGCGCGCCGTTCGGATCATCAAGCCGACGATCAGAAGAGTAACGGTCTGCTATCGCTTCAGCGAGAAGCCGCTCTTCGGGGCGACGCCCCGTCGAAGAAGGCTGACGAATCCCGACAACGGCAATGTCAGGAAAGGGAAGTGGACTGCTACGCTGGTGCTACCCCTGATCGTTTTTGCGATTTGATCTATTTCGGTAAGTTATTGACTTTGTTGGTGGAGCTGGCGAGGATCGAACTCGCGACCTCCTGACTGCCAGCTCGGTCCAGATTCAATGGAATCAAGAAGATACGCGATTCTAATACAGATTTTCCGCCTTTTTCCGTCCTTTTCCACCTGAATCAGCCAACAAATCGGCAAGCAATCGGCAAGCGCGACTACCTCAATCTTCGGTCATGAGAACGGACCGTTCATAGTCATGAAGTCCATCGGGCCTGCGATTCAGGAGCTCTCGAAAAATGCTGCGAGATCCACGGCAAGATGCCCACGGTGCACCGGAACCGAGATTACTCATGAACGTGGAGAAGTATCGACCGACATTATTGATAGATGAGGCCGACACGTTCCTTGGAGACCACGATGAACTGCGCGGGATCATCAATTCCGGGCACCGTCGGTCATCTGCATTTGTTCTTCGGTGCGATGGAGATGACCAGGAGCCGAAATCATTGTCGACCTGGTGTCCCAAAGCCATAGCCCTGATAGGCCTCGGCGATCCGCACGTAGTTCTAAGGAGACTTGGGGTCGGATGCCTTCTGGGACACCTCTTCGATCTTCAGCGACGCGTCCAGGGCTTCCTGGCATCTTCCGGCCCCCATCAGGAGACTTGAAGCTCCTCGAGCTTGTTCGAGGCCTCAGCGAACCTCTCTTCTTTGACCAGCGCCGCAGCTTCATTCTGCAGAGCACGGATGTGCCTGTCCCGCGTCGCGGTTCGGATTGCCACGTTTGCCAGGATGTAGAGGGGAATCGACAACAGGAGGACGAAGGGGAGAATCCGGGTCCTGCGCTTCAGCTTCATCGCCCTCGGCTATACCCCACTACGACACCAGGCGCTTCAAGGTTGCAGCGCCGGGCCTGTTGCTGAAGCCGGCGATGTGCGGCAGTGTCCCACCCCTGTGATCAGAGGGATCGATCGCCCAGTGTGGTCTGCGCCTCATCGGGCCCCCGGCCCGCGCGAGGCGGTGCGGGCGATTGACCACTGAGCAAAGAAGACGCCGGCGGGCGGCGCCACGTGGACACCCGCCACGTGGGCGTGTTCAGCAGCGCCGCTGCCGCCGCGGCGTTCACGTGCAGTTTCGGCTGCACGTGCGCAACCGCGCGTCGGCGAAGCCCCAACATCAACGCGATTCCCGCGCACGTGACCGCAAGCAGCAGCTGGCGCAGCGTCGGCAGCTGGCCCAGCCACATGGTCCACAACTGCAACGGGATGAAGACAGACCACACGTATGCCAGGAGCAGCCCCTTGGCCACCCGATACTGGCGCAGCCTGCGTGGGAGAAGATCCCAGACGTCACCGCGCCGCCGGAAGGCTCTCGGGTACCACGATCGCGACCAGCCCGGCTGCTGGAGGGCTTTCATCAGGACGCTCTTCCAGTCGAGTCCCTGAAGACGCAGCCGCACCGCCATGACGACCGACACCAGAACCATCGCTATGGCCGCGCCGGCGAGTACGGCGGTCAGTTTCTTCACCACTCCGGAATCCGGATTGAGGGCGGCGATCAGCCGCACATGAGCGAAGGCGACCACTGCCAGCGGCAGGAGCGCGGTGGCGATCGTGTTGGCGACACGTGCCGGCGGCGAGAAGTCGGCCTCTTCGTCCGATGGCATCAGCGCCTCGCGGAGGCTCTTCGCATCGGGCCACCGCTTCGCCGGGTTCCGCTGGAGGCAGCGGTCGATCGCCATCGCGAGATCCGAAGGCACCCCGGCAGCCGCCGATCCGAGCGGCTTCGGGTCGCGGGTCAGCCGCTGCGTCAGCGTATCCAGCGCGCTGTTGGCGTCGAACGGCCGACGGCCGGATACCATCTCGTAGGCTACCACGCCGAGCGAGTACAGATCGGAACGCGCGTCGATGTCGCCCTGTCCGCGCGCCTGCTCCGGCGACATGTAATGCGGTGTCCCAATCAGCTGTCCCGCCGTCGTCAGTTGCGTTTCGGCGAGCGCCGGTTTGGCGATGCCGAAATCCGTCAGAAGCGGCGTGCCTGAACCCGTCTCGATCAGGATGTTGTCCGGCTTGATGTCACGATGCACGATGCCCCGGCGATGTGCGTAGTCGAGCGCCTCGCACATCGCGACGAAAATCCGGCGGGCCTCCTCCGATGGCAGCGCTCCCTCGCGCTTCAGCCGCGACGCGAGCGACTCACCTGCGACGTACCCCATGACGAAGTAGACCAGCCCTGACACTTCGCCGAATGTGTGCAGCGGCACGATGTTCGGGTGACTCAGGCGGGCCGCGGTCCGCGCCTCGCGGCGGAAGCGTTCGCGCGCCTGCGGGGTTTCGGCCTGCTCGGGAGGCAGGACCTTGATCGCAACGTCGCGATCCAGCGCGAGCTCGTGAGCGAGGTACACCGCGCCCATCCCGCCGCGACCGAGAAGCCGCTCGATCCGATATTGAAAGCCGATCGCCTTTGTGAGCGCCTCGAGGAGCGGGTCGCTGTCAGGGGCCGGCACGGACGGGACGCGCGTACCGCACGAGAGACAAAATCGCGCTTCGGCAGGCAGAAGGGCCCCGCATGCATCGCACTGCATATCTTGAATCCCACATGCGCCTTCAGGCGCACTCGAAGTCTAACCCGTGCGAGACTGACCGTTGCTGCCAATCGAAGCCGGCGACGCGTCTGGGAACTTGATCCAGGTGTTCGCAATTGCCTGGCCCACAGGGTCAGCCGGACAGCCGCGAACGCGAGTGGCCACAGGCTGAACTTGACAAGAACCAGGCCCTGAAACCAGGCAGTACGAATGCCGTCCCAGGTAGCGTCAGGTCCCGAGACGGACAGGACCAACGCAGGTTTCGCGGACATGACCAGCTGGTAGCCGAGCTACTGGACCAAGAGGAACGCCCAGAGGATAAGAAGTTCAGGTTGCCTCATTGCCTCTCAGGTTTCTGATTCGGCTGCCGTCGCCCCTCCGTGCGTGTCCTCCCTCAGGCGTTGATAAGAGGCATTCTCTCCACTTCGATATCTGCACCTCGACTGCGGACGCATTTTAAACCTGAACTGTGTTGCTGGATACTACTTTTGGGCGCACCAATACCTTACTGCAGAGCAGATCAGCCACTCCGCTCACCATAAAGCTGCCTCGTCTCTATCCGGGATCGCCGGGGCGATGGGCGGGGCCCTCGTGGGGAGGCCGTGGCAGGCTAAGTCCTTCTGGGTCGCATCCGGTGGATTGATTGCGGCAAGTATTCTCATCCGCCCGCCACAGCGGGGGCAAGCGAGAACGTACAATTCGAACGCCTGGCGTCCCATATCAAACCAGTTACGGGGTCCCAATCGTCGAGCTAGAGCGATCCTTAGGCAGGTTTTTGCAGAGCTTGGAGAGGTTCCATCTCGCGCGCCAGCCGGGGGCCCGGAATACTGGCGCCTGTACCCTGCATTTTTGCTATTCCGATGCTACCCGAAAGCCTTTCCGGCTTTTGTTGGATTCTGTAAATTATTGATCTAATTGGTGGAGCTGGTGAGGATCGAACTCACGACCTCCTGACTGCCAGACCGCTCAAGACCGATTTCGGCAAGTCTCGCTTCCCTTGGCATTTGCACTCAAACCCTTATGGATACTGGACGCTCAAAGGATCAATGATCCTTCCACGTTGTCCATTGATGGCCGCTAATGCCACGCAGTTACCCACCATTTACCCACAGGCTACCCACAAGGAAAGCATGCTTTTCCCGGTACCTTTTCCGGGACCCAAGGCCCTCTTCCCCCGGATCGCCCCCTGCCGGCCCGCTCTTGCATTCGCATCGCCTGTCAGTGCACGGACGCCATTTTCAAATTCGGCAATGCTACACAAGGGCGCGGCGAAATCTCGCGTCCTGGACTGCCACAGCGTGGAGATGGAAGTTATGTTTCCGTGGAATTCGATTCTGAGGATTACAATGGGTCTGATATGAGCCCAAAGAAGATCTCTACCGGGCCGTTACACAGCAGAATGCTGCATCCTTGCGCAAAGGAGATCTGATGGAGGGGTAAGGACATGAGCATGAAACTGCTAAGTAATGTGGGCGGCATTATTTTCACAATCTTGGATATTGCGGCTGTTATCTGCCTTGGCCTTGGGTATTACACTCTTTGCTTTGATGCCCGAGCCCAGAGCGTTCCCTTTTTCCTAGCATCACTTGCCGCTGTCGTTTCCCGTGAGTTTTACAGCAGGAGGGTTGCGGCGTTGATGGAGTAAGCAGAGAAAATGCAAGGGTAATCCCCAGGGCGACAAGGTGTGCCTCAGTTTAACCTAAACTCGGTTAATTAACGTTAACCGAGAGGCAGGGGAGAAACGACATGAAAAGGCTCGATACTGCCACTAGGAACGCGATCATTGCGGACAGGCTTAACGGAATCCCCGGCGAAGTAGTGGGCAGAAAGTACGGGATTCATGAGGCGAGCGTTGCCCGCCTTGTTAGCCAATTCAGGAGACAGACCGATTCCAAGGCTGGGATTCACCAGACGCCCGGAGACTGGCGCAACCGACTGAAAACTAAGTCTATCGCTGCAATTGAAACGGGGCTGGATTCCAAGCCCGACAAATACAAGACGGGCAATCTGGGAGTTGCGGTTATGAAGGGGATCGGTGAATTCGAGGGTGAACGGCCCGCTATTGGTGGAATCCCGATAATCATCTGTCTTCCGCCTGGATTGGCGATGCCGGAAGGAATGGTTATTGATGTGCCGCCAGAACCAGACCGGTTGTGTGAGCAGTCAAAGCCGCTCGCCTTGCCGGAAGCTGGCAATAGAACCGAGGAGCCAACCGAGGGGAAGGCTGAGCGACCTCCTCCACTGAATGCGGCGAAAGCGTAAAGGAAACTGACAACCGCAAATAACGCTCATCCGGCAGCCCAATTCCTCTTGCCCGGTTGAATCTGCGGCTATGCTGAAACCGCCTTTCCAAATGAAAGCGTCGCAGGGCCTTACAGAACCGCAATCTGAGTGTACCACCGTGCGCCGGACAATCCTGCATCGCATGTCATTCCAAGCCCTTTAATTCCAGTCACTCACATCGATTCCCAGACCAAGCAGAACGGTATTCTGCTGAATGGTGCCTGATTTGCTTCGGATAGTGCGGGAATCGTGTATCTTTCCCTCTCGGGTAGCACGGTGGCATAGGAGATAACTATGTGACTGCCTGCCATCACGCTCTCATTACTTACCGTCCTGCTTCTTGTTTCCGTCCCAGCTTGGGCCGACACGATATCCATAAACACGTTCTCCCAAATGCCCACAGATTCGACGATCACGTTCTTTGGTCCTATTGGCCCCAACGGCTGCTGTTTTTTCGACGATTGGAACAGTTTTCTAGCAACCAATGGCATCACCACAACTGGAGGCGGTTTTGGTGGCTCGAACTATTTTGCTCCTAACACGGGTAGCAGCGTCTCACCTTACGGAATCAAAATAATGGCCCACTACACCAGTTTCACATTCGCAGAGCCGGTATATGCAGTGGGGGCCACTTTTCTGTCGATGCAAGATGCCAATTTCCATACCGGGGTACAGACGGTGACCGCATATGATCAGTTCGGAAACGTTATCGGCCTCTCTTGATCTAGCTCCCTGACAGAAATAAACGGTCTTTACGAGAATCACGTGGACGTAGCAGGGAGACCTTTTGTTAGTTCCTGGGCGGGTGTTTGGTCGGATACCCCGATTAGCTGGGTGACCTTTACAGGTTTACGGACCGATGATCAGAGCGGTGCCGATTTCTTTAGTAACTTTGGGAGCTTCGCCTTTTCTAACACACCTCTAAGCGAAGCACCGCCACCCACGGCGGTCCCCGAACCCGCCACCCTTATCCTCCTCACCCTCGGCCTGGTCGGTCTGATCGGCTGCGGGTGGAGGCACGTCAGGTGGTGATTTGTATTTTGAGATTAGCAAACGGAGGCAGGCTAGAGCTAGGCTGGCAGGACTCCCCCAAGGAGTCCCCTGATCCGCAAAACTTGCCCAGAAATTGCTGCGATGACCGCACATTCTCGAAACGAATAGGAGGCACCAATGAAACACCTGTTTAGTGCGATATTGTTCCTTTTGGTTCTCTCGGTTGTACTAACGCTTCCCTGTCAGGCGCAACAAAGTGCCCTCTGTGCCTATGATGATGAGACACCTACCCCATGTTAATTTAATGTAGAGGGTAGGGAGAAAGAGGAAATGGGAATAGCACAATCTATGATCAGAGAGATGGGGGTGGATGCCCCGAAGTGCCGAGGCTTCGTGGCGCCGGGCAGCTGTGGGACGGCCCAGGTTCACAATATATCACGGTCCCGGAGCCGCGCCCCCGGCGAGGTTGCGCACATCAGAATGCCTGCCTGCCTTTGCCGGCATCATCCGGCGAACGCCCTGCAGACAGCTGAATATGCTTATTATCGCGACGATCATGAAGGTGATCGATAGGCCGGTTTGCGCAGCAATCTGCAGTTTCGCGAGTTCTTCCCCGGAGATACTGATGGCGGTGATCTCCACCAGCGGGTTCATGCGCATCAGCAGGCAGGCCATGACCGCCATCGTCGCGTCGATCGTGAGCCGGATTCCGGCACGCAGACGCGACCACCAGGGCCGGACCAGGTTTGCGCAGGCGAGCAGAATACCCGCAAGGGATACCAGGAAAATCGGCCAATAGAACTGCTGCCAGACCGGCGACAAGGTAATATGGACCACATTGCCGGGTATGAAGGGCACGTGAAGCCGGTTCACCCACCAGAGGATAAAAATGAATCCCCAAACGATTTCCGCGACGGATCCCACGCGCGGGATCTTTCGCGAATCGCGACGCTTCGATACGGCCCGCAGTTTTCGTGGATCCCATTCCTTCTCATATAGCTTGTGATGGAATCGGTCAATCACCGCAAACACGATGGTGATCGCAGCAAATGCGCTCAGCGCACCCATCCAGAAGCCGCCGAGAGTCCGGAGAAATGCCAGTGCGCGATCCTGGGCGCTGAGCAGCGCGGTTCCGCTCGCGATAAGGATGAAAAGCGGCAAAAGCACCCACAGCAGGACAAGTTTCAGGATGAATATATAAACCGGGAACCAGGGAGGACCTATCAGTTGCTGCTGCGGCAGAAATCGGCCTGCCACCAGCATTGGATCGCCGCTCCGCTTCAGGATTTCACCCAGCTCGCTTTCGTTCAGCTCGCGGCCGAGCTTTGCTTCTTGCTCCCCGATTTGTGACAGGATATCTTCCGAGAGTTCTGCGAGTATATCGTCCTGCTGCCTGCTCGGCAGCCAAAACCTGACTGCGTGCAGATAACGATCAAGCAGTTCCATGATGAGGCTCCCCCTGACAGCGTCTAGTGCGACATCTTAAGCGTTCTCTTTAATATGGTCCGCCGGATCACTGATGCTGCACTCCGTCGACCCATTCGCTCCGCCGGCGTTGATCCGGTGGAGCGACGCATTCATGCTTTTCCACTCTCCCAGCAACTGATCCAGCACTTGCTCGCCGTCAGTGGAAAGGCGATAGAAACGCTTGTTGCGCTTCTCTTCCTCTCTCCACACACTCAACAGAAGTCCCTGGCTCTCCAGGCGGCGCAGCAGCGGGTAAATGGTTCCTTCGTCGATGGCGATGCCATTTTCGGCCAGCGCCTTGCGCAGCGTATAGCCATATTGCTCGGACCTCAATTCTGCCAGTACCGCGAGGATCAAACAGCCGCGCCTGAGTTCCAACCGAAGATTCTCGAGGATACCGATAGCAATTGTCATACCGTGCACCATACACTGTTTTCTATACACTATATGATATACACTATATGGAATACAGTATAATCTGTCAAGCAAAAAATACGCCGGGAAATATGCGGGTGTCCAAATCCGCGGGAAATATGCGGATGTCCAAATCCGCACGTCGGAAATAATGGGTGTCCAAATTCGAATAATGGGTGTCCAAATTCGCGCGCGCACGTCGGAAATAGTGGGTGTCCAAATTCGCACGCACCAACACCAACGCACCAAAGATGGGCTTGGCGATGCACGTCGGAAATAAATGGGTGTCCAAATCTGTCCATCCAAATCTGTCCAAATCTGGACGAATGGACGGATGACAAAGATGGGATTGGCGAGAACTGCGGTCAATCTCCCGCGGCGATAATGCCCTGAAATACTCATGCCGAGGGCGTAGAATCCTGCAAGAAAAGGCACGGATATCCCTGCATTTCGTGAAAAAAACTGCAGACCCTCGAAATTAGGACCCACTTTGCGGTACACTTATCGCAATTGAGGTCTCTCACGTGCAGCGTTACCTGATCACCATGTCGCCTGAACTCGATGGCCGCGAGGTCGAGCTCGTCCTGCGAGGTCCCGGCATCCAGCGGGATGGCCGACGGTACGTCTTTGCCTCGCCTGGCCGATGCAAGAATTTTATCGAGGCGATAAATTATGCCTACGAGCAGGGTTTGAAGGACGGTGCTGAAGGCGCAGAGTCCAAGCGCAATACCGGCTGCCGGCTGATGCTGGTCGCCGGTCGTACTCCCCACGACCTCTATCTCCGCCCTGAGCGCTGGTGGGAACGGGCGCTCCGCCGCTGGCGCCACTCAGTGCTCCCGCTTTAGGCGCACGGAATCAATGGGATCTGTCGTTAAGATGGGACGACCATGGGCCAGACTACGGTCGGGCATGCCGGGCGGCGGATTCATCTGCCCAGTCATCCCCGTCAGTGATCAAAATCCTGCCGGAGGAGACCGGATGGGTTGGAACCGATCGCAATTGAAGCACTTCATTATTGTCTCCGCCACCCTCTATTTCGGCGCCGGCGAGTCGGCCAAAGGACGGTCCCTGATATCGAGTCCACGGATCCATTCTGAACGGGTGAGGCTGAGATATTGAGATTCTCCGTCATCATCCCGGCGCACAATGAGGAGAAGTACCTGGACGCCTGCCTGCGCTCCATTGCGATCGCCGCCGCTCCATACCCGGGCCAGGTCGAGATCATAGTCGTCCTCAACCGCTGCACCGACGGCACCGAGGGCATTGCCCGTGCGGCAGGAGCCCGTGTATTAATCGAGGACTCAAAAAACCTGGCCAGGATACGGAACGCAGGGGCAGCCGCCTCGAAAGGCGAAATCCTCCTTACCCTCGATGCGGATAGCCTCTTTAGCGCCAACCTGCTCACCGAAGTCGACCGGTTGCTGGCAACCGGCAACTACATCGGCGGTGGCGCTAGAATCATGTTCGAGCGCTATTCGCCGGGCCTGGTCGTTACGGTACTGCTTCTGGTGCCTTTCCTGCTATGGTATAGGATTTCTGGAGGCTGCTTCTGGTGCCGCAAGGAAGACTTTGACGCGGTCGGTGGGTTCGACGAGCAGCATCTGACTTTCGAGGACGTGGATTTCGCGCGCCGGCTTAAAGCACACGGACGAAGGCAGGGCAAGCGCTTCGGCACTTTGATTCGAGCTTCGATCCTCACGTCCAGCCGAAAGCTCGACATGCTCGGAGACTGGTACCTGGCGCTCCGACCCTGGCTGATGCCCCGGCTGATCAGAGGAACGGACCGGGCGCTGGCCGACAAGCTCTGGTACGAATCGAAGTGAGGGGAAAGATCAACCCTTTGAAATCTTCGAGAAGTTCTTTGTGGTTCCATTTTGCGGCCGCAATGACACCCATGTGCGTCCGCGCCGTTCACCATGCTCCGGCATCCGAAAACCCGGGAAACAGCTCGGACATCCCCACATTCAGGTGATGATATTGGTCACTCCTCTGTGATGCAAAGCATCACATCGGGCGTCTCCAGTACATACTCCTGGCCGTGCGAACCGCCTATTAAAACGGGAAAATGCCCGGAGATTATGTCCGCCGTCACACTTTCGGTTGAATGAGTGTCCACTGGTGCAACCATTGCTCGCTTATTTGGCGGTGTGATGCACTCGCCGTCTCCCCAGCGGTAAATGCAATCCAGGGTTAATAAACCCTACGCTTCCACGGGTGGTCGTGGTCGTCTCACCCCGGGACGGGTGCATTTCCTCCATTCCACGGAGGAATATGGAATCCAACAAGATCAGGATAATCAGGAAGGGGTTGAAGGATGAGCAAAACGGCGGCGTTCTATCTGATACTTGTATTAGCGGCCCCGGCCCTGCTAATTGCCGATGGGGATGATCACAATAGCGATAAGCAGATGATCATCACTTCGGCCGAGGTAGTGGACTATGGCCACACCCCGTACGCTTTGCGAATCAGGGGCCGATATCTTGGCGAATACAAGCCAATTGTGATGTGGGGTGCCATACCCGTCAACGTAACTGAGTTTCAGACTCTGCCTGATGATTGGCAGGTCGTCACAGTGCAGCTTCCAACCCATAAGCCAGGAAACACAAATCCAGGCCCGGGGAGTTACCTGGTCCAGGTGTTTCGAACCAGCAAGCAGGGCAGGGCTTTGGAGGACAATGGGAACTCCGAAGTTTTCTATGTGACCATCGATGCGGCGGGGTTGCAGACAAAGCCGGCCATCGGGGCCGTGGGTCCGCAAGGACCGGCGGGACCGGGTGGACCGGCTGGACCTCAAGGACCCAAGGGCGATAAGGGACCCGCCGGCGCAACCGGGCCCCAGGGACTCAAGGGAGACACCGGAACTGCCGGACCCCAGGGACCCAAGGGAGACACCGGGGCCGCCGGCCCACAGGGATCCGCAGGTCCGACCGGCGCAACCGGACCCCAGGGACTTAAGGGAGATACCGGAGCTGCCGGGCCGCAGGGACCCAAAGGAGATACTGGTGCAACCGGCCCTCAAGGAGCGACGGGACTGCAGGGCCCTCCAGGGCCGGCTGGATTGGCCGGGTCTCAGGGGCCTGCGGGATCGAATACTGCTTCCGGGCGGTGTTACGACAACGCCAATCGATTTGTAGACTGCGGCAACGGCACCGTGACCGACACCCAGACAGGATTGATCTGGTTGAAGAATCCCAGTTGCTTTTCCCTCATGGATTATGCGACTGCCAATAATCAAGCAGCGCTGCTGCGCAGCGGACAGTGCGGCCTGACGGACGGATCGACGGCGGGAACCTGGCGATTGCCGACGCAGTATGAGTGGTCGGCAACAATCAAAGCGAGTTGCGCCGCACAGGAAAGCCCGGCGATCTCCGACCGGTCCGGATTAGGCTGCCATCAGACCTCTCCGGCAAACCAATGGGCAACCGGCGTGCATGCAGACAACTATTGGACGTCGGCCTCCGACTCGGATAGTCCGACGCTAGCCTGGTTCGCAACCCTGCTCTACGGCTCTGTCCTCGAATTCGAAAAGAGCAACGGCAGCCTTGTCTGGCCGGTGCGGGGAGGGCAATAGAGCAACATTCGCTTTCTGACGAAGCGGACCATCAGGCCCGAGTTTTAGCGGACACCCGCGCTTCCTCGCGCGCTTGGAGGCTGTCGAGGTGCCCCCTTAACAGGAGAACGCGGCCTGGTGAAATGCCCAGCATCGCAGGGGCGACCTGACGGTCGCCCCTACTGCGGGATGGGCGAGAATATCACGAAAGCATGTTACTGGGTTCGAAGAGTTCCTGCCGAAGACCAACCGGGTGAAGCTACCATCATGTAAAAACTTTCGCCATGCCCCGCAAGCGGGCCTGTGATGCTTATCTTCTCCCCCTTATAAATGTAATCCAAGGTCAGGATGCATCTGCTGTTTATCGAATAGGTCCCCGCGAAATCCTCCTCGACCTGCCTGCCGCTATAATTGGCGAGGGTTTTAGCGCTGAAATGCCCGCTTCCATCCGCAGTCAGACGCCCCACGCGGCTGAAAGGGCCCGCTCGTTCCGAGGGGGCAACGACATAGCCTCGGAAATCCACCTGATAATCACCCGAGAGTTCGCTTCCGCCACAAAACCTGACGTCCTGCTTGGCATGATCTCCAACCACCACGGCAATGGATAGGAAGCACAAGCTGCCGTCGCCGTCGGGCGTGCCCCCCTACATCCGGTCTCCTCAACTTCTGATAAGGGGCGTTATGTTCTGTGTTGCTGTAAGTCGCTTCGGGTCAATGGCTTAGCGTCATATTGGGCGTTTAGCCATAACTCTTGTAGAATCAGTCGGTAAGC
>Ga0315273_10007204_pt1 | contig 13916 bp, 10 predicted proteins | sample YL17G02_0_MG_FD_205753 | JGI IMG/M metagenome (GOLD analysis project Ga0315273, IMG submission 205753) | Sediment microbial communities from Yellowstone Lake, YNP, Wyoming, USA - YL17G02_0 | ecosystem: Environmental > Aquatic > Freshwater > Lake > Sediment | place: USA: Wyoming | collected... | reverse complement strand
GGCGACGCGAACGTCGCCGCGGCCCCGGCTGCGCGGGTTCAGGCTTCGGCGGTCGCGAGGGCCGGCTGCGAGGATTCAGCCGGCTCGGCAACGGATCGCTCCCCGAGGATGTCGATCGGAGTACGGCGCTCGCCTTGCGTCCGACGTGTCCTTGCTTGCGCACGTGGCGCCACATCAGCAGCAGCGACAGGGGGACGACGAGCGCGAGGGTCGTCATCGCGCCGGCGAAGCCCTTGCCGAGTGCGCGTCCAGGCGGTCGTGCTCGTCCACCAGGCGGGGCTCTTCGAAGCGCCGTGACGTTCGGCGCGGGGCGCTCGACCGCGTCAACCCAGGGGAGAGGCTGAAGCCTCGCCCCCCTCGAACAGCGCTTCCCACCGCGCGAGCAGCTCCTGCAGCTCGTCGCGGGAGGTGCGGTACTCGGTCAGCGTGTCCATGTTCGTCCAGTCCTCGGCGAGCTTCGCCTCGAGCTGCGCGACGTGCTGCTCCAGCGTCGTGATCCGCCGCTCGACCTGCTCGAGCTCGGTCGGCCCCTTCTTCTTCGGCGTTGCCCGGGGGGCCTTCGGCTCCTTCGGTGCGGCCGCGACGACCACGGGTGGCGCGCTCTTCTCCTCGCGCGCCTGGACGAGGTCGGCCCAGCCGCCGTCGTAGGAGTGCAGCGTGTGCTCCTCGACCGCGACCGTGCGCTCGGCGACCGCGTCGAGCAACGCGCGGTCGTGGGAGACGAGCAGGATCGAGCCGGGGAACGCCTCGAGGGCGGCCTCGAGCGCCTCGCGGCTCTCGAGGTCGAGGTGGTTGGTCGGCTCGTCGAGCACGAGGAAGTTGGCTCCCGAGGCGACGATCGCCGCCAGGGCGAGCCGGCGCCGCTCGCCGCCCGAGAGCACGGAGACCTGCTTCTCCTGCTCGGCGTAACCCGAGAAGAGGAACTTGCCGAGCAGGTTCTGCGCCTGGGGCCTGGCGAGCCCGGTCATCGCGACGGCGCAGTCGAGCACCGTCCCGCGCTCGTCGAGCTCCACCTCGTGCTGCGAGAAGTAGGCAGGCTCGACGCCGTGACCGAAGCGGATCACGCCGGCGTCTGGTGAGCGGTTGTCCACCAGCGTCTCGAGCAGCGTCGTCTTGCCCGAGCCGTTCGGCCCCACGAGGGCGATGTGCTCCCCGCGCTCGATCACGAGGGAGGCCTTCTCGAGCAGCGGCTTTCCGCCCGCCGACAGCCGCAGACCCTCGATCTCGACTACGGTGCGGCCGGTGCGCGCCGGCTTGAGGAACTCGAACCCGATCGTCCGCCGGCGGTGCGTGAGATTCTCGAGCTCCCCGGCCGCCTTCTTTCGCTCCTGCTCGAGGCGCCCGATCTGCGTGAGCTTCGCCTGAGCCTGCTTCGCCTTCGACTTCTTGTAGCGGAACCGCTCCACGAACCTGTTCAGGCGCTCGATGTCGGCGCCGGCCCGCTGCACGTTCTTCGCCGCCGCCTGCGCCCGCGCCGCCCGCTCGAGCCGCCACTTGTGCCAGGGCCCCGAGAAGTAGAGGCCGCGCCCGCCTTCGAGCTCGAGCACCGCCGTCGTCACCGACTCGAGGAACCAGCGATCGTGCGCGACGAGGATGACCGCGGCGTCGATCGACGTCAGCTCGCGCTCGAGCCACTCGAGGCTCTCGACGTCGAGGTGGTTCGTCGGCTCGTCGAGCAGCAGCAGGTCGGGGTCGCCCGCGAGCGCGCGGCCGAGGGAGGCCCGCGTCAGCTCTCCACCGGAGAACGTCTCGAGCTGCCGGTCGAGGTCGTGGTCGTGGAAGCCGAGGCCGCGCAGGACGGATGACGCGCGCTCTCGCCAGTTCCAGCCGCCGGCATGCTCGAGGCGGGCCTGGGCCTCGCTGTAGCGTCGCAACGTGGCCTCGTCGTGCACACCGCGCGCCATCGCCTGCTCCAGCTCCCGGAGCTCCTGCTCGATCCGGACGAGGTCTGCGGCGCCCGAGAGCGCGTACTCGCGCAACGTCAGGCCCCGATCGCGAGGCGGGCGCTGGTCGTGGAGCGCGATCCGCGCGCCCTTCTGCAACGCGAGCTCGCCGCCCTGGATCGTCGTCTCGCCGATGATCGCGCGCAGCAGCGTCGTCTTGCCGGAGCCGTTCTGGCCCGCGAGCGCCAGGCGCTGCCCGCGGTCGACCGAGAACGAGATCCCGTCGAAGAGGGGATCCCCGGAGAACTCCTTGCGGAGATTTGATGCGATCAGGACGGACACGGCACTAGGGTAGATGCGGATGCCGATATGCTCGGCCCCGGTGGCCTCGGATCCCCGCACCCAGACGGTCGACACGATTCGCGCGCTCGCGATGGACGCGGTGCAGCAGGCGAACGCCGGTCACCCCGGCACCGCCATGGCGCTCGCCCCGGTCGCCTACCTTCTCTACCGCGACGTGATGCGGCACAACCCGGCTGACCCACAGTGGCCCGGCCGCGACCGCTTCGTCCTCTCCGCGGGCCATGCCTGCATGCTCCAGTACGCGGCGCTCCACCTCGCGGGCTACGACCTCTCGCTCGACGACCTCAGGCAGTTCCGCCAGTGGGGCTCCCGCACGCCCGGTCACCCGGAGTGGGGTCACACGGCAGGGATCGAGACGACCACCGGGCCGCTCGGGCAGGGGTTCGCGAACGGTGTCGGCATGGCGATCGCACAGCGCTTTCTCGCCGACCGCTACAACCGCCCCCACCACGCGATCGTCGACTCGTGGATCTACGCGATCTGCTCCGACGGCGACATGATGGAGGGCGTCACCCAGGAGGCCGCGTCGATTGCAGGTCACCTCGGGCTCGGCCGCCTCGTCTACGTCTACGACGACAACCACATCACGATCGACGGCACGACGTCGCTCACGTTCACGACCGAGGACAAGGGCAAGCGCTTCGAGGCCTACGGCTGGCACGTCCAGCACGTCGACGACTCGGAGGATCTCGACGCGCTGCTCGGTGCCCTCGCCGCCGCGAAGGCCGAGGAGGATCGTCCCTCGCTGATCGTGCTGAGGACGCACATCGCGTATCCGGCGCCGAACGCCATCGACACCTCGAAGGCGCACGGCGCCCCGCTCGGCGAGGCGGAGATCCGGGCGACGAAGGAGGCAATGGGCTTCGACCCCGACGCGACGTTCGCGGTCAGCGAACCCGTGCGCGAGCACATGGCGGCCGTCGGCGAGCGCGGCGCCGAGCTGCAGCGCGAGTGGGACGAGCGTCTCGCCGCGTGGGCAGACGCGTTCCCGGCTCTCGCCCACGAGCGCGAGCTCGACCTCCGCGGCGAGCCGCGCGAGGGCTGGCGCGAGGCGCTGCCCGTGTTCCCGGCGGGCGAGGAGGTCGCGACGAGGGACGCCGGCCGGACGGTGATGCAGGCGCTGAAGCCGTTCACCCCGACGATGGTCGGCGGGTCGGCCGACCTCGTCGAGTCGAACAAGACCGAGTTCGCTGGCACCGGCATCTTCTCCGCCACCCACGTGGGCCGCAACATCGCTTTTGGGATCCGCGAGCACGCAATGGGCTCGATCGTGAACGGGATCGCGCTCGACCCGGCGATGCTCCGCCCCTACGGTTCGACCTTCCTCATCTTCTCCGACTACATGCGCCCCGCCGTGCGCCTGTCGGCGCTGATGGGCCTGCGCACGGCCTGGGTGTGGACGCACGACTCGATCGCTGTCGGCGAGGACGGCCCCACCCATCAGCCTGTCGAGCACCACATGGCGCTGCGGGCGATTCCGAACCTCTGGTACGTCAGGCCCGGCGACGCCAATGAGACCTCGATGGCCTGGCGGATCGCGCTCGAGCGGCCCGACGGGCCGGTCGCCCTGGCGCTCACCCGGCAGAAGCTGCCGACGTTCGACCCCACCGAGGTCGCCGGCGCCGAGGGCGTGCTCCGCGGGGCGTACACGCTCTGGCAGCGGGGCGACGGTGAGCCCGAGGCGATCGTGATCGCGACCGGCAGCGAGGTGCACCTCGCACTCGCGGCGGCGCAGTCGCTCGAGGCAAATGTCCGGGTCGTCTCGATGCCCTGCTGGGAGCTCTTCGAGGAGCAGGACGACGACTACCAGGACTCGGTCCTGCCGCCCTCCGTCGAGGTCAGGCTCGCGGTCGAGGCGGGTGTCACGCTCGGCTGGGAGCGCTACGCCAGCGCGATTATCGGTATAGACCATTTTGGAGCCTCGGCGCCCTACCAGCGCGTCTTCGCCGAGTTCGGGATCACGGCCGAGGCGATCGCCGCGGCGCTCCAGGCCGAGCTCGAGGTCGAGCTCGCGTGAGGGTCGGCGCGGCCTTCGACCACCGTGGCGTCAAGCTCCGCGACGCGGTGCTCGAGGCGATCGCAGCCGCGGGCGGGGAGGCCGTCGACCTCGGCGTCGACACCGATGCCGTGCGTGTCGACTATCCCGACAAGGCGCTCGAGCTCGGCACCGCGATCCGGCGAGGCGAGGCCGACCGTGGCGTGCTCGTGTGCGGCTCCGGGGTCGGCGCGTCGATCGCCGCCTCGAAGATCCCCGGCATCCGCGCTGCGATCTGCCACGACGCCTACTCCGCGCATCAGGGCGTCGAGCACGACGATATGAACGTCCTCTGCCTCGGCTCCGAGATCGTCGGCGGCGAGCTCGCCCGCGAGCTCGTCCGCGCCTTCCTCGGAGCCCGCTTCATCGGCGGGGGCCGCTATGCAGACCGCCTCCAGAAGGTGGCCGAGCTCGAAAGGATGACCGATGACTGAACGATCACGTCTCGAAGAGCTGAGCGGCGCAGGCGTCAGCGCCTGGATCGACTCCCTCTCACGCGAGATGCTCCACTCCGGCTCGCTCGCGGCGCTGATGACCGACGACTCGATCGTCGGCGTCACCTCGAATCCGACGATCTTCCAGAAGGCTCTCGCGGAGGGCGACCTCTACGACGCCCAGCTGCGCGAGGTCGCGGCGACGACGGACGACGCGGTGGAGATCTTCTTCGCGCTCGCGATGGACGACATCCGGGAAGCGTGTGACCTGATGCACCCGGTCTGGGAGCGCACGTCGGGCGTCGACGGCTGGGTCTCGCTCGAGGTCGACCCCACGCTTGCCTACGAGCGCGAGCGCACGTTCGAGCAGGCGGTGCGATTCAACAAGGAGGTCGGCCGGCCGAATCTCTACGTCAAGATCCCGGCCACCGAGCCGGGACTCGGAGCGATCGAGGACTGCATTGCCAGGGGTGTCTCGATCAACGTGACGCTGATCTTCTCGCTCGAGCGCTACGCGGCCGTTGCGGAGGCCTACCTCCGCGGCCTCGAGCGGCTCGTCGCCTCCGGCGGCGACCCGGCGACCGTGCTCTCGGTCGCGAGCTTCTTCGTCTCGCGCGTCGACACGGAGGCCGACCGGCGCCTCGAGGAGGCGGGCCGTAGCGACCTGCAGGGGCAACTCGCGGTCGCGAACGCGAAGCTCGCCTACCGGCACTACCTCGACGTCTTCGGTGACGATCGTTGGGCCTACCTCGCCGGCAAGGGCGCCCGGCCGCAGCGCTGCCTGTGGGCGTCGACCTCGGCGAAGAACCCGGCCTATCGCGACGTGATCTACGTCGAGGAGCTGATCGGCCCGGACACGGTCAACACGATGCCGCTCGAGACGGTGAGGGCGTTCCAGGAGCACGGCAAGGTGAAGGGGAGCAGCCTGACCGAGGGGCTCGACGAGGCGAACAGCCTCCTCGCCGACCTTGCCGCCGCCGGAGTCGACTACGACGACGTCGTCGCGACGCTCGAGGCGGAGGGCGTGCAGAAGTTCTCTGATTCGTTCGCGGAGCTCCTCGACGGCATCCGCGCCAAGGCAGGCGCGCTGGCGTCCGCGTGAGCGAACACCAGGTCAATCCCCTGCTCGAGGGCCTGCAGCTGCGGCGGCGGCCCGAGTCGTGCGCGGTCGTGATCTTCGGTGCCTCGGGCGACCTGACCAAGCGCAAGCTGATCCCGGCCCTCTACGCGCTCGCGTACCGCAAGCTCCTGCCGGAGCAGTTCGCGATCCTCGGCGTCGCGCGGACGCAGCGCACGTCGGCTCAGTTCGCCGCGGCGATGAAGAAGGCGGTGAAGCAGTACGCGCGCGACCCGTTCCGCCAGGACGTGTGGGACACGCTCGCCGCCGGGATGCGCTACGTCGGCACCGAGTTCGACGACGAGGAGGGTGAGGACCGGGTCGGCCGCGTGCTCGAGGAGATCGACGCCGAGCGCGGCACGGGCGGTAACCGCCTCTACTACCTCGCCGTGCCGCCGCAGGCCTTCACCTCCGCCGTGACGGAGATCGGGGAGCGCCGTGACAAGGAGGGCTGGGTGCGGCTGATCGTCGAGAAGCCGTTCGGCCACGACCTCAGGTCAGCGCTGGAGCTGAACGAGCTCCTGCACCGCTGGTTCCGCGAGGACGAGATCTTCCGGATCGACCACTACCTCGGCAAGGAGACGGTGCAGAACATGCTGGCGCTGCGGTTTGCGAACGGCATCTTCGAGCCGATCTGGAACCGGCAGTTCATCGACCACGTGCAGATCACCGTCTCCGAGTCGATGGGGATCGAAGGGCGGGCAGGGTTCTACGAGTCCGCCGGCGCGATCCGCGACATCTTTCAGAACCACCTGCTGCAGCTGGTCGCCCTCACCGCGATGGAGCCGCCGATCGATTTCACAGCCGACTCGGTGCGTAACGAGAAGGTGAAAGTGCTGAAGTCGATGCACACGCCCGGCCCGAAGTCGGTCGTGCGGGGGCAGTACGGGGCAGGGTTCGTCGAGGGCATCGAGGTGCCCGCCTATCGCGAGGAGGTCGGAGTCAACCCGGGCTCGCTGACGGAGACCTATGTTGCCGCAAAGCTCTACGTCGACAACTGGCGCTGGGCCGACACCCCGTTCTACGTCCGCGCCGGCAAGCGCCTGGCGCGGCGTGAGACGACGATCGCGATCCAGTTCCAGCGCGCACCGCACCCGCCGTTCGAGGCGATCGCCGGCGACGGCCTCCGTCCAAACGTTCTCCTGATCCACGTCCAGCCGGACGAGGGCGTCTCGCTCGCGATCGGTGCCAAGGTGCCGGGTGCGGGCATGACGATCAGGACGGTGCACATGGACTTCCTCTACGGCGGCGCCTTCCGCACCGGCCTGCCCGAGGCGTACGAGCGGCTGATCCTCGACGCAATGCTCGGCGACGCGACGCTGTTCACCCGTGAGGACGAGGTCGAGGAGCAGTGGAAGCTCGTCGACGCGATCCTCGGCGGCTGGCAGCGCGACCGGCCGAACTTCCCGAACTACGAGGGCGGCACCTGGGGGCCGAGGGCGGCGGACGACCTGATCCACCGCGACAACCGCTCCTGGCGCCGCCACTAGCGATCTCGTGAGCGTCGTCGCCGACATCGAGCGCCAGCTGGGGCGGCTGCGGGCCCGCGAGGCAACCGACGGGATGCCGGAGCTCCGCACGAGCACGATGACGCACCTCGTCTGGTGCCCGCCAGAGTGGCGTGCGAAGGCGCGGGCGACTCTCGCGGGCTTGCTCGAGCGCCATCCGGCGCGCACGATCTTCCTGATCCCGGAGCCGGGTGGCGAGACCGCGATCGACGCCCGCGTGGAGCTGAAGGACTTCCAGCTGCAGGGGATGTCGCGCGAGGTGCTGTCCGAGGTGATCGAGCTCCGGCTGCGCGGCTCGGCGGCGCGTCATCCCAGCTCCGTCGTGTTGCCGCTCCTCGTCTCCGACCTGCCGGTCTTCTGCCGCTGGCGGGGCGAGCCCGAGTGGGAGAGCGCCGAGCTCGCAGAGGTCATCGGGGTTACCGACCGCCTCGTCGTCGACTCGTCCGAGTGGCGCGGTGTTCCCGGCGCCTATGCGCAGCTCGTGGAGCTCTTCGGCAGCGTCGCCGTCTCGGACATCGCTTTCTCACGCACCCTTCCCTGGCGCCGGCGCCTCGCGGAGCTCTGGCCGGCGATCGGGACGGTTGAGAGGCTCCGCGTGGAGGGCCCCCGCGCGGACGCCGAGCTCGTCGCCGGGTGGCTCCGTTCCCGGCTCAAGCGTGAGATCTCGCTGACGCGCCGCGAGGCTGGGACCGTGACTGCGATGTGGGTCGACGGCGAGCCGGTCGGCTCGCCGGGCGAGGCGCTGAGCCCGAGCGAGCTCCTCTCCGCCGAGCTCGACCAGTTCGGTCGCGACCGGGTCTACGAGGCTGCGGTGCGGGCCGTCGGGTAGCGCTTTTGGCGCCCGCTTGGTAGGGTCGTGCCCCGACCGAAAGGAGACGCAGTGCTCTTCCACGTCACCTGGCAGTTCATCGACCAGTCCGAAGCGAGTATCCGTCGCTCGCTGACGGTCTTCTCGCAGTGGCAGCCGCCCGCAGGGGCCGAGTTCAAGGGCTTCTACGGCTTTGCCGACGGCACCGGCGGGGTCGCGCTGATCGAGGCCGACAGCGCCGCCGCGCTGGCGCGAACAACGGCCCCGTGGACGCCGTGGCTTCGCTTCTCGGCGACGCCGATCCTCCCGATCGAGGAGTCCTCGGCGATCGGTGGCGAGGGCGTGGCGTTCCGCGACTCGATCGGCTGACGAGCGCGTCAAACGGGGTGAGGCCCGTCCTCACCCCGTCGCTCGGACGGCTTCGAGCAGGACCTCGTGCAGGTGCCCGTTCGAGGAGATCGCCGTGCCGCCGTCGACGCGGGCGGCGCCGGCCGCATCCGTCAAGCGGCCGCCGGCCTCCTCGACGATCGGCTGGATCGCGGCGAGATCCCAGATCTTCACCCCGACTGCTTCGAAAGCGCCGTCCACGGCGCCCTCGGCGACGAGCATATGGGCCCAGAAGTCGCCGTAGCCGCGTGCGTGCCACGCGTAGCCGGCGAGCGTCGGGATCGGCTGCTCGAGCGCGAACGAGAGTACTGCGTCCTCGATCTGGCGAACGGCAGAGACGCGGATGCGATCGTCGTTCACCCAGGCGCCGCCGCCCCTCTCGGCGTGCCAGCGCCGGTGTAGTGCCGGTGCCGAAACGACGCCGAGCATGACCGCGCCGGCCTCCTCGAGGGCGATCAGCGTCGCCCAGACGGGGATGCCGCGGGAGTAGTTGCGCGTCCCGTCGATCGGGTCGACGATCCAGCGACGCCCGCTGCCACCGGTGTCGCCGAGCTCCTCACCGAGGATCCCGTCGTTGGGCCGCTCGAGCGCGAGGCGCGTGCGGATCGCCTCTTCGACGGCCCGGTCGGCCTCGGTCACCGGTGTCCGGTCGGGCTTCGTCTCGACGTGCAGGTCGCTTGCGCGGAAGCGACCGAGCGAGATCGCGTCGGCCTCGTCCGCGAGCGAGAGGGCCAGGGCAAGGTCGGGGCTCATCGAACCCCGACCTTATAGAGCATGGCGACGGGGTGTCTCCCCTGCTCTTTCGGGAGACACCCCGTCTCGGTTCGGGAAGGTCTTCTACTTCGAGGAGGCGACGAGCCGGAACTTCGGTTTCGCCACTGTGAGCTGCAACGGCTGCGACCAGGTCATGAACTGGTGACCCTGCGGCAGCGCGCTGTTGATCCCCCGGATCCGGTACCACCAGGTACCGGGCCTGAGCGGCAGCATCGTGGCAGTGCCACCGTCGACCGGGATGCGCTCGGCAGCGCGCCACGGGTAGCTCGTGTGCGACCACTCGATCTCGTACGTGTCCGCGCCCGGAACTGGTGCCCACGCGACCAGAGGATGGCCGTAGAAGGGCTTCGTGCCCGCCGAGGCCGTCAGGCGCCCCGTCGGTGAGAGGCCCGACGCATACGCGGTGCCCTGACCTGCGACGACCGGGGATGACGCCTTGCCGAACGCGAGGACGCGTCCGTCGGCGCAGGTGTCCTGCGGCAGCTCAGCGTCGACGTACGTGTAGCTCGCGAACGTTCCGTCCGTGTTGAGTTTCGGCACGAGCTTCACGGGAACGACCGTCCAGTAGAACCGTCCGTTCGGCCAGCCGCTCTCGAGGAGCTCGATCTGCGGCCAGCTGCTGTTCGACGCCTGTTCGACCGGGGTGCCACCGGCGGGCGTGCCCGTCCCGGTTGCGGGCTTCGTCGTCGTTGCGCTTGCGGCGTCGGCGCCTTGCTCACTGGCAGGCTTGGAAAGCATTCCCTCCGCCGTGTACGTCGCGCCCTCGGCTCCGAGATCGAGGATCGTGCTCGCGGCTGCGTCGACGTCCTTCGCCGCGGTGGGCAGCTTGATCGTGCCCTTGTTCCGCGCAGCGTAGGCGGGGCCGCCGACGACGGCGCCACGGAAGACCGGATTGACACACTGCTGGTCGCTGAAGACGTAGACCCGGTAGAGGCCGTACGTGTTTCCGGAGGCGTCATGCGTGCCGGAGAAGACGAATGCCGGCGTCATCTCGTGCGCCTTGGCACTGGTAGGCGTGCTCGTGGCGAGCGCGGTTACTGCGGCGACTGGCCGAACGATTCCGTTGTCCATCGCGGGGTTGTTCGATGTGAACGTCTTGCTCCAGGGGCCGTAGTTGACGGGAGTGATGAAGCCCTGCAGCTTGGCGACCCGGCGAACGGCCCGGACCCGCCACTGGATCGAGCCGGTGAAGGCCGAGCCCTGATGGAACGCGTAGAACTCGCGCTGATCGACCGCGTTGACGCGGGTCTCGACGACGTGATTGATGCCGGTGAACCACACCTGATAGCTCGTGGCGCCCTCGACTGGCGTCCAACGCGCCAGGCCCGGGTACGACGTCGCCTGCTCCGGCACCTCCTGCCAACGAATGTTGAATCCGTATCCGGCGCTCCACGGCGAGGTGCCCTTCTGCGTGACCGCCCGGACCCGTGCGTAGGCGGCGTACGGTGCGCCGGTCATCCAGGGCAGGGTCAGCGGGATCGCGACGGCGGGACTCTTCAGCGACGAGCTGGCCCAGAAGATCGTGCCCTCCTGGAAGTTCGGCGTCTTCGCGAGCTGGAAGTCGTAGCGGGTGGCACCCATGGTGGGCGCCCACGAGAACGACGGCGTGCGGGGGAAGTCCCGGGCGGGGGGTTCGCTGGCGCGGAGCAGGAACGGCTTCAGGCTCTGGGGAGCAGCGAGAGACCGTTCGGACTGGGCGAGAGCGGAGCCGGAGAGCAGCGTGACGGCGCACGCGGCGACGAGGGCGAGGCGGACATATCGCATATGCCGTATGTCGGCATCGCACCGACGCTCGCCCTCCCTCCATCGGGGGATACCCGGGCGAAGCGCGAGCGTCAGTCGACCTGAAACGGAGGCGTGGGTGTCTCCCGAAAGAGCAGGGGAGACACCCCACCACTGTTCAAATCAGCAGGGGATCGACGGCTGCCGCGACGAACAGCAGGGCCAGATACCCGAGTGAATAGTGGAACAGCACGAACGCCCGACGGCGGTTCGTGTCACGGCGCAGCTTCCACGCGAGCAGGAGGAAGTAGGCGCCGAGGAGGACGGCGGCCACGGTGTAGACGGGCCCGAGCCACCAGCCCACGACGATCGTGAAGACGACCATCACGATCGAGTAGAGCAGGATCTGACGCGTTGTCTCGCGCTCACCCTTCGTGCCGGGCAGCATCGGCACGTTCGCGGCGGCGTAGTGCTCCTTGATCATCAGAGCGAGCGCCCAGAAGTGCGGCGGCGTCCAGAGGAAGACGATCAGGAACAGCCAGAGCGCAGGCAGCGTCAGGTTGCCGGTTGCGGCCGCGAAGCCGACGAGCGGCGGCACGGCCCCGGCGGCCCCGCCGATGACGATGTTCTGGTCGGTCGAGCGCTTCAGGTAGCCCGTGTAGACGACGACGTAGAAGAGGCCGCCGACGAGCGCCAGCACGGCGGTCAGCACGTTCACGGTCGTCGCGAGCAGCGCGAACGAGAGTGCCATCAACACGACGCCGAACTCGAGCGCCCGCGGCGCTGCGACCCGACCGGCGGCGACAGGTCGGGCGGCGGTGCGCTCGCCCATTAGCAGGTCGATGTCGGCGTCCATCACGTGGTTGAGCGCGCTCGAGCCCCCGCAGGCGAGCGCGAGCCCGGCCATCATCGCGAGGAACTCCCAGCCGTTCGGCCACCCACCCGCGCCGACGAACATCCCGGCCGCACCAGTGAGCAGGAGGAGGGACATGATCCGTGGCTTCGTCAGGGTGACGTAGTCGCGCCACGGGCCGAAAGGGACCGGCTCTCCGCGGAAGGAGACGACGAGTGCCACGAGCGACGCGGCGAGCGAGGCCCCGGCGGCGGCCACGTGCAGCGCCGCCGCCCAGCGGGCATCGTCGACGAGGGCAACGAGGCCGCCGGTCGCAACTGCGAGGAGCATGAGGCCGAGAGCCGCCGCTGTTGCAGCGAGGAGCCGGGGATAGGCGATCCTGGCGATTACCACGGCCGCGACGAGCAAGGGCAGCGCCACGAGCGCCGCCGCCCAGTGGCCGCGACCGAACTCGAGCGCCGCGCTCACGACGACGGCTGCCGTCGCAATCGCGGCGGCAGCGATGGCGAGCCGCAGAACAGGTCCGGGTGCGACGATCCGCGTCTCGCCGTCAGACCGCATTGAGCTCACGGAGCTTCCGGCGCAGGTCGTCGAGCGGCCTCGCGCTCGTGACCGGCGGCAGCGAATCGAAGTTGTGCGGCGGCGGCGGCGAGGTCGTGTACCACTCGAGCGTGTCGGCACGCCACGGGTCGTTGTCGACGCGGCGTCCCCCGCGGCCGCGAAGCTTCGCGAGCCCGAAGAGGAGGATGCCTGCGCCGATGCCGAAAACGCCGAGCGTTCCGAGCAGCGACCCCGCGCCCGCACCGTCGATGGTCTCGCCCGCGAGGATCGGCTGGTCGTTCAAGCCGGCTATGGCCCGCCCGATTGCGAGAAGCAGTGACGAGCCGGCGATCACGTAGGCGGAGACGTTGGTCAGGCGCCCGTCGAGCATCCTGCCGGTCAGCTTCGGCCACCAGTAGACGGCTCCGCCGAGCAGCGCGAGCAGGACGGCAGACCAGACGAGATCGAGTCGAGCGCTCTCGAACGTCGTCTCGCCCACGTCGTCGTGGGCAGCGACGAGCACGAGGCTCGCAAGCGTCGCCCCGATCAGCAGGACCAGCGATCCGAGGGCGAATGGCAGCGGGGTTCCCGCGCCGCTCGTCCGTGCCGCCCCGAAGCCGACGACAAGGAGCATCCCGGCTGCAGCTGCGATCGGCAGCAACGCGGCGAGGGCCAGCGCCGAGGCGAGGCGGTTGGCCGCGACGGTGTCTGCGCTGGGTACGAGGGCGATGAGGACGGCGGCCGCGACGAGTGCGAGCGTCACGAGTCGGCGGTGGATGAGCGGGCTGCGGTGGAAGGTTGCCACGATCTCGGCGGCGATTCCGAGCGCCGGCACCGCGACGATCGCGACGACGGCCTGGCCGAACACCCACTCGTACCCGTCGACCAGGCTGCCCCCGCTGTCGATGTACCAGTCGAACGAGCCGGGGTTCTTCCGGTCGAGCAGAAGGAGGCCGGTCCCGAGGAGTGAGATCGTTGCGAGCACGAGCAGCGCCGTCGCGAAGATCCCGACCGACTGGGCAAAGAGTGGCAGCTGCTCATTCGTCATCCCGGGTGCGCGCGACCCACGGAAGGTCTCCACGAGGGCGATCGCCGTCAGGAGCGTCGCCAACGCGATCAGGAACAGGCCCATCAGGCGCGCGGTCTCACCCGGGCGGGACGGATCGAGTGCGACGCTCGGAGTGCTCGCCCAGGACGAGCGGGGGGCATCGCCCTTGGCGAACGACGAGAGCACGACGGCGCCGATCCCGACGACGCCCAGCCAGAGCGCGCCGGCCGCCAGGCCCGGGAGCGCCAGCCCACGCGCGCCGAGCTGGAGCGGGGCGATGACAACCGCGAGACCGAGCGCGAGGGGGAGGATGCCGCCGTAGGTCAAGAGCGTGCCCTGCATCGTGACGACGCTGGCATACGTCCCCTGCCCGATCAGGTCCGCGTCGGGCCGGGCAGTCTGGAGCGCGCTGACGAGCGCGAGAATCCCGCCGAGAAAGAGCCC
>Ga0315273_10007202_pt1 | contig 13917 bp, 10 predicted proteins | sample YL17G02_0_MG_FD_205753 | JGI IMG/M metagenome (GOLD analysis project Ga0315273, IMG submission 205753) | Sediment microbial communities from Yellowstone Lake, YNP, Wyoming, USA - YL17G02_0 | ecosystem: Environmental > Aquatic > Freshwater > Lake > Sediment | place: USA: Wyoming | collected... | reverse complement strand
GCACCTTGTTTCTTGCGTTGCAGCAAAAAGGATCTCAATTCCTGCATGTAGGGCTGATGAAACTCATCCTGCAGGCAATTTTTTCAGCCAGGCTGGAGTCGTATTTCCCGGTCTTGTGTCATGTGAAATCTTCCCGGGTCACTTGAAACCCGATAGTTCAGCCCACGCTCTGCTGGCGGTGATGTACTATGTCGCGGACCTCTGCCCAAGAACAATAGCAAATTAACCGGAATCGCATGAATATCAAAACCGATGTAGTAATTATTGGAGCGGGCCCCGCCGGTTTGTTCCAGGTCTTCGAACTGGGCTTGCTGGATATCCGTGCCCACGTGATTGATTCACTGAACAACGTTGGCGGCCAATGCACCGAGCTTTATCCCGACAAGCCCATTTACGATATACCCGCCATCCCGGTTTGCGGTGCACAGGAACTGGTTGACCGCCTGATACAGCAAATAAAGCCTTTCCATGCCGAGTTCCACCTCGGGCAGACGGTGACCGGCCTGCAAACGGGCGAAGGCGGCCGTTTCCTGCTGGAAACCAGCAAGGGGCAACGCTTTGATACCGCTACCGTGATCATCGCCGCCGGACTCGGCGCATTTCAGCCGCGCCGCTTGCGTGTGCAGGGAGCAGAACCATGGGAAAACTCCCACATCCACTATCGTGTAAGCGACAAGGAGAAAATTGCAGGCAAGAAGATCATTATCCTCGGAGGCGGTGATTCGGCCCTGGACTGGACGCTGGAACTGCATGGCAAAGCCAGCCATATCACCCTGGTGCACCGCCGCGACGAATACCGCGCGCAACCGGCTTCCGTCAAGAAAATGAAGGCGCTGGTGGATGGCAAGTCACTGGAGGAATTCCAGGGCAATACACGCGGGGTGTTTGAAGCAGGAGGAAGTTTCGGCGGGCTGAACGTCTCTGACCTGGAAGGCAATATGCATCAGATCGCTGCCGACGAGGTCTACGTCTTCTGGGGCTTGTCACCCCATCTTGGCCCCATTGCAGACTGGGGGCTGGACCTGGACAAGCGCAGTATTCACGTAGACACAGAAAAATTCCAGACCAGTATTCCCGGCATTTACGCGGTGGGTGATATAAACACCTACCCAGGCAAGAAAAAACTTATCCTCAGTGGCTTCCACGAAGCTGCCCTTGCCGCCTTTGCGGTCCAGCAGTATCTGCACCCGGAGCAGAAAGCCCGGCTGCAATACACCACGACCAGCCCCATTATGCATCGCCGTCTCGGCCTGGAATCCTGACCCTGCGTGACAGGACATTAAGGAAAACATCATGCACAAGAGCCAACTAGCTGGATTCATCATCGATTGCCAGACTGATGACCTCGAAGCAGCGGCTGCATTCTGGAGCAGTGCACTGGGCATTAAGGCCCGCGGGCCCGACGGCCCGGCGTATGTCGCACTGGACACACGTCCCGAGGATTACCATATCGAAGTACAAAAAGTATCCCACCCCAGCCGCGTGCACCTCGATATTGAGGCCGATGACATCGAGGCGGAAGCAAAGCGTCTTGAAGCGCTGGGTGCGCGCCGCCTCGGCGCGGTCAGGAGCTGGGTGGTCATGGAAGCACCCACCGGGCAGCGTTTTTGCGTGGTTCGTCCACAGCGGGCCAATTTCGCAAACACGGCAAATACCTGGGACTGATCCCCGGTATTCCAGGCTTATTCCGCCAAGGGATTTGCCTTGCCGTGGACCATCCAGTCCGGATACCAGTTGCGATATAGCGGTTGTAGCAGCAGCGGGGGCTTGAACGGACGCCATTGTCCTGCAGGCAAAGCCAGGCGGTCAGCAATCGCAATCAATGCGCGCGGATTGAAACCCAGCCCGAGGTGCGTCCCGCCAACGTGTATATTTTCAACGTCGGGGCGATCTGATATTTCGACTGTACTTTGCCAGGCAACGACTCCGTCGCCACGTGTGTACAGGGCAGTGGTCGGCACCGGCGGAGGCGTGGCCAGGTTCCGCAACATGGCCGGTGGCATGTCCTTGTAGCGGACATAGCTGATCAGGTCAAAAACCCTGTGCACGTTACTGGAGCTCGGATGGCCGCGAAATGGGCTGCCCATGGAAATCACCCGGCGCACGACGTGCGGCATTTCACGTGCTAATTCACGCGCATAAACTCCGCCGAGGCTCCATCCGACCAGGCTCACCTTTTGGCCGTAACGATCGGCCAGTTCAGTGAGGCGATCGCGCATGCCCTGGTGCAGGCGCAGGCTGTAACCCATGTTGTAGCCCAGTTTCCAGCGATGTGATTTGTAGCCCAGCCCGGCAAGAAATTTACGCAACGGATGCGTGCTTCCTGAGCTTGCAAGAAAGCCGGGCAGGACCAGGACCGGATGTCCGTCCCCTGCGGGAAGAAAGCGCTTGAGGGCAAACATGGGAATCATTGCAGCCGCGTCATAGACGGCCCTGCTTTCCAGCAAAAGCAGCAAGCGCGAGGGGCGATGCGAGTGATCGACTGACGTCGAGGTTCGACTCTCCCGGTGCGTCAGTTTCATTTCCTGGTTTTCCTGCTGAGTGAGTCCATCGCATCCTGCAAGGCCCTGCTTGCGCCCCTGAGGCGCTGCACGGCCTCAGACGCATGTTCCGGTTGCCGTTCCTTTTTCACCGCTGCCCGGGATGCAACACGCCTGTGTTTGGCTTTAGCGTCTTGCGCCCCGGCCTCCAGGTCCTGCACTGCCTGCTCAAGGCACAGGCCCAACCGGCCAAGGTCGGGGATGACGGTGTAGCAGGATGTCAATCCCAGTGAAATCCGGCCGGCATAACTGAGCACGACAATGGTAAGCCCCAATCCGTCCAGGATCGGCGCCATGCCAAACTGTTGCTTGATGCGCGCTCCGGCAAGATAGAGCGGAACTGGCGGGCCTGGCACATTGGTAATGGTCAGGTTAAACAGAGGTCTGTGGCGGCCGCCAAGCCGGGTGCGGGAGTAAAGCCGCGCTGCTGCTGCCAGCGTTTCGGAAGGAATAAACTCGGCAATCTTATTGGCTGGTATGGCGCTGGAATAGATTTTCGCAGCCTGCGTGCTGCGGCAGACTTGCCATAAGCGATCCAGGGCATCAGCGCTATCGGTAGCGAGGTTGACCAGCATCGCTGACACCTGGTTGCCCGCAAGACCCTTCTGCTCGTTGCTGCGCACTGAAACAGGCGCCATTGCAACAAGGGGTTTTTCCGGCAAAGCGCCGCGCTCGAGCAGATATTCCCGCAATCCACCTGCGCACACGGCCAGCACCACGTCATTAACTGTTGCCCCCTCCACTGCCTGGCGAAGCCCGCGGAAACGTTCCAGGTCAAAATCCACCGCAGCATAGGTCCTGCTGGATGAAACCGATTGGTTAAGCAGAGAGGCTGGCGCAGAAAGCAAACGGGGTGGCGGTTCGATGTACAAAGCCCGTCGTTTTGCATAGGCCTGGACCGCGCCAGCCGCCACATCACCCACGAACTTGCCCAGTTCTATGGATTTTCGCCCAAGGCGGGAATATGCCTCAGCAACTACCTTTCCCGCTGCGGGTGCTTCTTCAGGCTGCCAGTCGTCCACCAGGTCGACCACGCGGGTTTTTGCGCTGATGTCCAGCAAGGCTCCCATCAATTCCACCCCGGAGCCGCCATCGACCGCTGCGTGATGCACCCTGCTTATCACCGCGAAGGAACCACGCGCCAGTCCGGGCACGTGATCCAGACCTTCCACGAAACTCAACTCCCACAATGGCTGATTGCGCGCAAGTGTTTGCCCGAATACCTGGGCAGCAAGCTGCATCAGTTCCTGCCACCCCCCCGGGGCGGGCAATCTCAGCCTTGGCAGGTGGCGGCCCAGCAAGAATTCCGGGTCGTTGATCCAGTAGGGATGGGCAAGGCTGAGCGGCACTTCCACCAGGCGTTGCCTGAAGATGGGAGAACAAACCAGCCGGCTCTTGATGTGCGCACAAAATTTCTTGTAATTGAAGGAAGCCGGCGCATCGCGGGAATCCATCAGGTAAACGCCTCCGATGTGCATCGGGGTGTGGTCGCTTTCCAGGTAGATAAAGGACGCATCCTGCGCCGACAGCGTTCGCATATCAGGTTTGGCCCCTTGAATCCCTGCCGTCCTCCAGCAGGGTTTTCCATCCGGAAACATCCAGCGCGGCACGGTAAGCATGCCAGGTGGCATAGGCCAGCCAGGGTATGATCAGGATAAAACCAACCAGGCCGGTGGCGAATCCCGCCGCGGTAAACAATACGATGACCAATGCCCAGCTCAACATGGTCCACTGGTTACGCAGGACTGCATTGATGCTGGAAACTACGGCCGTGACCACGTCCACGTCCCGGTTGGCTATAAACGGCAAGGAAAACGCGCTGACGGCAAACGTAATCCATGCAAAGACAGACCCGACAGCCGAGCCAATAAAGAGGAAGGACACAAGGCCACCCATGCCGGAGCCTGCATCGGCCGGGAAGAAGATGTAGACCATGGAAGCGGCTCGGGCCCACAACAGGAAAATCACCAGGAGAACCAGGGCAAACACCAGCGAATTGGCAAATGGCCTGCGGGCCGCAGCGAGCGTCTGAGCCAGGCTGGGCTTGATACCATTACTCAACTGCCGGCTCACAGAGTACAGCGTGAAGGCCAGCAAGGGCGCAATGAAAACAAAACCGGATAGCACGCTGATCAGCAGAACCCAGCGACCCAGGGACCACGCTCCCCAGGCCACCGCCGCAAGCAGCAAAGTGCACACCAGGCCCCACGCCAGGCTGAGGGCCGGAGCCTGGCAAACATCCTTCCAACCTGACTGCAGCCACTGCAGCGGGGCGCGTGGCGAAAGGTCACGTGCAGGAGCAACAAAGGGCTTGACCGTGTGGTTTTCTCCCGGGCTTGCGCCGGCGAATGAAGTGGAGCCTGGCTTTTGCTCGGACATTGCTCTCCCCCGCTATTGCCGATAAGAATTCAAAATGCACCTGACGCAAAACCTTCTGCGCGTATAATACCGCGCCTTCACACTTTTGCTGTAGTTCGTGCGCCATGTTGCAACTTAACCAGGTCAGCCTGCGCCGCGGCGACCGGCTGCTGTTCACCAATGCAAGCCTGCAGGCCCATTTCGGACAACGACTGGGCGTAACGGGCGCCAATGGCAGCGGCAAATCGTCGCTGTTCGACGCAATCCTTGGCCGGCTCGAGGTGGATGAAGGCGCCATCTTGCTGGACCCCGAGTACCGTATTGCACACGTGGGGCAGGAAAGTCCTGCCTCCGAACGGCCGGCGCTGGATTTCGTCCTCGACGGCGACACTGAACTTCGCGCCCTGCAGGCAACGCTGCAGCAACACGCTGCAAGCCCCGGCGAAGAGCATCATGCTGCGTGGGCGCAACTTGAGGCCATCGATGGCTACACCGCGGAATCCCGCGCTGCGCGGTTGCTGCACGGACTCGGTTTTGAACAAGCAGTGCTGCAACAACCGGTGAACGCGTTTTCCGGCGGCTGGAGAATGCGACTCAACCTCGCCCAGGCCCTGATGTGCCGTTCGGACCTGCTGTTGCTGGACGAACCCACCAACCACCTGGATCTGCCTACCATCCTGTGGTTGGAGTCGTGGCTGAACCGCTACCCCGGTATCTTGCTGCTGATCTCCCATGACCGCGATTTCCTGGATGGCGTATGCACTCGCATCGTACAGCTGGAAAACCAGCAAGCTACGGTCTATAGCGGCAACTACAGCCAGTTTGAAAAACTGCGCGGTGAACAACTCGCCCAGCAGCAGTCGTTGTACGTCAAGCAACAGCGGGAGATCAGTCATATCCGGAGCTACGTTGATCGTTTCCGTTACAAGGCGTCCAAGGCCAAGCAGGCGCAAAGCAGGCTGAAAATGCTGGATCGCATGACGCAGATTGCCCCTGCGCATGTCGATTCACAGTTCCATTTTTCCATTCCGGCACCCGAGAAACAGCCACAACATTTGCTGCAATTGACCGACGTGGTTGCCGGTTATGCGGGAAAACCGCCCGTGTTGGTTTCAGTCAATCTGCACGTGGCAGCAGGCGACCGGCTTGGCCTGCTGGGCGTAAACGGCGCCGGGAAGTCAACGCTGGTAAAGGCGCTGGCCAACGGCAGCACGGTGTTGCAGGGCGAGCGGGTCATTCACCGTGATACCCGCATAGGCTACTTCACGCAACACCAACTGGACCTGCTGCAGCCAGAGCTGAGTCCACTGCAACACATCCAGGCCCAGCATCCGGAAATGCGCGAACAGGAACTGCGAAACTATCTTGGCGGTTTTGGCTTCAGCAGTGACCGGATTTTCGACCCGGTTGCGCCATTTTCGGGGGGCGAAAAAGCACGACTGGTGTTGGCCCTGATCATTTATCAGCGCCCCAATCTCCTGTTGCTGGACGAACCGACCAATCACCTGGACCTGGAAATGCGCCAGGCCCTGAGCATGGCGTTGGTGGAATACGAAGGTGCACTGGTGTTGATTTCCCATGACCGCCACCTGCTGCGCATGGTCTGTGATGAACTGGTCATCGTGCACGACGGTGAGGTAGAAGTCTTTAACGAAAGCCTCGATGAATACTCCGCATGGCTGGCGCGGCGGGAGGACACCCGCACCGCATCCGTTGCGGAACAGTCCGGCCCGGGAAAATCGCCAGGCCGTCGCGAAATTCGTCAACAGGAAGCGCAGCGCAGGGCGGAACTCAAGCCCCTCACCGACCACGTGCGAAAACTCGAACGCGATATGACAGCCATGCGCGCGCAGTTGCACGCGCTGGAGCAACGATTGACCGATGAAAGCCTGTACCGGGATGGCTCACGCAAAAACGAACTAACCAGCCTGGTCAAGACCCAAGCCGGGCATAAAGCCAGCCTGGAGAAACTCGAATGGGACTGGCTCGAAGCCAGTGAAGCCCTCGAAGAAAAACTTAATACGACAATGGCTTCCTGAACCGCAGGGTCATGCGGTCGCTTTCGCCAATGGCCAGGTAGGGCGCTGCGCAGGTCGCTTTTGCTGCCGGGTCAGTTATTTCATTGCACAAGGTCAAGGTGGGCGGCAGCGTCCAAACTCCCTCCGGGTAATCTTTGCGATCTGCCGGATTGGCGTTTACTTCAGATCGCGCTTCGAGGTACAAACCTGCCGCCAGGGCCATCGAGATCACCGCCTGTTCAGAAACATAGCCCAGTTCAGCAGTCACCTTGGGGTCGGTGCCGTTTTTTGCACGATGTTCGACCAGGCCCAAAATACCGCCCGGCTTCAGTACCCGCGCGAATTCAGCAAACATTTGTTCGGCAATACCATCGGTGATCCATCCATGGGTATTACGAAAAGTCAGGATGATGTCGATTGAATCCGGCTCGCCCAGTGATGCAGATTGTGGCGGTGAAAACGGAACCACGATCGCCTGGCCATACACATCCGGCCTGGCGGAAAATTTTTCCTGCAGCAGTGTGGCCGATTCATAAGCTTCTTCCGACTGTCCCGGAATTTTTGCGTCCGGCACGGCTGCCATGTACTTCCCGTGGTCGCGCATCACAGGTGCAAGAATTTCGCTGTACCAGCCACCCCCGGGGGTAATCTCCAGCACCGTCATTCCATCCTGCAATCCCAGGAATGTAAGCGTGCCCAGCGGATGCCGGTATTTGTTTCTTGCCTGGTTCTCCGCTGAACGGTGATCGCCCAACATGGCCCGCTCAATGCGCGCTTCAACTGGCAGGTCGGAAGCCAAAACCGACCCAAAAAGCATGAGCAACACAACAAGTTCTGCTAATTTTTTCATCTTGTAGATCTCCAATGTTAAGGAAGCTCTGAATAATTCATCCATGAATGATCAGAGCACGCCAAACAAAAAATGTGATTTTTGTTTGTCTTCATTTTCAATGATTTGCAATCATCGAAAATGGCGGCACATCCCTGTACCGCGGAAACTCTGAATAAATCAGAGTTTCCTTAGTCCAGGTCTCAGGGTCAGTCGGTTTTACGCAAGCCCTTCACGGGATTGCGGAATGCACGGCGAAATGCAATACCGAGGCACAAGCCACCGATTGTCGCAACAAGCAAAATAACATGCGGCATCGCTTGCAGGCCTTGTAATGTTGCCAGAACAGCAACGGCCACACCCGCTTTCACGCGCCGCAGATCGAGCCTGGCATGGCCAACATCACCCCTGCTGTGCATTTTCTTGAGCAGCATGACGTGCAGGCAGAAAACCAACATGGCAAGAATGGCCAGCCATTTCAGCAGGGAATTGGGAGCGACAATTCCCCACCATTTAACATCGTGATCTACGATGTAGACGACCATGCTGCCAAAGCAGATGAGCGCAAACCACCACTGGCGCTTTACCGGCTTGTACAATATGCCGTCGAGGAAGAAGGCCAGAGCCGCAACCGCACCGAACCATGGGCTTTGGCTGGAGTATACGGTCCAGACGACCAGCAACGTCACAATTATTGAGTCACGGACTCGCGCTGCCTGCCCGGAGCTGCGATTGATCACGCGCAGCAACGCCAGCGTGGCGAATAACATCAGCAAGCCGGGCTGCGGGAATGCAAGCATCGCTGTGAAGCCCAATGCCATGCTGATGAATGCAGATACATGGTCGTCGGGCATCAATTCCCGCGCCAGCGCCCAGGTTCCAAATACTACAGCGGCGTGAACCAGGGCAATATCCAGGGACGGGAGAAACCCACCTCCCTTGTGCAGCGAAATCACCAGGCCTGCCAGAGCTGCCAGCGGCATCAGGATCAGCACCGCCCTATTGCTCGGCCAGGCGGGATCCAGCGGCCTGCCTATGGATGTATAGTCGTAAATCCGATGATGAGACCTGGGTTCTTTCACACTCATTGCTCCATGATCCGGCTCACGTTGCAGGCGCGTTGGCAGGCTTGACTACTCCCCGTAACTGCTCGATCAGGCGAGTGACGCTCTGGGGCGACGATGTCTTTCTGGCCATGAGAACGTACAGGGGTGGCACTATGAACAGCGTAAGCGCCGCTGAAATGGTTACGCCAAACACCACCACGATACCAATGGGTTGCCGGGACTCGGCTCCTGCTCCGGTACCCAGCAGCAGGGGCAGTGCGCCAAACGTCGTAGCTGCGCTGGTCATCAGGATGGGACGCAGGCGAATTGCAGCCGCCTCGAGCACCGCGTGGCTGATATCCTGCCCCCTATCGCGCAATTGGTTGGCAAACTCCACGATCAGTACACCGTTCTTAGCGGCAAGGCCGATCAAGAGGATGGCGCCGATTTGGCTGAACACGTTGATGGATGATCCCCACAGCCACAGGCCCAGCAAGGCCCCTGACATGGCCAGTGGAACTGTAACCAGAATGATCACGGGGTTTATAAAGCTTTCAAACTGCGCGGCAAGTACCAGGAACACGATAATCAACGCGAGGCCAAACGTCACGTACAATGATTTCCCTGCCTGGAAATACTCCTGGCTTTCGCCTTCCCAGCTGATGCGCGCCGAGGGAGGGAGGGTGGCTACGGCGGCCTGGTGCATGGCTTCAATACCTTCCCCGAGTTTCACCCCCGGCGCCAGGGCTGCCGAAATAGTCACGGAGCGCATGCGATCATGCCGATTCAGTTCTGATGGGCCAGCCGTTTCGGTAAGGCGAACCATATTTGCCAGCGGTATCAGTGAGCCGGTCAATTCCGAACGCACGTAAAGGTTATCAAGATCATCCGGGCTGGCGCGGTCGGCTTCCTTACCCATCAGGATCACGTTGTATTCCCTGCCCCGGTCGATATAAGTAGTGACTACCCGCGAACCCAGCATGGTTTCCAGCGTTTGCCCCACGTTTTGCAGGGAAACGCCCAGCGTTGCTGCCCGGTTACGATCCACCGAGACATTCATTTGCGGTTTCTTTTCCTGGTAGTTACTGTCGGGGTCGACCAACTCTGGCACCTGCTGCAGAGCAGCCAGCACATCGTCGCGCCATTGCTGCAATTGTTCGTAATCCGGACCGCCCATGACCATGCGCACCGGTCTTCCATCCGAGAATATGCCAAGACTGCTGCCGGAAGACACAAAAGCGCGCACACCCGGTAATTCATTCAGCTTTACCCGCAGGCGGGCGCCAACATCCTGGTCGGTTTCCTCACGCAGGTCCCAATTTTCCAGCAATACGATAGAGCGGGCTGTATTCACTTCGCCACCACCCCAACTACCCGGCATGCGCGTCAGGAACCGTCGCACGGACTTACCTTCCCCGAGTTCAGTCTGCAGAATGGCTTCCATTTGCCGCGCATAGCCATCCATGTATGCGAAACTCGAGCCTTCCGGTCCGCGCAGGCTGACGGAAAAGGCTCCCCGGTCTTCAGCCGGAGCATACTCAGCGGGCAGCACCATCAGCAGCCACCCGGACAGCAGTGTCAGCACAATCACGACCAGCACACTCAGGTAAGGCTTCAGGAGCACCCGTTGCAACAGGTTCCGGTAGCGGTCGGCCAGCAGCTTAAAAGCATGATCGACCTTGTGCGGCAGACCGCCTCGCAGTGCTTTGCCCTTTAGCACCTTGGAACTCAACATGGGCGTCAAGGTCAGGGCCACAAGAGCTGAAAACAACACCGCAACGGCTAGCGTAATACCGAATTCCCGGAACAAGCTGCCAATGTCTCCCTGAATGAAGGACAAAGGCACGAATACGGCAACCAGCACCAGCGTGGTGGCGATCACCGCAAAACCAATTTCGCGTGATCCGTCCAGTGCGGCGAGCAAGGGCTTCTGGCCCAACTCTATGCGCCGGTAAATATTTTCCAGCACCACGATGGCATCATCCACCACCAGTCCGATGGCCAGCACGAGTCCCAGCAGGGTAAGGATGTTGATGGTGTAGTCCAGCGCGCCCATCACGATAAACGTAGCCACCACGGATATCGGCACCACCACTGCCGGTATAAGCGTGACACGGAGTGAGCCGAGGAACAGGTAGATAACCACCAGCACGAGGCCAATTGAGACAAACAAGGCGATGTAGACCTCATGCATTGAGGCTTCGATAAACTCGGCGCGATCGTAGTTCATCGCCAGTGTCATGCCCTCGGGCAAGTCCGGCAGGGTTGCAGCCATCTCCTTCTGCACTTCCCGGGAAACTGCAACGCTATTGGCCTTGGAAAGCTGCTCTATCGCCAGGGAAATGGCCGGGGCGCCATTTCCCCGCGCGAGGCTGCGCTCATTTTCCGCGCCAATCCGGACTTCGGCGACTTCACCCAGCCGCACAATTTGCCCTTCGGGCCCACGCCCAATCATCAACTGTCGAAAATCGTCCTCTTTCACGAATCCGGTTTCGGTCCGCAAGGTAAATTCTCGGGTCGTGGACTCCAGGCGTCCGGCGGGCAGTTCCACATTTTCCCTGCGCAGGGCATTTTCCACATCAGCGACCGTAAGGCTTCTCGCCGCAAGGGATTCGCGATCCAGCCAGACGCGCATGGCGGATTGTCGTGCTCCGGACAGTCGCACCCGCCCAACGCCACGCACGGTGGAAAATCGATCGATCAGGTAGCGTTCCGCGTAATCTGTTAGCTCCAGGCCGTCATACCGGTCTGAGCTGAGATTGAGGTAGATGACCGGATCGGAGCTGCTGTCCGTCTTGGTGATTTGCGGAGGATCCGCTTCCCTTGGCAGTTGTTCGATCACGCGTGCAACCCGGTCCCGGATATCATTTGCTGCAGCATCAACTTCGCGATCGAGGGAAAACTCCACCCGGATATCCGAGCGTTCGTCGCTGCTGGTGGATGTAAGTTTTTCAATTCCTTCAATACCAGCGATGACGTCTTCGATTACCTGGGTGATCTTGGTTTCAATCACTTGCGCAGAGGCACCACGGTAGCTGGTTTCGATCGACACTACCGGCGGGTCAATATCCGGATACTGCCGCACCGGTAAACGCATCAGCGCCGCCAACCCGAGTATGACCAGCAACATGGAAATCACCGCAGCAAACACCGGGCGCCGGATGGAAATGTCTGAAATAATCACAACTGGCCCTGGCTTACAGACGCCGGTTGGGCGATCAACCTCACGGCCTGTCCGGGACGGGCCTTCAGTGTACCTTCGGTGATCACCTTCTCACCCTCCGCGAGCCCCTGCAATATTTCCACTTCCCCCGGCCTGCGCCGCCCGGTCTGCACCTCGCGCAACTCTGCAATTTCACCCGCGCCCACCACGAACACAAATTGCTTGCTGCGCTCCGGCACGATGGCTTCCTCGGGGATGACCAGCGATTGAATATCTTCCTTCAACAGTGACACCGTCAGGAACATGCCGGGACGCAGCTGGTTGTCCGCATTGGGCAACACCGCTCGCACGGTAATCGTGCGCGAAATCGGATCCACCCGCGTATCGATCGTACTGACTTCCCCGACGAATTGGGTGTCCGGCCAGGCCGCACTGTGGGCCGTCACCTTTAAACCCGGCTCAAGACTCGCCAGGAAAACTTCCGGCACATCAAAGTCCAGCTTGATCGCAGAGGTATCGTCCAGGGTAGTGATTACCGTGTCCGTGTCCAGCACGGCTCCCACGCTGACCTGCCGCAAACCGAGCCGCCCGGAAAATGGTGCGCGGATAACGGTCTGGTCCAGGCGCGATTGCTCCGCGTTTACACTGGCCACATCGGACTCCTGCTTGGCCCTGAGCTGCTCCATCTGGGATTCAGACACTGCCTTGGTTTTGAACAGTTCTTCCGACCGGCGCAGCAGGCTGGTGGATTCAACCAGCCGGGCTTTTGCTGCTGCCAGACCGGCCAGTTGCTCGGCATTTTCCAGCTCCACCAGCACCGTGCCTTTTTCAATCCACTGCCCCTCCGTGAAGCGAATGGCAGTCAGGGCCGCGGTGATCTCCGCCCTGACTTCGATTGATTCATTCGCCCGGGCGTTTCCAAGGGCTTCCGCAGAAAGTGGAAATGACTTCAAGGGCACTTCGATTACCACCACTCCGGGAGCGGCAGGAGCTTGCTGAGCTTGGGCCAGTTCAATTGGGAGCACGGCGATGGCCACGCACAACCCGGCAATAAGTGCTTTCAAATCTCTCCAACTCCGTCAAAAAGTGGCTCTGCGAAAATCTTTGATCGTGCCAGTGTAACCTGAATCCAGAGTTAGTTACTTCACCTGGCCATCTGCTTTTTCCAGCTTCTTTCTTGCTTCGCCGCACGGGTCCCTGCTACTCAGGAAACGATCAAAAAATGATTTTGCCACGTAGGACAAACCAAGAGTGGCAGCGGCTGCCCCGCCACCAATAACCGCTCCCGCTGGGTTGAATTCCGTCACCGGGTGCTTCAGCGTGCCCCCGACTTTGATGAACTGATTGATCACTGTTCCTGCATTGATGCCCAGCCCGGTGCGGGGCTTGGTTTGAAAATTGAAATCAATTTTCTCCGTTTCCAGGTTTATGGTCCCGACGCTAAGCACCGTAACATGCTCGGTGCGGATGATGAGGGGATCTACTTTCACCTGCCCGGCCACCACGTCTGCCGCAAACACACCACAGTCGTACTTGGTATACGCACTATTCTTGTTGGCGGGGATCAACCCGCTGAACAGCCGGGTTAGAAAATCCGAATAGAACGTGTCAAATGCAGCCGTCTCAACCAGGCCGGAGCCCTGGAAAAACCGCACCTTGCCACTGACTGAACTGGCCAACTGGTGCCAGGTTTTCCCACTGCCCTGCAAACTGGCATACACCTCCGCCGGCGGATAGGTGGAAAGGTCCTGGTTAGGAGCGGCAGCAATTCCGATGCGGATGTTTGCACCATTCAGCTTGAGATTCATCGTGGGTACTTTGACTGTTGCATCCAGCTCAAACTGGCCGGATACACGGGAACCCTGCGCATCACTCAGTTCAAACGGGTTCAAACGCAATTGGTGATCAGTCAGCAGGATACCCAGGTGGGCATCCCTGATTTCCGCATTTCCGAGATCGATTT
>Ga0315273_10007201_pt1 | contig 13918 bp, 14 predicted proteins | sample YL17G02_0_MG_FD_205753 | JGI IMG/M metagenome (GOLD analysis project Ga0315273, IMG submission 205753) | Sediment microbial communities from Yellowstone Lake, YNP, Wyoming, USA - YL17G02_0 | ecosystem: Environmental > Aquatic > Freshwater > Lake > Sediment | place: USA: Wyoming | collected... | reverse complement strand
ACGTGGAGTACATCCTCGACACCGAGACGTGGCTCGGGCCGTACGAGGAGACGCCGTACGAGAATGTCGAGGAGGCGGCTGCGCTGATTCGAGCAGCGGGGCTGAAAGTCGAGGCGCTCCGCGATCTCCGCCCGGCGCAATGGTCGAAGCTCATCTTCAACGCTACCGTCAACTCGGTCGCGGCTCTCACCGGCCTGCCGCACGACTTGCACTTCGCAGCGGAGGCCGCCCCAACCGATCTCGGCCACCTCGTCCACGATCTCGTCGACGAGGGCAAGGCCGTTGCTCGAGCTGCGGGTATCGAACTGCACGACGACCCGTGGGAGATGAACGTTCATGCCACGCAGCGGGGTGCCGCCCACTATCCATCGATGCTCGAAGACGTCGAAGCACATAGGCCGACCGAGATCGACCTGATCACCGGGGCGTTGGTGCGCGAGGCAGGGCGTCACGGGGTCGACGTACCGCTTCACACAGCGCTCTACCGACTCGTGAAGGCAAAGGAGGAGTCGTGGTCGTGATCCCACCTGTAGGAAACCATCCGTCAACCCGTACCCAGGAGGACGAAGTGACAGTCACAAAGAAGAGAGCGGGTGCGCTCGCCGCACTGCTCGCAGCGCTCGCCGCGATGATCGTCATCGTCGCCGGTTCGGCAACCGCCGCCGGCAAGCCGATCATCATCGGGTACCCCACTGATTTCACGGGCCGAATGGCCCCCTTCGATGGTCCGGCAGTGTCCGCAGCGCAGGTGCGGATCAAGCAGATCAACGCAAAGGGCGGTATCAACGGTAGGCCGGTGAAGCTCATCACGTGCGATACGCAGGACTCGAATCCGCAGAAGTCCAAGGCGTGCGCCGCGAGCCTGATCAGCCAGGGCGCCGTGATCGGCATGGTTACATGTGACGTCGACCTCGCTACTCCCGCCGTTCAGGAATTCCTCAACAAGGGCCTGTTCACTGTATCGCCGTGCACCGGCACAGACCAGCTGAGCCCGAAGCGCTTCGGTGCGAAGGGCAACATCGCCTTCTCGATCGGCAACGCCGCGCAGGACGAGGGCGCCGCCATGGCGGAGTACGCGATCAAGCACAAGTGGAAGTCGGCCGTCGTGGTCACCGACAACTTCCTCGCCTACTTCAAGGACGTCTGCAAGGCGTTCACCACCCGCTTCACGGAGAAGGGCGGGAAGATCGTCGCGCAGGAGGGCTTCACGCAGTTCGACAAGACGATCCAGAACGTCGCGAGCAAGGTGAACAACGAGAAGGCCGATGTGATCACGTTCTGCACCTCATTCCAGTTCGACCAGCCTGGGTTCCACTCGGCACTCCGTAGCCTTGGCAACACGACGCCGATCTTCAACTCGTGGGGCGGCGACGGCGGTTACTGGTGGCCCAAGAGCCCGCAGGTGACGAACTACTACTTCGTCACCTACGCATCCGCTTTCGGGGACGACCCGAGCCCCGAGGTCAGGGCGCTGATCGGCAATATCCAGTCGGCCGGTGGGGATGTCTACACGGGCGGGTTCGTCACGGGCGCGGCAACGATCGAGGCACTCAAGGCGGCGATCACGAGAGCAGGTGGGTCGACGAAGGGAACGGCGATTGCGGCACAGTTCCTCAAGTTCAAGAACTATCCCACCGTCTCGGGGCCGCTCACGTACTCCCCGGGGCTACACGCCGACTCGGGCCGCACGTACCGGGTGATCAAGGTGGACGGCAACGTCGCGAAACGCGTCGCGCTGATCCGAGCATCGTCGCCGGCGAAAATCGGTTGACCGACGCTGTTCCGTTCGCGAACCGCCGGTGGCCCGAAGGTACTCTTCGGGCCACCGGCATCTCGCGCTCGTTCGAAGGTGTGCACGCGCTCGAGAGCGTCACGCTCGAGTTGCATCCGAGCGAGGTCGTGGGGCTGATCGGGCCAAACGGTGCAGGCAAGACCACGCTCGTGAACGTGATCACGGGCTTCGACTTCCCCACCGCCGGCAGAGTCCACCTGGCGGACACAGAAATCACGTCATGGAGCCCGCACCGCCGCGGCCGGGCGGGGCTCGCGAGGACCTTCCAACACAGCCGCTCGTTTCGGAGCCTTTCGGTGAGGGAGAACGTCGAGGTGGCGGGTCTCGGTACGGGCGCGGGCGCGCGCGAAGCTCGCCGTCGTGCCGCGGGGCTCCTCGAGCTGCTTGGGTTGACGGCGCAGGCTGAGCTGCCCGCGGCCTCGCTCGCGCACGGCGACGAGCGGCGGCTGGGAGTGGCGCGAGCCCTCGCCACCGAGCCGCGCTTCATCCTCATGGACGAGCCGGCTGCGGGGTTGCCAGAGGCGGAGGTGCCCGAGTTCGCCGGCGTCGTGCGGATGATGTGTGACGAGCACGGCGCCGGCGTGCTCCTGATCGACCACAACATGGCACTGATCATGGAGGTCTGCGACCGGATTCACGTGCTCGACCAGGGCCGGACGCTCGCCCACGGCACGCCGGACGAGATCCGCACCGACCTCGACGTGACCGCCGCGTACCTCGGCGAGAGTGCCGTGCACGCCGAGGAGCCTGCGTGACGGAGACGGCGCTGCTACAGCTCGAGGATCTCGAGGTCCGGTACGGGTCGGTCGCGGCGGTTCGCGGCCTCAGCATCGATGTAGGGAAAGGAGAGATCGTCGGTCTGATCGGGCCGAACGGCGCCGGCAAGTCGACGACGCTGCACGCGATCGTGGGGGCCGTCGCCGCGAGCGCGGGTGCGATCCGGTACGCGGGCGCTTCGATTCGCGGTCACAAGCCCGAGGCGATCGCGCGTGCCGGGATTGCGCTCGTGCCAGAGGGAAGGCGTATTTACGGCGATTTCACGGTGGACGAGAACCTGCGGCTCGGCCTCGTGGCGAGGCGTTCCCGGGGCGGGGAGAACGATGACCTGGCCGCTGTCCACGACCTCTTTCCAATCCTTGCCGAGTTCAGGACGCGTAAGGCGGGGACGCTTTCAGGCGGTCAGCAGCAGCAACTCGCAATCGCGCGGGCGCTCGTCGCGCGTCCGGACGTGCTCCTCCTCGACGAGCCGTCCCTCGGCCTCGCGCCGCTCGTCGTCGACATCGTGTTCGAGGCACTCGCCGAGATCCGGCGCCGCGGTGTCACCGTGCTGATCGTCGAGCAGCGAGCACAGCGTACCGTTGCCTTCGCCGACCGGACCTATGTGCTTTCGAACGGCGAGCTGCGCATGGTCCTGAGCCCCGCCGACGCCGCCGACACCGACCGGCTGATCGCGGCCTACATGGCGTCATGACCACGTTCCTGCAGGCGGTCGTCAACGCCGTGACACTCGGATCGGTCTATGCCCTGATAGCCGTCGGGATCGGGCTCGTCTTCGGCGTCATGCGTCTCGTCAACTTCGCCTACGGCCAGCTGATCATGGTCGGCGGGTTCGCGCTCGCCGTCACGATCGACTGGCCTGTGGCGGCGAGTATCGGCGCTTGCTTCGCGACGGTTGTCGTCTTCTCGCTCGCGATGGAGTTGACCGTCTTCAGGCCGCTCAGGACGGCTTCGCCGCAGACGATGCTCGTGACGACGTTTGCCGTCAGCTTCCTGCTCCAGGCGATCGCGCTCGTGAAGTTCGGGACATTCGGGCGCCCCGCGAACTCGCTCGGGCAGCTGAACCGGGCGGTATCGGTCGGGAACATCGACATCCGCTACATCACCTTCGTCGCTCTCGGTGTCGCGGCTGTCGCCCTCCTCGCTCTCGTTCTCCTGTTGGAGCGGACGCCGATCGGCCTCCAGTTGCGCGCCGCCGCGGCCGATCCAGCGACCGCGAGGCTCCTGGGGGTCAAGGCCGATGTCGTCATCACCGTCGCCGTCGTCATCGCCGGGTTACTCGCGGCCGCCGTCGCAGTGATTCTCACCGTCCAGTCCCCGATTGTCACGTCGGATTACGGGCTCCGCGAGACGATCATCGTTCTCGTAGGCGTCGTCGTCGGCGGCATCGACCGCCTCTGGACGGCAACGCTCGGCGGGTTCTCGATCGGGTTTGCGACCGGCATGCTCGGACAGCTGCTGCCCTCCGGCGACGGGTTGCCGTTCACGCGAGGCGTCTACCTCGACTCGGCCGTGTACCTCCTCGTCATCGTCGTTCTGATTTTCCGCCCGGCCGGGCTCTTTGCCACTCGAGGCAGCGCGGGGGTCGAACGCGTATGAGGAAGCTGACGCAGATTGCAGGACCGCTGGCCGTGATCGGGCTTGTGGCGATCGTCGGCAGTTTCGGCTCTCCCGCTCGGGCGCTCGAGTTCGTCGATGCGCTGGTGGCCGTGTCGTTCGTCGTCGCGCTCTACGTCTTCGTGGGCAACTCCGGCGTGCTCTCCTTCGGGCAGACGAGCTTCGTCGCCGTAGGCGCGTTCGCAGCCGGTGTGATGAGCGCTCCCGTCGACTCGAAGGCCGGGCAGTTGCCAGATCTCTTTCCACTCCTTAGCGATCACGCGATCGGCAACCTGCCTTCACTCGTGCTCGCCACCGGAATCGGGGGCCTGTACGCGCTCCTCGTTGGCATGCCGTTGATGCGGCTCTCGGGCCTCGCCGCCGGCATCGCGACCTTTGCCGTGCTCGGGATCACCCACAACGTCCTTCGCTACTGGACGGAGATCGGGCCGGGGGCGGGGACGCTCGCGTCGGTACCCGAGTCGACCGGCCTGATCCAGGCCGCCGTCGGGGCGATGATCATCGTTGGTGTTGCGTTTGCCTACCAGTCGAGCCGCTTCGGGCGCATGCTGCGGGCGAGCCGGGAGGATGCCGCGGCTGCGCGCGCCGTGGGCGTCGACGTCCATCGGCAACGGCTCTGGGCGTTCGTGCTCTCAGGCGCGCTCTGCGGGCTCGCAGGTGGTCTCTTCGTCCACGAGACCGGCACGCTCACGACCGAGCAGGTGTACCTCGACCTCACATTCCTCACGCTCGCGATGCTCGTGATCGGCGGTGCGTACAGCCTGTGGGGTGCCGTGCTCGGTGCGCTGCTCGTGAGCGGGTTCAACTCTCTTCTCGGGGATGCGGAGAACGGCATCCACATAGGGTTCAGGCTCCATGCCCCCACCGGCACGCGCATCATCGTCCTGGGTGCGGTCATGACGCTCACATTGCTCCTGCGCCCGACAGGTGTCACCGGAGGACACGAGTTCTCGCTCGGTTGGCTCGGGCGCCGAGAGCCGAAGCGCCCCGGAGGTACCACCTCGTGAGAATCTGCATCATCGGTTGCGGTGCCGTCGGCTCGCTGTTCGCCGCCAACCTGGCCACCCTCGACGACGTCGAGGTGTGGGCATTCGACCTCTATCAGGGTCATGTCGACGCGATCGAGCGCGGCGGCCTCACCCTTTCCGGCGCAGGCGACGTGCACGCACGGCTCCGCGCCACGAGCGACGCCGCAGCGCTGCCGCCCTGCGACTTCGGCATCGTCGCCACAAAGGCGATGCACGCCGACTCGGCTATCGCCGCGACCGCGCACGTCTTTGCAGACGGAGCGGTCGCATCGGTGATGAACGGCGTCGGGAACGAGGAGACGCTCGCCCGCCACGTCGCCCGGGTGATCAGGGGGACGACGTTCCCGGCAGGAAAGCTGCTCGAGCCGGGCCACGTGCAATGGGACGTCAAGGGCGACACGACCTTCTCGCCGTTCGAGCCGGCGCCCGCGTCTGCCGAGGAGGTCGCGACGCTCGCCGACGCGTGCACACGCGGCGGCATGCCCGCCACGGCCGTCGCCGACGCGCGTCCGGCCCAGTGGCGCAAGGTGATCTTCAACGCCTCCACGAACCCGATCGGCGCCCTCACCGGGCTGACGCACGGCCGCGTCTGCGAGCGCCCCGATCTGCGGACACTCGTGACCACCCTCGTCGACGAGGGGAAGGCGGTGGCCGCGGCGCAGGGCATCACCCTCGACGCCGATCCCGAGGATCTGATCGACCATGCGGCAAAGCCCGAAGTCGCCTACGGCCACAAGGCGTCGATGCTCCAGGACGTCGAGGCCCGTCGGCAGACCGAGATCGACTTTCTCAACGGCGGCATCGCTCGCTTCGGCCGCGAGCTCGGGGTTCCGACGCCTGCACACGACACCATCACTGCACTCATCAAAGGAGTTGAAGCCTCGTGGATCTAGCAGCAGAGCTCACCCGCCGCTACGCAAACGTCCGGGCAGCAATGGGAGAGCACGGGCTCGACGCCCTGATCGTCTCCGGTAACGAGTACAGCGGGTTCGAGGGAGCCGTGACGTACATGTCGGGGTTCCAGATCGTGCACCGATACGCCTACGTCGTGCTTCCGGCCGACGGTGAGGCGTTCATCGTCTTCCCGACTGAGGCACGGTACGTCGGCGAGCACGGCACGACTCCGCTCGAGCAGTTCTTCCACGCCCGTCCGGGCGAGCACATTGCCGACCACGCGCGTGGAGCCGGCTGGAAGAGGATCGGTGTGTACGGACTCGACTACATCATGGCGGTGCGCGACTATCAGGCACTCGATGGCTTGGATCTCGTCGCCTTCGACGTTGAGTTCGCTCACGCCCGCGCCGTCAAGCGCGCGGCCGCGCTCGACTCCGTGCGTGACTCGGTGCGCATCAATCAGCGCGGCTTCGAGATCTGGCACGAGAGCTACGCGCCCGGCAAGACTGCGGCGGAGGTGATGGCGGTTGCCGAGGAGTGGTTTATTGCCGAGGGCTGTGGCCGGCTGACGATGAACATGGTGCTGACGGGCACCGACACGTACGCGCGACCCGAGTTCAAGATCGCCCGGTCGGACGAGATTCTCGGAGGGTTCGTGCTCCCTTCCCTCGAGGTCGCCGGCCCCGGCATGCACTGGGTCGAGGTCTCGCGCGCCGTCCGTGGCGCCGACGTCAGGCCCTCGGACGAGACGAAGCGGATGCTCGAGGCGTACGTCGAGTACTACGAGGCCGCGAAGCCGGCGATGCACGCCGGGGCGACGTGCCATGACGTGCACACGGCTGTTTCGAAGGGCTTCCACGATCGTGGCTATCACCTGGGGCACGTCACCGGGCACTCGATCGGGATGACGATGATCGAGTTCCCGAAGGTGGGGGAGGGCTCCGACGTCGAGTTGAAGGAGAACATGGTCCTCTCGATGCACCCGCATGCGATCGCCGCGAACGGGGAGGGCTGTCTTTACATGCAGGACACGTGGCTCGTAGCACCGTCCGGCGGCGTGCCGCTCGCCGATCTCGCGATGGAGATCTGGGCTGCTTCCCCCGGATAGGCGTTCGTCAGAATGTTTGGCCGCACGGCCGGGGGAAGCAGCTAACGAACGATGATCTTCTGCGTCATCTGGGAGGGATGAAGCGAGCAGAAGAGCTCGTACGTGCCGCGCTTCGTGAACGTGCGCGAATACGTGCCCGCAAGCGTCCAGGGCGCCGAGAACCCGACCGGGCCGCTGACGAGCGTCACATCATGCTGGCGGGAGCCGATGAAGTTCCACGTGAACGTGGTGCCCCTGGAAATCGAGATCCGTTCGTACTGGTAGCGGTTGTCACCGACCCAGCTCGACCTGACGTCGCGCACGAGAGGCCCAGACGGCTGCTTCGGCAGCGGGAACGTGAACACGGGTGGGTGGGTCGGCTTCCCTCGATCGACGGTCAGCGGTGGCGTGGCCGAACAGCCGGTGACGGCTCCGGGTGCTAGGTAGGTGATGAAGATTCCCATCGCCCGCGTGTGCGGCGCGCCGTTGTCGTACACCGAGCGGAGCTCGAGCCGCTGGCCCGCTGCGACCGGGATGCCCTCGCTCGAGAGGAACTGCGACATGTGGGTGGGGCCGGGCTCGTGCAGGATCGGTGTCGGCACGGGGCCACCCCAGGTGGGCTCCGAGCTGAAGAGCTTCGTTCCGCAGGTGGCGTTCATCAGGTCGAGCCGGATGCCGCCCCCGTGCAGATGGCCACCGCCGGAGACGAGGCGCCCGCTGGAGGGGGAGACCCACGAGGTCGTCTCCACTGCAGCCGAGAAGCGCTTGCCGGTCCCAGGAACGTCATACGAGGGGTCGAGCCCCTTGCAATTGCGGACGTCGAGCCAGATCGGCTTCACCGGTGTCAGCTGCTCGCCCGTCGCGTACTTCACCGTGTAGCGGACGTAGCCGTCGAGCGCCTTCGGCTTGTGGTTCATCAGCATGTACAGCAGGTACCAGCGATCGGTGCTCTTGTTCGGGTAGCCGTAGCCACCGGGCAGGCCGAACGCGAGCCGCTCCTCGCCCTCGGCGTAGAAGCGCTCGGCCGCTCCGCCGCAGGTCGCATCGGGAGTGCCGACCTTCCCGAACACGATGTGGTGGAGCATCACCTTGTCGCGCCCCTGGATGACGCCGTTCGCGTCCACGATCTCTGCCTTCATCCCGATCACATACCCATCCTCGTTGGGTGAGGGCGCAGGGGCAGGCTGGGTCGCGACGCCGTACGCGGGAACCGAGACCGGGCCGACCGTGAAGGTCAGCGTCTTCACCTGCGCCTGCGCCGCCGGTGCGAACGCCGCAGCCGCTACCGCGACAGTCAAAAGGCGGCTGAAACGACGCATCGGAGCATGGTAGCTCCTTCCCCCGTCGAGAACGCTCACGGCGAGGGCGGAGCGGCTCGATGGGGGAAGGAGCCTGAATGTCAGGCTGCGCCTCTGGCGGTTGGCGACGTTGGGGAAGTTCTGGCTCCCCCTGAGATCGCCCGCGCTGTAGGAGAGCAGGGAAATCTCAAGGCGAAGCCTCGCCTCGCAAGCTCCTTCCCACGGCATGCCACGGCCTGCCGGCCACGTGTACCCGAGGGAAGGAGCTTGCGAGGGGTACACTTGCGAGCGTGAGTTGGCCGTGGATCGTGCTGCTCGCGATCGGCATCGGAGTCGTCGTCGCCGCGGAGTGGCCCAGGTTCGAGCGTCTCGCCGGCGCGGACGCACGGCGCCTGCGTGAGCGTGAGAAGCGCAAGGGCAAGCTGCGGGTCGTCTCGACGGACGATGACGAGTTCGTGCGCAGCGTCCAGGCCGACCTCGAGGCGCTGCCGACGATCGAGGAGCGCGAAACCAACCGCTGATTGGGAGAATCCGCGATGGAGGAGCGTATCGCGGATCCTCCCAATGCACTGTCTTCTGCACGCTTCGCGTGATCGTGAAGGGGCCGGCTCGCCGGCCACTCCTTGTCGACTGCAGAGGGTTGTCCCGGTGGCCGACTTCAGTCGTCCACCAGGGTGGGCGCTACCGGATCATGATGGTCTTTGACAGCACCCGCGTGTTCGGCAGGATCGGCGGCACGTTCTCCATGTTGCGCGACTCCTGGTAGTCGGACACCTGGATGCGCATTCGATGGCTACCTCGAGGGACCCCGGTGGTCTCGACGCGGATAGTGCCCGAGCCAAGTCGGGCGGAGCGCGTGACTCCGTCGATCGTTGCTTTGATGGTCGTCGGATCGATGCCGGAGCCCGGGTCGGCGACCCTGACAACAAGGGGCGCGCCACGCTTGATGCGCACCTGCGCGAGCGTCGCGGTGGGCGGCCACGTGTCATCGATCCAGAAGCGGAACGCGAAGCCGCCGGCGCCAGCAGGCGTGGGGCTATCGAAGACGACGTCGTAGCTGCCGGCGAGCGGCCGCACGGCGCCCGCTGCGAGGACGGGGTTGCCGAACTGGGCGAGGTACGGATTCAGGTCGACCGGCAGGCCGACGTACCCGGTGAGGCGGTTCTCGTCTCCAGCGGAGACGACTCGTGGCTCGACGTGAGATCCCTGGCCCCGGCGCGTGATGACGACCCCGAAGTTGGCCGCCGGTTTCGTCAGGATGACCCGGAACACCTGCTCCGGCCCCAGGAGCACGGCGGACACGTCGCCGCCCGCCGGGACGTCCGGGTACCGGTACCGCGAGGCAAGAGAGGGCTTCCCTCGGGTGTCGCCTACGTACAGTCCGGGCACGCGGAGAGCTACCGTTGCTGCCGATGCGAGTCCGGGGCGGACGACGCGGAGCCAGAACGGGATCCGGCGCACGTCAGCGCCGCGTGTCAGGCGCACGAAGCCGGTCAGGTCGCCCTCGGCGGCATCCGCGGTGATCGAGGGTGCGAGCTCGAGCGTGCCCGGGACGGTTACGGTTGGCGCCAGCAGGAGACTGGCCCCGGCCGCTGCGGCGATCGTTTCGACCTCGACGTCCCAGACACCGGCACCACCGCCCGCGTCGGTGAGGCCCACGCTGGCCGGCATGGTGACGCCGGGGCGAACGAGGCCGAACGAGACTGACGCCGGGGAGGCGAGGACGAGCGGGACGTCTGCCGTTGCCGGGTCCGCAAGCCCGCCGCCGCCACGGGTGGGGGCCGCGATCCGGCCGTCGACCTGCACAGAGCTTCCCGATCCGATCAATGCGGCCTTGAGCTCGGCAACAGACCAGGCCGGGTGCCGCTCGAGCAGCAGAGCCGCGGTGCCCGCGATCTGTGGGCTCGCCATCGATGTACCGGACATCGACTGCCAACGGCCGTCGGGGACCGAGGAGAGGATGGAGACGCCGGGTGCGCTGATGTCGGGCTTCAACCGGAGCGAGAGCGGCGTCGGCCCGGATCCGGAGAAGCTCGCGAGGCTGCTGTTGCCGGCGCCCACCGGCCTCGTGACGGCGGCGACCGTGATCGCCCGTTCCGATGTGCCGGGCGAGGAGAGGGAGCCTCGCCCGAACTCGTCGAAGTCGTTCCCCGCCGCAACGACGGGTACGACGCCCGCCCGGGCGGCGGCATCGAGCGCGAGCGCCACGAGGTCACGCGAAGGCTCAATCTCGGGCTCGCCGATCGAGAGGTTGATCACGTCCATTCCGTCGGCAACGGCCGCTTCGATCGCGGCGACGATCTCGGCGGCGTTCCCGTCGAGCCCGACGCCGGCGTCCGTAGGAACTGTGAGTGCTTTGTAGTTCCCGATATACGCGAGGGGGGCGACACCGGAGATCCGGGCACCCCCGCTTGTCGCTGTGTTTGCATTGCCTGCGGCGATTCCGGCGACGTGAGTCGCGTGACCGGACTCGACGGGGTCGAAAGGCTTGTAGGCATTCCGCCACGTCGTTCCTGCCGGCACGAACGAGCGGGCGACGATCACCTTTGCGGTCGTGTAGGCCTTCTGGCCCTTGGGGAAGCCGGGAGGCATCGTGTAGCCGGTGGGTGAGAAGTACGGATGGCGCTGGTCGATGCCGTCGTCGATGATCCCGATCTTCATTCCCGCGCCCTGGTTCGGAAGGCCTGTTTGCCATCGGCCGGCCGCCGACGCCGTCGTGGCCGTGATCGCGGCAAGAGGATAGGCCGCCCCGGAATCGACCGACGTCACCCCCGGAAGGGCCCGGAGGAGTGGTATCGCCGCTCGCGGGACGACGACCGCGGCGCCGTTGAGCACGATTCGGTAGCGCCAGCGAATCCGGGCGTCCGGGATGGCCTCATGGAGCGCGGCCACGAACCGTGCCTGCTCGCGATCGACGGTTGCGCGCGCGGCATGTCCAGCGACCCCCGTTCGGCCGGCGAGTGGAGGCGACGCCAGTGTGACGACGACTTCGCTCGTGCCGGGGGCCGGCGAGATACCGCTGGCTGTCCCGCCGGCAGCGGTGAGTACGAGGAGCGCCATGGCGCAGAGAAGTCCGGAAACGCGGATCATGATGAGTGTGACGTCGATCGGGGGCGGGGGTTTCCGTGCAGCATGCCTGCACGCGCGGCGGCGGCTAGAATCACCGGCGCGCGGATGTGGCGGAATTGGTAGACGCGCACGGTTCAGATCCGTGTGTCCGTAAGGACGTGGAGGTTCAAGTCCTCTCATCCGCATGTGTGAGGAGGCCCCAACTGGGGCCCTTCACACATGCGGATGAGAGGGCACCCTTGTAGGGGCGAGGCGCCGCCGAGCGTCAGCGAGACAGAGCCTCGCCCTACGCGCCGCGGCGGATCGCGGTCGACGCCGTGCATCGCCCTACGAGGCAAGCGCCGCGAGCACCTCTTCGGCGTGCGTCCCCGGCTTGACCTTCCGCATCACCTTCGCCACCGTGCCGTTCACATCAATCACGAACGTCGAGCGCTCGACGCCCATGTACTTCTTCCCGACCATCGACTTCTCGACCCACACTCCGTAGGCCTCAGCGGTCGCGTGGTCGGGGTCGGCGAGCAGCGTGAACGGGAGGTCGTACTTCTGCTTGAACTTGGCATGCGAACTCTCGCTGTCGGGGCTGACGCCGAGCACGACGGCGCCGCTCTGCTCGAGCGCGCCCCACGCGTCGCGGATGCCGCAGGCCTGCGTCGTGCATCCGGGCGTGTCGTCTTTGGGATAGAAATAGAGGACGACGTGCTTCCCGCGTAGGGAAGCGAGTGAGATCGTCTCACCGGCGTCACTCGTGAGCGAGAAATCGGGCGCGGGGTTTCCTTCAGCGACTGCCAAGCGTGCCTCCCTTCGTGGGGTAGTTGGCTCCAGGATATCCGCTCGGCCTGGGCGCACGATACGCTTGCCCCCTCGAAGCCGGACCCACCTCAGGAGGCCTGATGATGCCCGACCCGCAGGAGCTTCCTACCTTCGCGCAGTCCTACGCCGCGGCCTGGTGCAGCCACGATCCCGCGAGCGTGGCGGCGCACTACGCACCCAAGGGCTCGCTGACGATCAACAGCGGCACCCCCGCGGTTGGGCGAGCCGCGATCGCGGAGGCAGCCCTGAGCTTCATCACAGCGCTCCCTGATATCCAGGTGCTGATGGACGACCTCGTCGTCGAGGACGGCTGGATCGAATTCCGGTGGACGTTCACCGGCACCAACACCGGGCCGGGGGGAACAGGGAACCGCGTTCGCGTCAGTGGCTACGAAGAATGGACGATGAGTAGCGACGGGCTGATCGCCGAGTCGCAGGGTCACTACGACCAGGCCGAGTACGACCACCAGCTCGAGCACGGGGTGGACGAGCCCCGATAAACGACCGCGGAGCGAGGCAGCCGCGGTAGGCTCGCGGCATGGTCGAAGCACACCGTTATCTCGCATACGCTGTCATTGCCGGTTGCCTGCTTGCCGGTGTGGTCGGGCTCGTCGCCTATCGCCGCGGGGCCCAGGTGAGCAGCGTCACGATCCATCTACTCGCTTTGCCGCAGACGCTGCTCGTCGCGCAGGCCGCGTTCGGGTTGTTGCTGCTGTCGGGCGACTACCGCGCTGCCGATCATCTGCACTACGTCTACGGCGCCGTTGCTCTCGGGGTCGTGCTCTCGCCGTGGTTCTACGCTCCGGCCGATCCTCGCAGACGCCTGCTCTGGTTTGCGGTTTCGGCGCTCGTCGCCGCCGCTCTCGGTATTCGTGGCACCATGACCGGGGCATGAGGAATTTCCTCGAGAATCGGACTGTTCGCGGCTTCGCGATCATCGCCCTGATAGCGCTCGTTGTCGTCGTGCTCTCGCTGGAGCCCGTGCTCGCCGTCACGGGTGGATTGCTGCGCATCGGGTTCTTCCTCGCGATTGCGTTCTTCCTCTTCCTCGTCTGGCGCGAGCGGCGTGGCGACCTCGAGGCCTGGTCTGACCGCTCCCGGCGCGTGTTCTACGGAGCGATCGGGCTCGCCGTGGTGGATGTCGGAGCCGCGATCGGGCTCTCGCCGATGGGCGGCGATGCGATCGCTTTCTTCGCAGTTCTGGCCTGCTGCGCCTGGGCGCTCGTCCGCACGTGGCGGGCCGAGCACACCTACGCCTGAATCACCCTGCCTGGACGTGAACGGCCGCGCCGTCGAGTGCCGCAAGCACGGCGCGGACGGGACCGAGGGCGCCGACGAAGATCGGTGTGTCCCGCTCCGTCCAGCGTGACGCCTCCGTCTCGCGCAGGGTCATCATCAGGTGCATGAAGTCGGCGGGCTCCTCGCACTCGAACGCCGGCATGAACTCCTGGTCGTCGATCCCGAACGAGTAGGTCGTGTGGTTCGTGACGGTCACGAACTTCCCGCCGACCTCTGCATGCTCCTTCATCGCCTCGACCCGTTCATC